>Ga0075163_10005468_pt1 | contig 16942 bp, 36 predicted proteins | sample JI1023141ADNA_FD_71478 | JGI IMG/M metagenome (GOLD analysis project Ga0075163, IMG submission 71478) | Wastewater effluent complex algal communities from Wisconsin, to seasonally profile nutrient transformation and Carbon sequestration -... | ecosystem: Engineered > WWTP > Effluent > Algae...
CCGATGCCCGATAATGCCCCTTCCCGGGCGTTGACCCCGATTTCGATGTCGGTTTCGGCCAGCGAGGCTTCCGGCTGGGCATTCGCCATGAGCCTCGACCTGGGGATTCCACGGGGGAACTCCACACGCGGCCGGGCCGAGGGCACCGACCGCTTATCGAGTGGCGCTGCGAAGCTGCCTCCGCCGATCACGATGACCACTGGCGCGTCCTGCGTGGGCATGGAAACGACGCGTCCCTGCTGCTCCAGCCATTCTCCCGTTTCCTTGGCCGCAGCGTCGTGTAGGGCAAGCTGGGCCTTCACAAAGGCAGCGTCATACTGCGCCTCACCGTAGCGGTTGACCACCAGCAGGCCCGTATCGCCTCCTGGGATGTGCGCGTAGTGCTTCGCCCTGGCCAACCGCAGCCGTTCGCCAGCCAGCCAGAGGGAATCGAGACGCCGGATGCGGTCCTCACGCTTGCGGATGGTCTGGGGGACCTCCGGCTCTGGCGAGCTCACCACCGTGGGTGTTTCCACCACGGGCGGAACAGGGGGCGGAACGCTTGGACCAGCTTGCGCACCAGCGGACACCACCCCTATGTCCTTGGATGGCCAGCACTTTTTCTTATGGTCGTGCAAACTGCGGTGGGTGGCGAGTTTGAACCGAAGAGCCATGAAGCGCATGGACATTTCCCCGGAGGAGAGGAGTCCGTCGATGGTTTCGCGGTCGCCGTGTCTGCAAACGATACAATCCTTTGGCCTTGGGTTGTAGGCGGGCGGAATGACGCCACCGGAGGGAGGGAGGGGCGGTTCGTGTTGTTCCGAGGGCGGTGTAGGCGGTTCAGGCTGGAGCGCAGCGGAAGTGGGGTCAGGCGTGGAAGTCGTTGATTCTTCGCTCACACCAGCGAGTTTAGCGCGGAAAACGGGCGCGTAGGATTCGATATGAGCGTTCGGAGGCACCTTCCGAGGGGTGAGGTACCGGGCGATTTGGGCGAGTGGAGGCGAAGGTGGACGTGTAAGGCGTTGAAACGGCGTGGTGGGAAAAAAAGCGTTGCAAAGTGTTGACGACTTCTATAAAGTGGTAAGCGGAAGGGAGCAACACTTTATGAAGAGAACGACGAAGCGGACGCGGGAGGCGGTAGAGCTCCATGCGCGTCTGGCGATGACGGCTTGGCTGGAACAGGAACGCGCCATGAAGGGCGATGCGTTCGCGACCGAGAAAGAGATGGAGATGCTGTTGGCCGAACCGCTGGCGCATCTCGATATGCTGCCACGTGACGCCAAGCAGTTTCTGACCCGGATGCTGGAGGCGTAAGGCGATGACGACGACGGACTACGACAACCTGATGGGCTATTGCCGCTGCCTTGTGTGCGACCGGGCATTGATGCCGGGCATGGAAGGGTACGACGCGAGCATCGTGGTTTCGAGCGGGACGAAGCAGATGGACGATGGCAGCTTCGATGATCCGATCTGCACGGAGTGCGACGGGAAGATTGAAGGGGAAGCGGAACAGGCCGACCACGAGGCCGAAATGCAGGCGCGTGAGGACGGACTGACGGAGGACGGCGACGACCTGGGGGACGCCGTGGATCATGCGGCGCTGCCTGAGGGCGGTTGCGCGTGCGGCGCGCCTGAGTGCCGGGCGTCGGCGCATGGTTCGGTGACCTCCGCGTTTGACGGGTGGAAGGTCGAGGTTTACCCCGGGGTGGACCTGCGCATGGCGCAGTGGATCGCGGATGCCCTGGGGGCGGGCGTGGATTACATCCAGCCTGCGGACGTGGCTGCGATGGCGCGGACTGCATCCCGGCTGTACGCGCATCGCGGCGGGTACGACTGGATGGAGGAGGCGTACGAGGCGCTGCGGATCGACCTTGCGGTGACGACGGTGAACGGGTTGGATTTGGCGCAATGTGAGTGGTTGTTGGAGCAATCGGCGGTGGGCGTGCCGAAGCGGTTCCTGCGGGCGGTGGAAGAGCGCAAACGGCGGTTGGTGGCGCACATCAAGGCCACACAGGGCGAGACCTGGGCCGTGGAAGTGTACGAGGGCGAGGAGTGGGTTGAGTGCGTGCGTGAGGACCTGTTGACGTACGAGACGAATCTTCCCCCGGCCCGGTTCGGCTCTCAGGCCGAAGGTGAGACGTTCGTCACGACGCTGTGCGGCCTGATTCACATGGGCGGTGACCCCGCGAAGTTCCGGGTAAGGAAGGTGGCGTAAGTCATGAGTCCATTCCATTCACACAAAGGCGCGCAAGTGGCGCTGGACCTCGCGCGGGACTGGTGGCAGCGCGTAGCCGCTGGCCGTCCGGTGTCCATCCTGTTCACGGTCCCAGCGTGGGCCGAGTACCCTGGCCGAGTCGCACGGCGCACGCTCTGGTCCGACACGTTCGAGGAAGCTCTGTAGGGCACCAGGAAGCCGCATAGCGCGCGGCCTTCCTAATGCGGCCACTCGGTCAAGAGTGACGGTCCCAAGCCCGACAACGCAGAGGGGGAATAGGAAGGGGAAGTATGGACGAAGAGAATGTGGTGACGATTCGCGAGGCGCTTGAGAACGCGCTGACGTTGTTGGAGTCGCTGGGGTACACGTCGGGTGGTGACATCCATGACGATCTGGCGCTGGCCATCGACCGCTTGAAGTGGATGAAGGGCAAGCCACTGGAAGGGGTGCTGTAAGCCATGACCTACACAACCAAGAAAGAAGCCGCCGCTGCCTTCCTGGAACACCACGGACGCCGCCGGGCGTTCTACGTGTTTGAGCAGAAGCCCGGTTCATGGGCCTACTTCGCGGCCAGCAGCAGCAGCAGACACACGGACGCTGCACTGATGATCTTCGGCGATATCGGCGGGGCGGTGGCGGTGACCACATGGTTTGCCCCTGGCGAGATGGACGCGGCGAACGAGTACATGGCCCAGCATCCGAACGAGGGACTGGCCGTAGAGAACGCAGACGGGATCTTCCTGGCGCTGCTGACCGACGGAGGGCTGTAGCCATGGCGAAGAAGAACGAGACGCCGCTGACGCCGTTGGAACAGGCGCTGAAGGATATGCTGTGGGACGTGCTCCGGCGCGATCCCGAGCACAAGGACCGCCGCAAGCTGAGCACGCAGTGGGGTACCAAGACGGTCCAGGGGTTGACGAAGAGCATCGTGCGCGTGGTGCGTGAGCATGGCGACGACAGCCTGATTAACGATCTGTGGTGGTTCATCGAGAACGCCACCGAAGACATGCCGGATCGCACAGAGCGGTTCTTCGCTCTGCGTGAACGTGTGCGAACGATGCCCGTGTGTGACGCGGTCGCAAAAGCCCGCGCCTACGATGCCCGGCTGGACGCTGCCGAGCGTGTGCCGACTGGCGACGACTACAACGCGATCATGGAGATCATCGGGGTGCAGTCATGAAGACGATCACGGGGAACACCTACCCTCACCGCGCGGCGCTGCGGGCGATGGGTGCGCAGTGGGACCGTCGTTTTAAACGCTGGCTGATTGAAGACGCCAAGCACGCCGATGCGCAGGCGCTGGTGCATGGCAACATGCCAGCCTACGACGAAGACGAACGCGGCGATGAGGCCGATGAGTTGCGGCGGGCGCTGCGTGCCGACGCTGACCCGCGCAACGTGAGTCGCGTAACGCGGTTCAGCAGCGGGGCCGTGGTCTACCAGAACAAGAAAGGGCGGTGCGAGGATGCGCCGTGTTGCGGGTGCTGCTCATGACGCGGACACAGACGAGCTACGAACTGCTGTGTGATTGCTGCGGTATCCAGATAGGACGCGGTGCCAGCGTGAAGCACGCGGGCATCCAGGCGCGCCTTCATGGCCACGCCGTGCTGACCACGGATCTCGATCAGGCCTACTGCCGTGAGTGCGTCATTCGCGGCGACGGGAGGCCCTGGGCGGAGAAAGCCCTGGGAGTTGACCCTTACGCCGGGCAGGTTCACCCGCATGTTCAGTTCCTCATCCGGCGAGGTGGGGTATAAAACTGACGAACTACGCGAAGGGGCAAGCGTGATGACCTACCTGATTGAGTCCATCCAGATCGACGGCACGGAGCGCATGTCGTGGCAAGCGACAAAGCAGCCAGAAAACCACGAAATGTTCGGCGGAAAGTGGGTCCTTTACCGTCGCCTCTTGATTCATGCAATTGAAGAGAGCGCCTTCCCTTACGGCAAGATTGGTGAGCCCGTGAGTGCTCCCTCCGGGGCTCGCTGGGCCGAAACTTGGGAAGAAGCCCTTCAGAGAATAGAAAACTTCCTGAACAGCATTGGCCTGAAAATTGTGTCGGTGCACGAATACAAGCGCGCCAAGTAGGGCGAAACCGCCGCGCGGCGGTCTGCGGGTCACGCCCGCACTGACGAGCCCCGAAGGAACACGAGCCATGAACGACCTGACCAAGTACGCCAAGCAGCAGGGCACGCTGCACGCCAACCAAGTAGGCAACACGCCGTTTGCCACGATGGAATACCAGAACTTCATCGCCCTTTCCGGCATGAACCCCACGCCCACGCGCCAGCGCCGCTTTGTCGCTGCGTTCCAGGCGGCCGCCGCGAAGGCACAGGATGCACGTCTGGCAGCGTGGGAGCAACTCGAACGGGACAAGGCAATGGGAAAGCCATGAGGCACCCACCACCCACGCCCGCGGGGGCGTGGGTGCTCTTAATGCAGCCGACGACGGTCCCAAGCCCGTGAGAATGCAGAGGGAGAGAAGGAAGGGAAAGACATGGGAGAGCATCTACGAGCGCAATACCTCGCGGAGGTTGTGACGGGAGGGATGAGCGCGAAAGAACTGCGTGACGCCCTGGCGCTGGGCGAGACAAACTTACCGCGCATGACGGAGGCCGCGCAAGCGGAACTGCTGGGGCGCATGGGCGCGATGCGGGAACGCCTCCGTCGGATCGAAGCCACCGAGGCCCGGATTCGCTACGAGAAGCACGTGCTGACGAACCCGCCCGAGGAAGGGGTTTTTACGGTCTACCCCATCCGCTACATCGTGACGGCGCTGGTCTCGCCGCGCGTGCGTGTGATGGTGGGGCCCGGTGAGGCCAGCAACACCTGGGGGACGGAGAAGGATGCTGAAGGCTGGCTGGCGTGCATCCGCAAGGACCCTGAGGCGCGGGCGCTGTACGGTCCGACGGACACCTTCGAGGTTCGCCCGGTTCCCTGCTACCCTGGCACGCTCGATCCCACGCAGACGGTGTTCCGCGAGGAACTCGCCGTCAACACCATGCACAGCGGGGACCACACGCGGAAAGGGCGCAACTTCAATGCCTAAAGACGCACCCTACGGCCCCGGCCTGTACACCGGGCTGCGCATTCGCACGCTCATAACGGACTGGAACGACGTAGACGACGCCACCGTTGAGATCCCCATCGGCCACGGCGCGCGCATCGGCAACTACAACCCGCCGACGAACGTGTACGAGATCCTCTGGGACCGCAACGCCGCCAGGGAAGACATGGGCTGGTGCCTCTGGGAGCCTGACGAGATCCGCGCGATGGCGACGTGCGGCGGCGCGCGCCTGCCGGAACACACCTGGGAGGGCAAGTAGATGCCGTTCTACATCAAGAACTCCACACGGTTCACTGAGAGCACTTACTTGGTGGAAACCGAAACCGAAATGGAAGAAGCCGAAGTGATCGGCGAAGATGGCGAGTACCTCGGGGTCACCGACATCGACATCAACACCGAGTACCTGATCCCGTGCGACAAGGACGGGAAGCCGCTTGAAGGCGCTAAGCCGATCCAGGTGATGAAAGTGTCGGAGCCGTACGAAACGCGCGAGGCCGCTGAGGCGTCGCCCGAAGCCATGACCGAGTTCAACGCCTAAACCCCGAGCACCCCGGCCTTTGACGGGGTGCTGGTGGCTTAGGAAGGGACACCAGGACGATGAAGCTTTCAGACGATGAACAATACGCAGTGGTAAGCGCCTTGCGGCTGGCAGGGCAAAAGTACACCGAGAACGCGCGTGAACTGCGCAAGACCTACGAGGCGAATCCTCAGGACTCGATTCAGCGCCTCGCCGCGCAATTCGACCATCAGGCCAAAGAGGCCCGGCGCTTGGCCGAAGTGATTGAAGACGCGGAGGCAGTCGAATGCCAGCAGTAGCCATCATCAAGGACGGCGCGCGTTGGATCGCCAAGTGCGACTACGCCGACCGCATGATTCCCAAAGAAGCCGGCTTCAAGTGGGATTTGACAAAGAAGCACTGGTACACCACTGACCAGGACATTGCGGCGCGGCTCACTGACCCGAACGCCGCCGCGAAGCATGATGCGGATGTGGCAGCACGCAAAGCAGCGGCGGCCGCCGCAATCGAGGCCAGCCGTGCGGCATCGTCGGACGCCGTGTTGCCATGCCCTGATGGGCTGGCTTACCTCCCGTACCAGCGGGCCGGGATCTCGACGGCCATATCACGCCCGAACGTGCTGTTCGGTGACGAGATGGGCCTGGGAAAAACTATCCAGGCCATCGGCGTCATCAATGCCGATGAGTCGCTGAAGCGCATCCTGATCGTCTGTCCGTCGTCGCTACGCCTGAACTGGCGCAACGAGCTTCAGCGGTGGCTGGTTCGCCCCATGGAAATCCAGGTGGCAGACGGCAGCGCGTGTAAGCCCGAGTGGGGCAACGTGCTCATCATCAACTACGACATCGTAGACCGTCACAAAGAGGCGCTGCGCACGGTCGCCTGGGACCTCATCATAGCCGATGAGGCGCACTACATGAAGAACCCGGACGCCAAGCGCACTCAGGCGATTCTCGGACGCGAGGGGAAGAAGGGTAAAGACCCGGTAGACCCGGTCCCTGGCATTGCCGCGCGGCGCAAGGTGTTCCTCACCGGGACGCCGATCCCGAACCGCCCGGTCGAGGGCTGGCCGCTGTTCAGCGCGCTGGGCGCGTGGCAACCGAATGAGTTCTTTCGCTACGCCAAGCGGTATTGCGCCGCCTACCAGGGCGGGCACGGCTGGGACTTCTCCGGCTCCTCGAACCTCGATGAGCTTCAGAACCACCTGCGCGCAACGATCATGATTCGCCGGCTGAAGGCCGACGTGCTGACCGAACTCCCGGCCAAGCGCCGTCAGGTGATCGAGATCCCGGCCAATGGCGCGGCGGCGGCCGTGGCTGCGGAGAAGGAATGCGCGGATCGCCACGAAGAGGAAATGGAGCGGCTTCGCGCGCTGGTGGAACTGGCCAAGGCCAGTAGCGAAGCGGACTACGAAGAAGCCGTGCAACGCCTACGGCAAGCCGCGCGCGTGGCGTTCACAGAGTTGAGCAAGCGCCGCCACGATACCGCCGTCGCCAAGATCCCCTACGTGATCGCACACTTGCGCGATGCGGTGGAAAGCGGCGCGAAGGTGGTGTGCATGGCTCACCACCGGGACGTGATCGATGCGCTGAAGCATGAGTTCGGCGGCGCGGCGGTGTCGCTCACCGGGGACACGCCCATGGAGAAGCGGCAAGCGGCCGTGGAATCCTTCCAGCATGACCCCGGCACACGCCTGTTCCTGGGCAACATCCAGGCTGCGGGCGTGGGTATCACCCTCACCGCAGCGGCCTGGGTGGTGTTTGCCGAGCTTGATTGGGTACCCGGCAACATGACTCAGGCGGAAGACCGCTGCCACCGCATCGGCCAGCATGAAAGCGTCCTGGTTCAGCATCTGGTGCTGGAAGGTTCGCTCGATGCCCGCATGGTGCGCGTGCTGATCGGCAAGCAGGAAGTGATCGAGCAAGCCCTGGACCGCGCGCCCGGCCACGCCGAAACCGACGAGGAACCCCCCGCGATGGTCGCATTGCAGGCCGAGTGCCGCGAAGGGGACGTAGACGAACTGGAGAGCGAGGTAGAATCCGCCGCGCCGCAACGCCGGGAACGCCCGGCCACCGCACGGCTCACCCGCAATGTGGTTGCCGCCGAAGCGGAGGCGATGACGCCCGAACAGATCGCCGCGATTCACGATTGCTTGCAGCACATCGCGGGCATGGATCTGGACCGCGCGCGGGAGTTGAACGGCATCGGGTTCAGCAAGGCCGATTCCTACCTGGGTCACGATTTGGCCTTCATGCCGGCGCTTTCGCCGCGTCACGCCGTCCTGGGCCGCGCGCTGGTGCAACGCTACCGGCGGCAACTGGGCGGGGCCACGCTCGCTATCGCACTGGGAAGGGAGAGCTTACTGTGAACGACGAAACTCGCAACATGATGCTGAAGACGACCCCACGCGGTCGCATCAAGAACTTCCTCAACTCGCTGGCGTTGAAGCCGATCAAGACTTCGCGCCTGATGCGCTGCTGCGCACTGTGCGCCTGCCCCATCCAACCAGGGGAGCAGCTTCGCGACGCCGGGGAAACGCGCCGCGCTCATGAGTTCTGTTTCCAGGCCGTCCGGGCGGATCGGCGGTTTCAATGAAGCGCATGGGAAAGGGGGGACATCAAGTGAACGACGAACTACGGCGCGGCGCGGGCCGCGATGAGAACTTCAAGCCAATCAGGGCAGTGGAACTGGTGCTGATGGGCGTGGCGGGTATCGCGCTCTGCGCGTGGGGGGTGATTACATGCTGGTAGTGACCAAGGATAAGGGGAAGAAGAAGGACCCAGACAAGGCCGCCGCCGAAGTGCTGGGCCGCCTGCTGACGGTGCTGTGCGACATCCCGGACGTGATCGAGCCGGGCGAGTTGACGCGGATCGCGGCGGAAGCGCGGATGGAACTCACGTGCCGCTTGCGTGACGAGGGTTGGGAAGTGACGATCCCGGGCAATGAGGTTGTGGTGAAGAAAGGGAAGGGAAAGAAGTGAAGAAACACAAGCCGATTTCGTGGCTACGGCGCTGCGAACGCCGCGTGAAGTTGATGCCGAAGAAGGGAGTCCGCTGATGTTTGTTTTTGTGGGTGGATGGGAGGCGCTGGGGTTGTTCGCCCTGGCGTTGTTGATGGCGAAGATCATTCAGATCATCTTTGACCATACGGCGTACGACGCCGATTTCACGCGGTGGCTACTCGGCTGGTCGCAGGTTCTGGCCTTGGTGACCGGGGCCTTCTACGGGCTGCTGGTGGTGCACCGGTTCATACAGTGGTTTGTGGAGAACGCCAAATGAGCGACATGATGACCGCATACCGGGCGCTGGCCGACACGCTCTCCGACATGGTTGAGGCTGACGCCGTCACCATCTCGGATGAGTTCCCGAACGGGCGCGAGGCCCTGGCGGATCTCCTGGCCACCATCGCCGGGCTCGATCCGGAGCCGACACCGGGCACCAAGCGCCCGGTGCATACCTGGAACCCGCAGAAGTGGCAAGACCCCGACGAAGTGGGCTCCAGTGAGTACCGCGTGATGCACGAGCTTGCTACCGACGTGTGGGAGAGCAACTCCGGCATCAACAACACCGACCGCGCTCAGATGGTCGAAGAGTCCGTGCGCGAACTGGGAAACATCGTCACGTCCGCGCTGGTGAACGGAGGCTGCAATTGAAAGCCGCCAACAAGCGACCGCGCAACTTGGCAGTGTATTCGTTCACGGTGACCGCGCGCGAATGGGATACGATCATCGCCGCCTTGCGGCTGTGGCAGTCGATGCTGCCGCACAACTCCGTTCCCGATCCTGACCAACTGGAATGGATGCAGGCCCTGGCAAAGGAGCACGGGGCCCCGCTCAACTCGTCGGAGATTGACAAACTGGTCTACGATCTGAACACGTAAGAAAGAGGAACCAATGGACATTTTCACAATGCTGGATGAGCGTTGCCCGAACGCGCACACTCGCTCGGGACGCAAAGGAGATGCTGTCGAAACGGCGGCATGGCTGGCCGGAATCACAGAGTTCGCCTGCAAGTCGTGGGAGAACCAGCCCATGAACTACAAGGCGAACAATCCCCACCCGCTGAAACGGTGGGCAAGCAATAACCCTGCCGACGTGGAGCGCATTGTGGCCATGACCGTAATCTCGCTGGAAGACGACTCCCTGCCACGCAAAGAAATCGTGCGCCGCTGGGTCGCTTCGCCCGCTGGCATTGCGGCGGGCGACACGCAAGCCGCCGACGGTGCTATTCTCCGGGGCGCGTAAGCCCTCACCCCGCCCGCGCACGCCGTGGGCCGGGGATGGAGGCTTATGCGATTCCGTATTCACTTTACACACCAGGACGGTACCGAGGACTCTTTCCATGTCTCGGGCGACACCGTCAACGAGATCAAAGAGCGCGCCAACCGTGGCGTTGCCGAACGGAACGGCAAAGAGCCGTGGGCCGAACCGATTGACCAAGACGAGACGCGGGCGTGCGTCGAACCGGAGGAAGGATGAACCCCATCATCACTGTAATCGTGTGGTCTGTCGTCGCCGCGGCGGCGCATATCTCGCTGGAGGCCTACGCGCGCCGCCGGCGCTGGTCAGCGAACGCCGAACTAGCCGCAGGGGGCGCCCTGTGGCTGCTGATGGGCACGGGCATGTTTCTTGTGTGGGGTGGCCGATGAAACAAATTAACCAGAACAAACTGAGAACGACACCGATTGAGCACGACGAGGTAAAACTCCGCGCGCTCGACGCGCTCATACGGAACTCTGGAGTCCGTCGAGTGATCCAACAACTTGCGTCTATCCACGCCACCATCGAAGACTTGAAGCGCCAACTGGCAAGCTGCGAAGATGCGCTATGGGAGATCGCCGGCACCGCGAATCGCGGGCGCCCCAGCGCCGCCGAGACCCGCGCCAAGAAGAAGGGGAAGATGTCCGAATTGTGCCTGATCGTTTCCCAAGAGTTCGGCTGCGAGAGCGCCGACATTCGCGGTAGGTGCCAATCGAAATTCGCGACACGGGCACGTAACGCCTTCTGCCTGCTTGCCTACGAGTACACCGGCCACTCGTACCCAACCATCGGCGTATTCTTGGGACGGCATCACGTTACCGTGATGAGTTCTTGCAGCCGGGCAAAGTGGCTCCGCATCACCGATGTGGCCTACAACGTGAAGATTTGCGCCTGTGAGGAGAAGTTCACTCAGAAAGTGATGGATAGCGGTTCCGAGGCTCCCGCCAGGTGAACCAGGGCCGGGAGGCCTGCACCCTGCAGCGCCTGCTCGGCCGCCATGCGCGCCAACTCCGGCACGTTATTGGTGACGCTCAGGTGAGCCAGGATCACGTGCTGGGTCTCGCCGTCGAGCCGCGCGAGTAGGCCGGCTACCGTCTCGTTCGACAGATGGCCGGTCGGCGCGGCGACTCTCTCCTTCAGCCGCCAGTGGTACGGCCCCACCCTCAGCATGTCGGCGTCGTGGTTTGACTCGACGAACAACAGATGCGACCGCAGCAGCCGGAACGCGACCATGGGCGGGATCGAGCCCAGATCGATGGCCACCGCGGCCTTGATGCCGGCGGCGCTGAAGAGCCAGCCGAACGGCTGAACGGCGTCGTGGGGTACCGGGAACGGCTCGACCTCGATCGCTCCCACGTTGAACTCCTCGTCGGGTTCCACCGCTTTCACGTTCGGGAAGCTCCGGGGCAGCTTGGCGGCCGTGCCGGGCGAGCAGAGGATCGGCACCACCGCCCCGGAGCGGTACAGGTGCCGGGCTAGCACTTCCAGCCCAGCAACGTGGTCCGTGTGCTCATGCGTCACGCAGATCGCGCTGAGACCAGCCAGCGACTCCCCGGCCGCCGCCAGGCGCCGCTGCGTGTCGGCCAGGCTCAGCCCGGCGTCCACCAGGATCTTCGTGTCACCGGCGCGGACTAACAGGCAGTTGCCGGTGGACCCGGAGCCGAGAGAGACGAGCTTCATACGCAAGGGCACTCCGTCGCGCCCTTTCCGCAGTCCGTACAAAGAAGCTCCAGCTTCTCGCAGGCGCATTGGCGGCATGGTCTAGGCTTCACAAGCCCATGGTGACCTGCCGGATGCCCACACACGCACGGGTGGGCGTTTATCAGATCCACCAGGCCTTCGGCCAACTCATCCACGTCCTGTTGTGTTGGGTAGGTGAACATCATCTGGCCTCCCGGTCATCGAACACGGCATCCCAGCACTTACGGAACTCCTCGTCAATATTGACCCGAGAAGCCATAAAGCACATGACCGATCCGTCCGGGAACAGTAGCTTTCGGCGAGCCCCGTAGCCTGAAACCGTGGGATTCATCAACTTCAGCAAGTCGGCCGCCGTGTATACCTTGGCCCTGGCGCTTTCCACCGAACCGCACAGGCAAATCGTGCAGGTTGGCCGCATCCGGCCAATGTCGCGCGCAAGCCACACGATGCCGGCCGTTGTTTTCCCCACCCCCATACCAGTTGGCCAGTTAAACTGATCCGGGGCACCGCTGGCGAAGGCAAGGCGCTGAGCCTGATTTAGCCGAATCACTACCAGGCCGCAAAGCTCACACTCCAACGTGCCGGAGTTTTCGTGCCAAACTACGTGATGCTTGCAAGACGCTTCGCTCATATGCCCTCCCGGTTTACGTTTACGGCGGTCTGCGGGTTGGGATTGGCGGCGGCCCACTCCCGTATTTCACGCTCGCGTTTGAAACGCCAGAACGCCTGCACGGCCTTTAACACATTGGCGTGCTCTTGAACTCGCCAATCTCCGGCCCCGAGTGCGGCGTCCAGTTCCGCCACGAGCTTCCGCATTTCGGTCCACTCCCACTCGGTTCCCACCACGGGGAGCTTTCCCGCCATCCAATGCCGGTGAACTCCATCGCCAGCAGGCAGGTGCGTGTGCGGGCAAATGAACTGGGTCAGGTTGCTCGTCACCTTGTAGCGCACCGTGCTGGACGCCAGCTTGTGCCGCCATTTGAACCAGCGGCCCAGGGCCGGGTAGGTGTCGAGAATCGTCGTCACCAGCCACTTGGCCGTCTCCCATGGCGTGCGGGGTGCCATGTCGTAGGTTATGGATTGGTCGGTGAAGCTGACCTCGTTGAGTTGCCCGCCCTCCATCTTCACCTTCAGAGCAAGGACAAGGTCAGTGGTCGTGTGTTCAATCCACTGCGCCAGTTCCGCGCGTCCACTCGACATAGCAATGCCCAAGGCCGAAATCCTCTTCGTTACCCACACCCGAACCGTTTCCGTAACCAGGGCTTCCTTCAGAACTTCACTCGCACGAATCATTGCCGTTCTCCTTCTTCGGGTTGCTGTAGACGGTCACGAGCTTGCGATGGCCTGGCGCGTCATCGTCCACACAGGCACTATCCGGCGGCAGCGGGCCGGGCCCGGCGTCCACGATCGCTCGCATGGTCGGCACGAACATGGCCGTGTCACTGATCGGCGAGTGCTCGGCGATCCACAACTCGATGCGCGGGTTCGCGTGATCCACCAGGAGCCGCGACCCGTCCCAGTTGAGGCACTGGGCATCGTCTTCCACCACGCCGGCGTCTTCCAGAAAATCAGCCAGCGCCTCTTCATAGTTGATGAGGTCGCCGCGGTCGGCATCGGCGTAGAACAGCGCGCGGACGTGAACCGGCTCGGTGATGGGGAAGAACAGCCGGAGCGATTCGAGAAGCTCGGCGGATGAGCGCCATGCTGCGGCGTGCCACTTGCGATATGGTTCCGACGGCAACAGCGTTGGATGGGGGCGCTTCGGCCCGTCTTCATCCTCGCGCAGCCACGCTTTGATGAGATCCTCCTGGGCGTCGAACAGCCCTGGCGGGTTGTCCATCCCCAGGTAGTTCGCCTTCCAGGCCTCGATCCACGTCCGGATGTCGGTCGCCTTGACCTGGCCGAAATAGGCGATCACCTGAGCGACCCACGAGTCCGTGACGCCGGTGAACAGTTGCGCCGAGTTCTTCTTGGTGCGGGGGGCGCCGGGGATGACGAGCTTCAAGAACTTGCCTTCCAGTTTCCTGGTTGCCGGCTGCAGGCTCCGGCAAAAGTCTTCTATGGTCATTACTTGGCCCTCCGGCAGCGACACGCTGCGCATCCACAGAACCATCCATCAAGAACAGCGAACACCGCGAGCAATAGCAGCGTGGCCCAGATCAATCCAGCGACCACTACGACCTTTTCCTCACTGGTGAGGTAGGCCCACTCCGCGAACACCCCAGTTAGTTTCATAGCCTTCCTTTCTTCCCGCCCCACTCGATCCACGGGCGCGCATTCACAAACTTCGGCTCGTTCGGGTCCTTGGGCAGCGGCTTCGCTGCCGGCCGCTGGTACGGCCCGGCGATTTTGTCGATGGCTCGCATGGCCGATGTCAGGCTCGTCGCCGGCCGCAACCTCTCGCCCAGCTTACGCCACCACACGCTACGGTCTTGCAGACTCCGGATTTCGTAGCCGTCGCGGTACTCGATGACCCGCGTAGACCCCTCGCGCCGCTCCTTCATTGCTGCTGCACCGGCTCCGCCGGCAGAGTCGCCATGCAAACGCCCCCGCCCCATGATCCGCCCTTTTCGACGCACGCGAGGCCGATCTTCGCCTGCAGGGCAAGGTACTGAGCGAGCACCCCGGCGACGGAGTGGACCGCCGCCAGGGAGATCGCGAGCACCACAAACATGATGGGCGCCCAGATTGTCCGCATCAGTTGACCTCGATGCCGCCCGTCGCTTTGGCCGGCGCTTTGCTGTTTTGGGCAGCGGCATCCGGCAGCGGCATTTGCTCCTCGAAACTGAGCTTCATCGTGCAGCTTTTGCTGATGTTGGCTCGGATGTACTTGTCCCACTCGACCGTGGCCTTGGCGTGGCCACAGCGGATTTGGAAGCTGACGGAGTGCTTGGCCTTCTTGCCCTCCTCCGCTTCAGTCTTCACTGCGATGAAGCGGCTCGCCGAAAAGATGGGGATCGACGTAACAGAGTCGCCCATCAGGAGGTTAACGGCGCCGGCGCCCAGTTCGGTGTGCAACTCGATCTTCTCCCAGTCGTGATCGAGCAACTCCTTGCCTTCCTCGGTGAGAAGCACCCACCATTCCATATCGCGCGCCAGGCGCGCCGTCAGTTCCGCAGTGACCGGAATTAGCACTTCCGGCGAGTTCTTGCGGCACTTCAGCTTGAGGCCCATGATCTCGGCCTTGTTGAATGCAACCGTAGTTGGCATATGTTTTTTGTTCCTTTTTTTTGACTTATTTACTGCTGAAGGGTTCCTTCGACGCCGCGTTTGATGCGCGCAACCGTGCGCCGCTGAAGCCACATGAGGGCTTCTTCGCAGTGGGTGAGGGCGATGGCATTCTCTCGGCAGGAGAACGGCCCAGACTGGAATGACCGCAGCCGGTCGATCACGATAGCCAGCAATACTTCCTGCGTGATGCCGTTGACGCCAGCTTCCTTGATGGGGCCGTTCTGAAAACAGATGATGTCGATGTTGCCGGTGTCGTAGCCGGTGACTCGATATTCATGGTTAGCGCCACCCGCCCCCGGCTGGTCGGTCACCTCAACTTTCAACTGAACGGCCTGATCGCCGCTCACAATATGGTCTGTAAGTTGTCGCATTGTTCTCCTTGCTTTCTACTCTACTCAGACCGGACAGTCAGGCCCGGCTGGTCTTCCACGCGGGCCAACAGTAGTTGCAAGCCCGATTCCTTGGCCGCCTGCTTTAACAGCGCGGTCGTTTCGGCGTCGAGGCGCTCGGCCTCGTCCACCACCACCATCTTCAGCTTGCCGCTCGCCAGCGATCCGACAGCGACCGCCACCATGCAGCGCTTGGCGGCGTTCAGGTGCTTCCACTCGACGCCTTCGACAAAGACTTCCGGCCCGCCCTTGGCGCGCGGCCGCACTTCGACGCCAGGGATAGGCAACGTCTCCATCTTCTTGGCGATGAGCCCGTCGAGAGCCTTCACCGCGCGATCAAGGAAGGCGTGCTTAGCAGCCAGGTCAAGCAGTTCGGCGCGGGCCTTCTCGACCTGCTGGCGCAACGACATCGTACGCTGGTACTCCTCCTGTTGAGCGCGGGCCGTGGCAATCTGCTCCTGCAGCGCCGCAACCTGCTCGGCGGTTTTGGCATCGGCCTCCGACGTGGCCGCTTGGAGTTCGCGGTCCAGGGCGGCCACCGCGGCGATCCGCTCGTCGGCCGCCGCGGAGAGCGCGACATCCCGTTTAGCACGGAGCTTGGCCAGTTCGGCCTCAAACTCCTGCTCGATTGCCGTCTTGGCGACATGATGCGCCTGGTCAACCGCCGCCGCCCGGGCGTTGCGGTCGTGGTGCAGAGTGAGCGCAGCGTTCTTCGCTTCACCCTGGATCCCAGCAACGCGCTGTTCCAGCCGCGAAATGATCGCCGACAAGTCATCCGGCGTGGCCTCTGGCAGCGCCTCTTCGGAGGTTTTGAGCATCCCTTCGCGGTCGTTGATCTGGACATTGGTGTCGCGCCGCGAGTTGTACCGGCCCTCGCGCAGCGATTTGACCTCGTCGAGGTCGATGGGCTTGGTTTCAGGGAACAGCGACTGGTCGCACGCCGCGTTCACTTCGGCGCCGGTGAAGGTGAGTGGCATCACCTTGCGCACCGACTCGACGCGGTCCTTGGCCTCGCCCGTAACGAACAGCGCGGGGTTGTAACTGATGGCCTGCGTCAAGGCCTTGATGTGGGTTTGGACGGGCTCCAGTGACCCGCCCTCCCTGGTTTGGCCGGTCAGTTTAAAGCCATCGGGCTTGATGGTCTTCTGGATGAAAGAGCCGTCGTCGAACTGCAACCGGATCTCCGCCGGCAGCTTGGGCGCGCCCACATTCCACCCACGGATCATGGCAGGGTCATGCCCACCGGCGAGGGCGTGGACAATGCCGTCCAGGATCGACGTTTTGCCGCACCCGTTAGGTCCCTCAATAACGGTGCAGGAGCCTGCCTCGAAGTCGATGTCGGGGATGCCCTTGATGTTGCGAATGCTCACTCGGGTGAGGATCACTTCTTTTTCTCCTTGGCCTTCTTGATCTGCATTTCGATTAAAGCGAGTGTGTCGGCGATGAGTTCCGGCGGGCAGTCCTTGATGTCGGTGACTTTGACGCTCTTCAGGATTTGGGTCTTCATGTCGTCATCCAGCCAGGCAAACGCCGCTACAAGCTTCTCGATCTCGCCGTCAACCGTGGCATCCGGCTTCGGCGTTTCCTT
>Ga0075163_10005469_pt1 | contig 16942 bp, 14 predicted proteins | sample JI1023141ADNA_FD_71478 | JGI IMG/M metagenome (GOLD analysis project Ga0075163, IMG submission 71478) | Wastewater effluent complex algal communities from Wisconsin, to seasonally profile nutrient transformation and Carbon sequestration -... | ecosystem: Engineered > WWTP > Effluent > Algae...
CGAGCGACTCGAAGCGCTCGATGCGCGTCGCGGCGTCCTCGGCGAAGTGTTCGACCATGAAGCACGCGACCGGCAGCTCTTCGTCGCGGACGCACTCGATCGCGAACATCTCGTCGATGAGTTCCTGCGCCTCGACCGGCGCGAAGCCGGGTCCGGTCTTCCCGACGTCGGCGAGGATGCCGCCGAGGACGACGATCCTCCGCTCGGGCTCGCCGAAGCCGGAGCCGGGCTTCGCCTCGTCGTAGTGCCGGAAGACGTCGAACGCGTAGCCCGCGATCCGTTCCATGTCGTCGACGGTGTTCGTCTTCAGCGCGAGGAGGCGCAGTCGTCCGAGCAACGCCGGGCCGACGCGTTCGAGATCGAAGCCGACCCGGGCGCACAGAGCGCTGAGGGTCTCGATGGGGTCGGTCGCCGGCACGGCGGCATCCTAACCCACAGTTCCCCGAAGGAAGCGAGTTCGCGCGGCTCAGCGGATGTCGTCGTCGGTCCCCATCTGTCCGTCACGTCCCGCGGACACGACGAGCACCTCGCTGCCCTCGCAGGCGATCTGGAACTCGTGGTTCCAAGGGTCGGTCGTCCGGCGCTGGTGGCTGAGGATCCGGTCGTCGACGAGCTGTTGCGTCGACGGACACGCAGCGCCGTCGTGGCCGAGAACGTATTGCTCGGCGGCGCTCCGTATCGTCTGGGCATCGATGCGCGCCTCCTTGTTCTGCGCGTCGATCCATCGCGGGATCACGGCGGCCCCGACGGCCGCCGCGAGGAGCGCCATGATGATCACGACGATCATGATCTCGACGAGTGTCATTCCGGCACGGCGACGACGCTGCCGCGGACGTGGATCGATCTGCATAGGACCTCCTGCGCCATGAACGGTCCGCTCCGATCGCGTCGTCCCGGAATTCGAGCCGAGGGTGCGAGAGAGCATTCACGCAGCCGCATGTCATGCTCGTCGTCGTGACGAACGACCTCCCGATCCACGCGATCCGGCGCGCCTTCGACGACGCGATCGCGACCGGACCGGTCGTGATCACCTCTCCGACCGGCTCCGGGAAATCCACCGAGGTCCCGCGTTGGCTCGCGGCGTCGAACCACCGCGTGATCGTCGTCGAGCCCCGCCGCGTCGCGTGTCGCACGCTGGCGGCGCGGGTCGCCGAGCTCGAGGCGGGCGCGCTCGGCGAACGCGTCGGCTACGCGGTCCGCGACGACGCCGCACACGGCGAGCGCACCCGGATCCTCTTCGCGACCCCCGGCATCGTGCTGCGCTCGACCGACCTCGTCGCTTCGGCGGACGTCCTCGTCCTCGACGAACTGCACGAGCGGAGCCTCGAGCTCGATCTCTTGCTCGCCCTCTTCACCCGTCGATCCGACGGACCGCGACTCGTGGTGATGTCCGCGACCCTCGAGGGCGAGCGGGTCGCGAGCCACCTCGACGCGCGGCTCCTGTCGGCGGAGGGTCGCGCCTACCCGGTCGACGTGCGCTTCCTCGGCTCGAATTCGAGCCTCCCCGACGTCGACGGGCTCGTCTCGCGGGTCTCCGTCGCCCTCGCGCGCGCCGCGTCGGACCCGGGCGACGTGCTCGTCTTCCTCCCCGGCAAGGGCGAGATCGACGCCTGCGCACGCGCCCTCGACGCGACGTCGTTCGACGTGATCCCGCTCCATGGTGGGCTCTCGATGTCCGAACAACGACGCGCCTTCGCGCCCTCGTCGCGTCGCAAGCTGGTTCTCGCGACGAACGTCGCCGAGACCTCGGTCACGATCCCGGGCATCGGCGTGGTGATCGACTCCGGCCTCGTCCGACGCACCCGCTATCACGACGGTCGTTCGTTCCTCACGCTCGCCCCGATCGCGGAGGACGCGGCGACCCAGCGCGCGGGCCGCGCCGGCCGCACCGGCCCCGGAGTCGCCTACCGCCTCTGGTCCGCAGCCGCGCGCCTCGCGCCGGTGACTCCGCCGGAGATCCATCGCGAGTCGCTCGTCCCGCTCGTCATGAACGCGGCGGCATGGGGGAGATCGGTCGAATCGCTACCGTTCCTCGACGCGCCGAAACCGTACGCGCTCGACGCTGCGCGCGACGAGCTGCGTGCCCTCGGTGCGCTCGACGACGACGCACGACTCACGGAACGCGGACGCGAGCTCTTCGGTCTCCCGCTCGACGCGAAGCTCGCGCGCCTTCTCGTCGAGGCGAAGCACCAGGGCACCCTCGACGACGTGATCGACCTCGTCTCGGCGCTCTCGGTCGGCCGGCCGCTCTTGCTCCGGACCAGCGCAGACGGAGGCCTCGTGCGCGAGGGCGACTGCGACGCGAGCGCGCTCGTCCGCGCGATGCGCTCGGGCTCTGGCTCGGATCCGGCGCTCTCCTCGTTCGTCCTCGACGAGGCGCGACGCACGCGTACGAGACTCCGCCGCGCGTACGAGCTGCCCTCGGAGCCGCCGCGCGACGAGCTCGACCGGGTCGCCCTGGTCCGCACCGCGATCGCGGCCGATCCGCGGTCGGCGTACGTCACGCGGCTCCGCGGCCGCTCGATCGCGTTCGCGAACGGCGGGACCGAGCTCGAGCTCGCCCGCGAGAGCCTCCTCGGATCCGCGAAGCCACCGGAGGCGATCGTGGTGTTCGAGTCGCGCGCCTTCGGGAGCGGGGCGGACGCACGCGTCCTCGTCACCGCCGGGAGTCCCGTGTCGCTCGACGCTCTCGCGCGCGCGGGCCTCGGCCGCGACCGGATCGAACGCGTCGCGATCGAGAGGGGCAAGGTCGTCGCGGTGCTCGAGCGGGTCTACGCGAAGCGGACGCTGACGACGCGCGAAGACATCCCGACCGGCGCCCTCGCGCGCGAGGCCTTCGCGACGCTCTATCTTCGCGGCAGCCTCTTCCGCGAGTCGAAGGCCGCGTCCGAAGAGCGCCTCGCGATCACCGCGCTCGCCGCGAAGCTCGGGCCCGACGTCGTCGGCGAGTCCATCCCCGACGACGTCCCCGACCTACCGACCTGGGTCGCCGCACGCCTCGAGGAGCTCGGCATCGAGAGCGGCGAGGATCTCGCGCTCCTCTCCCCGGCGGATCTCCTGGTCCCTGACGTGTCGTATCTGGTCCGCTCGGCGGTCGAGCGTGACTACCCGCGGGCGGTGAACATCGGCGACGCGAGCTACCGGGTCGACTACGACCTCGACGCCCGACGCGTGACGCTCGTCCTGGTCCGCGGACAACGCAAAGACCCACCGCCGCTCACCTATCTGCCGAAATTCCCCGGCTTCGGAATCGTCGTGTCGACGCCTCGCGGAACGCATGTGCTGCGCGCTCGCGGATGAAATCATCGACAAAACGCGAGACGAACTTCAAATCGTCTCGACATCGTATGTACATTGGAACGTGACGACTGGTTCTGTCGGCTTGACACCTATCCGATTCGGTCAAGTATTTCCTTTTGCAACTAGGAGTATCAATCTACGACTCTGCGGGTGAGTAAGCGTCATAGGGGGTAGTTCGATGTCCGCTGATGCTGCACTAGGTCGAGCGAAGGCCGCTTCCGACCGAATCAGTCAGATCCAAACCCTTCGGGGCGATTCGGTTCCGGACGGGACCTTCGACCTCGAGACGATGGGTCTCTCCGACCGCGGAGACTTCGCGTTCGAGCGACGCGGCCCTTGGCCGCAGCCTGCGCCCCGATACCCGGAGCACATGGCTCCCGCGGTCACCAAGCTCCCGATCGAGATGCGCCTCAAGTGGGCGCGCCACGTCGGGACCCGGTACGTGCGCGACTACGCCACGTACTGGCCGACGGCGCTCGCGTGGGCGATGGGCGCGCGCGGTTACCGACCGGTCTCGAACGGCGAGTTCCTCGCGCTCTTCGACGAGACGGTGCTCGCGAAGACGCGCACCGAGACGTTCGATCGCGACGACGACGCGCGACTCGCGACGCTCCTGTCCCGGGTACCGTTCGAGCGCGTGCGCCTCTGGAAGGCGGACTTCGGGATCATGCGGGGCGTTCGGCCGTTCGAGGGACTCCACACCTCCGCGACCGTCGTCTACGGATGCGATACGTCCGTCGGCCCGACGTTGCTCGGCATCGCCGTCGAAGACGCCGTCTTCGGCCCTGACGACGGCGACGCCTTCGAGCTCGCCAAGTACTTCGCGCTCCAGGGCGCGGCCTACCACATTCTGCTCACGTCCCATCCGCTCTCGCACTTCCCGCAGGACGCGATCAACGCGATCACGCTCGGAACGCTGCCGCTCGCGCATCCGCTCCATCGGTTGCTCGCGCCTCACGGCGAGTTCGCGCTCCGCCAGAATGCCGCGGTGCTCTACTCGCCGCGCTCGATCGTCCAGAACGATCAGCGACTCGCGTACACCGTGCTGACCGGTCCGACCGAGGGCATCCGGACGCTGAACCCGAGCGGCTATGCGGGCATCCGCGGGAACCGCGCGTACCCCGCGTACCGGTATCCGCTCGGCCCACGCCGGATCGCCGGCTCGTTCGGTCGCTTCGTCGACGCGTACTTCCCGCCAGTGCTCGAGTTCGTGGAGACGGTGCTCGAATCGGTCTCGCCGACGGACCCGCACGTCGCGCGATGGGCGAACTCGATCGCCGGATTCATCCCGGGCTTCCCCGACTCGGTCGCGATGCGGAAGCCGGGCATGCTCGCTCGCGCGGTCGCGAGCTACGTCTTCGACGTCGCGATCGTCCACACGATCGATCACGCGAGCTTCGGCAAGCTCCCGCTCGACGCGGTGCCGCTCCGGATCCGCGTCCCTGCTCCGAGGGCCGGAGAGACGCTCCATCTCGACAGGCGTCTCCTCGCGACGCGCGAAGATCGGTTCCGCGCCGAGATGGCGCGGCGGATGTTCTTCGAGCCCCGTCCGGTCGCGATGCTGCACGAGGTCGACTACCGGTTCGACGAACCGGAGCAGACAGCCGCCGTGCTCGCCTTTCACGACGCGCTCCGCGAGGTCGATGCGTCGTTCCGCGGACCCAAGGTCCTCCGCTGGAACGAATTCGCGTCGAGCATCCAGTTCTGAGGTCGATCCGCAGCCCCTGGGCTCACGTCGCAGCGGACGGGAACCGCTCGACGTGTTGCTCACCACGTCGGCCGAAGTAGACGACGTGACGCCCGGCGATCCAGACGACGTAGCCGACGCATCCAGCGCGCATCGATCGGTCGAGGAACTCCGGGTACTTCACCTGGCCCGCCTGGGAGCCCCGGATCGCGGCCACGAGCGAATCCGGATCGAAGGCGTCGGCGATCGCGACCGGCGGGATCGCGATCGCGACGACGTACGGGTCGGTCGTGGCGTCGAAGTACGTCGTCGTCGCCTCGCGGTAGTCGACGCGATAGCTCTCGATCCCTTGCGCGACGAGAGATCCCACGATGTCTCCGAAGCCGCGCGTCCCCGCGAAGGAGGCGGCGACGCACGCGTCGATGAGCTGCCGTGTCTCGGTGTCCATGGTCGATCCTCTCATTCAGTCGGCACGAGGGTGAGCGCGTGCATCTTCACCAGCACGCGGAGCGTGTCGTCGAGCGCGCGACGTTGCGCGAGCGGCAGACCTCCGAAGAAATGCGCGTCGTTCTCGTCCGCGAGCGCGGCGAGTCGAGGCACGAGCGCGCGTCCGGCGTCGGTGAGCGCGAGGCGTCGTCCGCGTGCGTCGTCCGGGTCCACGAGCCGACGCGCGAGTCGCTTCCGCTCGAGCCGGTCGAGCAGCTTCGAGACCGCGCCCTTCGTCATGCCGAGCGTGTCGACGAGCTCGCCCGCCGTCGCCTCGTCGGACGCGTAGATCGCCCTCAGTGCGACCCACTCGGAGACGGTCACGCCCCGCTCCTCGACCTGCCTGCGGAACCGGCCCGAGACGTGGTTCGAGACGAAGCGGAGCCAGTAGCCGAGGTGCGCGTCGAGCGCGCTGACGGCGGGGAGCTTCGCCGTTCGGGTATTCGTCGAACCTCGTTCGCGCATGACGCGACGTTAGTTTCCCAGGAAACCAAATGCAAGCAGCGCCTACGTCATAGCGCTTAGAGCATCCGTCCAACTGACCTCGCCCGCACGTTCGCGACACTCTCCCACCTCGGGAAGACCCGAACGGGAGAGGGACGAACATGGACGCGCACGAAGACGACCACACGCAGCTCGACCTGCTACTCGCACGCATCGAACGGACCGAAACCGACCTGAAGCGCGCGAGACGCGCCGTGGCTGCGATCGTCGCGCTCGCAGGGCTCTGCGCGATCGCATGGAGCGCGCCGAGCGCGCTCGCGAGTCCGCCGACCAGCCCGTTCGCGTGCGACGCGGGTCGAGCGGACTGGTACTGCTTCTCGCCGGGAGCGCCCGCGCGCGCCGCCGACGTGAACTCGAACTTCGAGAAGCTTCATCGGGCCACCGACGCGCTCGCGACGAACGTCGACAGCCGCCTCCCGAAGACCGGCGGCGCGATCCAGGGCAGCCTCCAGATCGGTGGCTCGCTCTCGGTCGCGAGCGGTCTGCCGATCGGCGTCTCGGGCGCGTACAACGCCGAGTCGTACACGAGCGCGATCACGACCATGACCTCGACGTCGCGGAGCGTCTGCTTCCTCACGCATTCGAGCTTCTACACGCCGGCGCCGACCAACAACTCGCATCCGGGTTGCGACGTTCGCGTCTCCGGGAGCAACTGGGTGCTCGAGGCGAGCAACTCCGGCGGCACCGCCTACGCCACCTGCTACGCGCGGTGCATCTCGTGGTGACGGGGTCGTTTTCGGGCTCCGCCTCGGCGCGCGCAGCCACGAACCTCGTGCTCGCCTGCGTCGGCTTCGTCGCTGCGTGCAGCTCCGAGTCCCCGCACGTCGGCTCGTCGCGCGGCGGCGCCCTGGCACCTCCGGTCTGGGCCGACACGAGCGACACCGCGGGCACGCCCGGCGTACTCGTCTGGGACGAGAGCCTCTGGGACGAGACGCTTTCGGTGGACGGCGGCGTCGCCGAGATCGACGCGGGGTTCGACGCGGGACTCGATTCGGGCGTCGACGCGGGTCCCGTCGGGTGCGATCCGAGCGATCCCGGACGTGCTCCGGGAAATCCGGATCCGATCGACGCTGCCGGCTACGACAGCAACTGCGACATGGTCGACGGAGTGCTCGGCGCGATCGTCTTCGTGTCGCCGACGGGCGACGACGCCCGCTCCGGGTCGACTCCCGACCTCGCGGTGCGGACGATCGCCCGCGGCATCGCGATCGCCGCCCCTGCGGGACTGGACGTGCTCATCGCGGGCGAAGGCGCTGCCGGGCAGCCGGCCCCGGTCTACGCGCAGGCCTCGACGCTCGTGCTCGCTGCGGGGGTGGACCTCTACGGCGGCTACGCTCTGAGCTTCCGAGCGCGCGGCGGGTCGACCACGATCACGGGCAGTCCGATTCCGCTCGTCCGTGCGAGCGGCATCCAGCTCGCGACGCGCGTCGACGGGCTCGAGATCGTCGGCGCCGACGCGATTGTCCAGAGCGAAGAGACGATCGCCGTCTGGATCGATTCGTCAGGCGACTTCGTCACGTTCGCGAACGTCGTGATCCGCGCCGGACGCGGAGCCGACGGATCGAGCGGCACGACGGGCGGCCCAACGGCCGGGTATCCAGGCGGCGCAGGAGGCGTCTCGCTCGGCTGCGGCAAGGGCGGGAGCAATCCGACGTATGGCGGCGGCCCGCGCGGCGGGGCGCCCGGCGCCAACGCGAACGACACCTGCGTGAACCTCTGGGGCTCGTGCCTCGCCTACAACGCGACCGGCGCAGCCGGCAGCGTCGGACCGCGCGGCGGCGACGGCGGGAACGGCGGGAGCGGTGCAGCGAACACGAACGGACTCGGCGTGATCGACGTGAACGGCTGGTCCGCGGTCCGAGCGTTCGGTGGTAGCGCCGGCGAAGGCGGCAGCGGCGGAGGCGGTGGAGGCGCCGGGGCCGACCTCTACCAGAACTTCTGTTGGGGCTGCTCGACGAACCTGCTCGGCGCGCGTGGCGGTCGAGGACAACGCGGCGGCGCGGGCGGCGGCGGTGGCGCGGGCGGCGTTCAAGGCGGCGCCTCGATCGCCGTGTTCCTCCGCGACTCGACGGTGCAGTTCGTCGCGACGACCATCGTCCTCGGCGTCGGCGGGAACGGCGGCCGCGGCGGGAACGGCGCTTCGGGTCAGGTGCAGCCGTGGGAGGATTCGGGCCGCGGAACGCCGGCCCGATCGTCTTGCGCAGGCAGCAACTACGCGTCCGGTGAAGCGGCGTTCGGCGCGCTCGGCGGGAGCGGCGGTCACGGCGGAGGTGGTGGTGGCGGAAACGGCGGACCCGTCGTCGGCGTCGCGCGGCTGAACGCTGCGGTGTCCGGAAGCCCGTCGTTCTCCGGCGGGTCACCGGGCGCCTCCGGTTCCGGAGGCGCCCACGGGTGGGGCGGGAGCGCGCCGGCCGGCGTGCCCGGCCCTGTCGTCACGGTCTGGTGAAAGAAGGGATGTCGACCATGGAAACGACCACGAATCGATCCGACGCCGTCCTCGAACTCACGAAGCGCATCGCGTGGCTCGAGGCGCGCGAGCGCCTCGAAGCCGAGCGCACCCGCGCACGTCGCACGCTGCGGAGACGCGTCGCGCGCGCGACCGCGCTCACGATCGCGATCGCGTGCGCCGGATACGCCTCGCGCGAGGCGCTCGCGCAAGCGTGCGCCGGGCCGCAGAACCAATCCGGTGTGCTCAACACCTTCTGTCCGTCGACGCCGGCGCGGTCGTCCGAGGTGAACCACAACTTCGCGACGATCGCGAACTGGATCGCCCAGAAGCTCGGCCCTCCCGGCTCACCGGTCGTGACGACTCCGTCCGACGTCCACGTCGGCGCCTACCTCGACGTGCAGCAGGGCGCTCAGTTCCAGTGCTCGGGCTGCGGCAGCGGATCGACGCTCCGCGGAGGCGCCGATTGGGGCGACCTGACGATCCAGGGACGCGTCGTATCGGCGAGCAACAACCTGCATCTGTCGCCGCCGGGCGGCGCGAGCGTGATCATCAACGGCGACTACCGAGCGGCAGGCGGCGGCACCGGTCCCGTCGGCCTCTCGGTCTCCGGCAACGTGTCGGCGCCGGGCAACGGATGGGATTCGGCGACGAGCACGGGAGGTTCCGGGACGAGCTATGCCTCCGAACCGACCGGAGACGGCTGGGGACGTGGCCGACAGGCCTGCAACGAGATCCGCTCGTACTCCTGCCCGAACGGGCAGTACGTCTGCGGAATCGACTTCTGGCACGGCTGCGGCTGGAATTGGTACGACGAAGTGACGCGCGTCCGCTGCTGCTCGCTCTGAGCGGATATGCTCGGCGGCGTGTCGAACACGCGACGCCGACGCGATTCGTGTGCGGGGACGACTCGCGGGTCGTTCGCGCTCGTCGTCTGGTTCGTCGCGTCGTGCGCTCATCCGATCCCGCGTGCTCCGGTAGCCTCCCCATCGGAGCCGGACGCGCCGCGCGGGGCGCACGCGCCTGTCCCGGCGGCGGAGCCCGACGAAGAATCCGAGTCGGAACCGCCGCCGATCGAGGTCCCCTCGGACGCGATCCGCGTGAGCCTCGAGCGCCCGCGAACGCTCGAGTTCGAGTTGCACCCTCAGGACGGGATACTCGTCGCCTGTGACCCGACGTCGTGCCTCGCGGTCTGGGTCGAGCGTGGCGCCGTGCGATCCGCGTCGCTCGATCCCGCCGCGAGCGCGTCGCGGGTGAGCGTCGCCGCGAGCGGCTCGCAGCTCGTGCGCGTCGCCGGGCTCGTGCCGCATCCGCGCGGCTTCGCGTTCCTCCGCTACGTCTCGCGGACGTTCGAGATCGCGGAGCTCGAGCTCTGCGTCGTCGCCCGCGACGGCGCGTTCATCCGTTCGGTTCCGCTCGGCGCGATGCATGGCAACTCGTCCGAGCCCGCGCTCTTCGTCGAAGGCGAGCTCGGGCTCGTCGGGCTTCCGGCTACCGATACCCGGGTCGAGTTCATCGATCTCGCGAGCGACCTACCGGGCGCACGTCACCGCGCTCCGGGCGCGCACACGACGACGCCGGGTGTCGAGCACGACGGGAACGCATTCGTCACGACCTGGCTCACGTGGAATCGGGGCGACGTGTCGATGCGCCTCCGTCGCCATCGCGACGAGGCGACCGATCTCACGCTCCCGTACTTCTCCCAGGCCGGTTTCGCATGCGGAGACGGCGCCTGCGTCCTCGCCGGCGAACGAGACCACGCGGTCCTCGCGATCGCGATCGGGCGTGTTCCGGCCGAGCCACGTTCGATCGGGACCGACCGCTTCTCCACCGCAACGGTCCATCGCCACGGCGCGGGCCTACTCGTCGTCGCGCGCGGAGAGGGTGGTGCGCGCGTCACGATCGTCGGCGCGACGTCGCAGGTGTCCGATGTGACGGGCACGATCCCGGGCCTCACCTGGCGCGGCGACGAGCGCTACCTGGGCGTCGAGGTCACGGATCCGCCCGACTTCGAGCCCATGTCCTATCCGTGCCCCTCCGACGAGAGTTCCACCTGCATGGATGTGCCCGCCTACCAGCGACTCCGGGTCCACGACGTCACCGTCGCCGTCCCGCGGCCGTGAACGCGAGCGCCGCTCATTCGAGCACGTCGGGAGTGCTATCCCTCCGGAGCGGAGCGGCCCCGAGCGAACTCCACGAAGAGAGAGCCTTGCGCGTCGCCGCCCTACTCCTGATCGTCGTCGAGTACCTGATCGTCAGCGTCGCGATCGATGCGCGGGACTTGCGCGCAGGACTCGGGATCGGGGCAGTGTCCTCCCTCGGCGTAATCGGGCCCTTCGTCGTCGGCATCGCGGCCGCCTTCGCGCTCCTCGGTGGCCGTCGCGTCCTCGAGGTCACGCGCGCGACGACCGAGGCGCGATCCCGACGTTCGTCGCGAGGATCATTCGCGCTCCACGGCGCGTCGTTCGTCGCGTTCCTCGCGCTCTCCGTCGTCGTCGGGCGTGGGCCGAGCCTCCCTGCGCCCACGCACGTGATCGCGCTGACCTGGACGCTCCTCGCGACGCTCGTCGTCGTGACGTGGATCCGGTTCGCGGTTCCCGTCGACGTTCGCGCGTGGGCGCTCGGCGAAGGGCGAGCGACGATCGCGCTCTCGATCGTCGTCGGCACGTTCGTCGCATCGTCCGGGTTCGTCGCGAGCGCGCTCTGGCCGAGCCTCTCGACGGCGACGGCGTTCGTCGCAGCCCTCGTGCTCGCGCTCGTCCCGGGGCGACTGATCGCAGACCCTCATGGGCCGCTCGTCGGACTCGACGACTTCATCGTCGAGATCGCGCCCGTGTGTTCCGGCATCGAGGGGATCGGCCTGATGTCCGCGCTCGTCGCGACGTATCTCCTGGTCTTCCGCCGCGAGCTCCGCTTCCCACGCGCGTTCGCCCTGCTCCCGATCGCGATCGTCGCCGCGTTCTTCGCCAACGCGATCCGGATCGCGGCGCTCGTGGTCGTGGGGGCTCGCCTCTCGCCGGCGCTCGCGATCGGCGCCTTCCATTCGAAGGCGGGTTGGGTCGCGTTCTGCGCGATCGGACTCGGGATGCTCTTCGTCGCGCACCGCTACGTCCGTCGCGACGCCGGCACCCGATCCGCGATCGTGCGCGGCCCGGTCGCGCTCTACCTCGCCCCGGAGCTCGTCCTCCTCGCGACGAGCCTCATCACGGGGCTCTTCGCGCAGGGATTCGACCGATTCTACGCGCTACGCATCGTCACGACGGGACTCGTCCTCGTCGTCGGTCGAAAGGTGATCGAGCGCAAGCCGGGGTCGCCCCATCGCGTCGCGGGCGCGGTCGTCGTCGGGCTCCTCGCCTTCGCGGCATGGCGCCTGCTCGGAGGTACTCCCTCGGTGAACGATGCGCTCGCGAGTCATCTCGCCGCGTCCTCGTCGCTGTCGCGATCGGTGCACTTCGCGGTGCGCGTCGTGGGAAGCGTCGTCGTCGTCCCGATCGCCGAGGAGCTCGCGTTCCGCGGCTTCCTCGCGCGCGCGATCGAGTCGCGTTCCTTCGACGAGGTCGACCCGAGACGACTCGGTACGCGAGCGCTCGTCCTCTCATCGCTCGTCTTCGCGCTCCTGCACACGAACGTGCTCGGCGCGTTCGCGGCAGGACTCGCCTACGCGCTCGTATACCGCTGGCGCGGCGAGCTCCGCGATGCGGTCGTCGCCCACGCGGCCACGAATGCGCTCGTCGCCTTGGAAGCGATCGTGCTCGGGCCGAGCGGGAGCTTCTGAGGGCGAGGCGTCAGGCCTTGCGCGAACGAACCGAGTGGACGACGAGCGCGGTGCCGACGAGCAGCGTGAGCGCCGCGGCCGCGGAGCTCGGGTCGAGCTCCGGCACCGACTGGGTCGCGCCGCCCGTTCCGCCGCCGAGCCATCCGAACAGTCGATCGAACAGGCTCGTGCTGGTCTGCGTCGCATTCGCCGAAGCGGTGTTCGCCCAGCCGACGATCGACCCGAGTACGAGGGAGAGGCGGGTCGCTGTGGCGCCGAACGTCGGGGTCGTCATCGTCGGATCTCCTGTGTAGGTTTCAGGCACCGATTACCACACGAGGAACGACGCGTCGACGGGCGGCCGATACTGCCAACGCCCAAACACCCCACGGTGCGAATGAATCGTACGGCGCGCGCTCGAAGCCGTTCACCGACAGCTGAGGGGAGCCGCGCGGATGTCCCAATGATCTCCGACGCGCTCGTCCCATGCGACGACGACGTTCGAATCATAGACGCCCACGCTGCCATAGCCGGCCTCGACCCCGGGTGTGGAAACCTCGACCACCGGACCGACGATCGCGGACTGTGACGTGTCGACGATCGCGGCGCGGATCTTCGTCGTGCGCCCAGTGCCTTCGGACCAGACGAGAACGAGACGGTCCTGCAGCTGCGCGAAATCCGAGCCGAACGTGGCGACCGCCGGATCGAGTCCGACGATCGCCGACGGCACGCCCGCTCGAACGAGTCGAACCGACGCGGGCACCGATCGATCGCTCCGGTCGGTCGTCGTCGCGAGCTCCGGAGGACCGGGCGGCGTGACCGTCACGCTCGCGGGAAGCACCGTGCGGACGCCGTTCGCGTCGAGCGTCGTGCGGACGCGATGCGGCGTGCGCGTGGCGCCGTGTTCGAAGACGATGCCGCCGCCCTCGGCCGAGGTCGCGGTCATCGAAAAATGATCCGGGTCGTCGAGGTCGATCGCGCTCGGCGCACGACCGAGGCGCTCCGTCGCGGTCGCCCGACCGTCCTTCATCACGAGCGCGAACACCTCGCCCCCCTCGGGGTCGGTGTTCCCGAACGCGTACGCGAAGAAGCCCGCATCGCCGACGCGAGTGAACGACGTGCCGATGCGGACGTCGCCGGCCACGAAGGTCGCGTCGGTGGAGATCGAAGCGCCGGGGACGCTGGTCGGTGCGGGACCGAGCACGGCCACGGAGCAGCTCACGCTGTCCTCGCCGGATCGATTGTCGACTGAGAGGACGTTCGAGCAGGTCGATGCGTAGAGGTCGCCCCGGTCTTCGGCGACGTCGACGTGCGCCGTGCCGCCGTCGTACCAATAGCCGGTCTCTTCCTCGTGATTGTAGAAGCAGATGGGATTCACCGGCAGCGCCGCGAAGCCATCGGCCGGGAGCGCGATCGGCGCGACGTGCGCTGCACGAGGAGCCTCGCACTGTCCCGCCTCGCGATCGGTGCGGCGGCGCGCACGATGGACCACCGCGACCGCGCGCGACCCGACGACGACCTCCGCGCCGCCGCGATCGCGGACCACGACGCGCGGAGCTCCGAGCGTGCAGCGGGTGATCGCAGGCGGCGGCGCGGCCGGGACCGTCGGCGTCGTCACCGGCGTCGCCGGCGTCGTCGCGGCGCTCGATGAAGGGGACGCCGAAGGCTCGGCGTTCCCGCCGCAGGCCGTGAGCGCGAGGACGAGAGGCACGAAGCGGGTCGTCGACATGCGCGCCACGATATCCGATCACGGCGCGCGACCGAATGCGAACGATCGGAGAACGCATCGAGTGGGCCGTCGGCGTCGACGGACCACTCGATGCGAAACGGATCGACCGGGACTATGCTCGCGCGATGTCGTTCCGCTCGTGGCTAGGTCTCGCACCGAAGCGTCGCACGTTGACGGTGAGTATCGTGACCCGCGATTCGGAGAAGCACCTCGCCGAGTGCATCGGAGACGCTCGACGCTACGCAGACGAAGTGGTCGTCGGAGTCGACGCCGGGTCGACGGACAAGACCTGGGAGATCGCCGAGGACCTGGCCGACGTCGCGTATCGCTTCACGCATCCGAACCAACTCGCCCCGGCGCACGTTCTCTCGTTCGACTATTGCACGGGCGACTTCGTCCTCCGGCTCGACGACGACGAAATGATGGAGCCAGGATTCGAAGGCATCGTTCACGAGCTGATCGCGACCGATCGGTTCACGCACTACTACCTTCCACGGAAATGGGTCGTCTCGACGAAGCCTCCCGCATACGTACACGCATCGCCTTGGTATCCGAACCTCGCGCTCCGACTCGTGAAGAACGACAGGTCGATCGTCTGGAAGCCTCCCCGCTATCACAGCGGCTTCTTGGTCCAGGGTCCCTACGCGATCGACGTCCGATTCGCGATCCTCCACTTCGAGCCAGTCTGGTGTTCGCCCGAGAAGCGAGTGGGCAAACTCGAGGCGTATCGGATCGGAGGAGGAAACGGAGCCGCGGAGGAGTACTACGGCACGAAGGCAGACGTCGTCCGACCGTTCCGAGCGTCGACGACCGTTCGCCCATCCCGTCCGCGACGACAACGGATCGATCGAGACGTCCACGCGCTCGAGGTCCGACCGTTCGCACCCTGGGGATGCAGGATCGAATCCGTCGACATGCCGAGAACGATCCGAATCGACGAGTCCGTGATCGTGAGCGCGAAGATGACCAATACGGGCGCCATGTCGTGGTCGCCGTCGGTCGACGCGGGACGGTGGCCGGAGGTCAATCTCGGTCTCCATCTTCGTTCGGTCGACGGGACGACGATCGTCCATGACCTCGGTCGAATCCGCATCGCGACGCCAGCGCGCCCCGGAGACACGATCACGGTCGTCGGGGTGCTGCCATCGATCCACGATCCAGGAGACTTCGTGCTCGCGTGGGACCTCGTGAGCGAGAACGAATGTTGGTTCGAATCGTGCGGGAGTGTTCCGTTCACCTGCGACCTGACGGTCGTAGCTCCCGACGCCCCGACGTCGACCTAACCGACCGTACGGAGCGCGACCGACCCGTGGCGGTCTTCGACGTCGAACGTCTTCAAGCGCAGGAGCGCGCAGGACGATCGCCCGGAATCCAGCGCGAACGCGACGGCATGCGTCGGACAGTAGATGCTCTCGTCGTCGTGGTATCCGTCGACGAGACTGACGTCGAGATGGGGGCAACGCTCCTCGAACGCTCGCAGGCCGGCTCGTGTCCTGACGATGACGACCTTCACGTCACCGACCGCGACGCCCAGCTTCGCTCCCCGCGCGATGCGTTCGCTCGGACAGATCGACAGCCACTCCGACGACAGGGGCCCCGACACCTCGATCCGATCGATCGACTTCGGTTCGGCAGTCCGAGGTCTCTCCCGCGCCGTCGGCTCGAAATGGGATGCACGTTCGAATCGAACCACCTGATCGTAGCGGCCGTTCTCGAGACTCTCACTCGAGTGCCAGAACTCGCGCGCGTAGAAGCAGTCGCGCGAGAACTTCGGGGCACGCGGATTGATCCGGGTAGAGAGAGCGAGCCGAGTCGTCCCGCTCGTGTTGAGGTGGGTTCCGTGGAGGAGTTCGGGATTGAAGATCACCATCTCCCCTTTTCGGAGTGCGAGCTTCGTCGGCTTCGGGAGCGGGAATCCGGCCGCGAGATACAGCGACCTCGGATCCGATGCGAGCGGAGTCCTGAACGACTCCGGATAGAAGACCATCGAAGCCTCTGGGTGCACGTCTTCGACGGCCCACCAGAGGTTCACTCCGTCGCGCGAGTGGCCGGTCCAGGTATCCAGGTGCGGGCCGTGAGCCCACGCGGGAGGCGCTTCGTGGCCGTGGAACCCTCGTGGATCGTAGATCGGATCGACGACACGTTCGCCGCGACTCATCGCCTTGGTCGCTTCGGAGACGCGACCGTGGCCGGGGTTCTCGGACACGACGTCCGCAGTACGCGCGACTTCGTACGGATAGTTGATTCGGAGAATCGTGTAGTCGTCGACGAAGAACTCGCCCTCGATGCCGAGGATCGTCCGAGCGATCCTGCACGTCAGATCGAAGAGCATCGGCCGGAGCGTCGGCATCACGTGATCCCGAATCGCGCCGAGTCGTTCGGGTCGGACGCACTCGTGCATCCGGCTGAGCCCGATCTCGGCGAGGTCGCCGCGAACGCGTTCACCTTCGAGCGCCCCGACGACGTCGAGAATCGCCGACCGGAGGTGATCGAGAATCGCTTCCTGCCGGTCGAAGCCTCTCACCACGACGTAGGTGCCCGACGCGAGGATCGCGTCCAGAGTCGTCGTCGAGCCCGGATTCGAAGGAACGGCGGTCGTGACGGATTCGTCGCCCATCGTCAGAGCACCCGGGCCGCTCGCGTCGCGTCGACGCGCTCGGCGAAGTCGGCGAATGCGCGACCGACCGATTCTCGAAGGCGAGTCCACGTCGGCTGAGCTGCGGTTCGAATCGCGTCGAGTTCGTGGAAGCCGTCGAGTCGACGCTCGAGTTCGGGGAGGAAGTTCGGCCTCTTCACGACGTCGACGTCCCAGTCAGCGAGTCCCATCGTCTCCAGCAAGCTCGTCGCCCGCTCGTCGTAGCTGAGATGGATCGCCTTCACCCCGAGCGCGATGCTCGAGAGGAATCCGTGCAACCGATACGTCACGTTCACCGAACAGGCGCGAAGGTACGAGAGGAACCGGAGCGGATCCTCGGTGTAGAGTGTCGGGACGTCGGGAAACGCGCGTGCGAACGAAAGATCCTGATAGTCGTGACA
>Ga0075163_10005470_pt1 | contig 16941 bp, 12 predicted proteins | sample JI1023141ADNA_FD_71478 | JGI IMG/M metagenome (GOLD analysis project Ga0075163, IMG submission 71478) | Wastewater effluent complex algal communities from Wisconsin, to seasonally profile nutrient transformation and Carbon sequestration -... | ecosystem: Engineered > WWTP > Effluent > Algae...
CGGCCCCACTGAATGTTCCAGCTCAGTAGCTTCATTGATACTCTAACCGTTTGATATAAATCAGTTTTATATTTGCCATCTATCTAGGGGTGCACTCAGGGGTACACATAAATTGCTGATGCCACTTAACCGAGCAGACGCATGTTTAGGTAGGACAGTTTTGCGCTGGGCACGTCCTGCCAACTGAGGGACACATCTTAGGACAGCGGCAGGGGCCAGGAATGTGATGGTTGTCGCGTACAGCGCAGATGCGCCCCCTCCCATCCGTGACGCTTTCCTCAGGTGCGATACGAAGGCTCAACAGGCTACGCTGCAGGGAACGTCCGTCCAGCTGAGGGTAACTGTGCTCCTGTGACTGGTGACAGCCTCTCTGGATCAGCCGCGGATCGCCGCTACCCCCGCTGAGGCTGCATGTTTACGCCACCAAATTCCTACGGTTTTACGCAGCCGCTCACCCACAGCAAAGCGAAGGAATGGAAAAATGGGTGTTGAAACCATGGAACAGCTATTTTTTCCTACTCAAGAAGACTACGATTCCAATCCTAGTGAACAAAAGTTATTAAAAACCTAGCCACCAACGAAGCTAATAAACAAACACTCTCTGTTTAAATAACAGATCACAAACAAAGACACATTGATCTTTGACTGCCTTATAATTAAATAATATAATATATTTTTTTAAACATACAAAACCAAAATGGAAAACCTTGCCGATCTGATTGCGCAAAAAGAAAATCTTGAACAGCGTATCGCAGAAATTAGAAAAAAAGAGCGTGAAAATGCTATCGCTACAGTTCGCTCAAATATCAAAGATTACGATCTGTCTTCTGAAGATATTTTCCCGACGAACCAAAAACCTAAATCTACCAGAGCAGCTTCAGTACCCAAGTACAAAGATCCTGAAACGGGGAAAACTTGGAGCGGCCAAGGCCGAACTCCAAAATGGCTTGAAGGCAAAAACAAGGAAGAGTTTCTTATTTAAAAGCTCATCAGATTAAGTAAAAAGCCCACTATCACAAGTGGGCTTTTTTACATACGGAAATCGAACCTCCCGTCCACAAGCCCTCGGCCGGAGTGGACAATCGAGAGTATTCTCTTAGGTGAACATGGGAACGAACTAATGCAACCTGCCAACCCTCAGCTGGACTACTCGCTCCGAATAATTTAATAAAACAATTAAGTTAAGCGCAGGCTCTGCAAACCAAAAAGCTCGTTTGCTCGCATTTGAGTTCATGGCTACGACTAACAAAGGCCGAGTTGACATATCTCAATGTATTAATTAAGAAAAATGAGACAATACAGTTTTCAATTGTTTTATATACCCTAAGAGAAGTAAGCCGCTCCTTCCTAATAACCTAGCAACTGATGCGGTCGAATTTAATTCAGCACTAGGATTCTGACAACCCTTAAAGCCAAGACAAAATGAGAACTTCCGATCCGTTTTGTGAATTCGCTCTCAATCTATGGCGCAGCTTCACTAAGCCATATTTTGTATTTCTCGGATACCTCCGTATGCGCCGACTGCTCCTTGAGCAGCCGCTATGGGCGATACAGAATCCAGAGCGGCTTGGTGTTGAGTGGAAGGGGGCAGTTAGCAGGGCAATCGCACCTTCATGTCATGAAGCCGAGTAATTCAGCGCGGAACGTATCGGAAGTGGCGGCCAGCATCCGCTTGGTCTTGATGCTGCCCTTGCGTGACGTATTAAGGCGAAGCAGGTTCATCACGATGTGGCGAACGATGGCGAGGTTGTTGGCGGCGTATCCGGTGCGCACGGTGGACTGGTCCTCGCCAAACTGGACATCGAGACACCAATGAAGGCGGTTTTCGATCTCCCAATGGCTGCGCACCGCATGAGCAATCCGCTTTGCATCCGCAGGCAGGGAGCTGATGTAGTAGCGCCGCTCGCAATGGGTTTTTGTGCCGACGGTCCGTTCGCGCTCAACGATCGCGAAGCTCTTCAGGTCTGCCCACTGTTCGGCCCTGTAGAGGCAACCCACCGCATCGAACGCCCAACAACGGCGCACTTCCGTTCGACCGTGCCCCTCCTCGCGGCTCTCCGTTGTGGAATTTGGCGTCAGAGTGCCGCCCACGCCTGCCTGGGCGAGCAGGAAGGATTCGACGAGCTTGGGATGGTTATCCTTCACGCACAGCACGTAGTCGGCACCACCTTCACGAATCGCCTTCGCAATCCCTGTCTGGGTGCCCATCGCGTCGATGGTGACGACACAGCCGTTCAACGCGAGCGTCGCCAGCAACTCGGGAATCGCCGTGATCTCATTGGACTTCTCGGCCGTCGCGGTCTGACCGAGCACGAGGCCGACGTCGGCGGCGAAGGCGCTGACCAGGTGCAAAGGACTCGCTGCGGCCTTGGTCGTGCTGCGCCGGCTGGTCTTCCCATCAATGGCGACGACCGCATCCTCACCCAAGGCAGGAATCAACTGCCCAACCCAGCTCCGAAAGGCGGCTTCGAACTCGCGCGGATTGAGCGCGGCAAAGACGCGTCCAAACGTGTCGTGCGAGGGGATGCCATGCTCAAGCACCAGAAAGTCTCGCAGCCAGTCGATACGTTCCTTGGCCCACGCCTCGATGTCGGAGAACTCGTCCGCGCTGCACAGCACGGCGCACACCGCGACCGTGAGCAACTCGGACAAATCGTGCCTGACCTGCCGGGCGCTGCGTGGATCGGAGATCGAGACAAAAATCTGCGTGAGCGGCATCACTTTCCTCGTCTGCATGGGCACCCCAAAAGACGAGGAAACTACACAAAATCAGGGGCTGTGAACAGGGGATTCGTAAATGCATCACTGTGAACGAGGCTCAGGGTGAAGCTATGTCATATAGGTGCGATAGCCCTGGGGGCAGTTAGCTTTGCCTTGAAAGGGAACGCCTATATCCTTGCGATTGTTTATTGGCTTGTGATTTCCCTAACAATGTTAGATCAAGGCAATGTCGATCACGCTAAGGCAATTCAGTCCCATCTCATGCAATACGAATTGTACTTGGCGCCACTGACTCTATTAGTAGGTTCATATACTTTCCGATGGTTACTTGCGGGACAACCAAATGTGTCGACAATCTGGGTAAGAGAAGCGGGTCACGTTTTACACCTCTCTTATTTGTTTGCGCTTTTATTCTGGCCGTCGCTACTTTGTTCCATCGGATTCGGTCTTTCCGAGCTTAGAATCAGCTCAGGTAGGATGGGAGACATCGGCATTGTAATGGTAACGATCTCCGCTCTATGGTCATGGGCATTATTATTCGTCAGCGTGGCCCGTTTAAGCAAACTACTACGAGCATCGAGGAGCGCAATCTTTATATCGCTTTATGGGGCATATCTCATAACGCTAGCAGCTCTTGCTATTGCCGGACAATTCTTGTTGGGCTAGTTAACTCTTGAGCCCTTTGCGCACTACTTTTGATCGTTATTTTTACTGAGCAGAAAGTAAAAAAGCATTTATTGCAAACCATCCTTTAGATGCCCTACTTCCATTCCAAAAGGAAGACAATATCTGATGGAAAAATGCATTCCGGCGATAGTGCTTCTAGTATTTTATCTAAATCAGCAGCTTTTCCATGATCTTGGGTAGCAACAGCATTGATATACTCTACCCAATCAGGCGCCCATCTCTTCCCGTAGTACGCCCGGAACAGATCAGGTGATCGGATACGCTCAGCGACATAAAACGAGAGCACAACCCCGAATACGTGATAGGCCCGACTTACAAGGTCTATGGAGCTTTCGGTAAGCTTGAGGGGAACGCCAAACATTGCACACAGCCTCTCAAAGCGATGAGCATCGCTAGGCGTCATCGCGATTCGGCCATCGGCAGTCAACTTCGGTTCGACCTGATTGAGCAGCACATCGTACATATCTTCAGGAAGTTGCTCACAGCCCATCTCTCCCAAACTCTGCAACGCATTGCAGAATGAATCATCTAGACAAACCATACAATCCTCTCATTGCCAAGTGAAGAATTACCATTCAAACGGTAAAAAATCTCCTTCACGATCTACTTAAAATAGTGATCAAACATTGCCAAGTCCAGTTTGTAATTAACGTAATTGTCGAACTGAGCGCCCTACCCTTACAGTCAGGAAGCGACTTCTAGTTTTAGCCTTGCTTCCAGCACTCAAGTTGCACACTCAAATTATGATGGGCTGGCACTCTTCACCGCGGCCCCCCTGCACCGAACGCATCACCTCGTGATGTATTCTGTTGGCCTGCTTTATCAAACTGCCTCGAACCTAGAAAAATGGATCACACCTCTCACAACAAGATCGTCAGCTTCATCTGGTCAATCGCAGACGACTGCCTGCGCGACGTATTCGTTAGAGGCAAGTACCGTGACGTCATCCTGCCGATGTTCGTGCTGCGTCGCCTGGATTGCCTCCTCGAACCGTCCAAGGAGTCTGTCCTCGAAGAGGTTCGCTTCCAGCGCGAAGATGCAGAGATGGCCGATCTCGACCTGCACGGACTGCGCGAAGCATCAGGCTATGTGTTTTACAACACCTCCAGGTTCACGCTGAAGTCGCTGTTGGGCAACCCCTCCCAGCTCGAAGCCAACCTCAAAAACTACCTCGACGGCTTCTCGGACAACGTGAAGGAAATCGTCGCCAAGTTCGACCTGCGCAACCAGATCCGCAAGATGGCGCAGTCGGACGTCCTGCATGACGTGATCGAGAAGTTCGTGTCCGAGGAGATCAACCTCGGCCCCAACGACCGTAAAGGACCGGATGGGCGCACCCAGCCAGGTTTGTCCAACCTGGGCATGGGCTACGTATTCGAAGAACTGATCCGCAAGTTCAACGAGGAAAACAACGAAGAGGCCGGCGAGCACTTCACTCCGCGTGAGGTGATCCAGCTGATGACCAACGTGGTGTTCATCCCGGTCAAGGATCACCTGCCAAACCCGCTGACGATCTACGACCCTGCCTGCGGTAGCGGCGGCATGCTCACCGAGTCTCAGAAATTTCTGACGGACCCGGAAGGTGAGATCAAGGCCAACGTAGGTGTCTTTCTGTACGGCAAGGAAATCAACCCTGAGACGTACGCCATCTGTAAGTCGGACATGATGATCAAGGGCAACGATCCCGAGAAAATCAAGTTCGGCTCTACGCTGGCAACCAATGACTTCTCTGGCACCCGGTTCGACTTCATGCTGTCGAATCCGCCCTACGGAAAGTCGTGGAAGAGCGACCAGAAGAACATCGTCGACGGCAAGGACGTCATCGATCATCGCTTCCTGGTGAACCTCAGCGACTACACCGGCGAGAAACATGATTTCTACCCGGCGACACCTCGCTCATCGGATGGCCAGTTGCTGTTCCTGATGGAAATGGTCGACAAGATGAAGCGCCGGGTCGACAGCCCCCAGGGGTCACGCATCGCGTCGGTGCATAACGGCTCCGCACTGTTCACCGGTGACGCGGGTGGAGGCGAGAGCAACATTCGCCGCCACATCATCGAAAACGACTACCTCGAAGCCATTATTCAGTTGCCGAACAACCTGTTCTACAACACCGGGATCACGACCTACGTGTGGGTGTTGTCGAACAACAAGGCGGAGAAGCGCCGTGGCAAGGTTCAACTGATCGACGCCAGCAAGCTGTACCAGAAGCTGCGCAATAACCTCGGCGAGAAAAACTGCGAGTTCCGCCAGGAACATCTGGATGTGATCACCCGCCTCTACCTGGACATGCCGAACGAGGGTATTTCCAAGGTCTTCAACAACCGCGATTTCGGCTACTACAAGGTCACGGTCGAGCGCCCCTTGCGCCTCGCCGCCCAGTTCAGCCCGGAGCGCATCGCCACGCTGCGCTTCGCTCCGAGCATGCAGGCGATCATGGAGTGGGCTTATTCCAAGTACGGCGACGAGGTTTACACCACGCTGAAAGCCCACAGCGAAGCCATCGAAGCCCACCTGGAGCGGGAAGAGATCGCCCTGTCGCCAAAGAACCGCAAGGAACTGCTGAGTGAAGCGACCTGGCTGGAACAGCGGGAAATCATGAAGCTTGCCCAACAGCTTGCGGAGAAAATCGGGAACGTTGAATTCCTCGACTACAACCTGTTCGAGGGCATCGTGGATGACGCACTTAAGGCACAGGGCCTGAAGCTCCCAGCTCTGCAGCGCAAGCAGATCCTGAACGCGGTGAGCTGGCGTGACGAACGCGCCGAGAAGGTCATCAAGAAGGCTCATAAGCTCAGTGGCAGCAAGCTTAAAGACCTGCTCTCCGAACTGGGCACCGATGCGGACAAGCTTGCCGACTATGGCTACTGGCCGGCTTCATGGGGGCAGCACATCGAATACGAGGCGGATAGCGAACTGCGTGACACCGAGAACGTGCCGCTGGCCCTGGATGCTTCGCTATCGGCCTCCAGCGTGATCCACGACTACTTTATTCGCGAGGTGCGACCTCACGTCGACGAAGCCTGGATCGCCCTCGACAAGACCGTGATCGGCTACGAGATCAGCTTCAACAAGTATTTTTACCAGCACAAGCCGCTACGAAGTCTGGAAGAAGTCACCGCCGAGATCCTGGCCCTCGAAGCGGAGACGGACGGACTGCTGAAGCAACTGGTCAGTTTTGTTGGAGGGCAGTCATGAGTCAGCCCCCTATCCTGCCCCCCGATGGCGAGTTCCTGCTCTACTCCACCGAAGACGGACAGGCCCGGCTGGAAGTGCGGCTGTCCGGCGAAACCGTGTGGCTCAGCCAAGCCCAGATGGCCGAGCTTTTCCAGACCACCAAGCAGAACGTCGGACAGCACATCCGCAAGATCTTTGACGACGGCGAGCTGCAGGCCGAGTCAGTGGTAAAGGATTTCTTTACTACTGCCGCCGATGGCAAGAGCTACAACACCCGCCACTACAACCTCGACGTGATCATCTCGGTCGGCTACCGGGTCAAGTCCCATCGTGGCACCCAGTTCCGCATCTGGGCTACCCAGCGTCTGCGCGAATACCTCATCAAGGGCTTCGCGATGGACGATGAGCGGCTGAAACGGGCCGGTGGAGGCAACTACTTCGACGAACTGCTGGCGCGCATCCGCGACATCCGCGCCAGCGAAAAGATGTTCTGGCGCAAGGTTCTCGACATCTACGCCACCAGCATCGACTACGATGCCAAAACCGCCGACTCCCAGACCTTCTTCGCGACGGTTCAGAACAAGATGCACTGGGCTGCCCACGGTCACACCGCCGCCGAGATTGTTTATCAGCGTGCAGACGCCAGCAAGCCCGACCTGGGTATGACCGGCTACATCGGCACCAAGCCAACCAAGGCCGAAGCCGGCGTCGCCAAGAACTACCTCGACGCCGACGAACTCGACATGCTCAATCGCATCGTCACCCTCTACCTGGAGTTCGCCGAGTTGCAGGCCCTCAACCGCAAGCCCATGTACATGACGGACTGGATTGCAAAGCTCGACGACTTCCTGCGCATCTCCGACCGTGACATCCTGCAGGGTGCCGGAAAGGTGACCCACGCCCAGGCACTGCAGAAGGCCCAGCTCGAATTCGACAAGTACCGCCAGACCCTGATCAACGCCCGCAGTCCGGTGGAAGCGCACTTCGAGGCGGCAGTGAAGCAGGTCAAGGTGCTGGTACGCAGCAAGCCGACCACCAAGAAGAAGGGGGATGCCTGATGCAGCGGCATGAAAGCTACAAGCCAAGCGGGATCAAATGGATTGGAGAGATACCCACACATTGGGATGTGCGCCCCGGCTTCACCTGCTTCGACGAAAACAAGGACCGTAACAAACGGCTTGAGGAGAAGACCGTGCTATCGCTTAGCTATGGGCGCATCGTGGTCAAGCCCGAAGAGAAGATGACGGGCTTGGTGCCGGAATCGTTTGATAGCTATCAACTCATCAAGCTTGGTGACATTGTTATTCGCACCACTGATCTACAGAACGACAAGACGAGTCTGCGCGTCGGTTTGGCAAGAGATTGCGGCATGATTACTTCAGCCTACCTCGGCCTGCGGTGCAAACCAGAGATCAACCCAGAATTCATTTTCCGGCTACTTGCAAGCTATGACGCGCTGAAGGTGTTCTATGGCATGGGCTCTGGTTTGCGGCAGAACATCGATTTCGGGGATTTCAAGCGCCTGCCGATTCCCTTGCCACCCCGAGCAGAACAGGACCGCATTGTCGCCTTTCTGAACCAGAAGTCCGCCGAGATCGACGCCGCGATTAAAAAGAAGGAACGGCTGATAGAGTCTATCCAAGAGTGGATGCGCATCTTGACAAATAAAGCTGTGCTGCACGGCCTCAATTTAGATGTGATTACGAGAAATAGCGGAATCGCATGGATAGAAAATATTCCAGCTCATTGGCAGATCAAGCGAGCGAAATTCATTTTTCGACAAAGCAGGCTGCCAGTGAAAAAAAACCATGGAGTGGTAACGGCCTATCGTGATGGTCAAGTTACGTTGCGCTCGAATCGAAGAGTGGATGGTTACACTTTTGCCATTCTTGAGCAGGGCTACCAGGGGGTCATACCTGGTCAGCTCGTGATCAACTCAATGGATGCATTTGCAGGGGCAATTGGTGTATCAGACTCTGAGGGAAAGTGCTCTCCTGAGTATGTTGTTTGCAATGCAATAAATGCAAACGAATGCAACCCGAGCTACAATGCTCTGTTACTTCGCCAGATGGCACTATCTGGCTACATTGAGGTTATTTGCTCGGCCGTAAGACAGAGAGCGCTAAGAATTCGCTACAACGACCTTGCTCCACTGCTATTACCAGTACCCCCAATATCTGAACAACTATTGATTGTTAATTTCGTTGATGAGATTCGATTACATCACGACGGAATCATTCTTAAGGTAAAAAAAGAAATTCAATCCCTTAAAGATTTTGCACGGTCGCTAATTGCAGAAGTGGTGACTGGAAGAATAAAGGTGTAAGCGATAATAATGCTCAGCCAAACCAACGAAGCCGCACTAGAATCCCACATTGAAAATGCCCTCTTCCAGGGGGGCTATCGCATCGGTGATCCGGCTGATATCGACCGGGAGTTTGCTATCGACAGCAAGCTGTTCTGGGGCTTTCTCGAAGCCACCCAGCCCAAGGAACTGGCGAAGCTGAAGGACAGGCCAAACTGGCAGCGGCTGGTGTTGGAAAGGCTGAACAAGAAAATCAGGAAAGACAGCGTTCTGGCGGTGCTGAAGAAAGGGCTCGACATCGACGATGCCCACTTCGATCTGCTCTACCGCCTGCCCTACAACGACCTCAACCCCGAAGTGCAGGCCAACTTCGAGGCCAACGTTTTCAGCGTCACCCGGCAGTTGCACTACAGCGACACGGACACCTTCAAATCGGTGGACATGGCGTTGTTCGTGAATGGTCTGGCCTTGGCAACGCTGGAGCTGAAAAATCCCTGGACCGGGCAGAACGTCCACAACGCGATCAAGCAGTACCGCACCGACCGCAGCCCGAAGGAGCCCCTGTTCGAGTTTGGCCGTTGTCTGGTTCACTTCGCTGTTGATCCGGACGAAGCTTTCATGTGCGCCCAGTTGGCTGGCAACGACAGCAACTTCCTGCCGTTCAACAAGGGCTTCAACTTCGGCAAGGGTAACCCAGTCAACCTGAACGGCCACAAGACAGCCTACCTTTGGCAAGAGACCCTGCAGCGTCGCAGCCTGACCAACATCATCGAGCAGTTTGCAAAGTTTACGGTCGAGAAAGACAAGAAAACGGGTAAAGAACGCAAAGTTTTGTTCTTTCCTCGCTATCACCAGTTGGATGTGGTTCGCCGCATTCTGGCTGATGCGAAGCTACATGGCGTCGGACAGACCTACCTGATTCAGCACTCGGCAGGCTCTGGCAAGTCGAACTCGATCACTTGGCTGGCTTATCAGTTAGTCGAGCTTTACGACACCACAGGCACCGCCAACCTGTTCGACTCCGTGGTTGTGGTGACGGATCGCCGAGTGCTCGACAGGCAGTTGAAGGACAACATCAAGCTGTTCTCCGAGACGAAGAACATCGTCGCCCACTGCGAGAACGGTCAGGAGCTGAAGTACAACCTGGAAGCCGGCAAGAAAGTCATTATCACCACGGTGCAGAAGTTTCCACGCATTGTGGAAGGCATGGCCACCCTTACGGATCGCAACTTCGCGGTCATCATCGACGAGGCTCACTCATCCCAGTCTGGCAGTTCTGCCGATAGCCTGAACGAAGCCATCGGTAGCGACGATGCAGAGGAGCCGGAAGACATTCAGGACAAGATTCTTGCCGCCATGAAGGGCCGCAAGATGAGCAAAAACGCCAGCTACTTCGCTTTCACTGCGACACCAAAACCGGCAACCCTCGAGAAGTTCGGGAGGCAAGGAACAGACGGCAAGTTCTACCCTTTCCACCTGTACTCGATGAAACAGGCCATCGAGGAGAAATTCATCCTCGACGTGCTGGAAAAGTACACGACCTACAAGAGTTACTACGAGGTTCAGAAATCGGTTGAGGAGAACCCCCTCTTCAGCACCGCCAAAGCCCAGAAGAAGCTCAAAGCATTCGTAGAAGCCAGTCCCAGAACCATTGAGGTGAAGGCCAGGATCATGGTCGATCACTTTACAAGCAACATCTGGCAGGCAAAGAGACTCAAGGGAAAGGCCAAGGCGATGGTTGTCACGCGCAATATCGAATGCGCGATCCGCTACTACTTTGAGATTCGTAAAGCTTTGAAGGAGGCCAACGCCCCCTTCAAAGCACTGGTGGCCTTCTCGGGTGATAAAACCGTCGACGGCATTAAATACAGCGAAGACAGCATCAACGGTATCGCGGCCCGTGATCTTCCCGATGAGTTCGAGAAGGACGACTACAAGATACTGGTCGTCGCCAACAAATACCTAACCGGCTTCGACGAGCCCATGCTTCACACCATGTACGTGGACAAGAAGCTCCAAGGGGTTGTCGCAGTACAGGCCCTATCTCGACTGAACCGCTGTAACTGGAAACTGGGCAAGAGCGATACTTTCGTGCTCGACTTCTACAACTCGGTAGACGACATCAAGAAGGCTTTTGACCCCTTCTATACCGCGACAAGCCTGAGCGAACCCACCGACGTCAATGTGCTCCACGACCTTAAGGATGCCCTGGATAGCGTCGGCATCTACGAATGGTGCGAAGTAACAGGATTCAACGAGAAATTCTTCAAGGGGGCTGAAGCGGAGGAACTGAGCCCGATCATCGACACGGTTGTTGTTCGGTTCGATGACCATCTGGACGACGAGCAGCGCATCGACTTCAAGATCAAGGCCAAGCAGTTCGTAAAAATCTACGCTCAGGTAGCAGCCATCATCACGTTCAACAACGTGAGCTGGGAAATGCTGCATTGGTTCCTGAAGTTCCTGATACCCAAGCTCAAGGTCAAAGACCCCGATCAGGACAAACTCGACGAGTTGCTTAACAGCGTAGATCTGTCGACCTATGGCCTCGAACGCTCACGCCTGGAAGTGAAGATCGGCCTTGATGAATCAGAAACTGTAGTCGATCCGCAGAACCCGAATCTTCGTGGTGTGCATACAGGGCCGGATGACAAAGATCAGCTCGATGAAATCGTTAAAGCCTTTAATGAACGTCATTTCGCCGGATGGGAAGCCACACCAGAAGAACAGCGGGTGAAGTTCATCAACATCGCCAAGCATGTCATGACGCACGCGGATTACAAAGCCCAGGTCGAGGACAACCCGGATACGCAAAACCGGCAACTGGCGCTGGAACGCTTGATACAACAGGCGATCAGTGTCGAGAGGCGGCGGGAACTGGACTTGTACAAGCGATATGCTGGCGATCCTGACTTCAAGCGTGCGTTTGATACGAGTATCTCAAGAATACTAACAATGCGCGGCGGCGATCAAAATATCTTTTGTGTCTAAATCATTGGCGACAAATCGAGCACCGGCCAGCTCCGCCCCCCTACTCACAAAGGATAAATTATGGATATAAGTTCAGCTAAAGTATCAAAAGTTATTGTCCATAGAGTTGGAAATAAACTCCGCGACGAGGGACTCCACTTGTCACCTATCGAGTGCCATCGATCCAGCACGCTGGACGACTTGCTACTAAGAGGCCTCCTTGCGCCAGTGATAAGAAGTGGTAAAGAATACAACCTGACACATGAATCTGATATTTCCCTGAACACCATCAACCATTATGCCAAAAATGTATTTTCAAATCCAAATAAATTCAAAGAATGCAGTGAGGCCATAGCAAAGCATCTCTATGGTTGCTCCAGTCATCCAAACATTGGTGGCGGCGAATTTCTTGTGATTCTTTTTGAAGACATTAGAGTCGATGGTCACGGACTGCAAGCTCTGGGCTTGTTCAGGGTTGAAAGCAAGGATTACTACCTAGATGTCGGAGAAGAAAAAGGCACGATCCAAGTGATCGAACGGAACGGAATATCTCTCGACAAGGTTCAAAAGGGCGCAATCATCATCTCAAATGGTCTGAAGGTCCTCGTAATTGACAACTTGGGGCAAAAGACGAAGTACTGGATCGAGAATTTTCTAAAAGCCACCCCAAGCCAAACACCTCAAAAATCCGCACAGGTCGCGGGGGCATTGCTCAAGGCCATATCCAAAAAAATTGAAGTACCGAGTAGCGCACTGGAATTCGCTGGACAAGTCGAGGACCTACTCACCGAAAACGAATCTTTATCACTAATGGATCTTAGGCAGATTTCAAGAAACTATATTGATGATGAAAGCGTAGACAAGCTTCTAAATGGTGCTCACATAAAATATGGCATATCACTGAGCGACGACACGCCAATCGAAAGCAAACGTCTCGTTAAATATGCAAAAGAAGTTATCACCAAGGCCGGTATTGCGGAGGGGGTGAGCTTATTGATTTCGAACCCAGACGCAAAAATATCCTCAATTGATGTGAAATCAATCAAGGGCGGATTTCGTGCTGTGGTGGAAATTCAACTAAAAGGGGCGTAGCGATGGCTGGGGAAAAGTCCAAAAAATCTGGAGAGATTGGCGAGGCTTTGGCCACAGCACTCCTTGAGCGGATTGGTTGGAGACATCTAATTCATAATATCTCCATCAGCTGCAATACGCCTACTCACGTGAATGACGAGGGAAACCCACGTCAAAGCCACGGAGAAGATCAGATTTACATCTACAACAATCCCTTTCATGACGACCGGACTGACTTTGTTCACGTTTCCGACAAGAACATCATCGGCAGTTATCCAAAGGAAGGAGCGCTGAGGACACAATTCAAGAGCCATATAAAGGAGCTAGGCCAGACCATTGAGTGTGCAAAGTACAACCAAACTTTGCGAGAGATCGGCACGAACTTCAAGGCAAAGAAGAACCGGCATCACGCAGGTCTTCTTATCTGGCTCCACAATGACCACGAAGACATTGAAAAAAGCATTCTGAGGGATCTTGCGCCATCCCGGCTCGACTTGGATACTGATGCTCCGTTTTATATAATTGACAACGGCAGAGCGACTTTCCTTCTGAAAGTGGTTGACGACTTGCGTAAGCGATCAATAGGGGGCGATTATCAGTTCTTTTACCCCCGTATCGGCACATCAATAACGGTCGACGAGATGCGAACAGGAAAAGAGCTTCCACTGGAACTCTTAGCCGCCGATATCATCCCGGCCGTTTTGACAAAAGGCGGAACGAAAGAGTTAATTATCTATGCAAACGAAAGCTTCGACTCAGCCTCGTACAAGAATTTGATGGCATATGGATTGAGCTTTGCGTCAGGGTTGATAACCAGCATCAAGATCGGAATGCCTAACTACAACCCGGCACGTGATGAAGAAGTTGCCGGACAAGCGCGACTTGCTTTTCATAGCCGCCCAGAAGAAATTTCCCCCTTCTCATTCAATCGCTCCATTCTTGATCTTCTTCAGGAGGAATCGCAATGAAGCAGACTTTGGACTCAAACTATTTAATTCCATTAGGAACCGATCTTCGAGTGCTACTGAATAGTGAGCACATTTCCTATGGTGAAGTTCACTCAGCATTGAAGACTAAAGGAATCTTTTCTGGCAGCAACGATAAGTCGGTAACAGTGCCACTTTTGGCAGCCACACTGCTTACACCCTCGGGATATTCATCGCTTATTGAGACATCTGTTGATCGAGACTCAAAACCTAAAGTGAAGGTATCCGCTCTTGACTTGGTCGCCTCAAGCTCGGATTGGATTACACCGCTTAAACAGCTCTTCGATACTGATTTCAACCCGTTTGCGAGTATCGAAAATATCGAGGTCATCGAAGCACCAGGGGTCGTTGTAGAGGGGAAAGACAAAGTCCGCATTTCCTTCTCTATAGTTCGCAAAGACTTCAGCAAGGACTGGACACAACGAGAACTGCGCTTTGAGGGGGAAGTGGCTATCGAACGCCAAGGAGGAAGTTTGAAGCTCGACTTTTCTTCGACGCATTCCTCCAAGGAAACCGAGATTGCAAATAGGCGAATGACCGCTCGCATATCCAAGGCACTCAAAGACTCTGGTATCACGCAGAGCGAAATCGAGCGACGAATAACATTCGACAGTTTTACGAACGTTGAGCGGGTTCGCTTTTTTAAGAGACTGACCGGCGGCTACGGACGTTTTATCGGCAAGGGTCGCGTAAACGACATGGAGATTAATCGGGATATCTCAGGCCCCCCGCTTCCGAACGATCCTCAGGTTTCATGGATGAACCAAACGGTCAAACGTCTAAAAATCGACGGCGAAAAACTGAATGATATCTTTCTGATATCCGACGAGAAGTACTATCCGTATTATCGCGTTCAAAGAATGGACGTCACTTTCGGCTACACGTCTGCAGCAAACTCTGGCGAGTTCAGAACTGGCTTCTTCTTTAGTACTCCTTCGAGAGGTGAGTCTGCCAAGGACGACGCCGAGCTTACTTTCGAGGTCTTAAGAGTCACTCACGATAACACAGTGAATTCGGACGCAAAAAAAGAGCTAAATACCCAGATTGCACGTCACGTTCGAGGTCTGATCGAGACTGAGTTTGAGCGTATCGTTGCGGAGAGGACTCCAAGTACGCCGACAGGACAAGCATAGCCACGGGGTGAAGTCAGGATGCTCTTGGCGCCTCCAAGATGTCCGCCGAGATTGGCTCATTGGCAACCGTGGCGACATGGCGAGACATCTGGATAGGGGCGGGTCAGCGTACCTGGCCAATCCCTCACCACCCTGCATGCGGGTCCGCACAAGGCGGACCGAGCACCAGAACGTTGTCGCCGTGCTCGATGAAGTGGCAGCTCGCCAGGTGAAATTTGCGACCGTGGGGAATTCCAGGGAGGCGTAATTCGGCAAATTCAGTGCGTAAAAACCCAGCCGCTTGGACTGGATTCATGTCATTGCGCTTCCCGCGCCCTCGCCTATTAATCGTATTCGTCTTGCACATCACTATAATCCGGCTGGACGTCCTCAAAGCGCAGATATATACGATGTGGCTGAAGCTCAATAGACTCTATTTCTACTCCACCATCGAGAGACACCCTAAATACTAGTTCAAGTGTTTCATCTTCAATCGAAGAACAAGTAGTTGAGCCGATAGAGACATACTCTCTATCCCCGCCATCCCAAGCGTGAAGGTGAATACCTACATCGACGTGAATACTTGCATTTATCGGTAGACGAAGCTCAAGACTTTCATCTTCATAGTTAATCACTTCAAAATTATTTAGAATTTCTTCTATGGCATCGTGCAAATAAACAATCACCTGATCAACTGAGTGCTCACAACTAAAATATGAGTCCACTTCAACATCAATCTCAATATTATCAGAATCCATGTTAACTTTATAATCGATTTGACCAATCAAATCACTTACATCTCCGTTTTCTATAGCTTTCTTAAATATGGCGAGAGCGTCATCAGCACCGAACTGGAATGAAGACAAAGCATGAGGTAGTTTTTCTATGAAATAAAGAAATGATGAAGTCTCGCAGAAGCCTTTCCAATCGCCATCAGAAGAAACGACTAGAATATTTTTTTTATTTATCCGAGACCATTCTTCAAGTGCTAGCAATGCTATAGCGTCAGGAAACTCTTTCTTCTTGTCTTCTTTGGCGCCAAAAGGGGGTTTTGTTTCGTAATACAACTTCGTCACATCAGAAAGCTTTGCGTACTCAGCACATTCAATTGTAGTTGCATGGGTAGATTCAAGGAAAGCGTCTAGCCGTTCTTTAGTTACCTGAACTGCTGTCTTGTCGAACAGTGACTCTCCCACGGCATCTCTACGATCCTTGCTCATCCCCCAAGAGTTGCTAAGATTCTTTAGAGCAGTACGTAGCTCGGCCTGCCTTTTCTCAGCAGCAGTAACAAGATGTGATGTAATCTCAAAAAGTATCATGTCACATATTAAATGCGGTATTCCTTTCCGAGAGAACTGCTCAAGTTGCATAAGCAACCCGGCCTCCAACCCGTAGTTGTATTGATGAAATATCGATGTATCTACTGATATAGCTTCAATCTGACGGAGGATAACTGCAGTTTTTATCTCTTCGAGGGTCAATACTGGCATGGCTGATCCATCTGTTATAATAATGACTATAGCGTAACCTAGTGCTCAGCTGTTAACGGCGCCCGATTTCCGCATAAATCTGGCGTCGACTTTACACACTGACTCTCCCGACTCGCCGAGAGCTGTGGCTGACCAGGGGGCTTTGGAAAGCGCCCGAAGGGCAACTGGGGACTGGTCAAGCAGAGGGTACTGAACGGCTGCAACAGTTCCAGCCTCACAGAGTCCCATACCGTGCATACTGACTAGCGCAACTCTGCCCACAACTCATTGATAATATGGATTAAATTTTATTTTTTACGCCATTTCGAGCTAAACTGCAACCGTACATAGCTGTAACCGGATAGCCTTTTCTCGGCTTTCCCCCCTTCGCCGATCACTCGGCAGCCCCTTGCATCGCCCCGATCCATCGCCGCTTGAAACTC
>Ga0075163_10005471_pt1 | contig 16940 bp, 18 predicted proteins | sample JI1023141ADNA_FD_71478 | JGI IMG/M metagenome (GOLD analysis project Ga0075163, IMG submission 71478) | Wastewater effluent complex algal communities from Wisconsin, to seasonally profile nutrient transformation and Carbon sequestration -... | ecosystem: Engineered > WWTP > Effluent > Algae...
TCGCGCTGCGTCGCCGTGATGATCACGACGTCGAGGCGGCTGTCGTCGGCTGTCTGCTGGGCGTTGGCCGGCGCCGCCATCAGGGCGACGGCGGAGGCGGCGCCCATCAGGCTGGCCATGAGTTTTGCGGTTGAGATTTTTGATCGAGACATAGGTCGCGCTCCCCGGTGAATTTCCGGAGCGCAGATCACCCGAACGGGTTTCAGGAGTCTTGCACTGTCAGCGCGAATTCGTGTCGGGAATTCGGATTGCGCATTGTCGATGCAAAACTGTCACGAAACGTCTGTGCAGAGGGCGCTGGTTTTCGCCTTGCGCGCGAGCGCGACCCGGCGAGTTCGTCAGGCGATGATGTCCGGCATGATCTTGGACGAGAGCCAGGCGATCCGGTCTTTCACGCGCAGCTTCTCGCGCTTCAGACCCATGACCTTGATGTCGTCGCCGCCAGCCAGCTCCAGCGTTTCGATGGTGCGATCGAGTTCGCGGTGCCGCGCGCGCAGCTCTTCGAGACGGACAAGCATCCCGTCCATGTCAGTGGGGTCGAAGACGATATCGCTCAAACTCGACGACTCCGGTTCTGCCGACACCGCATCGCTTCCGGAATCCGGGGCGATTCAAGGCATTGGAACGCGAGAAGCCACGCGACGGACGTGTCGCCCGTCTGCCCTCCCGCCGGCGTTGGCCATATCAAATCCAGACGATTCCGTGAAGGCGGCGCGGCGCAGAATGCGGGGCCGAGATGCCTTACGCATGGGCGTATGGGCTCGTGCCGGAGGCGGATTGATATTTTTTCATGCGGAGATGTCATTTGCCGTCTTTCAAGTCGTGACGCGCGAATTTTCTCGTGTTTCTCTTCCCGTGCGGCTGGTCAGCGAGCCGCGACGGTTCTCCCGATTTCTCCATCGGGACCGTAGCGGACGCCGCCCTTTCGCTCGCGGTCGGGGTGGGTCGTGCCGGGCTGAAATCCGTTTGCGGACAAGGTCTGGGCGGCCCCTGAAAAGGAGATGCCCTATATGAGCCAGGAAGCACGCGTTCGGGAGTTGAGCGAGCGCCATAAGCGCCTTGAGGCGGCCATTGCGGCCGAACAGAAACACCCTGCCGGCGACGACCTGCGTATCCACGAACTCAAACGGAAGAAGCTTCGAATAAAAGACGAGATCTCCCAGCTCAGGAACTAGGCTGGCCCTCCGCATTCCTTTGCGGAGCTATCTCACACCGGATTTCCCGCGCGTGCAGGTCTGCTCCAAGGCTGCATGCGCGGATATCCGCCCGCATTGTCCCAACTCCTGATTGACGTCTCGCCCCGGCGCGCGAAATGTGCGCTGCAAGGGGCGTGTGTCGGCGGACGAGGGAGAAACGATGCGAGGCCTCTGGGACAACGAACAGCCTGTGTCGCCCAGCCTGTTGCGGTCGGCGCTTGCGCTGGCCGGTGGGTTTCTGGCGCTTTGTTCGGCGGTGGGGCTGTTTCTCGCCGTCGGGAGCATTCTCGGGCAGTTCTACCTGATAGCGGCCTTTCAGGTTGCGCTTGGAATAGCGCTTCCGTTCTCGCTTTGGGTGGGCTTGCGGATGCTGGCCGACGTGCTTGTCGTGCTGAACCGGTCGCATGACAGGCTGGAAGGCATCGAGGATGCGCTGACGGGCAGGGCCGCGCCCGCGCCACGGCCGGCCTATTCCAACAAACCGGCGGCCGAGCGCGCCAGCGATGACGGCCCGGCCTATCCCAGCGAGGAATAGGCGCCAGCGAGGGCGACGCCCACGACCACCAGCCAAGGCGGCGCGCGCGCCATCAGAGCTACGAAACCAACACCTGCGATTGCTGCGTCCAGCGGCGATCTGATCCCCGATGTCAGAACGGGCGTGTACAGGGCCGCCGCGAGCACGCCGACCACCGCGGCGCTTGCGCCACGCATCATGCCGGTTGCCCACGCGCGGGACCTGATCGCGCCCCACATCGGCAGGGCGCCGGCCATCACCAGAAGTCCGGGAAGGAAGATGGCGACAAGTGCGATTAGGCCGCCGGTCAGGGGACCAAGTCCTGTGTCTGCCGTGGCCCCAAGATAGGAGGCGAAACTGAATAGCGGCCCGGGCAGCGCTTGCGCCGCGCCATAGCCGGAGAGGAATGTTTCCGCATCCAGCCAGTGGCGGCCAACCGTTTCAGCCTCCAGCAAGGGCAGCACGACATGGCCGCCGCCAAACACCAGCGCACCTGCCCTGTAAAATGCATCCACGACCAGAAGTGTGGGGGAGCCGGTAAGCTGAGCCGCGATCGGCAACGCAACGAGCAGGGCTGCAAACGCTGCGAGGCAGGCGATGGCTGTGCCCGGCACGCGTATCGCTCGCGCTTCCTGGGGCGGCGCCTTGCCCCGGATCAACATCAGGCCCGCAACTGCGCCGGCTGCGATCACGGCGGGTTGAGCCCAGACCTGGCTGACCAGCAGCAGCACGCTTGCAGAGATGATCGCCAGTATCGCGGTGGTGAGCGTGTTGCAAAGGCTGCGCGCCATGCCGGTTACGGCATGCGCAACGGTCGGGACGGCGACCAGCACGAGCCCATGGAAAACCGCGGTCCTGACTCCATCCGGCAGCAGCCCGAGTCCGGCGGCCGCCGCCAGCATCAAGATCGCCGAGGGAGCGGTGAACCCCACGAACGCGGCGACGCCGCCCTCGAGGCCTGCTTCGCGAAGTCCGATTGCAAATCCGACCTGGCTTGATGCGGGCCCCGGGAGAAACTGGCCAAGCGCGACGAGGTCGGCGAATTCCTGCTCGGTCAGCCATGCCCGGCGAACCACGAAAGCGTGCCGGAAATAGCCGATATGAGCGACGGGCCCGCCGAACGATGTCAGGCCAAGTTGCAGGAACGCCAGCAGGACGGCGAGGGGAGATCGCTTCGCGGGTATCGCCCGCTCAGGCTCAGTCCCCTGCTCAGGTGATGTGCCGGGCGCGCCCATGACATCCGCTCGGATCGGTCGTCAGGACCCGCCTGCGCGGGTCCGCTGCCTATTCCTCGGACGGCTTGTTCTTGCCGAAGTTGGCGAACAGCTGCTCGGCCGTGATGTTCTCGCGCTTGGGCTCTTCGCCGTCGGCGTTCGTATCGTCGCCCGGAGCGGCCGGAGCAGGCGTCACGACCTTGCGCAGCGTCGGGCCGGCAAGGCGGGCGTCTTTCTCGTCGCGCGACTGGGTGCGCTTGGCGGCAGCCTTCGACACGACAGCGTCGAGTTCGATCTGCGTGGTCAGGCCCAGCGTCACGGGATCGACCGGCTTGAGGTTGGTCGCGTTCCAGTGCTGGCGCGAGCGCACCGATTCGATGGTCGACTTGGTCGTGCCGATCAGGCGCGAGATCTGCGCATCGGTGATTTCCGGGTGGTGGCGCAGGAACCAGGCGATCGCATCCGGGCGATCCTTGCGGCGCGACACCGGCGTGAAGCGGGCGCCCTTCTTCTTGGGCTCCGGCACGTTGGAGTGTTTCAGCGGCGGCATCTGCAGGCTGTAGGTCTTGTCGGCTTCGCCCTTGGCGATCTCTTCGCGGGTCAGTTCGCCCGAGGCGACCGGATCGGCGCCGCGCATGTTCTCGGCGACTTCGCCGTCGGCGATGCCTTTCACTTCCAGCGGGTGGAGTTCGCAGAACTCCGCGATCTGCTCGAAGGTGAGCGTGGTGTTGTCGATCAGCCAGACGGCTGTCGCTTTGGGCATGAGAATCTTAGCCATGTGGGCCTCGGTAGATGCTGAAAACGAAAAACCCGGCGCTAGGGCCGGGTTTCTCGGAATTGTCGAGAAGAAGAAGAAGTCCTGAGCGCTGCTGATATAGTTCAGGTTTTCCGGGTTGTGAACCCGAAATGACGACGCCCTGACGCCTAGAATCAGCGACTTATCAGCCAACCTGCAGAATTATTTTTCCTGCGTGGTCGCTGGACTCCATTTTTGCGTGGGCTGCATCGGCTTCCGCTAGGGTAAACGTGCCGCTGACCAGCGGGCGGAAGCGGCCATCCTTCACCATCGGCCAGACGTTCTCGACCACGCCCCGGGCCAGCATCGCCTTGTAGTCGTCGGTGCGGATGCGCAGGGTCGAGCCCATCACGGAAATCCGTTTCATCATCAGGCGCATCAGGTCGCCCTCGATTTTCGAGCCGTGCAGGAAGGCGATGTAGCAGAGGCGGCCGAGATCCTTGAGGATGGTAAGGTTCTTGTCGAAGTATGGCCGGCCGACCATGTCGAGGATCACATCGACGCCGCCGGCATTGCGCAGCACCTCTTCGAAATCCTCGGTCTTGTAGTTGATCCCGCGGGTCGCGCCGAGCTTCTCGCACAGGCGGCATTTCTCTTCGGCGCCGGCGGTCGCATAGACCGTTGCGCCCCAGGCCTTGGCGATCTGGATGGCCGTCGTGCCGATGCCGCTTGCCCCGCCATGGATCAGCAGGGTTTCACCCGGCTTCAGCTTTCCCATCTCGAACACGTTGTTCCAGACGGTCAGCACGGTTTCGGGGAGGCCGGCGGCCTCTTCGTAGCTGAGCGGTTCGGGGATCGGCATGGCCGAACCTTCGTGGGCGAGGGCGTACTGGGCGTAACCGCCGCCGGGCACCAGTGCGCAGACCTTCTCGCCGCCCTTCCAGCGCGTGACGCCGGGGCCGACGGCCTCGATATCGCCAGCGACCTCAAGGCCAAGCGTTTCAGGCGCGCCGGGAGGCGGCGGATACTTGCCCGCGCGCTGCACGAGGTCGGGACGATTTACGCCTGCCGCGCGCACCCGGATGAGCACCTGGCCCGGACCGGGCGAGGGCTTTTCGATCTCGTGGAGCGTGAGCGGCTGTCCCACCACGGACTTCACCGCGGTCATCATCGGTTTGGACATTTGGCGCATCCCGGGTTTTAATCATGAAGAGGGGCTGCGGCTTCTTGGGCGTGTGCAGGGCACATGGTCAAGAAGGGGAAGGATACAGGCAGGTCAGAACCGAGGAGTTGCGGCCATGACATTCGATGAAGAGCCCATCAGAACGGCAATGAAACGCGCGCTGGACGACATGTCGATCCAGGAGCTGAAGGAGCGGATCGAGGCCCTGAAGGGCGATATATCGGCCTGCGAGGCCATGATCGTGAAGAAGGAGGCGACCAGGAAGGCTGCGGAGGCGGCCTTCTTCAAGTCCTGACAAAACGCCTGCGACACTGATGCCTCATAAAACGGCAAGGGTCTTGCGTGATACCGGAACGAACCAAGGGGTTACCGTTCATAAGGGTTATGCAAGGTCTCAGGCCGAGACTGCTCGCCGGACGGTTGTATATTTGAGGTTATGATGCGCGACGCGATGCAATCCACCGACCCAATGCGCGACGACTGGAAGCGCCGGGTGGTGGAATTTGCCGGCTCCGAGATGTTCGACCGCCTGTTCAAGGAGGGCATGGCCCTCGTTGAGGAAGCCGCGACCTATCTCGATGGTCCCGGCCGCGCGGACAGCCGCAAGCTCAACCGCGAACTCGCACTGGTTTACGCCGCCGAAAGCATGGAAGTGACGACGCGCCTGATGCAGGCCGCCTCGTGGCTGGTCGTGCAGCGCGCCGTTCGCGAGAAGGACATGAAGGTCGAGGAAGCGGGCGACGAGAAGTATCGCATCTCCAAGCCCGGCGAGCCGCACCCGTGCGACCGCGCCGTGATGCCTGCCCCGCTGATGGCGCTGGTTGACCGCTCGCGCGCGCTTTACGAGCGCGTCTATCGCTTCGACTCGACGCTGTTCTCCGAAAGTCCCCCGCCGGCCGAGAACCCCGTGATGAAGCAGATCGACCGTCTGCGTCAGGCAGCCGAAGGCGGCGCGTTTGATCCGCTGTCGGTCTGGCGGCGCTAGCTCTCCCGATTTTCCCGCAAGGCTACGCGGCCCGCCCGCCGGCATGATCGATGGTGGACAGCGGCGCTTGTTCGTCGCCTGATCACGCCGGGAATCATGACGGGAGGGGCACTCGATGCTGCGTTACCGGAAGCGCGACATGGCGCTGGCGATCGGATCATCGACACTGGCGGGCTATGTCGATGCCATTGGCTTTCTGAGCCTTGGGGGGTTCTTCGTTTCTTTCATGAGCGGCAACTCCACGCGCCTCGCAGTCGGCATCGCAGGCGTTGCGGCCGAAGCGCTGATCGCTGGGCGCCTGATCGGCTGCTTCCTGGTTGGCGTCATTCTCGGAAGCCTCATCGGACGTGCGGCGAAGGCAAAGCGTCCGCCGGCAGTCCTGGCTCTGGTCGCCGTGATGCTGGCATCAGCGGCAGCCTCGGCGGGGGCTGGCGCTGCGGATATCGCCATGCTGCTGGTCGCGGCGGCGATGGGCGCAGAAAACACAACGTTTGAAAGGGACGGCGAGGTTGCGATCGGCCTGACCTACATGACCGGCGCGCTGGTGAAGCTGGGGCAACGCATTGCCGGAGCGCTGACCGGCGGCCCGAAATTCGCCTGGCTTCCCTATCTCGGGCTTTGGCTCGGGCTCGTCACAGGCGCGGTGACGGGCGCGCTGGCATGGCCCGTCATCGGTCTTGCCGGACTGTGGCTTGCTGCGCTGGCCGCGCTGGCGCTGTCGATCGCGGCGTGGATCATCACACGCCCGCGCCTCTCAACACCTGCTGGCTGAAAAGCAGAAAGCCCGCCGTTTCCGGCGGGCCTCCCCAGTGTCTCGATTGCCCGATCCAATCAGGTGGATTTGACGAAGCCTTTGAACTTGTCCTTGAAGCGCGACAGACGGCCGCCGCGGTCGAGAACCTGCGCTGCGCCGCCGGTCCATGCCGGGTGCGATTTCGGGTCGATGTCGAGCGACAGCTTGTCGCCGGCTTTGCCCATGCAGGAGCGCGTCTGATACTCGGTCCCGTCCGTCATCACGACCGTGATGAAGTGGTAATCGGGATGGCCTTCTTTTTTCATCGGAAGTCTCTGTCGCGTCTATCGAAGGGTCCCGAAAGCGTTAACGCCGGGAGCCTTGCTGAATTCGGGAGCGGGGCTCATACCCGAACGCGGCCGGGCTGGCAAGCTGGCGGGTCATACACTCGGAAACCGGGGTTTTAGAGGGCGGAATGAGCGACGGAAACAGCCAATCCAGCACTTCTGGCGGCGCAAGCTTCGACCGCACGGCCGGCGCCCAGCGCTGGGGCGAGGGCGGGCCGGAGCGGGAGAAGTCGCGTTCGCTGGGGCCGTTGCTGAAGCTGGCGCCCTATGTGAAGCGGCAGAGAACCACCGCGATCATGGGCATAGTCTTCCTGTTTCTTGCGGCCGTTCTGAACCTTGCGATCACCTTCCCGGTGCAGTGGCTGGGCAATAACGCGTTTCAGAGTTTTGACCCCGGCCTGATCAATGCGGGCTTCGGCGCGATGATCGGCATTGCGCTGGCGCTCGGCGTCGCCTCGGCCGTGCGCTTCTATTTCTTCTCGCGCTTTGGCGAGCGTCTGGCTGCTGATCTGCGCGGCGATGTCTATGCGCGGCTGATGTCGCTCTCGCCCGCCTACTTCTCGAAGCTGAAGACGGGTGAAGCGGTGTCCCGCCTGACAGCCGACATCACGCTGATCGAGACTTTCTTCGGCTCTACCTTCTCGATGGCCGTGCGTTCCACCGTCACATCAATTGGCGCGCTGATCCTGATGTTCATCACGTCATGGAAGCTGACCGGCATCCTGTTCGTGCTGGCGCCAGTGCTGATCCTGCCGATCCTCGGCATGGGCCGCCGCGTGCGCAAGCTTTCGGTCAACGCGCAGGACCGCATTGCGGATGCCGCCGCCGAAGCAACCGAAACCATCGACGCGATCGATCTGGTGCAGGCCTATGGCATGGAGAAGGAACGCGAGACGCGCTTCCGTTCCGCCATTGAAGCTGCGTTCAAGGCCGCGCTGGCGCGGATCGGCGCACGCGCGTGGCTCACCGGCATAATCATTGCCCTGATGTTTGCGGGCGTCACCGGCGTTATCTGGATCGGTGCGCTTGAAGTGCAGTCCGGCGCGATGACGGTCGGCGCCTTCATGCAGTTCGTGCTGCTGGCCGTGTTCGGCGTCGGCGGCTTCGCCACCGTGGCGGAAGTCATGGGCGATGCAATGCGCGCCTCTGGCGCTGCCGTGCGCGCGATCGAGATTCTCGAGCAGAAGCCGGATATCGCGGCGCCTGCACAGCCGAAGGCGATGCCTGCCAAGCTCGCCGGTCATGTGAAGCTCGACAATGTGTCGTTCTCTTATCCCGCAGCCCAAGGCCCGTCGCTCAACAATGTCTCGTTCGAGGCCAAGCCCGGCGAGATGATCGCGCTCGTCGGCCCGTCTGGCGCCGGCAAGTCGACCGTGTTCCGCATGCTGCTGCGTTTCTTCGATCCGCAGACGGGCGCTGTTACACTCGATGGTCTCGACGCGCGCGAAGTAGATCCCGCCGAATGGCGCGCCCGCTTTGCCTATGTGCCGCAGGAAGCGCCGATCTTCTCAGGCGACGCCGCTGGCAATGTGCGCTTCGGCCGGCCCGAAGCCAGCGACGAGGAAATCCGCGAAGCCCTTCGCAAGGCGGAAGCGTTCGCCTTTCTTGAGGGTCGTGGCGGTCTGGCTGCGGAAGTCGGCTCCAAGGGGCGTCAGCTTTCCGGCGGCGAGCGTCAGCGCATTGCGATTGCACGCGCTCTGGTTCGCGGCGCACCTGTGATGCTGCTCGATGAAGCCACGAGCGCGCTCGATGCCGCCAACGAACGGCTTGTGCAGAAGGCGCTCGATCAGGCCAGCCAGGGCCGCACCACGCTGGTCATCGCCCACCGACTCGCCACGGTGCGCCGCGCCAATCGCATCATCGTGCTCGATCAGGGACGCGTGGCGGAGCAGGGCGACCATGAAAGCCTCGTCCGCGCCGGCGGCCTCTACGCCAAGCTGGCAGAGATGCAGTTCACCAGCGCCTGAGGGGCAGATGACTGACGACCGCAAGACAGAACGCGCGGCCGCAGCCACCTATAACCGCGTAGCAGACGCGTATGCCGCGCTGATCGATACCAAGCCCCACAACGCCTATTACGATCGCCCCGCCGTCATCTCGCTCTGGCACGATGTGAAGAACCGCGAGGTGCTCGACGCAGGCTGCGGTCCGGGCGTCTATGCCGAAGAGCTGGTGAAGCGCGGCGCGCGTGTCACCGCCGGCGACATCGCTCCGCGTATGCGCGAGATCGCCAAGCAGCGCCTCGGCGCCACTGCCCGCGTCGTCGAACTCGATCTCTCCGAACGCCTGCCGTTCGAGGATGCGGCATTCGATGTCGTCAACGCACCGCTCTGCCTCGATTACATCCGCGACTGGGATCACGCCTTCACTGAGTTCAAGCGCGTGCTGAAGCGCGGCGGCTATATCGTCATGTCCGCGATGCATCCATCATTCGACGCCGAATATTACCGCTCCGAACGCTATTTCGAGATCGAAGCCGTGAGCGGGCCATGGAAGGGCTTCGGCGAGACCTTCGTCATGAACAGCTATCGCCGCCCGATGGCCGAGTTCATCAACGCGCCGTTGCGGGCAGGGCTGACGCTCGACAAGCTGCTTGAGCCATTGCCCACTGCGGAGTTCCGCGACGCTGACCCCCGCCGCTACGCGGAACTGATGCGGCGCCCGGCTTTCCTGATGATGCGCCTGCGGAAGGTCTAGAAAAATCGGCGGATGCAAACGTAGGGTTTCGCAGGTCTGCCGCGCCCTCCAGGCCGGCGAGAAGTTGCAGTTCGCCTCTGGTTGCGTTCCCGCACGGGTGTAGAACAGCCCATCCGCAACGGAGGCCACCATGTTCGACGCCAAGAAGCTGCTCAACGAAATGCTCGGCGCTGGAGGGGCGAACAATCCGCTCGGCAAGATCGGCGGTATGCTCGGCGGGCTTCTGAACGACAGCGTTTCCGGCATGAAGGATGGCGCAGCCGCGGTCGAGCAGAAGACTGGCATCGGCGCCAAGACAGACGCGGCGCTCAAGGGCGCGACGGGCAAATCCGGCGGCGATCTGATCGAACAGGCAAAGGCCTTTGCAAGCCAGAACAAGGCCGTGACCGGAGCTGCGCTCGGCGGGCTCGGCTTATTGCTGCTCGGCACGCGTGGCGGGCGCGGCCTCGTCGGCAGCGCAGCGACAGTTGGAGGCCTCGCGATGGTCGGCGGCCTTGCCTACAAGGCCTGGCAAAATCATCAGGCGGGAAAAGCCCCGGAAGCGCCGGCCCAGATCGAGGCAGCGCCGGATGCCAGCCCGTTCGGTGAGACCGGAAATCCTGAGCAGGACAATGAAACGTCGATGCTGGTGCTGCGCGCCATGATCGCCGCCGCGGCCTGCGATGGCGTGATCGACAATGCGGAACGTTCGCGCATCATCGGTTCGCTGGAGCAGGCAGGCATGGATGTCCACGCCGCGAAATTTCTCGATGCTGAGTTCGCAAAGCCCGCGACGATCGCCGAACTCGCCGCCGCTGCGAATACGCCTGCTCTGGCCGCACAGGCCTACACCGCTGCGCGCATCGCGATCGAGCCGGATGGCATGAAGGAAAAGGCGTTCCTGATGAACCTCGCCGTGGCGCTTGGCCTCGACGAAGGCCTCGTCGCCCAGATCGACGCGGGCGCTTCCGGCGCGAAGGCCTAGAGCGGCTTCAGCAGCTTGCTGCCTGTGGCCGGCTTCTTCAGCTTGCCTTCGACCAGTTCCACGATCTTTGGCGTAAGGCTGGTGTTGGCCGCGACGAATGAGCCTTTGGTTGCGTCCTTCTTGTCGAGGCCGGTCACCATGCCGCCTGCTTCCTGCATCAGCACGAAGCCAGCCGCGATGTCCCAGAGCGACAAGCCGCGCTCCCAGAAGCCGTCGAAGCGGCCAGCGGCGACCCACGCGAGATCAAGCGCTGCCGAGCCAAAGCGGCGCACGGCAGCAACTTCGGTACGCACACGCGCCAGCTCGTCGAGGAAAAGCTCGCCGCCATTCACGCCCAGCTGCGGAATGCCCGTGGTGACGACCGCGTCGGAAAGCTTGCGGCGTGAGGCAACGCGCATGCGCTTGTTGTCGAGCCATGCGCCCAGGCCCTCTTCAGCCCAGAACGTCTCGTTGCGCATCGGATCGTGGATCACGCCCGCGCGCAGCTTGCCATCGCGCTCAAGGCCGATCGACACGGCGAAGTGCGGAATGCCGTGCAGGAAGTTCAGCGTGCCATCGAGCGGGTCTATGATGAAGCGGTGCGTCTTGTCCGATCCCTGAACCTCGCCGCCTTCTTCCAGCAGGAAGCCATAGCCGGGGCGCGTCTTCTCCAGGCTCTTGCGGATGATCTCTTCGGCCTTCTGGTCGGCGGCGGAAACGAAATCAGCAGGTCCCTTCTTGGAGACCTGCAGGTTTTCGACTTCGCCAAAATCACGGATCAGCCGGCGGCCAGCAGCGCGCGCAGCATCCATCATCACGGTGACGGTGGGGGAGGGACGTGACATGTCAAACAGCCTTCAATTGGCGGTTCAGATAGCGGCCAGAGCCCAAAGCGCAAGCTTTGTTCGCGTGTTCGGGGTGCGGCCCCTAAGCCGGATCAGCCAGCCAGTTCGTCGAACAGGGTGTTGAAAGCCTTAACCGCCGCGCCTGGCCCGCCCGGCGCCCGCCAGATCCCCGCTGAAACCGCGAGGAAATCGGCTCCCGCTTCAACCAGAGGGCGGGCATTGTCCGGGGTGATCCCGCCAATGGCGACGCAGGGCAGCTCCATCATCTGCTGCCACCAGGTCAGCAGCTCCAGCTCCGCCCTGGCCGCGGGGTCCTTGGTTTCGGTCGGGTAGAAGGCGCCGAAGGCGACATAGTCCGCGCCTGCTTCTCCGGCCTCCATCGCAAGGTGGCGGCTGTCATGGCAGGTGACTCCAACGATCGCATCGTCGCCCACCAGCTTGCGCGCCCGCCCATACGGCATGTCGCTCTGGCCGATATGCACGCCATCCGCGCCCAGCTCGACTGCGAGGTCAGGGCGGTCATTGATCAGCACGGCGACGCCGCGGTCCTGCGCGCGCGGAACAATATGGCGGCCCAGTTCGAGAATGTGGCTGTCGGGCGCCGCAACGCCATCGCGCGACTTCAGCCTGATCTGCAGCGAGGCGACATCCCCGCCATCCAGCGCCTGATCCAGCAGGTGCGCGAAGGCGGCGATATCCGGAACTTCCGGCGGCGTGATCAGGTAGAGGCGGCAACGGCGTGACATGGGCGTGGAGTACGCCTGCCGCTATCCCCGTCAAGCGGGCGTCTCACGTGGGCTGGTCCCGCAATAGCTGAATTTGCCCGCGATGAGTTGACCGTCCCGCTTGACGCTGTCTTGATCGTTCAGGGTGAAGCGACGGGCGGGATTTGGCTATGAAGCTGGCGTTGAAGATACTTGGCGGCGTGGTGCTGGTTGTCGCCATCGTGGTCGGCGTTGCGCTGTGGCGCACCTCGCAGTTCGGCGCGAAGGCCGATGCACAAGCCGCGATCACATTGCCCGAGCCTCCGGCCGTCGATGTGGCGGCAGCTGCCGAGTCGCTTGGCGCCGCCATCCGCATCCAGACCGTCACCTATGCTTCAGGCGATCCCAAACCCGGCGCCGACCAGCCGTGGATCGACCTGCAAGCCGCTCTGCAGGCGCGCTATCCCGCCATCTTCGCGAAGATGACCCTTGAGAAGGTCCTCACGCACGCGATGCTGCTGACGTGGACCGGCACCGATGCATCCTTGCCGCCAGTGATCCTCATGGCGCACCAGGACGTTGTGCCCGTGAACCCCGGCACCGATTCCGACTGGACACACGGCCCGTTCGGCGGCGTTGTCGCCGATGGCTATATCTGGGGCCGTGGCGCGATGGACGACAAGGGCTCGCTGATCGCGATCCTCGAAGCCGGCGATGCGCTCGCCAAGTCTGGCTGGACGCCCAAGCGCTCCGTGATCTTCGCCTTCGGCCATGACGAGGAAGTCTCCGGCGCGGGCGCGCGTGAAATCTTCGCGCTGCTGAAATCGCGCAATGTCACGCCCGCCATGGTGCTCGATGAAGGCTATGCCGTGCTCGACAATTATCCGCTCACCGGCAAGCCCGCCGCGCTGATTGGCGTTGCGGAGAAGGGCTATATCTCGCTCCAGATCACCGCGACCACGGAAGGCGGCCACTCGTCGCGTCCGCCGCGTGAAAGCGGCGCCGTGCGCATCGCGCGGGCGCTGGTCGCGCTGGAAGAGAAGCAGATGCCGGCTGATCTTTCCGCGCCGCCCTTCAACCAGATGATCGAAGCCGTGTCGGCAGACCTGCCTTTCGCCACACGCCTGGCATTCGCCAACCAGTGGTTGCTTGGCTCCGTCATCACGGGGCAGGTCGGCAGCGACGCTTCTGCCAACGCTATCGTGCGCACGACAACCGCGCCCACGATGATGACGGGCTCGATCAAGGACAACGTCCTGCCGCAACGCGCCAGCGCCGTGGTGAACTTCCGCATCCACCCCAATGACAGCGTCGCTTCGGTGACGCAGCACGTGAAGGACGTGACCTCGCATATCGAGGGGCTGACGATCGCCGAGTACGAAAACGGCATCGGCTCCGAGCCGTCACCCGTGTCCTCCACCTCCAGCGAGGCATACCGCGTGCTTGAAGCTGTCGCGAAGTCGACCGGCGGCGGCGAAGTTCCGGTTGCTCCCGCGCTGGTCATCGGCGCCACCGATGCACGTTATGCTTCGGCCATCAGCAAGGATGCGATCTACCGCTTCGCGCCTGCGATCTATGACGATGCCGATCTCAACGGCTTCCACGGCACGAACGAGCGCCTGTCGGTCGATAATCTCGGCCGGATGATCAAGGGCTACGCGCAGATCATGATGGCGCTCTGCAGCTGAACCTGACGCGCGCGCCGGCTATTCGGCTGGCGCGCACCCGGCAGCTTTGACCACGCGCTTCGTCGACACCGGAAATCTGCCCAGCTTGTCCGCCGCGCGCGCAGGGCGGGCAACAAGGCCGCCGCCGCAATTCGGACATTTGCCTTTCAGCGTTCCATCAGCGCATGCCGCGCAGAACGTGCATTCGAACGAACAGATCCGCGCCTCCGTCCCCGACGGATCGAGATCCTTGTCGCAGCATTCGCAGTTCGGGCGCATCTCAAGCATGGCGTCAGCCTAGCCGCCGCCGCTCTCGCCGCAACCCGACGGCCAGACAAAGAGCCCTCGAAAAGGGTCAGGCACTGGCTTGAGCGGACACCGTTTGCCGCTGGCCGAGCTTGCCAAGGATGGCGTCGCCCGTGCGCATGGCGACGGCGATAATGGTGAGACCCGTGTTCAACGCGCCCGCTGACGGCAAAACCGAGGCATCAGCCACGTAAAGCCCAGCCACGCCATGCACCGCGCCTTGCGGATCGACGACTGAGGCTTTCGCATCCACGCCCATCACGGCGCTGCCCGTCTCATGCCAGAACGCCACCGGACGCGGCGCGCGGATCACCGGATAGCCGGCCTTCTCGAATGCCTTCGCGGTGAGGTCACGCATCTTCGCGTATGTCTTGGCCTGATGGCGCGGCGGCGTGAACGCGCCGATCCTGTCGCCATCGAACGCCCAGCCTGTGCCTTCATCCGGCAACGCTTCCGTCATGTGGATGACGGTCAGGCTGTGCTCGGCAATCTCCTTCACGATCGGCTGTTTCAGCTTGCCCGTCATCCGCCACAGCGGAACCTGTCCGGCGATCTGCGCGACGCCAAGCGGATAGGGCCAGTCCTTCTCGCCATCATACCAGAGGTTGAGGCCGAAGGTTTTCGTGTGCCGCGCGCCAAGCCGGGCTAGGCTAATCATCGGAAAGATCGTGCCGGTCGAATGCGCGCCAACGCGCTTGCCCAACTGGCCGGCGTTGTTGCCGACGCCTTCGCGATGCTGGTCCGTGCGCGACCGGCGCAGCAGCGCCGCCGTGTGCGGCGTGCCAGCCGCCACGATCACGGTCTCCGCCAGAACGCGATGCTGTTGCCCGTTGCGCGTCAGCAGAACGCCTTCAGCTTGGCTGCCATTCGGCGTCAGCAAAACGCGCTCGCACTCAGTCAGCGTCATCAAGTCGACAAGGCCCGTCGCAAGAGCAGGGCGCAGCGCCGCTGTTTCAGCGTCCATCTTCGCATCGCGCCGGCAGACATGGACATCGCACGCCGCGCACATCACGCACGCGCCGCCCGGTCCCTGATCCAGACCGCGCGGAATGGGCGCCGCAGGAATGCCCTTGGCCTCCAGCTTCGCAATCACCTTCGCGACGGCCGGATCGTGCGGCAGCGGCGGATAAGGGTAGGGCGCAGCCCGGCGCGGTTCGCTGGGGTCGCCAGCGGGCGAACCATGCACGCGATACAGCTTCTCGGCCGCGGCGTAATAAGGTTCAAGCTCGTCATAGCTGAACGGCCAGGCCGGCGAGACGCCGGTCTCGAACTGCACTTCGCGGAAGTCGCTCTCGCGGTTCCGGTAAAGCGCCGCGCCGTAGAATTTCGTGCGTCCGCCGACATAGGAAATATCGTCCGCCGGTCCCAGCACGTCATAGAGATAATCGTTCTCGTCCGTCCCCGGCTTGGAGCGATACCAGTCGCCGCGCTCGACCACGAGCACGCGCCGCCCGGCCTGCGCCAGCCGCAGCGCCATCGTCGCCCCGCCCAGCCCCGAGCCGACAATCACGGCGTCATAGGATGTCGCTGGCGTCTCTATGCTCTGTCCGAAGGCCATTCCGCTGGTCTTTCCAAGGCGCAGTTCAGGCCAGCAAGGGCCATGCCCCGCCAGCTTTGATCACAGGCCTGTCCACAGGCTCCGGCCCCATCATGCCTCGAAGACCGTAAATACAAAGGCCTGTGAGCGGTACCGCCCACAGGCCTGTGAATGTCTTACCGTCCCGTGGGCCTACTCGGCTGCTTTCGCCGTCACGGCGATGCGCGGGCTGAGTTCGCCGGCGGAGTATTTCTTCGCCATTACAGCCAGCGACACCGGCTTGATCTTGGACGCCATGCCCTCGCAACCGAACTCCTGGTAGCGCTGGATGCAGACCTTGCGCATCGCTTCCTTGGCGGGCTTCAGATAGCTGCGCGGGTCGAACTCACCCGGCTTCTCGGTGAGGATCTTGCGGATCGCGCCGGTGATGGCCATGCGGTTGTCGGTGTCGATATTGATCTTGCGCACGCCATGCTTGATGCCGCGCTGGATCTCTTCAACCGGCACGCCCCAGGTTTGAGGCATCTTGCCGCCGTACTTGTTGATCTCGTCCTGCAGGTCCTGCGGAACCGACGACGAGCCGTGCATGACAAGGTGCGTGTTCGGCAGGCGGCGGTGAATTTCCTCGATCACGTTCATCGCCAGAACGTCGCCGTCGGGCTTGCGCGTGAACTTGTAGGCGCCGTGGCTGGTGCCCATGGCGATCGCCAGCGCATCAACCTGCGTCTCGCGCACGAAGTCGACTGCCTGGTCCGGGTCCGTCAGCAGCTGAGAATGGTCGAGCACGCCTTCTGCGCCGTGGCCGTCTTCGGCTTCGCCCATGCCGGTCTCCAGCGAGCCCAGCACGCCCAGCTCGCCCTCAACCGACACGCCGCACGCATGCGCCATCTCGGTAACCCTGCGCGTCACGTCCACGTTGTAGGCATAGTCAGCCGGCGTCTTCGCGTCTTCTTTCAGCGAGCCATCCATCATCACTGACGTAAAGCCGAACTGGATCGCGGTTGCGCAGGTGGCCGGGCCGTTGCCATGGTCCTGGTGCATGCAGATCGGGATGTTGGGGTACATCTCCGCGCAGGCGTCGATGATGTGCTTCAGCACGATGTCGTTTGCGTAGGAGCGCGCGCCGCGCGAGGCTTGCATGATCACCGGAGCGTCGACCTTCTCGGCCGCCTCCATGATGGCCAGCGCCTGTTCCATGTTGTTGATGTTGAAAGCGGGCAGCCCGTAGCTGTACTCGGCAGCGTGGTCGAGCAACTGACGCAACGTGATGCGGGCCATGGTTTAGTTTCCCCTGAGAGCTGTATTCCGCGTTTTGGCGGCACAGTGAATGACG
>Ga0075163_10005472_pt1 | contig 16938 bp, 24 predicted proteins | sample JI1023141ADNA_FD_71478 | JGI IMG/M metagenome (GOLD analysis project Ga0075163, IMG submission 71478) | Wastewater effluent complex algal communities from Wisconsin, to seasonally profile nutrient transformation and Carbon sequestration -... | ecosystem: Engineered > WWTP > Effluent > Algae...
AATCATTAAATCCGACCTTCTTTGTAGTCACCAGCAATCTTTTTTATCTCCAACAGTGCATTAAACAACAACATCTACTCCACAGCAACAACTTTTCTTCTTCCAGCAAAAAAAATCGTAATTGACCCTATGTTGCACTTATATAGCATCTACAAGCATCATCCAAAAACAGCAAAATCTTTTTTTGAGAAATAAACACCTTACACTATAACATCTACTCCCCACAGACAACTTTTTGCGTTTTGACGAATATTGAACAAAAAAAAAATAACTCAACCAACTTTAGTTCTTAAAAGCTAGTGCATAAGCTTTAACTAAACTTAACACATCGCGAGCTCCATCAAATGTTGTTGTCATGGTTTCTATTTCTTTATTTATGTTTGTTATTAGTTTTGTAAGTATATATTTAACTTCTTTATCTAAGTAATCACTTGAATCACATATTTTTTTTACTTCAATTTCAACAACATCACTCATTCAACGATTTATATTTATTTTAACTAATTTAATTAAGTTTTTAACTGTAAACATCTCTGATCTCCCCCAAGTTAGTCATCAAAGGAATAAATCTAATTTAGCTAACTAATTTAACTATGTGTTCCAATCATTAAGGGGTTCATCATCATCACTCGAACTATCACTTGAACCAATATTGTAATAATTGTCGTATGGAGAACTAAATGTACCACTGAACACAACTTCAATGTTGAATATATCTAAAGCATTATTTATAATAGTTAAACACTCATCTTCAGTCATTAATATATCATCTTCATAACTTATCACCTCAGTGAAATGATCTCAATACTCAACAGGTAACTAATCTTCAATGTCTAGTGCTACGTCTCTGATACTTCACATTTCTTCTACTTCGAACCTACACACTACCTCAATTGTTAGTCTTTCAATGTTTTGCATTTGCTGTTTTTTAGTGAAAAGACCAAAAATATTTTTTTTACACCACTCATGATTTTCATGAACATAATTTATTTTTTATTTGTATTAAAAATATGATCCCAATACAATCACCATCCGATTTCTCTAATTTAATTAAAGACGCTAAATTACAAGTTAAATGAGTTATTCCTCGTGACAGAAATTGTAATTCATTAAACAAAAAAGTTTGGTTCAGTGATTCACTCCCTTGTACTGGAATGTTATATGAGTGTTTAATAACTGCAAAAGTAAGATGAATTTGATCCGATGGAACATTTGTTGCTTATGGAAATGCCGGTGGATTAGATGCAGATTATATCACACTTTCTGACGGGTTAAAAGCAACAGTTGAATGAGTAAAAGTAACATTAAACAATAAAGAATTAATAAATAACAGTTAGATGCAACAATATTTCCGCTACATTGACACAGTTGAAGCTGATCCCCTTGAAGACGAAAGTTTATTCAAATATGTTAATTACGATGATTTAAGTTCAACACAAGGGTTTGAAACAGGAGTAGTTAATCCAACTAAAGCAGGTATGTTATCTGATTCACAAACAACATTAAAAGAGCTCTACAGTGAAGGTAAATTTAGACTACGAAAGATGGGATATGTTAATGGTGATGATAATGATGATAAATTTGTTATATATAGTGCTTGATCACACTTTATTCAAGATGGTCATATGATTCCACTTAGTCAAGCAGATGCGTTTAGTTTAGAAATTGCTGTAGATACATCAAGATTATTCTGTAACCCCAATCGAACAACTGCACCAGCTGAGCAATTATATCTTGATTACAGTGAGATAGACGTCTTACTAATGTATTATCAACTAGAATAGTATCAACTTGATCAATTAACTTCGATGTGAATGGGACAAGGTATTAGTTTCCCTTATTGATCATTCAGTGTTTGAAAGCAATTATGTCCATCGAGTGGTTTACTTCATGATACAACACTTACCGCTCAAAGTGCATTATTATGCTGATCGTTAACGTTTTTCAATAACATCGGAGTAGACCCGTGCTATGCGTCAAATACATACGAACTACCATTTACATCACCTGTAGGAGCTAAATCGTGTTATAGTTCATTCTTACCAAAAATAAATAGATTCGAAGTCACGTTGGAATCAAATTAGAAATTCCCATCAACAAGTGGACTCGAGTTAAATAAACCAGCAATATTAAAGAAAATAACTGAAACTTATGCTCCAAACCACTCTGATTGAATGAGTATGTGACGTTTTGTACAAGATTAGTTCTGTTTTATTCTCGATTATGGATGTGGTTCATTATACGGTGGGCATGACGATAAATCACTCGCAGGATATTTGTTTGACACTGCAGACAGAAAAGTTAGTTTATATATCGAAATGGATTAGATTCAAGCAAGTTCATAGCTACAAGTCACTACATATCTCATCGGAACTGGTGTTTGTACTATTATGCCCAATGGACAAGTTCAAGTGATGGATTAAAATATTATCGTCTCATTAATTTTTTTGTTTCAATTTAAAAATGAAATCAGTTAAGAACTTCATTATTCGTATGTATAAGAATGATCCTCATTGATCTATCTCATATTATTTAAAAAATCCTTAGTTTTGATCAGTATATTTTAAGACTGATTATGATTATTTATCATCTATATTTGAAAAAAAATTTCCAACACCAACATCTAATAAACCTATTGATTTCACTAAACGTTTCGCAATATAGGATTAGGTAGGATTTGCATCATATGATCAAGCACGACCACTATTAGCTGATTTATATATTGGTTACAATGGAGATGTTGATGCATTTTTAACTGAACTAGATCGCATTAAACCACTTGATAATAAAGCTAAATTAAGAGAAATACTATTACAATTCACAAATGAATCAAAAATGATAAAAATAAATGACATTCTTAGTTGAATTTATTACGAACATAATGGAAATGTTGAAAAATTCTTTGATAAATTAGAAAAAGATTTTAAACTTCGTCCACCACCAAGCAGTGGAAATAAAATTGTTGATATTGCAACAAATAAGTTAATAGAGTGAATAAATTTAGTAGATTTTAAACCATTTACAAAAGAACAAATTCAAACATTTTATAACAACAATATGAATAAAACACTTAGTCAATTTGAAGAAAATATTCCTCTTGAACAAATATTAAACATGAACTACAATGTTGAAACTTTCTCAACATAGATGCTAAAACAAGCACTTAAAAATAAAGTACCAATAGTTACACTACAGTTTGATCGTGAAGCTATCAATGAGATGATAAAAGAATTTCCTCAAGAATTTAAAAATTATGTTGAAAGTCGTAATATATGAGCTCTTCCGTGAACAATGCAAGCTCATTTACAAGAATTAAGAGGAGGTGCCTGAGGACGTCCTGCAATTCCGTCAACAGTGCAACAAAAATGAATGTATGAAAAAGCGCTTGGAGTATTTAAATCATCTACGGCTATGTAGACAAATTTTAGAAAAACTCTAATTCAAATATCATTACTTAACGATATAAATAATATTATGAGAAACAGTGGTTAGAAAGAATTAGGTCAACTTGTTAGAGCAATTAATGAAGTTCCAAATTTAACTCCAGAAAAACTTAAAAATTTAATTGATTATACATTAACTGGTGAAGAATTATATATTGAAAAAGCATACATAAATAATTCAAAAACAAATTAGATAAAAGCACAAATGAGAGGTTTTAAATCAAATATTAATCGTATTAAGCCTAATATTAACGCTGCAGTAGATCCCTATATTAAAAATTATTTAACAACATTAAAATTAATAGACTACAATGAATTAAAAAAACCATTAGGAGTGAATTTAAACGAAGTGATTAACTCTAACACGTTATGAGTACCAGTGGCACCAATTTCAGAAGAAAATATAACAAATAATATAAAGAAAGTTGTTTTAGGAGAACTAAATCCACTTAATCAAAGAGAATTTATATGATATACACCACAAATAATTGAAGACTACAGTGCTATACAAGCAATAGACGCAACAGAAAAAATAAGTAATTTTGAACCAGTTATTAAACAAGTAATGAGTGATAAAATTTCAGCAGCACAAACAGAAATAATAACTGACGAATTATGAGCAGATCTTGTATATAGTTTTAATAAAGTGAAAGTTTTAAGTTCAATAACACAAGATAAAAAATTATTTGGTCGAGCAGCATCTGTAATAAATTGATTAGAAACAATATCAGAAGTAACATCACCACTAAATAAAATAAAAATATCAAACGAAATGATTCAATAGGAAGTAGAAAAATTTGTTATTGAAGAAAATCTTTATAAAAATAGAATATTACCTCCAGGAGAGATAGTTCCAGAGGGAGTTTCATTACAATGACATATTTCTAATTTATAGGAACAACCCCGCATATATAAGGAATCATTTTCTAAGCCAATGCCATTAGCAAGTGAACCATTGAAAGTTCGTGCGTGGAATACAGCAAGTTCTATCTCTGATGGGGCATAGGAATTATTAATGGCTACAATGTTTGAATTAGCTATTTTAGGTTGAACGACAAAAATTTTAGGATGGTTAAAAAATGATCCTGAGATTACTTTAATTGGAAATTAGTTTTTAGTAATAGCAAACGATCCATTTCTTTTAATTAGATCAGCATTTTAGGATGTAAATGAAGAAATTTTGGATTGAGCCGATGCAGATGGTAGTTTAGGATATCACGGAAATGTTCGATTAGGTACTACTATAGCAAACGCAATCCCATTAGATAAATCAATCCCATCAGATGAATTAATTCAAGGACATGATCCTAACCATCCAATAAGCACTCCAACAGACACTCCAAATGAATATGATTACATAAAAAAGTTATTATATAATGATTATTTATCTGAAGAATAGATGAAAGCTTACTCAGAGTCATTAAATCCAACATCAATACAATTACAAAACACACCACCATCTGAATATAATTACATAAATTAGTTATTATCTTAGCCATAAGTGTACATTTCGCTTTATTTTTTCAATTAAAAACAACAATGGAGTTTATTAAAGATTTATTTGCATAGCTTAATCCGCGTCCCAACAATTTAATTTTAGGAGGGCTTAAAAAAATAATTAACGCTTTTGTAACTGAACAACAATTATATGACATACTACACAAGAATGATCTGACACTGTTTGCACAACAAATAAATAATATAACTAAAGGAGGACCTAACAGTAAATTAACTCAAACATATGAGAATTATTTACAACAAATAATGGATTTCTTTTGATCAAATAATACAACTCAACAAACTATTCCGACAACTGTTCCGATTAAATTAGATTACAAAAATCTTAGTTTTGACGAATTACAAAAACAAACACAACTCCTTGAAAAGATTGTAAGTGATCGCACAGTTGAACCACAAATTGATTGAAAAATTGCGTCAGCGAAACTACTTGAAATGTGAGATTATATTAATTCAAACTTTAATGTTAAGTCAGATGTTGAAGCAACACGTTAGAGTAGCAAAAAAGGTCCTCGTTGAAATCTTCCTTCAATACTTGACGAACCAGCTCCTGATTATTCATTTACCTAGAGTTCGCTTCCATTTCAACCAGAGATAACCGCAATGTTAGACACACCATCACCACAACAACCAAGTCCAACACCACAACAACAACCAATCCAGACACCTCAAATAACTCACTGACTCCAAGCCGGATATCATTAGACTCAATTATATCCTGGTTATTTATTCGAAGAGAAAGAACAAGACGGAAAAACTATTATAATTGTCAAAAATGCTCGTGGAACAAAACTTAAATATAATCCACCACGAGGTTACAGTTTAATGAAAATTGATGAAAATGGAGTTAAATCTTGAGTTTATTTTGATGAAGACCAACTGTTAGAACTATTATCGCATCCTGGCATTGTTCACACTGATTTAATAACTATTCCTGGTTTCACTACATTATTTGCGAATATTGAAGGTAAATTTACTCCAATTACAATTCAAAAAGGTCGTATTATCGTTCGTGCTCCAATTAAAGGTTATTATTTATTGAAGAATGATTCAACATCTCCAACTAAATTTAGTAAAAAATCACACGATGAGATACAATAGTTATTACTTAGACCCGCTTAATTTAAACTTAATTATTTTTTTAAAAAACAATGGATGAACAATTTACATCTACATTATTTCGCCCGGATTATCTTCATTTTGATCCCTTAGGTGAGCCGTACGTATATTTTAACAAAACTACTCGGTTATATATTGAACTAGTTTCGTTTGACATTGTGATTGAAATATTTGATGAAACTACTCAAAATTGGATTGAATTTAAATGAAAATAATTAATTTTATTTATTTTTTAGCTAATTAATTATTGTGTTTAAAAATAAAATGGGTTTTGAGATAGGTTGTAAAAAAATAAGATTAAACGACACACAACGAATTTATATTTGATAGATTTACAAACTTAAATGAGGTTGTATTATGATTGATTATTATCCAACTTGTCCATTTACTCGTACTTGATCAGTTAGTTTACTTGGATTAATCGATAAAATAGATCATAAATACTTAATTCCGTTTGCAATTAAACTCCGAGCAATAATTGAATGAATACTAACCGCATAGATCCCATTTGGTGATAGTTTAATCAACTGCATCAATCAAAGTCTAGTTGTTCCTGTTTGTACACAAGATGACCTTGGAGTAAAATTACTAACAATATCAACCACACTAAAGTCGTAAAACATGTCGGTATTTTTTTTTTATTTGTCATTTAAAAAAACCAATGATAATTAGTGATACTGTTTCTGAATACGGTGATAACCAATACGATGATATTGAAATTATAAGTGAACAAGATATTAGTTGTGATTCAGATGAACGAAATGAGTACGATATGATAGTTGATTAGGAACAATCTTACATTGCGGAATACGATTACGATAAATTAATAATTACTTAGTTTAATCACAGTAAATGTAGTTGGGTTGATTTTGTTTAGAGTGTTTATGACTATATGAATGATGATGAATAGTTTGACAAGTAGTTATATATTGAACACTTTTGGAATATGTTTGATTATCGTGATTATTGACGTCACACAAACACACCACTTCCTGAGAGTTATAATGAATATATTAGTGATATTGAGTCAAGTTGTGATGATTCGAGTACATCTAGTGATAGTGATGTTGAGATTGAATGTGACAACGAATGTGACAACGAATGTGACGATGATATTAGTTTAATTGGATTAGTTCTAACTTAAAAAAAATTAATTGTTATTTTTTATTGTTTCTCATTTAATAATTCTAATCGTTGAATAATAAAATGTCATTCATCAATACCTAAGTATTCGTTTTCAAGGTTACTTAAATAAACATTATAACCATACTAAAATCATAAGTTTTTATTAAAATTATCAACGTAATATCAATGAATAATAACTAAATCATTATACTTTCTTGCATATAATATTAACTACATAACATTTAAGTCAATGTCGAAACAATCTATTATTTTTTTCATTACTTTATCAATTGCTGAATCCTAATTAGAAAGTTGTTGTTTACATTTTTCTCAATTAGACTTTATTATTTTTCATGCATTTTCCATTAATAAATCGATCATACTCTAAAGTTCTGATATTGTTTGTGTTTTAATTAGCGTTTTATTGTCGAAATGTTCAATTAAATCCTATCAAATCTTTTCGTAATTAGCGATAGTTCAATTCATCTTTTTTAAAATCGAAAAAATAAATAACGTTAAAACTTTAACCATAAATAATTCCTTTTTGAACATTATTCTTGTAAAATATTAAATTTCCACTGATATCTGTGCTTATTTTCCACTGATTATTAAGTTCAATTGAAGTCTATCCAAGTGTGTTAACAACTTTTAAACTACGGTTCGACACATCACTAAATGTAAACTAATCACTAGATGTATCAACTATTTCTTCAATAACGAGTGAAAATGATCGTATTTGTTGATTCACGAATGTTGTTCCGTTCCCAAAGTCAATCGAATACTATTTAAGTGGATTAAGTGTCACGATTCCTTCGAATGAACCATCATAATTCTATCCCGCGTTGCATGTAACTGCTGACCATATCTCGCTGTAACTATCTGTTATGTTCCAAAATGAATATTGAGAACTAAATGAACTTCCAGATGAATAAACATTAAAATACGCACTAACTCTAACTTTCATTGATCATATACATGTTATTGTTGATGTGATCGTGTTATTCGCGCTTTGTGTTAGTACTAATCCTCCTTGTGATTGTATTGTTACATAAGGAAGTGTTGCAGGAATCACGCTCAAATATCCTGTTGTACTCTAAATTGGAAATGAACCACCTCCGTTGAAAATTCTAGATATAGCAAGTAACGCCTAAACTTGTGTACTTGGATTGACATATGTGTTGTTTGTGATACTGTTCACGATATTTGTACTTGATGGAAGTAGTTCGATACTACTATTTACTCGTGTCATTACATTTGGTGCGGATGAGTTTTGAGCGTTAATCATTAAATATGTGTTTGCGGTGAGATATATTATGTTATTTAGTGTCCATGTTGCTGGTGCGGATCCATTTTCTGATGATGCTTGAATTAGTTGAGTATAACCACTTCCTGAAACATTTGACTACCATATTGTTGGATTTAAATTACTGTCAGATATATTTCCACTAAAATTTATTCAATAATATCCTGTTTTCGTGATTAATCCTACATAATTTGTTATAACTGATAGAAAAGTACAATTATTAAAGTCCTATATATAGTTCGTATTTGGTGCAAGCCATTGATAACAATTTCGAACACCATTTTGATTAACAGGAGCCGTCCAACAAACAAAACCACTATTTGTACAATATGATCGATAAAAGTCAATTGTGGTCGGTGAAGATGTAAATGTAACTGTCCCTGTATTTGTGATTTGATTAACAATATTTGAACTTTCGTTAATATATTCGAGTCTAAAATGAAGATATTGGAAAACACCATTAGGGATTGTTGAGTTCATAACCATCATATCACCTGCATTTACATTAAATATCGTGTTTATTGAGACTGAACTGATTCCTGTACTTGATGCGGCTGTTGAAATTGTTATTAATGGTGGAGGGTTTGTTGTTCCAATATAAACGCCGACAGTGTTACCTGTATTATTTGGATATGTTGCGAAATCGAATCAATATCAACCACTTTTTAAGAACTACAGCTATCATGTGTTAACAATTGTTATTATATTTGTACTACGTGACGTATCGATCAAGTTTGTTCCAGTGAGTGCAGGAGCAAAAAGATTCAAAGCATTACTTACACCGAGTATTCCTGTCGTGTTTGGACCAAACTAACCTGTCGCAACTGTTGTTCGAACCTAAAAGTATTCTGCCTAATATCCACTAACCGCAAGATTTGAATTGACCCACTTTGACTATATTGAATCATAAGATAATATTTGATTATTTTGCTTGTTTACGATGTTTGTGTCATTTAATTGTTCAAGTAATGTTCCTGTTTGAATTATTTGATTAACTATTTTTTTATTTGACTATAGTTCACGAATACTTAAACTAACATTTTGATAATTTTCAGTTATTCCAACATCGTTATCAAATTGAATGAAATCACCACTGAATAGCTCTAATATAACACTTATCCCTCCACTATTATTTGCTTCTGTGCGTGTTCCCGTGATTAATAATGAACCATTTTTGTACAAACGAGGATTACTTTGATTTGTTGAACCCTAAGCAATTAAATTCAAACTATATGTTCCGGTTCGATCAAAAGTGAACGTTGTTGAATTAGTTACAGTGCCAAAATCTCCAACTAAATTAAATACATATCCAATACTTGAAACAAACAAAGGAACCATCCCGAGTACATTTGTCATTGTTATGATCGGAATTGTACAATAAGATGTTAAATAATTTAATTGTTCTGCAACTATTGCTTGATTAATCCATTTAGACTAACCTTGATCATAAATTAATATATCTTGATTCGCTGGAGTTGTTAATACATTTGTGATTTCGTTTAATTCGTAACTTGGTTTAGGAATATTTTTAAATAATTGACTTGTTTGGTCATATGTTATTAAATCTCCTTGAATTGGATTAAATATTTCACAATCAGTTAAACTAGTTAAATTTAAACCGGACAGTGTTTGATTAATTGAAATTATGTCATTATTTTGAGTAATTTGTTCGAGCTATATATTACTTATGTTAGTATTTTGTGTTATTTGTTCGAGCTATATATTATTTATCGCGGTTGTATTATCACTTATGTTCGTATTTTGAGTAATTTGTTCTAGTTCAATGAGATTTATTGCAGTTGTATTATCACTTATGTTCGTATTTTGTGTTATTTGTTCGAGCTATATATTATTTATCGCGGTTGTATTATCACTTATGTTCGTATTTTGTGTTATTTGTTCGAGCTATATATTATTTATCGCGGTTGTATTATCACTTATATTAGTATTTTGTGTTATTTGTTCGAGTAGTATATTATTAATAGTTGTATTCATATCGACTATCACAACAGCATCTTCTAAAATAACCCAACTTGATTGTGTTCAAACGTATTCAAATGAATCAATTGTGTCTGGTATTCCACCCTAATCTACACGAAGTTTAAATAAATCACTTGGTTGATCATAATAGATTATATAATTATTTGAACTAATATCGAGTGTTGCACTAAAGTCAGTTAGTAGTCATAATTGGGTTACGCTTGGTGTATTTTCAAGAATTGTTATCCTCGCATCGAGGTTGTTGTCAATTGTTGTTAGCTCATCTGATAATGTTTTTAGCTAAAATATATCATTTAAACTGGTTGAGGGCATGTTTTTAATGTTAAAAATGTTAGAATAGGAACAGTTGTATGATATCGTAGATTTTAGTAAATTGGCTCATATTTGCGTATATGGTCGTACGTGATCTGGGAAGGGATTTGTGATAAATCGACTAATTAATGATTATTTTCTTAGTGGAACCAATCCGATTAAACTATCTAATCTGATTATATTTAGTCCAAGCTTTAGCAGTGATGATGTTTACAAAGAACTTCGTCATAAAATGATGAAAAAAATTAATCCAGATATAACAAAAATAGACAACATTCGTAGTAAAATTGACACAGAATATTTAAAATAGTTAGTAGATAAACAATATAAATTGAAAATAGATTTAGATAAAGAAAATTTTGATAACAATAATGAACCACCAATTAAATATAAAACAATTCAAATGAAACGACATTTAAAACAACCTGAAACATATCTAGTGCTTATTGATGATTGCTTGGGTGACTCCAAAATAACTGGTTTTCATAGTGAATTGAGTAATTTTTGTACTCGTAGTCGTCACAGTAATATGATAATGATTTGGACAGCACAAGCTTATTCAAAACTACCTAGTGTGATTCGTAGTCAAAGTGATTTAAGTATATTTTTATTTATGAGTCCAATAAATGACTTAATTTATAAAGAACTGAGTGACGCATCTAATCGAGCAAATTTGATGAAATTATTTGATCATTTGATAAAGAAAGGTCCAAAATATGGTTATTTAGTTTATGATAAGAACAGTATTGATTTAAATTCCCGTGATAAATTAATATATTTCCATCCAGACATAAAAAAATTCTTTAGATTCAATATTACTAAGGGGTAACTTGTGTTGTATCATGTTTTTTCTTGTGTTTATACATATAGTTTTTACTGAAATGAATTCCACAGAATGAACAAGCTACTTTTTGACTTAAATTCTGTGATTCTCACCATTTGCGTTGATAATCAGGGTGTTCAGCTCTCCATTTACGTAAGTATTCGTTACGACTAAGTTGTGGTGCTTGTTTTTCTTCTTCGACTTCGTTGTGTGTCGTGTGTTTGTCTGACATGTGTTGTTCCATTTATTTTTATACCTTAAAAAATATATTCTCATGTTTGTGGTCTGAAGTAAATAAAAAAATTTTTTTGTTTTTGGCTATAAAAACCGAATGGAAACCCGCACACGAATAAAGCTATTGCAGCGAAATGAGTTAGAAGAAATGTCACTTAATGAACTTAAATCATATTTTGATCAAGTATAGGTAAACGTTGGAATAGCTGATCCATATCCACCGCAAATTAACATATTTTGATTACTTAGTCAAATATTATCTTATTAGAAGTCTTTTTATGATATTATCGCTGCAAGTGGATTATTTGATGTTGATATTGTTCCAAGTGATACGAGGTCAATTGTTAATCAACCAACATTTAACGAAGCAGTTAAAGACTTAAGTGAAAAGCGATTATGGTGAATGAGATTTAATTATACAACTGTTTGTGATCTAGATTAGTTTGTATGATGAATTTAGCTCGGTATTCGCGAATTCCGTACATGAAAAACTAAATATCCTGAATGAATTTTCTTATACTTTATTGATAACGAAACGCAAAGAATAGTTAATAGATATGTTTATTCTAGTAGTTTATTTGATGAAACTGATGAAATAATTGGAAATATTAATAAAATACTTGAAGAATTAATTACAGATGTTAACAATGATAAAAATTATGAAAAAATAAATCCAGTTTAGTATAATTTAGTTAGTGATCACTTCGATTTAATGTATTTTCAATTATCTGCAAAGTCTGATGATTGATTTATATTATTTCACAGCGAAAAGATACGTTAGTTGATTCCAAGTATGGTTTGTCGTAAAGGAATAATGAAATACTTAAATATTGACGAACCAACACTTAAAGAATATATGTATGATCAAAAATAGTTATTAATTCCATCACATACAACCGAATAGTTTCAAAAAGTATTAAAAAATGATGGAGTAGCGATAACAATTAACAAAAAGAGTTATAAAACAATCAATGCAAGTAAACTATTTAAAATCAATCCCGAGTGTTCAAAAAGAATAAGTGATTATATAGTCATTTATGAACCAATTAAGAACCACGTTGATTTAGTTAAAAATAGTTTACTTAATTAGTGATTTGTTGATGTTTATGTTCAAATTAATACAAATAAAATATATACAATGAGCGGTCAAAAATTACATTATATGTGTGAATATGACGACTTTAATAAACTTGATGAACAACAAACACCAATTGACTCAAATCAAACATTAATTAAGATATATTTCGATTATGAAACAATTGTTGATTGGAGTTGATCTAATGTATTATCACCATATAACTTATGTTGGGGATTAGATATAGCAAATAACAGTGTAAATAATTCAATTCTAGATACACTTAAGTCATTAAACTATAAATTAATGTTTGGTGATTCATTTGCAATTAAAAGTGTTTGTTCGATGGATTGTACTTAGTTAATGTTTCTTGAGTTATCAGAAATTGAAACGAAATTAATTAGTTCAAAAATTAATTATTGATTCGTATTTGTTGGATTTAATAGTAGTTCGTTTGATAATTACTTTATTTATCAACAATTATTAGAAAATAACTTAATAAAAGAACGTTATTGAATAACAAATATCTTCTTTAACAATAATAAACTAATGAATATTACAATTAACTCAAAACATCGTATGTTCGACTTATGTTTACATTTAGGTTGTAGTTTGCGTTAGGCTTGCGCGTCATTTAAAATTGATTCACAGTACTCAAAGACCGAATTAGATCACAAAGACGTTCAAAATATGTATGATAATGATTGAGATTTATTTATATCTAACTTAACCAACAATGAACAATTCATGAAATATGTTTATAACGACGTAATATCACTTAAATTGATTTATGATAAATATAATGAAAATATTAGTGAATGTATTTATAAACTAAATCAAACAGTGTTTATAGATAATAAAAATAAAGTTAGTTATGATGAAATATGTAATATAATGACCGGGGGAGCACTTGCTTACAAATTAACCGAAAGTGGTTTTAAACAAAACAAAATAACCTTTTAGCCACTAGATAAAGACACTTATGATGATGTTTGAGCAAGTTGAGTTGGTGGTTGATGTGAACTATTTAATGGACCAATTGAAGTGTTTGGTAGTATATGTTCATTTGACGTTAAATCACTTTATCCCTATGTAATGAGTATGTTAGACTGTTGGTATCCATACGGTAAGTATCACAAATATAATGTTAGTGGTTAGATTAAATTACACGATATTAATGAGTTTAAAATGATAAATAACTCTAAATTAGGCTTATATAAGTGTGTAATTAATCAAAAAATAATGACCACTTTAAATAAAGTTAATTTGTTTTGTTGTTGAGATCAAAACGGAACGAATAATTGGTGATGTGACGAATTTACAACTATGTTAACCAATGTAGAGATCGAAACAGCACTTAAGTATGGTGTAGATGTAACAATGATTGAATATTATTACTTGTGGGACAGTCGTATTGAAAGTTACAAGATGTTTAGCTTTATTAGCGAATTGATGAAATTAAAAAATGAACAAGATGAGTTCGATAAAGCAGGCGATGCGCAATATAATCCAATTCTTTGAAACTGTTATAAATCAATCATGAATAGCGCTTCAGGTAAGGTTAGTGAAGGTTTACACACCAAACAAATACGATTAGAAACGTTTGATTAGTTCTTCGCTGATAAACAAAAGTTTGAAAATATTAATATTATTAACGTATTTAATGATTGAATTCAATATAATGTTAATTTAGATCCAATTGAACTACTTGACACACAAAAACCAGTTATATTAAGTAATTATCTATACGGTTACGCTTGAATGTTCATGGTTAGCTTATATAATGTGTTAGATTGATCAGAATTACTTTATACTGACACTGATTCCGTTAAATTTGAGATAAAATATTTAAAGAAAATGCGAGCAACACTAAGCACTTGATTAGTTCCTCATTGGAAAGCAGTTAGATCAATTGATGATAGATATGGTTGAACAAATGTTTATGAACGAAAAAAAGTATTCGGAAGCGTTGAAGATGAACTAATAAAGGTTTGACAATGAATAAATGGATTTATAACTGTTCAAAAGAAACTTTGGTTATGTTATGACATTGATGGAAAAATAATTAAATGTGGTACTAAATCAATAAAACCAAGTGATGTGTTACTACGGCGCAGTGATGTCTGTTTATTTAAGATATTAAAGTACTTCAGAAAAATAAAAATAACAACTGATCAAACACTTAATGAACTAGAAGCGCATTATTATAATAAGTTAAGCCGCACTGAACAATGATTAAATTGTGGTGATAATATGAGATCTATGTTCCGTACAATCAAAAATGGTGGTTATGCAACAGTTTTGGTTAGTTAGCTACGCAAAATAGTAACTGGTTCAAAAGAAAACAAAGCGATTGATTGCTCAGAACAAGATATAATTATTACACAAGCTCACAACTGCGTACTTACTAATAACATTTAGTAGGTTTATTAGCTAAAAAGAATCAGTAATAAATAAAAAACACACGATTCTGCTTATTTTTTTTGCGTTTTAAAAACAATGGAATCATTAAATATTAAGTTTAGTTCAAGCACAAAGTTTTAGATAGGTAAAAAATTTACAAAATTTAAGTCAGTTTGATTGAGTTATATTAACTTTGTTGTCAATTATAAGAATGTTATGAGCGCATTATATAACAATAAACTTTATTTAACTAATGCTTTCAGTGTTGTGTTATCTGACGGGTTGTATGACATTGATGCGATAAATAACGTTGTATTAGTCGGGTTATTAAACGCTAAGTATTATAAAGTGATGTTTAATCCACTCAAAGCACAATATAGCATTTATTAGTATAACACACTGAGTGATCGAACAAATAACGTTAATGCAACAATAACTGATCCAATCGTTGTAGATAGTAGTTAGTTAAACACAGAGCTTTACAGCGGAATATTTCTACCACAAGCATTTAAAATTATTTGTAGTTTATTTGACATTCACGAAAACTTTAGTACTAGTTAGATTAAAACAAACGAAATAATAGTTCCAATTGACTCTACACCGTTAAATTGAACACATTTTGAGTTCTAGGACGTTGAGTTTGATAATTCGATTGATGATAGTTCGTATATTTCGATTGAAGTTCGAGACTTATGAAATAGAATAATATAGTTTGATTAGTCGAATCCTATTAACTTATTCGTACAATTCGAAGATTAAAAATTATACTCTTATTTTTTCGAGTAATGTAAAAATTTTATTTATGGACTTTTCACTAAAAAACAGCAAATGCAACAAGCAGCCGAAGAACAACAATGATTGAATGAGTAGTCATTATACCCAGAGTTAACACATGAAGAAATTTGGCATGGTCTTAAACCTCGTTTCATTGAAATAAAAAATACACACAAATATATTGATTGGTATATTGATAATTATTTAAGAAGTAAACCAATAAGTTCAATACTAAGAAATAATAATAGATTATGTAGTGAAGTTATTCAATAGATTAATGAACATATTACACAAGATGGTGGTAATGAAAATAAAATTGAAGAAGAGTTTATATGAAGTTTAATTGATGATGAATTAGAATAGTTAATCATTATTTATAATAATTGACCATTAATTGAAGTAGAACAAAAAATAAATATTAATGGTTGTCAGCCTGATTTAATGTTTGACTCGTTTTATTATTGTTTATTTCCTCATGATTTATACGACGAAGAAAACACAATACCTTCAAAAATAATACCTTTCAATTCATTAGAACCAAGTATAATAAAAGAACAATTAAATTAGTTAGTAGTTGAACATAATAAAACATTTCTACTTAGAGATAGAACTAAATATTATTAGTTTCTAAAGGCAATGGAAATATATTTAGATAAAGTATTAGACAAGTTTATAATTAAGTTTTAGTTAGCTTAAATTATCAATCGTTATTTTTTTTTTGTTCAATATTCGTCAAAACGCAAAAAGTTGTCTGTGGGGAGTAGATGTTATAGTGTAAGGTGTTTATTTCTCAAAAAAAGATTTTGCT
>Ga0075163_10005473_pt1 | contig 16935 bp, 10 predicted proteins | sample JI1023141ADNA_FD_71478 | JGI IMG/M metagenome (GOLD analysis project Ga0075163, IMG submission 71478) | Wastewater effluent complex algal communities from Wisconsin, to seasonally profile nutrient transformation and Carbon sequestration -... | ecosystem: Engineered > WWTP > Effluent > Algae...
CGGCCGGGCGCCGCGTCGCCGTGACGCCGTCGCCGCTGTCGATCTCGACGGGCAGGCCGTCGGCGCCGAAGCGCACGCGCGCGGTGACCACGCCGCCGTCGATCGCCAGCGTCGCCAGCCAGCCGTCGCCGGTCGGCCCGACCGTGAGATCGGCGATCGCGAAGCCCCAGCCGGCGAGCAGCGCCGGGCCGCGGTAGCCGCCGGTGGTCGGCGCCCGCGCCAGCACGTCCTCGAACGGCGGCGCCCACGGCAGCTCGATCGGCGGCTCGCCGCGGACCTCGACCGACCAGCCGCGCGCGGTGGCGGTCGCGACGCCGCTGGCCCGATCGCCGTCGGCGAGCTCGACCCGCACCGGCCGCGCGCCCTCGCGCTCGATCGTCAGGCCGATCTCGTGGACGACCGCCTGGGTGCCGCGCCGCACGACGATCCGCTCGCGGCGCTCGAGCCGGAGGCCGTCGTCGCGCTGAACCGCGTCGCCGATCAGCGCGCCGTGCCAGCGCAGATCGTAGCTGGCGTGCGTGGCCACCGGCGCCACGTCGAGGTCGTCGAACGGATCGGGGGCGAGCCGGGCCCCGGGGGACCCGCAGGCGGCAACGGCCAGCACGAACGGCCACGGCAGGCGCATCGAAAAATGATCGTAGGCAGGCTTCGCGGCGGATCGCAAACTCGCGCGCGCGGGCTGCCGGCGCCGGCGGTGTACGCTGGGTCGTGCTCGCCGAGAAGTGTCCCAACTGCGGTGCGTTCCTGCCGGTGCGCCGCGCCGGCGTCGCGATCCGCGCGTGCGAGTTCTGCGAGCTCGAGGTGCCGGGCGCGGTCGTCGAGGTCGAGCAGCTGACCGGGCCGACGTCGACGTGGCTGCCGCCGCATCCGCCGATCCACCGCGACGCGCGGCCGGCCGGCGCCACGCCGGGGCGGGGCCTCGGGGTCGGGATCGCGATCGTCGCCGGCGTGATCGCGCTCGGGCTGGCCGCGGTGATCGTCGCGGCGACCCGGGGCCGGCCAGCCACGCGCCGCTCGCCACCGCCGGCCGCGGTCGCGCCGGTCGCCGCGGTCGCCGCCGCGCCGCCGCCCGAGCCACCGGGCCGGGCCGCGCTCGCGGCCGCCGTCGCCGCTGCCGGCGGCGCCGCCGCGCTCGATCCGCTCGCGCTGTTGCCGTTCGTCGACGAGCGCGCCCGGGCCGCGGCGTCCGACGCGCTCCTGTTGTCGGTGCAGTGCAGCCACGTCCGCGCCGCCGGCGCCGCCGATCTCACGCTGGCCAGCGGCCGGTGCAGCTACGCGTACCGCTCGCCCGCCGGCACGCGGCGCCCGCCCGACGTGCCGGTCGGCGTCGCGACCGACTACCCGTGCGCGATCGAGCTCGACATCGACGCCGCGCTGACTCAGCCCGACGTGCGGGTGGCGCGGCGCTCGCTCGACCTGTGCCGGATCCACCACGCGGTGCGCCCGCCGGCGTGCACGTTCGCCGCGGCGTGGGAGCGCGCGCTGGCCGCCGGCGCGCCCGCGGACGCGGTGGCGCGGATCCGCTTCGCCGGGCGCTACCAGTCGGGCTACGACCCGGTCGATGCCGCCGACGACTTCGACGTGCCCGAGCGCGGGCGGTGGTCGGTCGAGATCGAGCGCGATGGCCAGCGCGACCTGCGCTACCAGTTCCGCGACGACTGCGGCGCGCCGGCGCCGACCGCCGCCGAGCAGGCGCTGCGGGCGACGATCACCAAGGCCGGCCCGCGCCTGACCCGCTGTCTGACCCAGGCCGTCGGCAGCGCGCGCGCGGTCGAGGCGCTCGGCATGCGCTGGCGCCTGGACGTCGACGCCCGCGGCGCGACGACGGTGGCGTTCTTCGACGCCGACGTCGACATCGAGGGCTTCTTCGAGGGCGATCTCGACGGCATCCGCACGCGCTGGGCCGACTGCGCCAACGGGCTGCCGCCGCGCTGGCGGCTCGCGCCCGCGCTGGCCGGCGTCACTGTCGACCTGCGCGTCGAGACCGCCGGCCCGCTGATCATCGAGCTCGAGCCGCCGCAGGCCGCCGCCGTCGAGGCGACCCCGCCGCCGCCGCGCTAAGATCTAGCAATGGGGAAGCAGCTTGGGGCGCTGTGCGGCGCCCTCGGGATCGTCGTGGCCTGCAAGGCCGGGAGCCGCGACGCGCGCCCGCAGGGCGCCGCGCCTGCCAGCGCGAGCGCCCTCGACGCCAGCGCGGCGCGACCGCCGTCGCCGTCGCCGTCATCGACCGCTGCGGCCCCGCCGCCGATGCCGACCGCCGCGCCGCCGCCCGCCGCACCACCTGGCCCGGCGGCGCCCGCGCTGCCGGAGCTGAGCACCGACGCGCTGTACCGCGCGCCGGGCGGCGGCGCCCAGGTGCGGCTGCCGCGCCCCGCGCTGCTCGGCGACGGATGGACGCGCCAGCTGCGCCACGACGGCGACGTCGCGGTGATCCAGCTCGCGTACCGCGCCGGCGCCGCGCGCGCGCAGCTCGAGCTGCGGTTTCCGCCGCACCAGGCCACCGCGATCGCCGCGCGCGGCCTCGCCGAGGCCAGCGCCGCGGTGGTGGTCAAGCAGCTCCCCGGCGCCGCGATCGTCGGCGGGCAGGCGCTACCGATACCCGGCGGCGACGCCTGGGGCGTGGCGCTGTCGGCGACCGCCGCCGGCGCGCCGGTGACGCTCGGCGTCGTCGCGGTGACCGACGGCGGCGACGCGGTGATCGTCACGACGATGGCGCACGCCGCGCTGTTCGATGCGCCCGCGGTCAAGCCGGTGCTCGACGCGGTGTTCGCCGGGATCCAGGTCGGCCGCAAGGTCGCGCGCGCGCCGTCGCTCGCGCCGGCGTCGCCCCTGACCGGCGTGTTCATCCGGGTCGGCCCGGCGCTCGGCGAGGTCCACCTGGTGGCGTTCGATCCGCGCGGCTGGGTGCTCGAGGAACCCGACGCCGGCGCCGTCGACGTCGACGCCGCCTACGCGATCCGCGGCGGCGCCCTGGCGCGCTACGCGGTGGTCGGCGACGTGGTGCAGGTGACCTCGCCCGAGGGCGGACGCGAAGCCTACGAGCGCCGCGGCGCCGACCTCGCGCTCGACGGCCGCACCTACTGCCACGCCGCCGCCACCGACGGGCTGAGCCTGGCCGGTCGGTGGACGTCGTCGACGTTCGCCAGCTCGACCAACGTCGCGGGCGAGACCTTCGCCGCCAGCGCGTCGTCGTCGTACACGTTCACCGCCGACGGCCGCTTCGGCGACGCGGCGAGCGCCGCCGCCACGCTGAGTCAGCCGATCGCCCCCGGCGCGCCGGCCGCGCCGACCACCACCGCCACCAGCGCCGACGCCGGCCAGGGCACCTACCGCATCCGCGGCGATCGCCTCTGGCTCACCCGCGGCGGCGCCACCCGCGCGCTGCCGTTCTACCTGCGCGCCTGCGGCAGCGACCCGCAGGCGATGCTGGTCATCGACGGCGCCCTGTACCTGCGCGACGACTGACCGGCCCGCCACCTCCGCGTCCCTTCGCGCGCCCCGCCCCGCGCGAGGCCCTCGATCAATACGTGCGGACGTTGTTGACCCAGTAGCCGGTCATCTCGCCCGGCGGGTGCAGCGGCGTCAGCGTGCAGTCCACCGTCACGCCACCGACGACCATCAGCTGCGCGTCGACCACCCGCCACATGTCGCCGGCGGTCGAGCCCGACGAGTCGAAGTTGGTGAGCTGGTTGCCCGGCCCGCCGTAGGTCGCGCGCAGCGTGCCGCCGCAGTAGATGTTGACCAGCGGGTGCACCACGCCGGTGCCGCTGTAGTAGTGCGCCATCACCCGGAACGACTCGCCGTTGCCCGGCACGTCGACGTTGATGTTCTCTGGCACGCCGTTGTTGCTGATGCTGTCGATGTCGAGGCGCGGGTTGCGGCAGTAGCCCAGGGTCTGCCACTGGCTGCCCTCCGGGCCACCCACGCACTCGGCGAGCGGGCTGTTGGCGTAGCCCCAGTTCGGCGCGGCGGTGCTGCCGGCCTTGCAGTTCGAGTAGTAGCAGTCGTCGGTGTTGCTGAACCAGTCGGTGGTGGTGCCGGGGCGGTGCAGGTGCAGGTCGATGTCGGTCGAGCTCGAGCGGTCGGAGCACAGCTCGACGCGCAGGCCGGGGTTGGCGATGTGGACGATGAACGTGCACACGTAGACCTGGCCGGTCGGCGTCGTGATGCGGACGCGCACCGTGTAGTCGCCCGACAGCGTCGGCCGCAAGGTCAGGGTCGACGTGCCCTGGCCGGTCAACGTGAAGGTCTGGCGCACCGGGCTGGTGGTCGTGAGGAACAGCTGATCGCACGGCCCACCGGTGACCTCCCAGCTCCACGACGCGACCGCGCCGCCGAAGAACTGGCTGCCGTCGATCACGTAGTCGACGAACGGCGAGCCCTCGGGCAGCGAGCCCGAGCTCGGGCAGGCCAGCGCGACGGTGCCGCAGCCCGGCGCGTCGTCCGCGCAGCCGTTGCAGTTGTTGTCGAGGCCGTCGCAGGTCTCGGCCGCCGGCGACAGGCCACCGACGCACGGGCCCCACGTCGTGCCCGACGTCGCGCACACCTGGGTGCCGTCGATGCACGCGCCGACGTCGCGGCGGCCCGGCGGGCCGCGGAAGCAGGCCTGCACCGCGCCCGGGGTGCACGCGCAGCCCTCGTCGACCGCGCCGTCGCAGTTGTCGTCGGCGCCGTTGCCGCACACCTCGGCGCCGGCGCAGCCGTCGGCCACCGGCGTGGTGCAGGTCAGCGACTCGCACGCGTCGCCGACGCCGTTGCCGTTGGCGTCGGTCTGGGTCGGGTTGGCGACCAGCGGGCAGTTGTCGCACGCGGTGCCGACGCCGTCGCCGCCGCCCTCGGCGCCGTCGCCGTCTTGCTGGGTCGGGTTGGCGGTGGTGCGGCAGTTGTCGAGCGCGTCGACCACGGTGTCGCCGTCGCTGTCGTCGCACGCGTCGCCCACGCCGTCCATGTCGGCGTCGGCCTGGGTCGGGTTGGCGACCAGCGCACAGTTGTCGGGCGTGTTGGCCAGGCCGTCGCCGTCGATGTCGGTGTCACAGACGTCGCCGAACGCGTCGCCGTCCAGGTTGGCCTGGCCCATGTTGGCCAGGTCCGGACAGTTGTCGACGCTGTCGAAGACCGTGTCGCCGTCGCGATCCTCGCAGGCGTCGCCGGTGCCGTTGCCGTTGGCGTCGGCCTGGGTCGGGTTGGCGACCGTCGGGCAGTTGTCGCAGGCGTCGCCGTCGCCGTCGCCGTCGCCGTCGGCCTGACCCGGGTTGGCGATCGCCGGGCAGTTGTCGGTGGCGTCGTAGACGGTGTCGCCGTCCGAGTCCTCGCAGACGTCGCCGACGCCGTTGGTGTTGCCGTCGGCCTGGTCGGCGTTGAGATCGGCCGGGCAGTTGTCGCAGACGTCGCCGACGCCGTCGCCGGGGCCCTCGACGCCGTCGGTGTCGGCCTGATCGGTGTTGGCCTGGCCGCGGCAGTTGTCGACCGCGTCGAGCACGGTGTCGTTGTCGGTGTCCTGGCAGGCGTCGCCCATGCCGTCGCTGTTGAAGTCGGCCTGGGTCGGGTTGACCACCGCCGGGCAGTTGTCGCAGGCGTCGCCCGCGCCGTCGCCGTCGCCGTCGGTCTGCGTCGGATCCGCGGCCGCCGGGCACACGTCGCAGGCGTCGCCGACGCCGTCGTTGTCACCGTCGAGCTGCAGCGGATCGCCGATCGTCGGGCAGACGTCGCACGCGTCACCGACGCCGTCGGGCGTGAGCTGCGCCGGCAAGATCGTCACCGCGTCGTTGCTCGCGCTGAACGAGGCGGCGACCCGGCCGGGCAGGAACGCCGCGGCCATGCCGTCCGGGCTCTCGACCCCCTGGGTGTGCAGGCGCCCGTCGGTGACACAGGTCGCGCACTGGATCTCGATGGTGTTGCTGGTCTCGTGCAGGATGATCTGCCCGGTCACCGGCGAGCCGCCGCCGCTGTACTGGCGCACGGCGTTCCACGACACCACCAGCTCGCGGTTGGGCGCGGTGCCGGTCGTGCCGTAGGTGATCGTGCCGGTGGCGTCGGTGATCAGGTCGACCCAGTACAGCGCGATCAGCCCGTTGGGCGTCGTGGCGGAAGGGATCGTGCCGCCGGCGCAGCAGCCGGCGGTGCTGGTGTCGCCGAACGTGATGAAGCCGTTGGTCGACGCGTTGAACGTCGTCATCGGCGTCCCGAAGAAGTCGAAGCTGAAGCCGATCGGCAGCGCGGCCGAGACGGTGTCGTCGCCGCTGACCGCGACCGTGGTCGGGGCCGGCCGCAGGTTGAAGGTGCCGGCCTGGGCGATCGGATCGGGCCGGGTGTCGGTGTCCTCCTGGCCGGCGTTGCTCACCGTGTCGCAGTTGTCGGTCGCGTCGGCGACCGTGTCGCCGTCGTCGTCGTCGTCGCAGGCGTCGCCGAGGCCGTCGGTGTCGCTGTTGGTCTGATCGCCGTTGGCGGTGATCGGACAGTTGTCGGCCGCGTCGAGCACCGTGTCGTTGTCGTCGTCGGGGTCGCAGACGTCGCCGGCGGCGTCGCCGTCGTTGTTGGCCTGGTCGGCGTTGGCCATCGTCGGGCAGTTGTCGGCGGCGTCGAGCACGCCGTCGCCGTCGGTGTCGACGGCCGGCGCGTCGACGTCCATGGCGTCGATGCCCGGCGCGTCGATGTCCATCGCGTCGATGTCCATCGCGTCGGTGTCGACCGCGCCGTCGACGCCGGTCGGGCTGTCGATGCGAGCGTCGATGATCTGGCCGCCGCCGTCTTCACAGGCGGCGACGGTCAAGGCGAGCGCGCCGACGCCGATGACGAACGCGCGGCGCAGCTGTCTGGACAGCAGAGTGGTCCCCATCCGGTCATCCTACGCCGCCGGGCCGGGTCGCGATCCACCGGGTTCGGAAAAAAGTCGCGGGCGCCGGTCAGAAGCGGCCGCTGACCATCACGCCGGCGCCATCGGGCGACGCGGTGGGCGCGACCTCGAGGGCGCGGGCCTTGGGCGCGGTCAACCACACGACCGCGCCGGCGGCGAGCGCGACCACGCCGACGCCACCGACGATCGACCCGACGTTGCCGAGCCGGCGCGCGGCGTTGGCGGCGTCGAGGTCCGCGGTGGTGCCGCACACGCCTTCGTCGCAGCCGGCGTCGGCGTAGCGGCCCTTGGCCACCAGGCCGATCGCCACGCCGGCGCCCAGCCCGACCACGCCGGCGCCGCCGACGATCAGGCCGAGCCGTCGCCGCCCGGCGCCGGGATCGCGCGCGATCGACGGCGGCACCACCGGCGCGCCGACCTGCGGCGGGTCGTCGGCGGGCGGGGGCGTGGCCGTCGTCGCCGCCAGCACCGGCACGTCCACCTGATGGCTCGACTGGGCGGCGCCGATCGTGACGACCTTGCGGAACGTCGCGTAGCCCGGCGCGCTCGCCTCGATCGTGATCGCGCCGGGGTCGACGGCGATCGAGCGCCCGAAGTCGAGCGCGGTCACGGTGGCGCCGTTCTGGCGCACCGCGAACCCCGCGGGCCGATCGCCCGCGGCCAGCGTGATCGTCACCCGCGACACGCGGCCTTCGAGCGCGCGCGCGCGATCGGCCGCGGCGACCTCGCGCTTCTTCTCGCCCAGGCGCCGCGCCTGCTCCTCGGCGCTGCGGAACGCGGTCAGCGCCGACGCCAGCCGGCTCGTGCGCTCGTAGCAATCCGCCAGGTTGAGGAGCGTGCCCAGTCCGGGATCGAGCCGCTGGCTCTCCTCGAACTTCGGGCACGCCGCCGTCGCGTCGCCGGCGTCGAGCAGCCGCCGGCCCTCCTGGAACAACGCGTCGGCGCGCTTCACCGCCTCGGTCGGCTGGGCTGTCGCCGTCGCCACGAGCCCGCACATCAGCATCGCCGCGATCGCACGGGCCGGTCCGCTCATCGCCGCCATGGTAACGCGAAACGCTACTTGCGGCGGCCGAACACGTCGTCATCCCCGCCGCCGCGCTTGCCCCCGCCGCGCTTGCCCCCGCGCTTGCTGCCGCGCTTGTGCCCGCTGCCCGCGCCGGGCTGCTGCACCGCCGCGCTCCCGCTGCCCGCGCCCGCGACCGATCCGGAGCCGGCGTCGGAACCGGAACCGGAGCCGGAACCGGAACCGGAGTCGGAACCGGATCCGGAGCCGGATCCCGATCCCGTCCCCGATCCCGTCGCCGTCCCCGCTCCCACCACCGATCCCGCTGCCGATCCCGTCCCCGCCGCCGCCGCCCCGTCATTCCGTCCGCCGCCGTCGCCGCCGCCGAGCAGCAGCGCCGCCACCGCCGCCGCGGTCACGCCGATCGCGATCGCCGCGATCCGCCCGATCCGCCGCGGCGTCGTGATCCGCGCCGAGGTCCGCGGCGCCGGGGCCTGCTCGTGCGCCGCCATCGCCGGGCTCGAGCCCGGCGTCGCCCACGGCGTCGGCGTCGGCGTCGCCGCGGGGCTCGCCGCGCTGATCGCGCCCGCCGCGGCCACCGCCGGCATCGCGCCGCCGCCCGCCCACGGCGTCGTCCGGCGCGGCGGGTACGGCGTCGCCGGATCGTCGGCGCGCGGCAGCATGATCGCCGGCGAGCTCTTGCCGTCCCACGGCACGCTCGGCATCGACGGCCGCGCCAGCCGCCGCTCGATGCGCTCGGCGGCCTGGCTCGCCGCCACCGGATCGCGGGCGAACGGCGCCAGCGCCGCGGCCACCTCGGCCACCGACGGGAACCGCGCGTCGGGCGACTTCTCGAGGCAGCGCTGCACCACCGCCGTGAGGCCCGGCGGCAGCGGCACCGTGAACGCGGCCGGCGGATCGACCGCGACCTTCACGCACATCTCGCTGAAGCTCTCGGCCTCGAACGGCCGCGTGCCCTCGATCAGCTCGAACAGCACCGCGCCCAGCGACCACACGTCGGTGCGCGCGTCGACCGTGCGCGCCGAGCGCATCTGCTCGGGCGACATGTACGCCGGCGTGCCCAGCATCGACTGGGTCTGGGTCAGCGACACGTCGGTGTTGTTCGCGACCTTCGAGATGCCGAAGTCGAGCAGCTTCACCAGCGGCGTGCCGTCGCCGCGCCAGGTGACGAAGAAGTTCGACGGCTTGACGTCGCGGTGGACGATGCCGAGGGCGTGGGCCTCGGCCAGGCCCTCGCACGCCTGGACGATGAACTCGACCGCGAGCGCCGGCGCGATGCGCTGGCTCTGCTCGAGCATGTTGTCGAGGTCGACGCCCTCGAGGTACTCCATCACCAGGTAGGGCAGGCCGGTGTCGAGCGTCCCGACGTCGAGCACGCGCGCGACGTGCTCGTTCTTCAGCTTCCACGCGGCGTGGGCCTCGCGCAGGAACCGCTGGTTGGCCTCGTCATCGCCGGCGATGTCGGCGCGCAGGAACTTGATCGCGACCGTCTCGCTCAGGTGGAGGTGGGTCGCGCGCGCGACCACGCCCATGCCGCCCTGCCCGAGGATCGCGTCGATCCGATACTTGCCCACCAGGATCGCCCCGAGGGCGACGCCGAGGTTCTCCTCGGCGCTGGCAGACGTCGCCTTCACCGGTTCATCGTAGCGTGGCGACCTGTGGGTCACAAGCCGCGGGTGACCGATGGTTCGGCCACCGGGCCGGAGAGTTTCTGAGGCGCTCTGAACTGTACGGCGTTTTACGGCCGCGACTCGCGATCACACCACCTGGTGGATCTTGAGGAGGTTCGTCGACAGCCCGGCGCCGACCGGCACGCCCATCGTGATCACGACGTGGTCGCCGGCGCGGGCCAGGTTGCGCTGCACCAGCACCTGCTCGACCTGCTCGATCAGCTCCTCGGTCGAGGCCGACGGCGCGATCAGCACCGGGGTGACGCCCCACACCAGCGCCAGCCGGCGGAACTGCACGTCGGAGGTGGTCAGCGCGACGATGTTGGCCTCGGGGCGGTACTCGCTCATCAGCCGGGCCGCGCCGCCCGAGTCCGACACCACCGCGATCGTGCGCGCCTTCATCTTCTTGGCGGCGATCACCGCGGCGTGGGCGATCGCGTTGGCGCTGACCGCCAGGTCGAGCTGCGGCGGCTCGAGGTTCTGCCGGTAGTACGCGCTCTGCTCGATCTCGCCGATGATGCGCGCCATCGTGCGCACCGCGTCGACCGGGTACTTGCCCGACGCGGTCTCGCCCGACAGCATCAGCGCGTCGGTGCCGTCGAGCACCGCGTTGGCGACGTCGGAGGCCTCGGCGCGGGTCGGCCGCGGCTGGTTGATCATCGACTCGAGCATCTGGGTCGCGGTGATGACGATCTTGCCGTGGGCGTTGGTCTCGTCGATGATCCGCTTCTGGTGCAGCGGCACCTTCTCGGGGCCCATCTCGACGCCGAGATCGCCGCGCGCCACCATGATGCCGTCGGACGCCGCGATGATCGCGCTCAGCCGCTCGATCGCCTGGGGCTTCTCGATCTTGGCGATCACCGGGATGCTGACGCCGTCGACCGTGAGCAGCCGCTTGGCCTCGAGCACGTCCTCGGGCGTGCGCACGAACGACAGCGCGACGTAGTCGACGCCCATCCGCAGGCCGAACTCGATGTCGGTCTTGTCCTTGTCGGACAAGGCCGGCGCCGACACCGCCACGCCGGGCAGGTTGATGCCCTTGTTGTTCTTGAGGATGCCGCCGGCCACGACCACGGTCTGGACCTCGCGATCGCCGACCGCGGTCACCGCCAGCGACAGGTAGCCGTCGTCGAGCAAGATCTGATCGCCGACCCGGACGTCGCGCGGCAAGAGCGCGTAGCTGGTCGACACCCGGGTGACGTCGCCGACGACGCTGGTGTCGGTGGTGATCGTGAACGGCGCGCCGGGCTTGAGCTCGACGCCGGCGGGATCGGCGAACTTGCCGACGCGGATCTTGGGGCCCTGGAGGTCGAGCAGGATCGCCACCGCGCGGCCGCGCTTGTCGGCCTCGGCGCGGACGGTGGCCAGCATCGCGGCGTGATCGGCGTGGCTGCCGTGGGAGAAGTTGAGGCGCACCACGTCGAGGCCGGCCTCGATCAGCTCGCCGATCCGCTCGGCGGTGTTGGAGGCCGGACCCAGGGTGCAGACGATCTTGGCGCGACGCATCGGGCGCGGAGTTAACCACGGCCGCCCGATCGCTGCGACCGCGTGCCGCGCCTGACGACGCACCCCGGTGCGACCGGTGCGACACGCGCCAGGGTGCGATGCACCTCGACCCGTCTCGCGTCTCGGTGGGAGGCTCGGCGGGGACCTGGCCCCGCCGAGGGAGGTGCGGCGACGCACCTCCTGGGACACGATCCGCGTGCGCTTGACCCTTGCGCCGGGCCGCGGAGCGCGCGTATACGACCGCGTTATGCGTGCACAACCGCCTTGGTTGGCCTGCCTCGTCGCGCTGGGCGCGACGGCGGCCGGCTGCACCGTCGAGCGCGAGGCGCCGGATCTGGTCGGTCAGGACGTCCACCTGACGATGATCCACACCTCGGACATCCACTCGCGGTTGTTCCCCTACGAGTTCGTCCCCAACCGCTTCGAGCGCGACGCCGGCCTGCTCGACGTCAACAAGCCGTTCGGCGGCGTGGCCCGGATCGCCACCATCGCCAAGCAGATCCGCGCGACCTCGGGCCGCTCGCTGTGGCTCGACTCCGGCGATTGCTTCCAGGGCGCGCCGGTGTTCAACCTGTTCAAGGGCGAGGTCGAGATGCGCGCGCTGTCCCACGCCGGGATGGACGCCGCGGTCATCGGCAACCACGAGTTCGACCTCGGCGCGGTCAACCTCTACGAGCAGGCGGCCAACTGGTCGCAGTACCCGCTCCTGGCCGCCAACTACCTGTTCGAGGATCCCACCAACCCCGACGCGCCCAGCCTGAAGGACGTGGTGCAGCCGTTCGCGGTGTTCGATCAAGACGGCCTCAAGATCGGCGTCATCGGCATGGCCAACTGGTCGTCGATGACCGGCATCTTCGAGGGCGGCAACTCGCTCGGCATCCGGCCCATCACCGACCGCGAGGCGGTGCAGCAGTACGTGCGCCTGTTGCGCCCGTCGGTCGATCTGATCGTGCTGGTCAGCCACCTCGGCCTCGACGAGGACGAGGGCCTGACCGCCAACCAGGTCCAGGACGAGAACGAGGCGCTGCCGCTCGAGGGCGTCGACCTGATCCTCGGCGGCCACCTGCACATCGTCACCAACCCGCCCAAGATCATCCCCCAGCCCGACGGCATCCACTCGACCGTGCTGGTCCACTCGGGCGCGTTCGCCAAGTACGTCGGCCGCCTCGACCTGGTGGTCAAGGTCGGCGAGGACAACAGCGATCCCGACAAGCGCAGCCGCATCACCAGCTTCGCCTACGACACGATCCCGGTCGACAGCACCGTCGCCGACGACCCCGACATCGCCCACATCCTCGAGCCGTACGCCCAGGTCATCGCCCGCGACATCGACCTCGACGGCATCTTCTCGTTCATCAGCGCGTCGGCCAAGGTCATCCGCAACGACCTGTCGGGCGGCGACTCGCAGCTCGGCAACCTGGTCGCGCGGTCGATGCAGACCTTCTCGGGCGTCGAGGCCGAGTTCGCGCTCACCAACTCGCTCGGCATCCGCGCCGACTTCGAGCAGGGCAAGCTCACCAACGAGGCGATGTACAACGTCTTCCCGTTCGAGAACTCGATCACGGTGATGTACCTGTCGGGCTCGGAGATCCAGGAGACGCTGGACTTCGTCGCGCGCAAGTCGTCCGAGCGCGGCTGCCGCACCCAGGCCCAGGTGGCCGGCGTGTGGTTCGACATGGTGTGCCGGTCGACCACCTGCCCGGATCGCGACACCACCGACGACATCACGCCGACCGCGTGCGCCAAGAACATCTGGCTCGGCGAGAACTGCCGCGGCGTCGACGGCATGGGCCGCAGCCTCGCCGACGGCCCGATCGACCCCGCCGCCGGCTGCCGCCCGGTGGTGCCGACCGGCCTGTACCGCGTCGCGGTCAACGACTACATCGCGAAGGGCGGCTCGGGCTTCACCGTGCTCAAGCGCAACACGTCGAAGGTCGACACCGGCATCGCGCTGCGCGACGCGCTCACCGTCTACCTCCGCAACCTGCCCAAGTGCGCCGCCGACGCGCTCGATCACAGCGACGTGACCGAGTGCCCGCTCGAGTGCGTCCCGGGCGACACCCGCCCCACCTGCACCAGCTGCGCGCGGATCGTCGATCGCGTCGGGCCGGTGTCGTGCCTGAGCGACCGGACCGAGGCCCACGACGGCCGCATCCGCCCGGTGTTCGAGTGAGGTCCGCCATGCTGCGTCCCCTGATCCTGGCCGCGCTCGCGACCGTCGGTTGCGTCGAGACGCTGCCGCCGCTCGACGAGACCACCTCGCTGGCGGTCGAGCTCGTCGCGCCCGCCGATCCCGGCGCGCCGGATCGCCGCCTCGACGACAGCGCCCGGACCGTGATGATCCGGGTCACCGCCAAGGACGCCCAGAACCAGATCGACACCGGCGTCACCCGGACGCTGCGCGTCTACGCGCAGTTCCTGGGCTCGCTGACCCCGGCCCACGACGCGGTCGCGCCGCTGGCCACGATCGACATGGCGGCCGGCGTCACCGGCGTCGCCACGATCACGCTGCCGCCGGTGTTCGGCCCGACCACGCTGTGGGTCGAGGACAACGGCCCGGGCGGCAGCTTCGCCGCGGGCGCCTCGCCGGCGCTGTGGTTCCGCGAGCCGACCACCTCGGACATCTCGACCCCGCGCGACCTGATGGCGCTCGACGCGCTGGCCGCGTCGCCGCTGCAGAACAAGCAGGTGACGATCAAGACGTCGCGCTACGGCAGCCGCGGCCGGATGGTCGTGACCGGCACCTACGCGCAGGGCTACTCGGTGTCCGACGCGCGCTGCGCCGACGACGCCGGCAACCCGCCGTGCGTCTCGGGCGACTTCGACCACGTGCTGGTGTTCTCGTTCTCGCGGCCCAAGGACGAGGAGGGCCGCAACATCGAGGCCGGGCAGTTCATCGACGGCTACGCCGGCGCGGTGCAGGAGTTCAACGGCCTGACCGAGATGGGCTTCCCGCAGAGCTTCGTCTCGGACACGTCGATCGATCTGGCGCGCATCCCGACGCCGCCGGTGGTGCAGGCGGCGTGGCTGTCGAACCCGATCGAGTTCGAGAAGTGGGAGTCGTCGCCGATCGCGATCGAGGGGGCGACCGTGTGCCCGCTCGATGACGACTACACCACCTACAAGCAGTGGAAGCTCGACCTGGGCCGCGGCTGCGGTTCGGCGGTGAACGTCATCACCAACGGCGTCATCGACTTCGATCCGGCGACCCGGGTCGGGCAGCCCGTGACCCGCGTCGTCGGCGTCCTGCGCCCGGTCAACATCGGGACGTTCAACGTGTTCATCATCTTCCCGCGCAACAGCGCCGACCTGGTGCTGTGATGGCGTCGCATCGTCCGGAGGCTCCCGTGTCTCGTTCGCGTCTGTTCGTGTTCGTCGCCGGCGCCCTGCTGGCTCCCGCGGTCGCCGCCGCTCAGCCCGCTGGTCGCCGCCCGGTTCCGCCGGCGCCGCCGCCGAGCCTCACCGAGGAGCAGGCCCGCACCATCGCCGACCTGGCCGCCGCCGACGCGGTCGCCAAGGAGCGGGCGCGCTTCGAGGCCGAGCAGGCCGAGAAGGACGCCAAGGCCGCGGCCGAGCTCGAGGCCACGCGCGCCGAGTTGACCGCGCTGCGCCAGCAGATCGACTCGCTCAACACCATGCAGGTGAAGCTGGGCGAGGACGCCAAGGCGGTCGCCGCGGCCAAGGCCGGCGACGCGGCCAAGGCCGAGGGCGACGACTACCTCCACGGCGCGGGCGGCTTCACCGACGTCCGGCTCAACCTGACGCTCACCAACGAGAACATGCTGACCGAGCCCGGCGAGACCATCCCGTCGGTGCCGGGCTGGCGCTTCGGCCGGCCCAACTCGCTGGGCACGCTGTTCTTCGACAACTACGACACCCGGTTCTCCGGCTACGAGACGCTGTCGCACGCGATCATGTACCGGAACTACCGCAAGGATCACCTCGAGGCCGAGGGCGGCCTGGTGATCCGGTTGAACGAGCTGGCCGAGCGCAAGATCGACCTCTCGGACGCCGGCAGCTACGTGCTGGTGTCGTGGTGGAAGGACGTCACGCACAAGGATCCGACCCGCTACACGCTCACCGCGTTCCCGGTGTCGTCGGACCGCATGCGCCTCGGCTACAGCTACCGGCTGTCGTGGGGCGGCAACGAGGAGTACCGCCGCAGCTCGCAGGCGGTGCCCGGCATCAAGTTCCAGATCGACCTGCCCAAGGTCTACGCGTTCATCGGCGCCAAGAGCTCGGTGATGCTCGACCGCGCCACCGCCGAGCAGGTCGCCAAGCTGGCGTTCCTCGGCGGCGCCGGCGTCGACCTGACCGACATGGTCCGCGTCGAGGTCAACGGCGGCTACTTCAACCGCGGCTCGAACGAGCTCGAGGACGTCAACACCGAGGACGTCCAGCTGTACGGCGTGTCGGCGCAGGTGGCGGCCCACAAGGGCATGCCGGTGTCGTCGTCGATCGACTACAAGCTCTACAAGTACGACCCCGAGCGCGTCGGCCGGGTGTTCCAGAAGGCCAAGTACCCCGGCGGCACGTCGTGGCTGGCGATGGCCGAGCTGACCTACCTGGGCCAGACGCTCAAGGACCCCGAGAAGTCGGGCTCGACCAAGGTGCAGCCGGGCATCGCCGGTGACGTCAACCTGCGCGCGATGATCGATCGCGTGCGGCTGCGCGCCGACCTCCAGTACCGCGACCTCGCGTTCATCCTGCACTCGGTGCCGTCGCTGCCGACCTACAGCGACTTCCCGATGGGCTACGAGCGCAACCCCAACCTGTTCGCCGCGGTCGGCGCCGACAAGAACTTCGACGACAAGCTGACCGTGGGCGCGGTGGTCGGCATCGAGATGCCGGCGACCCTGACCACGCCGACCGGCCTGCCGGGCACCCAGATGACCGGCGAGTCGACCGCGGTCATCCGCAGCGCCGACGCCATCCCGGTGGTGCTGCCGGCCGGCGAGACGGCCGCGCCGTCCTACGCGTTCAAGCTGTCGGGGCAGTACGACTTCGGCGAGGTGTTCGCCGCGCTGGTCGACGTGTACTTCACCTACGACCCCAACCAGACCCGGCTGGTGCGCGACGACGCCGAGGACCTGTTCGAGTACGAGTTCGGCGACTTCAACCAGCTCGGCACCAACGTCACGCTGCAGGCGAAGTTCTGAGGGCCGCGCGGGTCGTCCGCGACGACCCGGGTGGTGAGCGGGGCGCGCAGGGCGCGCGGGTGTGATGCGCCGGGGCCGCGCTCAGCGGCTCTCGGTGCGGCACTCGAAGAACTGCGGCCAGCAGGCGCCGCTGGCGTCGCACACCTCCGTGTGCAGCGCGACGCAGTCGTTGCGAGCCGAGCACGACCACGAGTCGAGGCCCTCGCAGGCGCCACTGGCCGGCGACAGCGACAGCGCGAAGCAGCCGATGAACGGCTGCAGCGCGATGCACGGGCCGTTGCCGGTCCAGCAGTTGTAGTCGTAGGCGGCGCGGCACTCGGCGGCGCCGAGGCACGCGGCCTCGCCGAGCACGTCGCACGGGCCACCGCACACGCCCCACGGCGGCGCCGGCGCCTGATCGGCGGTGCCGTCGGCGAGCGGGCAGGGGCAGCCCGGCGGGCAGTCGCCGCCGCCGAACGACACGCACTGCAGGTTGTCCGGGTTGCGCAGGTCGAGCGGCGCGCCGGGGATGGGGGCGCCGCACACCTCGCCGGCGTCGATCGTGGGGTCGACGGCGTCGTCGCCGTCGTCCCAGTACAGCGAGCAGCCGGTGGCGGTGAGGACAGCAGCGAGGCCGAGCGCGCGGAGCATGCGCCAGCATCAAGCAAGCCGCGCGCCCGGTGCAAGTCCACGGAATCGGGAGCGCGGCGCCAGGGGCGCGCATCAGGACCCGCGACTGGCGGG
>Ga0075163_10005474_pt1 | contig 16931 bp, 10 predicted proteins | sample JI1023141ADNA_FD_71478 | JGI IMG/M metagenome (GOLD analysis project Ga0075163, IMG submission 71478) | Wastewater effluent complex algal communities from Wisconsin, to seasonally profile nutrient transformation and Carbon sequestration -... | ecosystem: Engineered > WWTP > Effluent > Algae...
TCAACGGCAGCTTCAGCAAGCGTTTCGCCGAGATCGCCGAGTCGATCGGCAAGGACGTCACGAAGCTCTCGGTGCCGATGGGCCAATCCGTGTCGATGACCGACCTCGAGACGACGCTGCGCACGAAGGGACCGTTCCACGCGGTGACGCTCGTCTCGAACGAGACGTCGGCGGGCGTGCGCACGCCGTTGGGCGAGGTCGCGGCGGTGATGAAGAAGTTCCCCGACGTGATGCTGCTCGTCGACCTCGTCAGCTACATCGCCGGCGCTCCGGTCGACTTCGACGAGAACCGCATGGACTTCGCCTTCGCGGGCGTCCAAAAGGCGCTGGCCTTGCCGCCGGGCATCTCGGTCCTGTGCGCGTCGCACCGCTACCTCGAGAACGCCAAGCAGCAGAAACTGCGCGGCTTCTACCTCGACCCGGTCAAGATCGTGGAAGGCCACGAGCAGCGCGCCACCCCCGCGACGCCGTGCATCTCGCTCTACTACGCGTTGGCCAGGCAGCTCGAGGACATCAGCGCGGGCGTGATGCTGCGCGGCGCCGACGCGGGCAAGACGGGTGCGGCGGCGTGGGCCGCGCGCTTCGCCGAGCACGCGCGCATGCAGAAGACCACCGAGGAATGGGCCGCGAAGAACGGACTCGCCTACCATCCCGCGCCGGCGCTGCGCTCCCCCACGATCTCGTGCATCCAAGCCGGCGACCTCGACGTCGCGGCCTTGATCGCGGGGCTCAAGGAGAAAGGCCACGAGATCGGCAACGGCTACGGCGACCTGAAGGACAAGACCTTCCGCATCGGCCACATGGGCGACCACACGGACGCGGGATTGCGCGCGATGTTGGCGCTGGCCGACGGCGTCGTGGCGAACCTGCGCGCCGCGAAGGCGAAAGCCGGCGCCTGACGTCGAGGCGCCGCGTGCGTTCCGGGCGCACGCTCAGCGGATCGACACGGCCTCGAGCGTCGGCAGGTCCCAGGCCTGATCGCGGCCCGGCGGATTCGACGTCGAGAACAGCAGACGATCGCCCTCACGCGCCGTGAACTCGAGATCCAACGGCGAACGCGAACGATCGGCCGAGTCGCGGTTCAGCGTGCGCTGGAGGATCGTCTCGCGCACTCCGCCGCGGTGCACCAGTTCGATCCGGAAGTCGACGCCGTCGCCGTTCTCGGAACCGTCGAGCAAACCGATGGCGCCCGTCAGCCGTCGCGGTCCGGGCTCGAGCGCGAACACGAGGCGCGCGTCGACGCCCACCAACACGACCTCGCGTCCGGCTTCCAAGACGAAGTAGCGCGCCTTGCTGGGCGTGGCCGCGATGGTCGGCTGCGTGGGGAACGATCCGTAGATCAACCCGAGCCGCCGCGACTCGTCGGGCTCGGGCAGGAGGTCGTCGCAGCGCTCGACGATCGCGGTGTACGTCTCCTCGAAGTAGGAGCTCCACTCGAACGGCGAACCGACGCGGATCCGGTCGATCGCCCCCGAGGCTCCCAGGGTGTACGCGTCGACCCAATCCTCCGGGAATTCGAGCGCGGGCCGCATCAGGATCCCCGCGGTCGCCTCGCACGGGACCAATCGTCGCAGTCGTGGACCACCGTCCTTGCCGATCGCGTTGATCAACACGGCGGGCGCACGCAACAGCGCGCGACGCAGCTTGCCCAGCGCCGAGTAGCGCACGTCGAACCGCACACGCAGGAGTCGCCCCTCGTAACGACTCAGGTCGATCTCCTCCTTGGGGTGGACCTCGAGGCGCGCGACCTCGCGGAAACCCTCGCGCACGCGCGCCGCGGCCTTCGGGTCGCGACGCATGAGGAGCAGGCCCCTCTCCTGCGCCACGGGGACGTAGCGCGCGAGCATCACGTTCATCGCGGCCGCGTCGTCCATCAACGCGATGCGATCCAGGATCGAGCCCGTCTCGAGGATCACGAACTCGGGCGCGTCGGAGCTCTCGTAGAACGCGCCGTTCAGCTCGATGAGCTTCGCGGTGTTCGTGCTGTAGGACTGGAACACCGGTCGCGGCTTCCAGTTGAGCCCGTTGAGGAAGATCCACCCCTGGCTGCTGCCCAGCGCGTCGATCGTGCTCGTGCCGACGATCGCGCGGAAGCGCGGCAGCGCGAACTTCTCCGACATCTTCCGGCTCTGTTCCTCGACGGTGCGGTACTTGGCCGGCACGTCCAGCAACGTGCGGCACGACCGTTCGACGATGTCGGCGCCTTGGGTGAGCGACGATCCGAGCACCGGCATCTGGAAGCCGGCCGTGAAGCCGTGCGCGGCCAGGAACACCACGACCGCGCGCCCGAGGCCGAGAACGACGCGCGACACCGTGCCCGCCTCGATCGCCGGCAGGAGACCGACGCACACGACCGAACAGAACGCGAAGAACGTCGGCGCGCGCTCGCCGTGGAACGTGTAGCTCGCGCGGAACGCGACGAACGTGCCGCCGGCCACGACCGCGGCGGAGAGGAGCGCCCCGATGCGACGCTCGCGCTCGCGCCAGTGAGCGATCACGTACACCACGAGCAGCGCCGCGATCACGACGAGCATGCGCACGCCGCGATCCATGTTCTCGGGGTTGCCTTCGGTCGCCTGTGTCTCGGCGTAGCCCTTGGCGATCTCGGCCGAGCGCGACAGGAACAGCACGAGATCGACGAGTCGCTGACCGCAGGCGAGCCACACGAGCACGTACGCCAGGACGAACGTGCCGATCGTGAGCGCCATCTCGCGCCACCCCCGACGCCAAGCTGCGAGCGCGGACAGGACCACGACACCGGCGCCCAACGCGAAGTACGTGAACTTGACGTACCCCGCCGCCGCGAGGAGCAGCGCGTCGAGCACCAACAGCCGCCGCGACACGTCCTTCCCGCCCGCGTGCGTGACGCCGATCACGACCAGCGTCGCCATGAAGTAGGCGTCGATGCCCAACACGAACGAGCACAGCCCGAGGACGAAGATCGCGACGTCGGTGGGACTCCTCTTCCACTGCGACAATGCGATCGCCCAGCGCACGGCCACGAGGCCCAGGAAGACGACGTGGAACCACGCGAACTGCGTCCAGAACGTCTCGGGCTGGAAGCGATGGTGCGCCGGTCCACCCAACGGTCCGAACGTGAACACGATCTCCGATCCGAAGTGGATCCCGTGCGCCAACGCGTACTGGAGGCCCTGCTGCCACGACGGGTCGAGCTCGGGCGGCGCGGCCGGCAACGGTTCCTGGAAGTGAACCAGGTACAGGATCAGGGCCACCAGCGCCCAGCCCACGCCCGCGCGCACGCGCGCGAGTCGATCGGGGACGCTCGTCGCCGCCGAAGGGCTCGCGAGGCTCATCGGGCGGTGTCCATCGTCGCGGGTCGCGGTCCCCTCACGGGACCATCCCCTTCTTCTCGGCCAGCGCCAGCGCGAGCTTGCGGATTTCCTCGGGCGCGAGGCGGTGCAGTTGGTGAGCGTAGGTGTGGCCGGTGTCGAGTCCCGGGATCGGGCTGGTTTCGTCCACCATGACGCGCAGGAGGTCGGACAAGAGCCTCGCGTAACCGGCCGCGTGCGGCGTGACGCCGCCCGGTCCCGCCTCGGCCGAGTCGAGCACCTGCGCCAACGGGATGCGCGGATCGTCCGCCACCGCGATGCAGGTGAGCTGGGCGCGGTACTCGAGTTCCTCGGCCACGCGCTGCGGACGGAAGCCGCACTCGAACAGGAGCCCCAGGCACGCGAGCTTGTGGTCCCACACCGGCAGGAACCGCGTGCGGTCGCACAAGTGTCCGGCCTCGTGCGCCGCGGTGACCTCCAACAGTTCCTCGAGCGTCATGCGACCGAGCGGCTCGTCTCCGGCCGCGCGGTCCCGCAGGACCGCCAGTCGCACACGTTGGGATTCGGAGAGCAGCGCCGTGATCGACACGCGCTCGGACAAGGAGCGCGGGTCCTCCAACGCGAGCCCGGGCGACGACAACAGCGCGTCGAGGCGTTCGCGCGCGCCGCCCTCGAAACGCTTGCGCAGGACGTTCCACGCCGCGAGTTCCTCGCGCACCGAGTCGACGTCGACCCAGAAGCCCTCGTGCAACGCCGCGGCGCTGATCGAAGCTCCTTGGCGTCCCGCGCGGCTGCGCACGTCCGCGCTCTCGCACCACACGACCGTGCCGTGCCACGGCACGCCCAAGTAGCGGCCCGAGCGGTACTCGTGCGACAGGATGGGCAACACCGTCGCGTCGGGCCCTCCGCCGCTCAGCTCGCCGCACAGGACGAAACGCCCGATGCGCGCGAACTCCTCGGCCACGCCGCCCACCGCGGCGCCCTTCACCCCACGCCCCGCGGCCTGATCCTCGTCGCTGAACACGGGCCCGGGATGCACGACCTGCGCGACGCCCGCGTAGTCGAGGCGCGGCGACGCGCGCAGGCGCGAACGCAACACGGCCGGATCCGTCTCGCCGCCCAAGAACGCGTCGGCGGCGGCGATCGTGGCGGCGAACGAGTCGAGGAGTGCGTCGAGCGTGCGCGGCACGGGCGCGTCGTCGGCACCGGAGAGCAACGCCGGCGTGCTGCTCGAGGGGTTCGCGCTGGCGAGCACGGACGTGGCACCCCGCAGCGCGCGCGGATCGTCGCGGTCGTTGCGATCGTTGCGCGGGCGCACGGACGAATCGGCCGCGGCGCGGTCGATCCGCCGCATCACGCGCCGCAAGCTCTCGAGCGCTTCCACGCCCGACAAGCCGCGATTCTCGAGGGACAGCGCGCCGTCGAGGTCGGTCGACGACAACGCGACGGCCACGCTGCGCGCTTCGCGGAACCAACCGGCGGCGATGAGTGCCTCACCCAACTCCCGCAGCACGTCGGTCGACGCCGATTCGGCCGCGAGCCGGCGCGCGGCGCGCACGACGCGCGCCAACGCCTCGTTGCGCGGCACGCCCGCGCCGTCGAGCACGGACGCGGGCAACTCGCGACGCCAACGCTCCACGGCTTCGGCGAATTGCCCGGCGGCGAAGCGCCCCGCGCGCACGAGCGACCCGGTCGGAGCCTCGCGACCTTGCCGCGCCAGCGCGCGTTCGTACGCGTGCAAACCCAGCGGCGTCCACGAGTCCTCGAGCAGGCGCTCGGCCTGCAAACGCTCGCGCGACGCGCCGGGCAAGGCCGACAAGGCCAGCGACAAGCGCGACTTCGAGGGATCGTCGAGCGTGAAGCTCGCGCGCATGCGCGCCACGAGTTCCTCGACGTCGGCGTCGCACAGGGGTTCGCGGCGCAGCACGTCGAGTCCCCGTTCGTACGCGCGCGACTGCAGGCGTCGGTCCTCGCTGCCCAACGCGATCTGCACGGACGACGACGCGAGCACCGCGCGCTCGGAAGGACGCAGCTCGGGATCGGCCGCGCGCGCGTCGAGCAACGTCAGCGCCTCCTCCGAACGGCGCGCGGCCGACAAGTGACGTGCCAACGCGGTCGTGAAGAACGTGCGCTCCCACGGATCGCGCGCGTGCTCCAGCGCGCGACGTCCCTCGGCGACGGCGTCGTCGAGACGTCCGCGGCCCGCCGCGGAGTACGCCAGGCCGTGGTGCGCGAAGGACGATTCCGGCGCGGCCGACACGGCCGCTTCGAAGCGCCGCACGCCGGCCGGGCCCTCGAGACGGCCGGCCAGGTACAGCACGCCCGCGTCGAGCGGATCGCGCGCCAACTCCGCGCGGTGCGCGCGCAGGACGTCCACCCCCGACAACTCGCCGCGTGCGATCTCGTCGAGCATGCGCCGCGGCGCGATCCAATCGGGAGCGAGGCTCCGCGCGCGCTCCAACGCCGCGCGGGCCTCGTCGACGCGCTCGGGCCGCGCGCGCAAGGCGTCGTCGGCCGCGAAGACGAGGTCGGTGGCCTCGGACGGGATCGGCGCGGGCGCGAGCCGATCGGTGGCGCGACAGGACGCCCCCACGAGCACGAGGATCCCGAGCAGGGCGCGCCCCCATCCGCTCGCGGCGCGTCGTCGTCCGGGTCCCCTGGTTCGCAATGCCGCGGTTCGCATGGTCGCGCGAGCACGATAGCAACGCCGCCGGCCCCTGTCGGCCTCCCGCTGCACCTCCGGCGACATTCCGGGAACGAGACGCCCGCCCGTGTCCCGTTCCCGCCCCGCTCGGACGGGATCACCTGTTGCGCCGCGCGAGCCCGAGGCGGAGACTCGATCGACGTCATGCGCACCTCCGTCGCCCTCGCGTGCTCGTTCGCCTGTCTCGCGTGGATCGTGTCGGCCCGAGCCGAGCCGTACGCGCAGAAGCCGCCCGCGAAGACTCCGCCCAAGTCGGCCGCCAAGGCCGTGACGCCGCCCTTGACCCCGTTCCTGGGCAAGTTGGCCGACGCGCGCGCCAGCGCCAAGGAGCGCAACGTGCCGATCCTGGTGCACGTGATCCTCGACAAGGACTCGGCCTCCGACGACTACACGAAGCGCATCCTGCCCGACGTCGACGTGCTGCGCGCGTCCGTCAACGCGATCGTGATCGTGGCCAACAACGGCACGCACGCGAAAGGCAGCGCGGAGGAGATCGTCGACGGCGTCAAGCAGAAGCGCGACGCGTGCGCCGTGTTCCCCGTGTTCCGTTCGTGCTCGCAACACCAGCTGTGCTGGGACGACATGTACCGCGAGTTGCACGACGAAGCCGGCGACATGCAGTGCCCGCAAGTCGCGATCTTCGCGCCGGACGGCACGCTGGCGGCGCGCATCAACACGCGCGACGTGCCCAACCCGGCCGAGATCGTCTCGACGTTGACCGAAGTCGCGACGAAGGCCGGACCGGGCTTGACCGAGGCCCAGTTGGCGGACGTCAAGAAGAACCTCGACGTGGGGCGCAACGCGCTGACGGCAAAGGCCTGGCCCGAGGCCTGGACCAGCTACGCGGCGGTGCTCGCGGTCACGACGAAGAGCGTGTGGGCCGAGGAAGCGCTGCGCGAGCAACCCAAGGCGTTGGCGGGCATGAAGGCCGAGTACGAGCGCATCGCGGCGCTGCTCGTGCCCGGCACGGCGGTCCAGGGGTATCAGGCGCTCGTGGCGTTCGCCAAGGCCACCGTCGGCACGCCGCTCGCCGCCGACGTGGCCGCGCGCGTCAAGAAGGTCGAGAGCGACAAGGCGCTGCAGCCCGAGTTGCAGGCTTGGCGCTTGTCCGTCGAAGCCGATCAACTGCTCGTCGAAGCGCGCGACGCGTACGAACAGAAGAACGTCGCGAAGGGCGAGCGCGCCGTGCGCAAGCTCCTGGGCAAGCGCTACGCGTCGACGGCGGCCGCGGAGACCGCGCGCAAGCTGTGGCCCGAGATCGCCGCGCAGGAAGCCGAGAAGGACGCCGGCAAGTAGGGCCACGGCGCGGATCGACCGGCGCCGATCGATGAGCGCGCCGGGCCGCGACGTCTCGTTGTCGTCAGCTCGTTGTCGTCAGCTCGAGGTCGACGGATCGAAGACGACGCTGGCTAGATCAGGAACGCTTCGAGCACCGAGTCTTGCGCGATCTCGCGGTCGATGCGCTCGCTCATCTTGAGCTTCGAGATCGCGACACCCATCGACGTGCCTTGGCCACCGTTGACGGCGCCCGTGTACACGCGCACCTGATCGACGAAGCCCGACGACAGGTAGTGCGACAAGAGCACCGGGCCCGCCTCCAGCATCATGCGGCGCACGCCCTCGCCCCACAGCCACGTCTGCACGTCGCGCAGCGACACGCCGTCGTCGGTGGCCACGTGCAACGGATGCACGAAGGCACCCGCGTCGACCAGGGCGCGGTGGCGCTCCATGCTGGCGCCGCCCACGCACAAGATGTGCACCGGGCCGCCGGCCGCGTTCTCGCCCGCCGGCTTCAGGATCTGCGCGTCGGGCGGCGTGCGCAGGAAGCTGTCGAGCACGACGCGGATCGGCGGCTTCGCCAGGTCGCCCGGCGGGCGCACCGTGAAGCGCGGATCGTCGGCCAACACCGTTCCGATGCCCGTCACGATCGCGTCGACGCGTCCGCGCAACACCTGGACCTCGGACAAAGCGTCCGGTCCGCTGATCCAACGGCCCCCGCCGACGCCCGAGGGCGGCACGAGCTGGCCCGAGCGCGTCTGCGCCCACTTGGCGATCGTCCAGGGCCGCGGACGGCGCAAGCGCTCGTTGGCGGTCCAAGCGACGAAGTGCGGACTCACGCGCGCGAGAGGTGCGGCGCCCGGCAGCTCGAGGACCTCGATCCCCGCGTCGCGCAGCATCCGGATCCCCGCGCCGCGATGACGCGGGTCGGGATCGCGTTCGCCCACGACGACGACCTTGACGCCGCTCGCGACGATGCGGTCGACGCAGGGCGGGGTCTTGCCGTGGGACGAGCAGGGCTCGAGCGTCACGACCAGGACCTCGAACGCCTCGCGCGGGATCCCGCGGCGTTCGGCGTCGTCGAGGACGTTCACCTCGGCGTGGGCCTGGCCCCAGATCTCGTGATAGCCGCGGGCCACGACCTCGCCGCCGGACAGGAGCGCCGCCCCCACGCAGGGGTTGGGCGCCACGTCGAAGCGAAACCGCGTCGCCTCGCGGCCGAGCTCGAGGAGCAGGGCGCGCAGACGGGCTTCGTCGAGCGTGTCGGCGTGACTTTGCGTCATGGAACCGCTTCCCGTGCTCATGGTCGGGAGCCCACGGCTGCCCGACGGAGGCGGGCGAGGGAGCCGTTCGTCGAAGGATACTGCATGGGACCCGCGCGGGAGGTCGGACGGGAACGAGGGCACGGTTCGCATCGATAGCCGATCCGCCCCCCGAAAACGAGGGGCCGCTACTTCCCTTTCGGCCTGCGAGGCGCAAACTGTTCGCCCCGTTCGGGGTTTTCGGGTCGCGAAGGTGCTCGAAGGTCCCACGGGCACGCACCGGCGCGACTCCCCGCTCGTCGCGGCCGCGGTTTTTCCCCGAAACGCTCCACCGAGTCCCCCGCCGCGGCCCGCGCCGCGCACGACCAGAGAACCCCGCCATGAAGTCCCCCATCCGTGTCGCCGTCACCGGCGCGGCCGGTCAGATCGGCTACGCACTCCTCCCGCGCATCGCCTCGGGCGAGATGTTCGGCAAGGACCAACCCGTCATCCTGCAACTGATCGAGATCCCCGACGAGAAGGCCATGAAGGCGCTCGAAGGCGTCGCGATGGAACTCGACGACTGCGCGTTCCCGCTGTTGCAGGGGATGGTGCTGACGAGCGACTTGAAGGCCGGGTTCGACGGCGTGAACTGGGCGCTCTTGATCGGTTCGCGTCCGCGCGGTCCGGGCATGGAGCGCAATGACCTGATCAAGATCAACGGTCCGATCTTCGTGGGCCAAGGCAAGGCGATCAACGATCACGCGGCGAAGGACGTGCGCGTCGCGGTCGTCGGCAATCCGTGCAACACGAATGCGCTGATCGCGATGCACGCGGCCAAGGACCTGCCGAAGCAGCGCTTCACCGCGATGACGCGCCTCGACGAGAACCGCGCCAAGGCGCAGCTGGCGCAGAAGGCCAAGCGCCCGGTGACGTCGATCACGAACGGCACGATCTGGGGCAACCACAGCGCCACGCAAGTGCCCGACTTCACGAACACGAAGATCGACGGCAAGCCCGCGCACGAAGTGATCAGCGACCACGCGTGGCTCAAGGGCGACTTCTTCAAGACCGTGCAACAACGCGGCGCCGCGATCATCGCCGCGCGCGGCAGCTCGAGCGCCGCGTCGGCCGCGAGTGCCCTGATCGACCACGTGCGCGACCTGCACACGCCGACCACGAAGGGCGAGTGGCACTCGGTCTGCGTGGTCAGCGACGGCTCGTACGGCGTCAAGGAAGGCTTGATCAGCTCGTTCCCGGTGACCAGCGACGGCAAGGGCAACTGGGAGATCGTCAAGGGCCTGAAGGTCGACGCCTTCATGCAGGAGAAGATCGCCGCGACCGTGAAGGAGCTCGAGATGGAGCGCTCGGTCGTCGCCGACCTGCTGAAGTGATCTCGTCGTAGGCACGAGACGAACTCGAAGCCTAGTGCAGTACCCATCGTTCGGCGGAAAGCCCGAACGATGCGAATCGAACGCCCCCGTTGCCGCGGCACCGGGGGCGTCTCGTTTCGAACAGCGGGCCAACTGGTGACACGTGTGGCTCCGATGGCGTCCTCGAGATCGTGAAAGGCTTCGACGAACGCTCGGGGCTGACCCAGGGCCCACACGATGTGCCCGCGCCGTGGGTGTGACTAGACTGAGTGCACGCATGGACCTCGAGATCAAGCTCGTCTATCTCGCCGTGGGCTTGCTCTCCGTGTTCCTGATCAGCGCGATGTTGCTGCCCGGGGCACTCCTGGCGCTCGCGGTGCATCGATTCGGCGGTCCGCGCTGGCAGTCCCCGTTACGCGGCGCCGTGAACGTCGGGTGGTGGATCGCGTGCGTCGTTCCCGTCGTGTGGTTCGGACTGTGGATCGCGCTCGCGGTGCGCGTGCGCAGCCTCGGCCTGGCCGATGCTGTCGTCGACGTTCGCCATCCTCCGTGGGCCACGGACTCGATCGCTTCGCAGCTTGCGGACCTGATCGTCGTCGGATCGGTGGTCGTGATGGTCGTGCTCGGATCCATCCCGGCACTCGGTCTCAGCTCGAGCGTCTTGGGCGAGACGAGAACCGGTCGCCGCTTCGCTTGCTTGTTCGGCGTCTGCGCACTGACCGCGATCGTGTGGGTGTGCGATCCGTACGGGCTCTCGGGAGCGTTGATGATGCGAGTGTTCGCGCGCGGATGAGATGAGGGGTGCGAGCGCTCGTGATCCCGCGCTAGGATGTCCGCTCCCTCAAGATTGGGACTCGCGACGCGTCCCGTCCCGCTCGCCACTCGACCACGATCGGAATCGATCCCATGCGCATCTTCGTCACCGGAGCTTCGGGTTTCATCGGCGGCGCCGTCGCGCGCGCGTTCGCGCGCGCGGGTCACGAAGTCCACGGCCTCACGCGCTCGGCCGAGAAGGCGGCGGAGCTCGCGCGGCACGAAGTGCGCGGCGTCGTGGGCAACCTCGATGCGCCCGCGGCGTGGAGCGCGATCGCCGACGAGTGCGCGGTGCTGATCCACTGCGCGGCGGAGTACGGCGCGCGCTACGTCGAGCTCGATCGCCTCGCGACCGATGCGCTCCTCGCGAGCGCCGCGCGGAGCGGTCGACCGCGCACCGTGATCGCGACGACGGGCGTGTGGATCTACGGCGACACCGGCGGGAAGCTCGCGGACGAGACGACGCCGCTCGCGCCGCCCAAGCTCGTCGCGTGGCGGCCGGCGCAGGAATCGACCGTGTTGCGCGCGACGCAGGGGCGCGTGCGCACGCTCGTGATCCGTCCCGGTTGCGTGTACGGCGGACACGGGTCGCTGACCGGCCTGTGGTTCGATTCGGCCGCGAAGCACGGCGCGGCGCAGGTCGTCGGCACGGGCGAGAACCGTTGGGCCATGGTGCACGTCGAGGACCTGGCCGACTTGTACCTGCGCGCGGGCGAGTCGACGCTCGCCGGCGAGGTGTTGAACGCCACGAGCCGCACGCGTTTGAGAGTCCAGGACGGCGCGCGCGCGGCGAGTCGAGCCGTGGGACGCGACGGCCAGATCCAACTCGTCCCGGTCGCGAACGCGGCCGCGCAGTTCGGGCCCATGGCCGAGTGCCTGGCCCTCGACCAGACGATCGACGCGTCGAAGGCCGAACGGCTCCTCGGTTGGCGCGCGCGCCACCCCGGGTTCGTCGAGGAGATCGACGCGTTGGCCGCCGCGTGGCGGGCGCACGCGAAGGGCTGAGGAACGGGGCGAGCGGAAACTCCGCGGGAATTCGCGAACGGACTGAAATCCGCGGCCGCGCGGCGGAGACACCGATTCGAGGCCGCCCCCGGCCGGGCCGCGCGCCGTCCGATCCGTGGACGGACGCTCCTCGGATCGGTCGCGCGGCTCCCCAAGACAGCTCGTCACGCTGTCGACCCCGCAGAGGCCCGCCATGATCCGTCCCTCGTCGTTCGTCGTCGTTCCGTCCGCTCTGACTCCCACGTTCGTGTGCGGCGTGCTCCTCGCCGCCACGGCCGCCGCGCAGACGAGCACGCCTCCGACGCCGCCGCGAGCCGTCGGGACGAATGCGCCCACGGACACGGGCGCGGACGTCGCTCCGGTGTTGATCCACGACGGCGTCGCCACGTGGACGTGCGTCTACGAGACGGACGACGCGACGCTCTCGGGCGGCGGCGACCGCGACGTCGTGTGGATCGAGAGCCGCGACGACGGCGTCACGTGGACCGTGCCGCAGCGCCTCGCGACGGCGTTCGGAACGGACACGGGCGTGTCGGCGCTCGACGTCGAGCCCACGATCGCCTTCGTCGACGGCAAGCGCCTCGTGGCCTGGGCCACGACGCGCGGCTCGACGAACGGCAAGTGCGGCATCGACTTCGCGACGGCCGCCGTGGGTTCGTCCACGTGGAGCGCGCCGCAGCCGATCCTCGCCAGCTTCGCGTCGGACGCTTTCGACGACCGCAATCCCAGCGCCGTCGGTTCCGCGCACCGCATCGTGGTCGCGTGGGAGCACGAGAGCGCGACGGGCGAGCGCGACATCCGCTACGCGCGCACGCAGGACGAAGGCGTGACGTGGGACGCGAACACGAACCTCTTGAGCTCGATGGCGTCCGACACGCGAGACGATCGACATCCGTGCGTCGCCACCACGGGCGGGACGAACTTCATGGTCGTGTACGACTCCGTCGACTTGGCCGCCGGTCCCGGCGCCGACGCGGACATCTTCGCGGGTTGGTCCTCGACCGGCGCGGGCTACTCGGGCACGTTCGCGGTGAACTCGGACGGGTTCACGGACACGGGCGACGACACGCATCCTTCGCTGGCGATCGGGCCTGGACCCGCGTGGTACTGCGTGTGGCAGACGACGAACACGTTCGGTGGGACGACGGGGGGAGACCTCGAGATCGCTTGGTCGAAGGCGACCACCACCGGCTTGACCTTCTCACCGCCCGCGATCTTGAACGCGGATTTCGCCACCGACGGAGCGGACGACTCGGATCCGCACGTGTCCCTCGACACGTTCGGCCGACTCGTCGTCACGTGGAGTCGACGCGTGTCGGCGACGGATTCCGACATCCTGATGACGACGAGCGCCGACGCGGGCGTGACGTGGAGTCCCATCGTCGCGCTGAACACGAACGCGGCGACGGACTCGGGCGCGGACACGCGTCCGGTCGTGGCCACCGACGGCGTCGGACACTCGGTCGCGGTGTGGCAGAGCACGGATTCCCTGGGCGGAACGATCGGCACGGATGGCGACATCCTGCGCACGACGTACCTCACGCCGCACCCGACGGAGCTCAGCACGCCCTACTGCTATGGCAACGTCGAGGCGGGCAATCCGTCGACCTGTCCGTGCGGCAACGACTCCCCCGCCGCGTCGCGACGCGGTTGCGCGAACTCCTCGGGCACGGGTGCCGACATCGTGCCCGTGGGCGCGTTCACCGTCGTGGCGAGCACGCGCTTCCTGCGCGTGACCGGCGTGCCACCCGGTGCGATCGCGTTGTGCTTCCAAGGCACGTCGGTGACGGGCGCGGGACTCGGCACGTCGTTCGGCGACGGACGTTTGTGCGTGGGCGGATCGGTCCGACGATTCAACACCGCCGTCGCGGACGCGAACGGGACGGCGGTCACGATGTTCTTCCCGACGACGCAGGCGGGCGTCGTGGCCGGCGACCTGCGCTTCTACCAGGGTTGGTATCGCGACGCGGCCGCGTTCTGCACGGCGTCCACGTTCAACTTGTCGAGCGCGTGCGCGGTCGTGTGGGTCCCGTAGCGACGAACCGGATCCTACGCGTGTCCGCCGACGAGCGAGTCGAGCGTGCGTTCTCGCCGAAGTCCTTGCCGAGCTCGTACGACGTGCGCTGCCCGGCGCGAGTACCGTGTCGGCATGAGATCCTCCACGATGCGACGTGTCGACCGTGTTTCCCCGCGCGACGCGAGCCGCGCGACCCTGACGACCGCATCGAGCGCATCGCTCACGAGTCTCATGGCGTGTTTCCTCGCGGCCTGCACGTCGCCGGACCGACTCGCGAACACGTGGCCCGGCAGCCACTTGGTCGTCCTCGCGAAGGCGACCGGCGAGGCGCTCGTGATCGAGCCGAGCGACGGCTCCGTGCGCGATCGCTACGCGACCGGCTCGGGCCCTCACGAAGTCGCGGTCTCGCGGACGGGCGAAGTCGCGGTGGTGTGCAACTACGGCGACGGAGCGAGCGCCGGTCACACGCTCACCGTGATCGACCTCGTGAACCGGCGCGTGGAGTCGCTCGTCGACCTCGCGCCACACCAGCGTCCGCACGGGATCCGCTTCCTCGATCGACGCAGCACCGTGCTCGTGACGTCCGAGACCAGCCGCGCCGTGCTCGAGGTCGACCTGGCCTCGGGCAAGGTCGTGCGCACGATCCCCACCGGCGCCGAAGGGTCGCACATGCTGGCGTTGTCGCCGGACGGAACGCGCGCGTACACCGCCAACGTGGTCTCGGGCTCGGTCAGCGTCCTCGACCTCGAGTCCGGCAACTTGGTCCGGACGATCCCGACGGGCCCGCAGGCGGAAGCCCTCGACGTCGCACCCGACGGATGCGTGTGGGTGGGCCACAACGCGAGCGGTCGCGTGGTCGTGATCGATCCCGTGTCGCTCGAGTCGAAGGCCGTGATCGAGGGACTGGGGTTCCCCATCCGCCTCGACGTGACGCCGGACGGCGAGCACGCGATCGTCTCGAACGCGGCGGCGGGCGAGTTGGTCGTGATCGACGCGCGCACGCACGCGATCGTCGCGCACATCGAGCTCCCGCGGCTCGATCCGGTGCCGGCCGGCACGCCTCCGGGGTTCGCTCCCGGATCTCCGGTGCCCGTGGGCCTCGTGATCGATCCCGATTCGAAGCTCGCGTTCGTCTCGCTCGCCGCCGCCGACCGCGTGGCGGTCGTCGACCTCGTCGAACGCCGCGTGCGCGGTCAGATCGACGTGCCCGGCGGCCCCGACGGACTCGCCTGGGCGTTCCGTCGGCGCGTGCCCGGTTTCGAGTCCGATCACGCGCCGTGACGCGCACGGAACACGATCAGGTCGAGGTCGCGAGCGCGCCCGAGAGTCCGTAGGCCGAAGCGCCCTCGATGCGGACGTCGACCATGCGGCCCACGAGCGACGGATCGCCGGGCAAGCTCACCAGCAGATTGTGCGTCGTGCGCGCGATCACGAAACCCGCGGCGCGGTCCGACACGCTCTCGACGAATGCGCGACGCGTGGATCCCACGTGCGCGCCGTGGCGCTTCAACCCCATGCGCTCGCCCAGCGCCAGCATGCGTTGGTTGCGCTCGCGCTTCACGTGCTCGGGCACGTCGTCGGCGAGGTTCTCCGCGGCGTGCGTCGTGGGACGCGGGTCGTACTTGAAGATGTAGTTGACGACGAAGCCCTGCTCTTCGAGGAAGCGCTCGCTCGCGTCGAAATCGGCGTCGGTCTCGCCCGGGAAGCCGACGATCCAGTCGCTGCCCAGCTCGATGTCGGGCACGGCGGCGCGCAACATGTCCATCCGACGGCGGTACAGGTCCGTCGTGTACCCGCGCTTCATCGCGCGCAACACGTCGTCGGAACCCGACTGCGCGGGGATCGGCAGGAACCGGTCGACCTTGTCGCAGTCGCGGATCGCCTCGGCGAGCGCGCGGGTCACGTAGCTCGGGTGGAGCGTGATCAAGCGGATGCGCGCGAGGCCGTCGATCGCCTGCAGCGCGCGCAGGAGGTCCGCGAGGCTCGGGCGCCCTTGCCGGCCGGTCCACGCCGCGGTGCCGGGCTCCGGCGCGGGGAAGTCCTCGCCGTAGCTGTTGACGGTCTGACCGAGCAGCGTGAGCACCTTCACGCCCTGCGCGACGTACCAACGCGCCTCGGCGACGAGCTCCTCGATCGGGCGCGAGCGGACGCCGCCGCGGGTCTTCGGCACGACGCAGTACGTGCAGGAGAGGTCGCACCCGCGCATCACCGCGAGGTGCGCGTGGAGGCCGCCCGTGTACTCCTCGCCGGTGCGGTCGACGGGCACGTCCTCGGCCATGTCGGTCGCGAGGAGACGCAGGTCCTTCGCGCGGAACCGGTCGGGCTCGGCGCGGCGCGCCTTGAGCTCCTCGACCATCGCGGGCAGGAGGTGGAACTGCCGCGTGCCCGCGACGAGGTCGACGTGGCCGGCGCGCTTGAAGACCTCCTCTTCGACACGCTGCGCCATGCAGCCCATGATCCCGACGACGAGGTCCGGGCGCTCTCGCTTCGCTTGTTTGAGCTCACCGACCCACGACCACGTGCGCTCCTCGGCGTGGTCGCGCACGGAGCACGTGTTGAACAGGATCACGTCCGCCTCGTCGATGCGGTCGGTCGTGACGTAGCCCGACTTGCGGAACCGTCCCTCGACGAGCTCCGAGTCGTACTTGTTCATCTGGCACCCGAACGTGACGACGTGCAGCTTCGGCGCGGGGCCGGCGGGCACGGGGGCGCCGTCGGCGGCGGCCGCCGCGGGGGCGCCGAGCGCCGGGAGGGCGCGGGACTGGTGTCGGGTCGTGCTCATGGGGAGAGGCGCCGCGGGGCCGAAGGACGGCCCGCGTGACCCGACAGTTTGCCAGATCGCGGTCCCACGCGGCGGGGCCGCGCACGGGGTCCTCGGCAGTGGACACGGGGGCCGACCGAGGACACCCCGCGGTGTCCACTCCGGGATACGGGGGCCCGGGCGGGCCCGCGGGGGCCGCCCTGGGCCCGGCACGGCGGTTGCGTCCTTTCCCTCGGCGGCAAGGCGCCACCGCGCGCCTCGCCCCGAAAGGACCCGCCATGCGTCCCCTCGCCCGCTCCTCCTCGCTCCGCTCCGCCGTCGCCCTCGCCGTCTCCACCCTGGCCGTGGGTTGCGGGAGCGGCTCGCACCACTCCCACGTCCCTGGCCCGCCCCCGGGCCCGCCGGTGTACACGGAGCTCGAGCCGAACGACTCGCCGTACTACCCGGAC
>Ga0075163_10005475_pt1 | contig 16928 bp, 17 predicted proteins | sample JI1023141ADNA_FD_71478 | JGI IMG/M metagenome (GOLD analysis project Ga0075163, IMG submission 71478) | Wastewater effluent complex algal communities from Wisconsin, to seasonally profile nutrient transformation and Carbon sequestration -... | ecosystem: Engineered > WWTP > Effluent > Algae...
ACTGGGAGAAATCCATCGCCTCCGCCGAGGCCTGGATACTCGTCGCCCACATCCGCCTCCTGACCCGCCGCCTCGCAAGGTACTGCTATGTCTCGTAGAGTTTCGAGTCCGGCTCTAAGGTGCGCGATCTGCTCGGCATAGCCGGACGGCGCTCACCCGGATCGCCGGTCTCCGAGCAATGGATCGGCATTTCACTCGACGAGACGCTTCGCATGAAGCCGTCGTTCGAGGACTGGCAGGTCAACCGCTGGCCGTTGATCGAGCGGGGCATGACCCGGCACGACTGCCTGCGCTGGCTGGAGCGTCATGACTATCCCTTGCCGCCCAAGAGCGCCTGCATCGGCTGTCCCTTTCATTCCGACGCGGCATGGCGGCGCCTGCGCGACGAAGATCCCGAGGCGTGGAACGACGCCGTGTCGCTCGACGCCACGATCCGCACTGGCCTGCGCGGCATTCGTGGCGAAGTCTATCTTCACCGCTCCGCCGTGCCGCTGGAGGAAGCGGACCTGACGACGGCGGCCGACCACGGCCAGCTCGATCTCTGGCAGAACGAATGTGAGGGGATGTGTGGAATCTGATCGGCTGAAAGCCGGAAATACGGAAAGCCGGATGCGTGCGTCTGCGACAATCCCGCGAGCAAGGTGCGTGGCGCTGCCCTCCTAGAGTGAGAGGGCGGCGCTTCGCTTCGTGACGGATTGAGATCCGAGAGAGAGCCTCACGGAGTCCGTCGTGGAGTTAAGACCATGGCCAAGGCCGCACGCAAGAAGACCCCCGCCGTCGCCCCGATGATCGAATTTTCGCGCACGCGCGACATTCCGTTCAACCGCATCAGGCTTTCGGACAGCAACGTCCGCGAGATCGACGTCGAACAGGGCCTCGATGAGCTGACCCAGGACATCGACCGCCGCGAAGACCTCGTGATGGGCCTCAATGTTCGTGCCGTCCTCGACGATGCCGGCGCCGAGACCGGCGATTTCGAGACCCCGGCCGGCGGCAGGCGCTACCGCGCGATCGCCCGCTTGGTCGCGGCAGGCCGCTTCCCCGCAGACGGCTTGGTGCCCTGCCTGGTCAAGAAGTCCAATGCCAAGACCTCGGCCGTCGACGATTCGTACGCCGAGAACGTCGTCCGGCTGGCGCTGCATCCGCTCGACCAGTTCAAGGCGTTCAAGCGCATGGTCGACGGCGGCATGTCGAAGGAGGAAGTCGCCGACGCCTATCGCACCACGCCGCGCTATATCGCCCAGCGGCTCCGGCTCGCCCGCGTCGCGCAGTCCCTGCAGGACGCCTATGGGCGCAGCGAGATGACGCTGGCGATGCTGGAGGCATTCACCGTCAACCCGGATCATGCCCGACAGGAACAGGTCTGGGAGGCTATCCAACGTTCGCACAATCGCCAGCCCTGGTATATTCGCGATCTTCTCACCGAGACGACCGTGCCGACCGACGACAAGCGCGCACAGTTCGTCGGCGTCGAAGCCTATGAGCAGGCCGGCGGCGTGATGCTGCGCGATCTCTTCTCCGACGAGGATGAGGGCTGGCTGGAGAACCCCGCGCTGCTGGACCGGCTGGTCGCCGACAAGCTGAAGGGCATCGCCGATGAAGTCGCGGCCGAAGGCTGGAAGTGGATCGAGGTCGATACCGATCTGCCCTACGGCCATGATCGCGGCCTTCGCGTCCTGACCGGCACGTTCCCCGATCTGAGCGACGAGGAGCGCGCCACCCGCGAGGCGCTGCGCGAGGAATATGAGCGGCTCGAGGCGGAACATGCCGATTACGACGAGTTGCCCGATGATATCGACGCGCGCCTCGGCGAGATCGAGGCCGCGCTGAGCGCCTTCGAGAACCGCCCGGCGATCTATGACGCTGCCGAGATCGCCCGCGCGGGTGTCTTCATCAGCATCGACCGCACCGGCGAGCTTGTCGTTGCGCGCGGCTACGTCCGTCCCGAGGACGAGGCGCCCGTCACCGTCAACGGCGAGGAGGATGCCGGCGATGACGAATCCGATGCCGAAGGCGGCGCGGTCGCGGCCCAGGGCACCGTCCAGCGGGCCGTCATTACCATCGGCGGCGAGCCGGTCGATGCGGAGGACGAGGAGGATGACAGCATCAAGCCGCTTCCCGAGCGGTTGGTGATCGAACTCACCGCCCATCGCACGCTCGCGCTCCACGAGGCGCTGGCGAACAACCCGCATGTCGCGATGACGGCGCTCCTGCACCGCATGGTGATGGAGCGTTATCATTACTCGGCCCCGACCGGCTGCCTGGAAATCCTCGTGCGTCAGCAGCGTTTCGGTGTGCAGGGCGCCGACCTCAGCGACACGCCCTCGGCCAAGGCCATCGACGAACGCTTCGACGCCTGGAAGGCCGACGTTCCTTCCGACGAAGGCGCGCTCTGGGACTGGATCGCCGCGCTCAACGACGCCAGCCGAATGGCGCTCTTGGCCCATTGTGTCAGCTATGGCGTCAACGCCCTCTACGAGCGGCCGAACCCCCACAGCGGTTCCGGCGTCTCGCAGTTCGGCCTTGATCGCCGCCTCTCCGGTGCCGATCGCATCGCCCGCGCCACCGGCTTCGACATGGTGGCCGACGCTGGCTGGAGGCCGACGGTCGACAACTATCTCGGCCGCGTGACCAAGCCCCGCATCCTCGAAGCCGTCCGCGAAGGTGCGGGCGAGCGCGCCGCCCAGCTCATCAGCCATCTGAAGAAGGGCGACATGGCGAAGGAAGCCGAGCGCCTGCTGGCCGAAACCGGCTGGCTGCCCGAACCGCTGCGCCTGGCGGAGCTCGACGGCGACGCCGCGGATGCTGGCGATGCCGGTGACGGCGAGGCCCTGCCGGACTTCCTGGCAGGCGATGGCGACGAGGACGAAGCCGCCGAGGCCGAAGACGAGCACGTCGCTCTCGTCGCGGCCGAATGATCGAAACATGCGCCCCATCATCCGGTGGGGCGCATTTTCCATGCCGGCCACGGCCGCCTTCCAAGAGTGGAGAGAGGCAGAGGCCGGATGGCCTGGCCGTGACGGGTTACGAGGTGGAGGAGAGGCTTCCGCCACCCGTCGCGGAGTCAATCCCATGACCCTTTCCCGGCAATCCTGCATCGCCCCGATCGGCGCCATTCTCGCCCGGCACGTCCTGCCGACCCTGCAGCGGGCACAGAAATCGCCGTTGCGGATCTCCTGCATCGGCACCGCCAGCTATGAAGGCGTCAACGAAGCCGGTGGTTTCGACTGTATCGTCATCCTCGGCGAATCCCCTTCGCCCGAAGAGGCCATGTCCGTCGCCAGCCGCCGTGTCGCGATTGGCGACATCCGTGTCGGGACCGACGACATGCTGCGTTTCCGCCCGCGCATCGTGATCGTTCAGGACTGCGATCAGGGACTGGTCCTCGCCGGAACGATCCGGGCCGGGATCATCCTCTGGCAGCAGCCGGTCGCATCCGACGCCGAGGCCCGCCAGATCGTAACCGAGGCCAGCAAGCTGCGCGGCGCGGCCTTCGCCGCGGCCGGTCGCGGCGAGCACGGCCCGGCTCGCGAATATCGCTACCGCGCCAGCCAACTCGAAGCGCGGCTGGTCGATGCGCTCTGGCGCGAGACGGCCGCCGAGCTTCTGCGATTGCCGCTCGCCGCCTGACTTTCCGCCACGCTCTTTCATCCATTCGACCCGGCCATGCGCCGGGTTTCGTCGTTTCAGGAGCCAGTCATGGCCGAATATTTCACCCACTTTTCCTGCCTGCTCGACGTGGGCACGCCCGACAATGCCGCTCGCGCGCTCGATCTCTACAACACGCTCGCCGCCGAGAACGCCGCCGAAGACCCGCCATCGGAAGGCTTCCTCCTGTCGATCGTACCCGAGCACGGCGGCACGCAACTCTGGATGCGCGACGACACCACCGGCGATCCCGCGCATGTCATCCGGTTCGTCCAGCGGTACGCGGCGGCGTTCGGTCTCTCCGGCCGCTGGGGCTTCCAATATGCCAACACCTGCTCGAAGCCGCGCCTCGACGGCTTCGGCGGCGGCGCGCATGTCCTTGATCTCGCCACCGGCGAGACCATCGCCTGGACCTATACCGACGGCTGGCTCGCCCAGGTTCTCGACGGAGGCGATCCCGATGCCTGAGATCATCGAAACCACCGTTTATCGGCTCGACGAGCTTTCCGACGCCGCCAAGGACAACGCCCGCGCCTGGTATCGCGAAGGCGGATTCGACTACGACTGGTATGATTCCGTCTTCGAGGATTTCCAGCGCATCGCGGAAATCCTCGGCATCTGCCTCAAACTCGGCCCGTTCGCCTCATGGGAGGCGGCACCCGGCAGGAACCGCAGATTTCGTTTACCGGCTTCTGGTCGCAGGGCGATGGCGCCAGCTATCAGGCGTTTTACGCCTTTCGCAAAAACGCCACCCGCGAAATTCGCGAGCACGCACCGCAGGACACGCGCCTGCACGCGATCGCCGATGATCTGCTCGCGATCCAGCGCCGCAACTTCTATCAGCTCCGCGCCGATGTCAGCCATCGCGGCCGCTATTCCCATGAATACTGCATGGCGATCTCGGTCGAGCGCGATAGCCCGACCTGGCAGGACATGACCGCGGATGCGGAAGACGCCGTGATCGAGGCGCTGCGCGATCTCGCCCGCTGGCTCTACCGGCAGTTCGAACGCGAATACGAATATCTCAGTTTGGACGAGGCCGTGGACGAGATGATCACCGCCAACCAATACACCTTCACCGAAACCGGACACCAGTTCGGCTGACCTCGACAAGCGCCCCCGCTGCACGGCCGGGCGCTTGTTTCATGTCGGCGATCGCCACGGTTTCAGAGGGAGAGAGCGGCCGAGACGGGTTCGAGCCCGTCCGGTCAGAGAGAGCGCCCGGCGGGCTTACCCGTATCCGCTCTCCGGAGACGCCTCCCATGACCACCGACACGCTCGCATCGCCGGCCGCCACCATTGTTCCCGAAGATCGGCGCGAACTCTTCCTGCCGACCCTGTTCGGCCTGCCGCTCCTGATCGTCGCCGAGAACTCGGTCTATTCCCTCATGGAACGCCTGAGCCCCCGCGACTATGGCGGCGGCCTCTGGAACTTCCACGAGATCGGGACGCAGCCCTTGTTTCTCGCGCCGACCTCGAAGCCGCGTTACCGCATCGAAAGCGAGATCACGGAATATCGCGGCGAGGTATCGGCGGAGGCAGCGGGCATCATCGCCACGCTGTTCGCCTTCTCGCACCTGTCGTTCCGGTTCGAGTCCGATTTCCTCGCCAACGGCTACGAGCGGCTTCATCGCTATCTCGACGGCCATCCAGAGGCGTCGGCGATCTACCGCGCCATCGACTGACCTCAACAGGCGCCCCGCCGCACGGCCGGGCGCCTTTTTCATGCCGGCTATCGCCACGGCATCAGAGGGAGAGAGCGGCCGAGACGGGTTTGAGCCCGTCCGGTCCGAGAGAGAGCGCCGGCGGGCTTGCCCGTTTGCGCTCTCCCGAGGATTTCCCGATGAACGCTCTGCTTCCCCTTGCCGATACGCTGCCGGCCACGCCGCTCGCCGCATCCGGCGATTCCGCCGCCGTCTACGCTGCCGCCCTCCTGATCCTGCCGGATCTCGAACGCGGGGCGCGTGTCGATGCCGTCGCCTTGCGCGACGCGATGGAAGCGGCCTTCGGCGGTTCCGACGCCACCGGCCTCTGGGACTGGAAAACCGCCTACGAGGCGTGCGAGGTCGCAACCGTCCTCTTCCTGCGCAAATACGGAAAGGCGCTTTTCCGCAAAGCCGGCTCTCCGGTCGCCGCGCTCCCGCTGCTCGGCAAGATCGCCGGTCTTCTGCCGACCCATACCCGCCGCTCGCAGGAGAGCCAGGCGCTCCAGCAATTCTCGACGCCGATCCCGCTTGGCCTGGTCGCCGCGACCGCGGCCACGATCACGCCCGCCGACCGCGTGCTGGAGCCCTCGGCCGGGACCGGGCTGCTGGCGATCCTCGCCGAGATCGCCGACGGCTCGCTGGTGCTGAACGAGCTGGCCGATACCCGCGCCGCGCTGCTTTCCTCCCTCTTTCCGGGCATTCCCGTCACGCGCTTCGACGCGGCCCAGATCGACGACCATCTCGATGCCGCCACTATCCCGTCCGTCGTGCTGATGAACCCGCCATTCTCGGCGATGGTCCATGTCGAGGGCCGCGTGGCCGACGCCGCGTTCCGCCATGTCGCCTCGGCTCTCGCGCGGCTGGCGCCCGGCGGCCGTCTCGTGACGATCACCGGCGCGAACTTCGGCCCGGAAGCCCCAGCCTGGACCGCCGCCTTCACCCGCTTGCAGGAGCGCGGCCGGGTCGTGTTCTCCGCCGGGATCGACGGCGCGGTCTATGCCAAGCATGGCACGACCTTCGCCACGCGGCTCACCGTCATCGACAAGCTGCCCGCCGACGATCCCACGGTTTTCCTTGCCTCGCCGGGGACCGCGCCGGACGCCGCGACTCTCATGGACTGGATCGGCGCGCATCTTCCGCCGCGCCTGCCGCTCGATCCGTCCGTCATCGTTCCGGCGGCTGCGCCCGCCGCTGCGCGCAGCGTGCGGGGCTATCTCAACCGCGCCGCCAGGACCCCGCCCGCCGCGCCGATGGTCGATCCGGAAGGCGTCGCGCTCGACTATGAGATCATCGACGCACAGGCAGGGGCCGACGACGATGGCCGCATCTCCGACGCCATCTATGAAGAATACGGATTGCAGGCGATCCGTATTTCCGGGTCTCAGGCTCACCCGACCAAGCTCGTGCAGTCGGCGGCGATGGCGAGCGTCGCGCCGCCGAAGCCCAGCTATCGCCCGCAACTCCCCGCCAACATCCGCGAGCTTCTGTCCGACGCCCAGCTCGAAACGCTGGTCTATGCCGGCGAAGCCCATTCGGACTATCTCGCCGGCTCATGGACCGTGGACGAGACGTTCGATCTCGTTTCCGCCGCGCGTGACGATGCCGAGAAGGCCGTGCACTTCCGGCGCGGCTTCTTCATCGGCGACGGCACCGGCGTCGGCAAGGGCCGCCAGTCCGCCGCGATCATCCTCGACAATTGGCTTCAGGGCCGGCGCAAGGCGGTCTGGATCTCCAAATCCGACAAGCTCTTGGAGGACGCGCAACGCGACTGGTCCGCGCTCGGCATGGAGCGCCTACTGGTCACGCCGCTGTCACGCTTCCCGCAAGGGCGGCCGATCACGCTGCCCGAAGGCGTCCTATTTACAACCTACGCCACGCTGCGCTCCGACGACCGCGGCGAGAAGCTATCGCGCGTCAAACAGATCGTTGAATGGTTGGGTTCCGATTTCGATGGAGCCATCATTTTCGACGAGGCGCACGCGATGCAGAATGCCGCCGGTGGCAAAGGTGAACGCGGCGATGTCGCCGCCTCGCAACAGGGACGCGCCGGGCTGCGCCTCCAGCACGCGCTCCCGAACGCCCGCATCACCTATGTCTCGGCGACCGGCGCCACCTCCGTCCACAATCTCGCCTATGCCCAGCGGCTCGGCCTCTGGGGCGGCGAGGATTTCCCGTTCGGAACCCGCGCCGAGTTCGTAGAGGCGATCGAAGCCGGCGGCGTCGCGGCCATGGAAGTGCTCGCCCGCGACCTGCGGGCGCTCGGCCTCTACACCGCCCGCTCGCTCTCCTTCGACGGCGTGGAATACGAGCTGGTCGAGCACGCGCTGACGCCGGAGCAAACCCGCATCTACGACGCCTACGCCGGGGCCTTCGCCATCATCCATAACAATCTCGACGCGGCGATGGAGGCCGCCAACATCACCGGATCGTCCGGCACGCTGAACAAGCAGGCGAAGTCCGCCGCCCGCTCGGTGTTCGAGTCCGCCAAGCAGCGTTTCTTCGGCCATCTGCTCACCAGCATGAAAACCCCGACCCTGATCCGGTCGATCACGCGCGATCTCGAAGACGGCCATTCCGCCGTCATCCAGATCGTCTCCACCGGCGAGGCGCTGACCGAACGGCGGCTGGCCGAAATCCCGACCGAGGAATGGAACGATATTCGGGCGGACATCACGCCGCGCGAATATGTGCTGTCCTACCTCGAAACCAGCTTCCCGGTGCAGCTCTATGAGCCGTTCACCGACAGCGATGGCAAGGTCTCGTCCCGTCCGGTCATGCGTGACGGCCAGCCCGTCGAGAGCCGCGAGGCCGTCGCCCGCCGCACCGCGCTGATCGAGGCGCTGGCGAGCCTGCCGGCCGTCCCCGGCGCGCTCGACCAGATCGTCCAGCACTTCGGCACCGACATGGTGGCCGAGGTGACAGGCCGCTCGCGCCGGATCGTCCGCAAGGGCCAGCGTCTGGTGGTCGAGAACCGCGCCGCGTCCGCCAATCTCGCCGAGACGCAGGCGTTCATGGACGACAACAAGCACGTCCTGATCTTCTCCGACGCCGGCGGCACCGGGCGCAGCTACCATGCCGAACTCTCGGCGCGGAACACGCGCCTGCGTGTCCACTACCTCCTCGAACCCGGCTGGAAGGCCGACGCCGCCATCCAGGGCCTCGGCCGCACGCATAGGACCAATCAGGCCCAGCCGCCGCTGTTTCGTCCGATCGCAACCGACGTGAAGGCCGAGAAGCGCTTCCTCTCGACCATCGCGCGCCGCCTCGACACGCTCGGCGCGATCACGCGCGGCCAGCGCCAGACCGGCGGGCAAGGTCTGTTCCGCCCGGAGGACAATCTGGAAAGCTCCTATGCGCGCGATGCGCTGCGCCAGCTCTACATGCTGCTGGTGCGCGGCAAGGTCGAGGGCTGCTCGCTCGACCGCTTCGAGTCCGCCACCGGCCTGAAGCTGATGGACACGACCGGCATCAAGGACGATCTGCCGCCGATCACGACCTTCCTCAATCGGCTGCTGGCGCTCACCATCGAGCTTCAGGGCGTCCTCTTCACCGCCTTCGAGCAATTGCTGACGGCGCGCATCGAGGGCGCCATCGCGAGCGGCACCTATGACGCCGGGCTGGAGACGCTGACCGCCGAGCGATTCACCGTCACCGACCGCAAGACCATCTATGTCCATCTGGGCACCGGCGCGGGAACCCGGCTGCTCACCATTACGCAGCGCGAGCGCAATCGTCCGCTGACGCTGGACGAAGCAGTCGGCCATCTCTATGACCGGCGCGCGAAGCTGCTCGTCAACGAGCGTTCCGGCCGCGCCGCCGTGCAGGTGCCCACCACCAGCATCATGCTCGACGATGGCGAGATCGAGCGCCGCGTGCGTCTGCTGCGCCCGATGGAGGGGCATAACATTCCCCTCAGGGCGATGGGCGAAACCCACTGGATCGAGGCCGATCAGGATGTTTTCGCCGCGGCCTGGAATGCCGAGATCGCGCAGGTGCCGGAGTTTGCCGACAGCACGATCCACGTCGTCACCGGCTTGCTGCTCCCCATCTGGAAGCGTCTGCCGAACGAATCGACGCGGGTGTATCGCCTCCAGACCGATGACGGCGAACGCATCATCGGCCGCAAGGTCTCTCCGGCCTGGGCCGCCAACGCGACCACGACCGGCACGACCGCGCTCACGCCTGAAGACGCCTTCATGGCGCTGATGGACGGCCGCACCATTCTCGATCTCGCTGAGGGCCTTCAGCTTCGGCGCGCTCGCGTCATGGGCGCGAACCGGATCGAACTCTCAGGCTTCACCGACACCATGCGCGAGCGCCTGTCGGCCTATGGCCTGTTCCACGAAATCATCTCGTGGAAGCTGCGCATGTTCGTTCCGGTCGACGCCAACGGGCCGGTTGTGCTCGCAAAGCTGCTCGAACGCTGGCCGGTCGAGCGCATCGGCGAAAAGGAGGCGGTGTAGATGGCCCGCCTCGACGCCGGCGAACTCGCGATCCGTCTCGGCCGGAAGGCCGAGGCGGTTTGCCGTCATTATCTGTCGTCCGGCCACCGCGCCGGGCGATACTGGCAGGTCGGCGATGTCCGCAACACGCCGGGCCGGTCCATGTTCGTCCGGTTGACCGGGCCGGAAGCCGGCAAGGGCGCAGCCGGCAAATGGACCGATTCCGCCACTGGCGAGCATGGCGATCTTCTCGACGTCATCCGCGAAAGCTGCGGGCTGGCCGACTTCAAGGACGTTGCCGACGAGGCCCGGTCCTTCCTTGCCCTGCCGCATCCTGAACCCGAACGCGGTGATCGTGACCGGCGACCGACATCGGTGCCGACAGGATCGCCCGAAGCCTCACGGCGCCTCCTTGCCATGGCGAAGCCCATCGGGCGGACGCTCGTGGAAACGTATTTGCGGGGTCGCGCCATTACGGCTTTGCACGAAACCGCAAGCCTGCGCTTCCACCCCCGCTGCTACTATCGGGCCGACGAGAACGCACCGACCGAGACATGGCCGGCGATGGTCGCCGCCGTCACCGACCCCGCCGGCACTATTACGGGCGCGCACCGCACCTGGCTCGATCCCGACGGCTTCAGCGAGGCGCGTCTTGGCCGTGCGCCGATCGAGACGCCCCGGCGTGCGATGGGTGATCTCCTTGGGAACGCCGTCAGCTTCGGCATGGGCTGCGAAGTGATGACGGCCGGCGAAGGCATCGAAACGGTGCTGTCCGTCCGCTCCGTTCTGCCCACGATGCCGGCACAGGCGGCGCTCTCGGCGGCCCATCTCAGCGCCATCCTGTTCCCGACGACGCTGCGGCGGCTCTATATCGCCCGCGACAACGATCCGGCCGGCGACGGTGCGATGGCGACCCTGACAGAGCGTGCGAGCGCTGTCGGGATCGAGACGGTCGTGCTCACGCCACGGCTCGGCGACTTCAACGAAGATCTCAGGCTCCTCGGCCACGAAGCATTGGCGGCACGGCTGCGGGACCAGATCGTCTCTCAGGACATAGCCCGCTTCATGTTGCTGGCGGCCTGATCGGTCACGGACAGGTGGCGGCGGCAACGCGGCATCGCGGGGCCGGTTCAGCCACGGCGATCTGCCTCGGTCGCGGAGAGGCCACACCCACGGCCTTCTGAGAGGGCGATCGGGGCGTCAGCCGTGCCGGACAGGCAATGCCGGTTGCCGACGTTTTTCCGCCGCGTCCTGCGGACGCTTTGCATCGCGAAGCAAAATCGCCGGCCTCCGTCATCCTCCTCTGCGTTCCGGCCTCTCGCTGCGCTCCAGGTGCAGGTCCGTCCCGCCCGCCGCCTTTCGTCGCCACGAAGGCCGCGAAGGGCGCGGCCACGAGCCGGAGGCAGACCACCATGACCGAACACCACGACACCGACTACGAGCCGCACCACGTATCCTCGCCGACCGATCACGTCCTTCAGGAACTGGCGCTCTACGGCTACCGTCCCTTCGAGGACGAACCCGACCCGCGGCCGCTCCCCGAGGGCAATATCGTGGCCGGCAGCATCGTCGACATCTTCGACGCCCTCGTGGTAGCGCTCTCGGACACCCGCCTCGAACCCGACCTCGAAGAGTTGCTCTGGGGCACGGTCAACCTCTTCCAGCGCGCCGGCGACCGGATCGAACGCGAGCTGGACGACAACGAAGTCGCGCAGCGCCGCCTCCAGCGGGAACAGGACGGCTCCGAGGTGAAGTCCGTCGAACTGGAGCGCCTGACAGCGGAGGGGCAGACCCTTCTCGAACGGCGCGACGCCTTCGAGCTGATGCGCGACCGGGCCGCCGAGCACTTCGAGCGCCACACCCACTCGATCTGGCGGCCGCGTTCCGGCTCGATGGTCAACCATCGCAACCTGACCGCCGCGATGATCGACAGCCGCGACTTCCTCGCCGCGAAGAAGCACGCCGAGAAGGAGGTGCTCCTTCCGCCCGGCCCGAAAGTGGCCTTCACCGGCGGTCTCGACTACAACGACCATCGCCTGATCTGGGCCAAGCTCGATCAGGTTCACGCCAAGCACCCCGACATGGTGCTGCTGCACGGTGGAAGCCCGAAGGGCGCCGAACTCATCGCCGCGAAATGGGCCAGCAACCGCAAGGTTACGCAAATCCCCTTCAAGCCCGACTGGACGAAGCACGCCAAGGCAGCCCCGTTCAAGCGCAACGACGCGATGCTCGACACCATACCGATCGGGGTCATCCACTTCCCCGGAACGGGGATTCAGGACAATCTCGCGGACAAGGCCCGCAAGCTCGGCATACCGGTCATGAAGCACGGCGGCGCGTAAGCGCCGCCGCTCGGCGGTTGTATCAACCGCCAATACTTGACGACACAGCAGACAAAGGGCTTTGATGACGCTTCCTTGCAGAACCGGCGAAGCAGCATAGTCGCAGGCGGAGCGTATCTCCCGGCAGCCTGTCGTGATCCTCAACCGATCATCTGGAGGTTTCCATGACGCTGATCCTGCTCGCCATCTCACTCACCATTACCTTCTGCGTGATCGCCTGGCATCTCGCCATCTATGCTCTGCCGGTCATGACGGCCATCACCGCGTTCCAATATGTCCATGCGACCGGCTCGGGCTTCTGGCCTTCCGCGCTTGCTGCCATCGGTGCGGCCATCGGCTCCATCGTGCTCGTCATCGGCGTTCTCGGCTTTGCCAAGAACCCGGCCTTGCGCCTGATCGCACTCGCCATCTTCGCCATTCCGGCCGTCATCGCGGGTTTTGCGCTGGTCCATGGCGTGACCAAGCACATGATCGACTCGGCCATCGCCATCAATGTCCTCGGCGGGATCGGTGGCATCGTCTTCGGCATCGCTGCGGTGCTGAACCTCAATGCGCTCGGAACGGTTGCGCTTTCACGCTGATAATGTCGTTTCGGTGATGCAGGAGGCATGACCTGAAAGGATGGGTGTCGCCCTTCGGGCCGCTCATTCGGCTGCGCCGGAACCACGCCTGCGGCGCGTTTCCGCCATTCGGCTTCAATCGCTGACACGGGGCGGCGATCCATCACTCCCATGTCTATCCCGGCAGCTTTTGCCGCCGGGTCTCCGGCCGTCCGGTCAGAACAGAGCGTCACCCCTGTCGCTGAACGCGCCATCGCCGTGTTGGTCTTCCCGTTCCGCCCCGGTGCGTCGGCATCGGGCGGGATCTGCGAGCGCGGCGGTCGATGCAGGACTGATCCGTCCATAGGATTGTGCGGCGAGCTGCGCCGCAAATATCTTCATGCCTCACGTGCAATGCCCTGGGTCGAGCCTCGTCCCCCTGAAACGATGATCCGGCCATCGGTGGGGCTGACCCGGCAGGCGTCTCATTCTCGCGGAGGTCCTCGCTTGCCGGCAAAGCCAGGACACGGACGGCGGGCGAACGGGGCGTGGTCGGAGCCGCCGAGGTGGTGCGTCTGGCCCCGTCACCATCTGCCGCCAGCAAAGACGCTGTTCTGGCTCCGGTCTCCATCGGGCTTACGGAAGCACCAATCCCTCCGACTGACTGATCCCCTAAGTCCGTTCTGTTTCCTTCCGGCAACCCCCGCGGTTTCCGGCCGTGTTGCCACGCGGGGCTCGGCTGCCCGCCCCACCCGGACCTTGGGGGTCAAGCCGCCGCCAGAGGCGGCGATGCAGGAGTCTCCAGACGGCCTTGGCCGGGTCTCGTCGGAGGGAATGGTTCCTCCGAGAAGCAACGGAGACCTACAATGCCGAACATCGTCATCCTCGCTGGCAACATCGGCCAGGATCCGGAAACCCGCACCACCCAGGGCGGCTCCAGGATCACCCACTTCACCCTCGCGACCTCGCGCCCCCGCTACTCGGAAGGCAAGGTGGTCCGCGACGACAGTGGCTACCGGGTGCAGGACACCGAATGGCACCGGATCACCGCCTTCAATGGCCTCGGCAAGACGATCGAGGAGCATTGCGAGAAGGGCATGAAGGTTCTGGTTCGCGGCCGCATCCACTACACCAAATGGACCGACCAGCAGGGCAACGACCGCTACGGCTGTGAGATCATCGCCGAGACCGTCGATTTCCTGAGCCGGGCGAAGCAGACCGAGAACGGCAGCGGCGACCAGCGCGATATGGATGACGACATCCCGTTCTGACCGGACGGCCGGAGACCCGGCGGCACAAGCCGCCGGGATTTCTCATGTTCGCGCCAGAACGCCGTGGCCGGCGCACGACGGCCCTGGGCGCTGCGCGCCGTTTCACGCGAAGGGATGAAACAGACTGGCGTGCGCCAGGCGCATGTTCGGCGGCGGGCATCACGCAGTCCACGAACGGCGGCCGATGATCGCGATCGTCATGCCGAGAACCAGGGCGGCACCGGCAATGGCAATGCAGGACCAACCGGCCCCGGCAGGCGGAAACCACCCCGCTCTTGTGGCTTAAACCTTGGTTCCGGTCCCGGCCTTCCAGGGTCAACCCTCATGGGGTCCGCTACGCAAAGCGTGCGGTCGCTTCGTCTTCGCCTGCGCGATGACCCCGGCCGAGCCCAAAACACTTCGGGCGCCCGTCGAGCGGGGAATGGTCCCCGCCAAAATCGGGAGCCGGACAATGACCCTCGCAACTGCCAACGCCTACGCCGCCAGTCTTGCCTCCACCCTGATGGTCGTCATCATCATCTTCCGCGCCGGCGACGGCACCATGAGCGTGATGCCCGCCGCCGAATATGACGGCGACGACGACACCATCGTCTCCGAGATCGATCCCTTCGGATGAAACGGGGCGGATCATCCGCCCCTCCATCTTTTTTCAGACGCCGCCCGCCCAATGCGGTCGCAGGCGCATGGCGGGCCGGGAACCGTCGTTCAGGCTTCCCGATACGGCACGGCCATGCGAATCGATGCACCGGAACCACGTCATCGCTGGTTCCTTGCAGCGTCTCTAGGCTGGAAAAAGCAGACAAGGACGACTAAAATAGCCGTAGTTCTGGAATGCGCGTAGGTCCGAATGGGAGGTGATCATGCATGATCACCGCCCGACAATCACGGGCCGCACGCGCGTTGCTGGGTTGGACGCAGGAGACGCTCGCTGACAAGGCCCGCATATCGCTGACCGCGCTCAAACGCCTCGAATCCGAAAGCGGACTAGAGGTGTACGAGACGACGCGCGATCAGGTGCGCAGAGCTTTGGAAGCTGCCGGCGTCGTCTTCCTGTCCACCGATAAAGGGCAAGGAGTGTTGCTGGTCGATGACCGCAGAAGTAAGTCAAATCTATCCAACGCCGCGCGCTGATCGGCGGGCAAAGCCCGCTGACGCTTGCCATCGCTCCATTTTGGGCCAAACTTGGTTAAGATGCGGTAGCCGCATCTTAACCAAGCCTGCACCATGATCGAGACATTCGAAGATTCCGCGCCGGCAGGGCAGGAACTCACCGCCTACGACAAGGCGCACATCAAGCTCTACGCACGCTTGCTGGATGCGGATGCCGATGGCGCCGATTGGACAGAAGTGGTGCATATCTTGTTCGGACTCGATCCAGCAGACGATCCCGAACGCTGTCGGCGCATCCACGATAGTCATCTCGCTCGCGCCCGCTGGATGACGCATACCGGCTATCGACACCTGCTGCGGCAATCCCACGGCTGATCCGCCGATGTTCGCGCGATGCCCTTTCGGCATCACGCAATGTCCTCTCCTGGCCTTCCACTACCTATGATGAAATAGGAAAATTGGGCGCTCGACTTATGCGCGTAGTCTGCGAGGAGTTGACGCTATGAGGCCAGATACGAGAGACTGGCGGGACGACAGCCGTTACGACTATTTCGACAGGTTGCCGGTCGAAGGTCTCGCCTGGGAATGTCTTCGCCGACACGTTCCTTATCAGGAACTCTACAGTAGTCTTGCGAACGCTGCCGCTGAAACCGAGCCGCTTCCGAAAGATGCAGAACAACTCTGGGGGCTGCGATTTCGCCGCCAGACCGAGCCTGTCCGCGCTTGACCAGGATGTTGCGTGGTCGCCCTCATGCGATGGCGCTGTTCTTCTGCTGACGCGCCGACCGGAGTTTCTGCCTCCTGTCTCCACTGCATCCGCCGACCCGTTTGCAGTAGGGCGTGCTGCCCCAGAAGGCGTCTATACGACCTTCTCCGAACACGACATCCGGGTTCTTTTCCTTTCCGGCACCGTTCCAAACGACCAGCTCGCGGCGCTGATTCCGTTCGACAGCGACGTCTTCGACCGCATCGATGCCCTCACGCGAATGGCGCGTATCTGGCTCGGCCGCCCGCCGCCGCGTGATACGCGCATGACCACTGAGCAACGGCGGCGGTTTCGGCTCAAACTCCGCGCCGCCGACGGCCATATGAACGGCGCAAGCTATCGCGAGATCGCCATCGCGATCTACGGCGCGGCGCGCATCGACACCGAGCCCTGGAAGACATCGCCGCTGCGTGATGCCGTCATCGCCTTCGTCGAAGGCGGCCTTTCGCTCATTGATGGCGGATATCTGCAACTGCTTCGCCACCGCCGCCGCCTCTAGTCGTCGCGCCTCCATGGCATCCGGGGTGGAGATTTTGGCCACCTCAAGTTCCCCATCCATCCCGCCGACGGTTCTCCGCCACCGTGGTCGCTGTCAGCCGCTGATCGCCAGCGGCCCCCAGCAACCCAACGGAGGCCCGCCCCATGCGTCCCGAAACCGCCGCGCTCCCGCCACGCTACCTGCGGACCAAGGAAGCCGCTGAATTTCTCAGCCTATCCGCCCGCACCCTCGAAAAACACCGGACCTACGGCACCGGCCCGGCCTACCGCAAACTCGGTGGTCGCGTCGTCTATGCCGTCGACGATCTCGAAACCTGGGCCGAACGCGGCGCGGTGACGTCGACGTCCGATCCGCGCGGCTCCGTCCTTCCCGCAAAGCGCCAGACGCTGCCGACCGGCCAGAGCGCCGGCCGATACGCGCGCTGATCCTGGCCAGCCCCTTTCATGGTGGTGCGGCGTCGTGACCCTTCGGAGCGTGGGCAGCTTGATTGTTGATCGGCGTGGAATAAGGCCCCCGCTTGCGGGGTGATCGGCTTCCAAAAGGGACCCCCCTGGCGTGTGGGTCCACAGTGCTCCCGAGAGATGATCGGGAGCCGAGATTGGGAT
>Ga0075163_10005476_pt1 | contig 16925 bp, 26 predicted proteins | sample JI1023141ADNA_FD_71478 | JGI IMG/M metagenome (GOLD analysis project Ga0075163, IMG submission 71478) | Wastewater effluent complex algal communities from Wisconsin, to seasonally profile nutrient transformation and Carbon sequestration -... | ecosystem: Engineered > WWTP > Effluent > Algae...
CAGCTGCCAGCGCGGCGTGGGGATGCCGTTCGATTCGAAGATCCGCTTGGACATCACCTTGTCCATCGCGAGCGCGGACGCGAGGATCCCGGAGCCGGTGCACGGGATGCGGAGGCAGGCGCACAGGCCCTGGACGGCGCCGTCCTCCCCGAAGGTGCCGTGGAGCGCGTTCCACACGACGTCGGCGCCGGCGTCCTCGAGGAGCTGCGCGAGGCTGGTGCCCTGCGTCCAGTCGATCGCGACGACGTCCCACTTGTGGTCGCGGAGCGCGGCGAGGACGCCGGCACCGGTGTTCAACGAGACCTCGCGCTCGGCGGAGAGGCCGCCCATGACGACTGCGACGCGCTTGCCGGCGAACCGATGCATGACGTGTTCTACAACGCCTTCACCGGCGGTTCATTCCGGCGGGCACGCTCTATGCTCGGGGCGTGGCCTTGTTCGAAGGATCCGCCCCGTGCCCCGCGTGCGGCGATCGGCACTGGGTGCGCGGCATCGACGCGCTCGCGGGGCGTACGAGTCAGCGGCGGGGCGTGTTGCGCGAGCAGCAGATCGACAACTACTGGCGGGTCCGCGAGGCGCGGACGGCAACCCACGCCACCGCGCTGACCTCGGAGACCCGGACGCGGGCGTTTCGCGGCTGCCTGTGTGGCGCGACGCTCGCGATCGTCGTCGATCTCGAGGCGCGACCACGCGGGGAGGTGGAGGACCTCGTGCTGCTCGGCTGGCGCTTCCTCGAGATCCGGCACTCGACATTTGTCGAGCAGATCGACTTCGCCTTCGACCCCAAGGGGAAGCGATCGCGGCTCGCACCCGAGGAGCGCGAGCAGGTGCTGCGCCTGGAGATGGAGAAGCGCGCCGCCGAGCTCGCGTTCCCGCCCGACGGCTTGATCCGGGTCGCCGGGCCGACGCGGTGCGAGGACTGCGGCGACGTTCGCGAGCGCGCGCATGGCACGCAGTTCTGGAGCGGCCGCGGCTTCTTTCGAAGCGACGCGCCGAGCGAGCAGCTGTTCCTCGGCTCGCGGATCGCCTTCGACGACGACTGGCTCGCCACCGACACCGCGCGCCCACCGTTCTTTCGAACGCGGCATCCGGTGGGTGGGGAGGAGCTGGCGATCGTGCACCGCTCGCGCAACTGGGGCTGCCGGTGTGGCGCGGGGCGCGCGTCGTTCGTCACGCGATTCGCGCGGCGCGAGGACGAGCTCGAGCTGATCGAGATCTCGATCCGCGCGATCCACTCGCGAGCGGGGTTGCGCGATGTCGACTTCGTCTACATGCCGCCGGAGGCGGAGCGCTGCGAGGTGCGGTCGATGCTGTTCGACGAGTTCGAGCGTCTCGAATCGCAGCTGTTCTGATCAGTCCTGATCGTGCTCGCGCATCCACTCGCTGACGGCATGGCCGCACATGTGCTCCGGTGGCCGTTCGAACGTGCGCTGCTTTGCGGGCGGCGAGGTTAGATGGACCAACGTGCCGCCGAGGCCGAGCCCGGTCGCGAGGAAGAGCGAGAGCAACACGCCGGGGCGCTCGAGTAGGCGGGTCACTTGGCAGGCGCCGGGCGAGGAGGTTCCGGCGCGGGCTTCGGGCCGGGCGGCGGCGGGTTCGGCTTCACCGGCTTGGGCTGGGTGGGCTGCACGGCGACCTGGGGAGCGGGCTCGCTCGCCGGCATCACGCGGTCGGCGACCTCGACGATGCCGATCGCGGTCAGCGGCAGCAGGGGCAGGAGCAGGAGGCCGAGCTTCTTGTTCGTCATGAGCGTCTGAAGGTTCAACGCACGCCCTGGTCGATCGCGCTACGCATGACGTAACGCGTTGTTACTGCTGTCGAATATGTGGTTGGACCGGGTGGGCTACGCAGGCATCGGGTTGAGGTCGACCTCGTGGTGGGGCGTGGGTCTGGGAGCCTCGCGCATGTGCTGGCAGTCGACGAGCACGGGCTCGGAGGCGGGAGGTGGCGTGGAAGGCAGCGCGCGATTGACGAGGCTGACGATCCCGATCGCGCTGAGCGGCACGAGAGGAAGGAGCAAGAGGCCGAGGGTCTTGTTCATCATCAGGCGGCCTTCTCGCTGAGGTCAGTCGGTGGCGGCTTGGCTGGTGGTGGTGCCTCGCGGGTGTGCTGACACTCGACGAGCGCGGGCGCGGAGGGCAGCGCGCGGTTGACGAGGCCGACGATCCCGATCGCGCTGAGCGGCACGAGCGGCAGGAGCAGGAACCCGAGGGTCTTGTTGCTGATCACGCGGTCCCCACGCCGAGCGGTGGCGCCGGCTCCGGGACAGGCTGTGGAGGGAGCACGGGAATGGGCCGTGCGTCGATCGGCGCGCTCCGTTGCCAGCACTCGACGACGGGAGGTGGCGTGGACGGCAGCGCGCGGTTGACGAGGCTGACGACCCCGATCGCGCTGAGCGGCACGAGCGGCAGGAGGAGGAACCCGAGGGTCTTGTTGCGGATCACGCAGCCTCCACACCGAGCGGTGGAGCTGGCTCCGGAGCCGGCGGTGGCTGCGGAGGGCGCAGGGGAATGGGGCGAGCTTCGATCGCCGCGCTCGGTTGCCGGCACTCGACGACGGGAGGCGGCGTGGACGGCAGCGCGCGGTTGACGAGGCTGACGACCCCGAGCGCGCTGAGCGGCACGAGCGGGAGGAGCAGGAGGCCGAGCGTCTTGTTCATGGTCAATCCGCCGTCGGCGTGTGAGGAGGCGCGGGCTGCGGTGCCGGCCGCGGTTGCGGCGCGGGACGCGGAGCCTCGACCGCTCGGACGTGAGGCTGGCACTCGACGACCGGTGGCGCGGAGGGCAGGGCGCGATTGACGATGCTGACGATGCCCATCGCGCTGAGTGGCACGAGTGGGAGGAGCAGGAGGCCGAGCTTCTTGTTGGAGGTCATGGTGGTTTGCTAGGTGACGTCGGGAGGCATCGGGGCGACCGGGGGCATGTCGCGCGGTGGGAGCTCGATCGTCCGGCACTCGATGACGGCGGGCTCGCTCGGCAGCGCACGGTTGACGAGGTTGACGATCCCGAGCGCGCTGAGTGGCACGAGCGGAAGCAGCAGGAGCTTGGGGCTCATGTCGCGGTCACCGCGAGTGGAGGTGCCGGTTGCGGCGCGGGCGGGGGATGCTCGAGCGACCGGCACTCGAGGATCGCGGGCTCCGTCGGCAACGCGCGATCGATGAGGTCGACGATGCCGAGTGCGCTGAGTGGCACGAGGGGAAAGAGCAGGAGGCCGAGCTTCTTGGACCTGCGGTCGTTCACAGGGACACCGTCGGTTGCGGGCCCGGGTTGGGCGCGGTCGGCGGGGCGGTGGGCGGAGCGACGTGCGCCTGCGCGACCGGCGGCTCGGTCATCACGCAGACCGTGCTGGTGGAGGAGCGCGCGCGGTCGACGAGCTCGACGACACCGAGCGCGCTGAGCGGAACGAGCGGGAGGAGCAGGAGCTTGAGCTTCATGGCATCAGCCTCGTGCCGCACCAATCGCTGTCCGGTGCCAGCGGCGCGGGTGATTCCTCGACGATGTCGGCGTCACACACGACAGGTGCGGGCGAGCCGATCCGACTCGCGATCTCGACCATGCCGAGCGCGCTGAGCGGGAGGAGGGGAAGGAGCAGGAGGCCGAGCTTCGTGTTGCTCATGATCATCTCGACGGTGCCGCGCCGGGCGGGTGCACGGGAGCGACGGGTGGAGGCGTCGCGGGCGCGATCGGAGCCGGAGACACCATGGGGCGCTCCACGACGACCGGCGCGACGTGGTGCTCGACGACCGGCTGCGCGGGCGCGACGATCCGGCCCGCGATCTCGACGATGCCGAACGCGCTGAGCGGGATCAGCGGGAGGAGCAGGAGCCCGAGCTTCTTGTTGGTCACGAGATCACGCGTCCGGTGCCGTGGAAGGTGCGGAAGGCAGCGCGACCGCAGCAGGTGCCGCGGGCAGCTCGCAACCGGGCTGCGCGACCGTCGGCGAGGGCATCACCCGGCTCGCGACCTCGACGATGCCGAGCACGCTGAGCGGGATGAGTGGGAGAAGGAGGAGGCCGAGCTTCTTGTTCGTCGTCATCACGCCACCGGTGCGGGTTGGGGTTGAGGAGCAGGTGCGGGAGCAGGCGGCTTCGCGAACCGCTGGACGTGCGGTCGCTCCTCGATCGCGGGCGCTGCCGTGCACGTGGTGATCTCGACGTCGTGTCGCGACAGTCGACCGGCGATCTCGATCACGCCGAGGGCGCTGAGCGGCACGAGCGGGAGGAGCAGGAGGCCGAGGGTCTTGGTGGTCATGGAATTACGCCGGAGGACTGGAGCGAGGAGCCTGGGTGCGAACGGGGACCGGCTTGGGCATGTCGGCGCGGATCGGTCCGGGCATGGCTTCGCGGATCGGTGCGGAGGCACACGTCGAGGTCTCGGTGGTACCCGCGATCCGGTCGCTCACCTCGACCACGCCGATTGCCGCCAGCGGGATCAGAGGGAGCAACAGGAGCCGGGGGTCGGTGATCCGCATGACAGGTTTGAACGGGTGGTCTGGCGAGAGGGTTTAATCGTCGAACTTCCTAGAACGACATCAGCGCAACCCCTGGTGTCGGCTCGACCTGCACAGGTGTCGGTGCGATGTCAGGCCGCACGTGATGCGCGCACTGCGAGACCCGTGCTCGCACGACGGTGGGCGGGCTCGAGTCAGGCACGAGCGCCACGAGGGCCATCGCCAGCGCGGGGATCAACGGGAGCAACAGCCTCGCAGGAGCGGTCTCGGCCTGACGCATACCCGTACAACGCACGGCCACGCGGTTTGTTAGGCCGGGTAGCTACAGTCGAGGCAGCGGTCAGGTTCCGGTGTGACATCGGGCGCTTGGCCCTTCGCCACCGCGGTGGGCGTGTGGATCCGACCCGCGACCTCGACGATGCCAAACGCGAGTGCCGGGATCAGAGGGAGCAACAGCAGCGTCCTGGGAGCCTTCATGCCCGCTCGAAACGCGTCGCCGGCGATCTTGTTCTGTGACCCAAGATCATCGCCGCACCGGCGTCACACGATGATCGGTTCGGGGTGCAGCTCGATGCCGAGCCGGTCGCGCACGCCGTCCTGGATCTCCTGCGCCAACGCGAGCAGCTCGGTCGCCGTGCCACCACCTCGGTTGACCAGCGCGAGCGCGTGCTTGTGCGAGATGCCGACCTTGCCGCGGGTGTAGCCCTTGGTGAACCCGGCGCGCTCGATCAACCAGCCCGCCGCGAGCTTGGTGAGGCCGTCGCCGGCGGGCCAGCTCGGATACGTCCCGTCGATCCGCGCCTCGAACTGCCGGAGCGTCTGCGCGTCGACGATCGGGTTGGTGAAGAACGAGCCGGCGCTGCGCGAGTCCGGATCGCGCGGATCGACGACCATGCCCTTGCCGCGACGCAGCCGGATCACCGTGTCGCGTACGAGGGAGGCCGGGGCACGCTCGCCCTCCGCGATGCCGAGCGCCTTCGCGAGCTCGGCATACTTGATCGGCGCCGACCGCGGGTCCTTCGAAAGCGCGAAGCCGACCTCGACGATGACGTGGCGATCGCTGCCGCGAAACCGGCTCGTGCGGTAGGCGAACGCGCAGTCGCTCCCGGCGATCTCGACGACGTCGCCGGTGGTCCGATCGAGCGCGCGGACGAACGCGATCGTGTCGCTGACCTCCTGGCCGTAGGCCCCGACGTTCTGCATCGGCGTCGCGCCGACACAGCCCGGGATCCCCGACAGACACTCGAGGCCGGTGTAGCCGCGGCCGATCATCTCCTCGACGAACCTGTCCCACGGCACGCCGGCACTCGCGATCACGACGCCGCGCTGGACGTGGAGCGTGTCGATCGCGAGCTGGATCACCAGGCCCGCGAAGCCCGCGTCGCGCACCACCAGGTTCGAGCCGCCGCCGAGGACCAGGATCGGATCCTCCCCGGCCGCGGCGATCGCGTCGCGCAGCTCGCCGAGCGTCTCGACGCGGGCGAAGCGCTTCGCCGGCCCACCGACGCCGAGCGTGGTGAGGGGAGCGAGCGGGACGTCGTGCTCGATCATTGGAACAGACACATCGCGAACCGGCCCTGCGTCAACCGGGCCTCCTCGCGCGCGAACGGATCCTCGATCTTGTCGACCCAGTCCTTCGGCTTACCCGCGCGGTCGTACTCCATCGTCACGCGATCGCGGCACGCCTCGTTGTCGCGACACGCGCACAGCTGGTTGGCGAGATCGTGGATCCAGCGCAGGTCCTTCGCGTGCGGTGGCTCCGTCGGCATGGGATCCTTGCAACCGAGCAGCGCGAGCGCGAGCACCCACCTCATCGCGCGACGGTAGCAGACGACTCGTCGATGCGGACCAGGTTCTTCTTGGTCGCGGCGCCGAGGCGCTTCTCGAGGAGATCGATCACCTCGTTGCACGTCAGCTGGATGTTGCCGGCGCCGAGCGTGATCACCAGATCGCCCGCCTGCGCGTTGCCATCGAGCCACGCGGCGAGATCCTCGCGGCGCGGGATGTACGTGATGTCTTTATGGCCGGCCTCTCGGGCGAGCTTGACGAGCACGTCGCTCGACACGCCCTCGATCGGCTTCTCGCCTGCGGCGAAGATGTCGCAGATCGCGACCTTGTCGGCGTCGTGAAACGCGCGCGCGAACTCGGGGAGCTGATCGCGCGTGCGCGTGTGGCGGTGCGGCTGGAACGCGGCGATCACGCGGCGCCCGGCGAACGCGGCCTTCGCGCCGCTCAGCGTGGCCTTGACCTCGGCGGGGTGGTGCCCGAAATCGTCGACGACAGTGACGCCGCCGACCTCGCCACGCACGGTGAACCGGCGCGCGACACCCTCGAACTGGCCGATCGCCTTCGCGTAGACGTCGAACGGGATCGCCATGAAGTCGGCGAGCGCGAGCACGCCGAGGGCGTTGAGCACGTTGTGCGTGCCGGGCATCGGCAGCGTGACCTCGCCCAGCTCGTCGGCCTTGTGCCACGCGACGAACTTGGTGTGCATCCCCTCGAAGCGGATGTTGCGCGCGCGGTACATCGCCTGGCTGCTGATGCCGAAGGTGACGTAGCGCTTGGTCAGGTTCGGCAGGATGTCCTGCACGCCCGCGTTGTCGAGGCAGAGCGCCGACACGCCGAAGAACGGCACGCGGTTGCAGAAGTCGGTGAACGCCTTCTTGACGTTCTCGAAGGTGACGTAGTGATCGAGGTGCTCGGGATCGACGTTGGTGACGATCGTCGCCGTGGGCGTCAGCGTGAGGAACGAGCCATCGCTCTCGTCGGCCTCGGCGACCAGGTAGTCGCTCTTGCCCCACCGCGCATTCGCGAGCCCGAGCGAGTTGACGCGTCCGCCGATCACCGCCGTGGGATCGAGGCCGGCGGCCATCAGCACGGTGTGCATCATCGTGGTGGACGTGGTCTTGCCGTGCGCGCCGGCGACCGCGATCGAGTACTTCATCCGCATCAGCTCGCCGAGCATCTCGGCGCGCGGGATCACCGGGATCGCGCGGGCGCGGGCGGCCTCGACCTCGGGGTTGTAGCCCTTGATCGCCGACGACACGACCACCACGTCGGACTCGCCGAGGTTGGCGGCGCGATGGCCGCGAGAGATCGTGCACCCGATCGACGCGAGGTGCCGCGTGATCTCGGTGTCGTTGTTGTCCGAGCCCGACACCCGGTAGCCCATGTTGGCGAGCACCTCGGCGATGCCGCACATGCCCATGCCACCGATGCCGACGAAGTGAATCTTGGTGTCTTGCTTGCGGAACATCGGTGGGGCGTTGTTACCAGATCACGGTGATCTGGGCGACGCCTTCTCCACCACCTTGAACGCCGGGGATGGCGCGGACATTCGCCCCGCGTGATCGACGAACGCGACTCGCACGAGCTCGCCGGGCTTCGTCGGCCGGGTGCCGTTCGGCAGCGCGATGCACCCGGCCTGCGAGTACGCCGGCAGCTCCGTCCTGCCCGGCTCGGTGATCATCCGCCACGACTTCGGGGCGCGCTTGTCATCGAGCAGCACGATGAACACCGCGCTGGTCGGCGCGGCCTCTAGCTGCACCACCACATCCTCGCCACCGCGGCGGCCGGTGCTCCTGGTGTAGCTGACGCTCTTCACCTTCGGCGCCTCGACCGGCTTGATCATCGCCTTCGGCGCGGACAGCGAGATCTGGAGGACACCCTTGTCGTCGATCAGCGCATCCTGCTTGGGACGTACGACGCTGAGCCCGGGCGCGAGCGAGGCCACGGTCGGCTTGCCGCCTGACTTCCACGTCCAGCTCGGGATCAACGCCGGGTCACCCTTCGCGAGCCGTGTGGCCGCGACGGGATCGCTGTAGATCACGACGCCACCATCCGCGGGCAACGCGAGGTCCACCGGCAGCACGTACTTGGCGACGAGCCCATACTCCACGCACTCGGCATGGGCGGTCTCCGCGAGCGCGAGGAGCGCGAGGAGCGCGAGCCTCATCACGGCGTCTCCTTCGCAGCGACGATCTTGATCGGCTTGCTCGGCGGCGAGAGCCGGCCGTAGACGTCGACGTATCGCACGGTGACGGTCTCGCCGAGCTTCGACGGCGTCGTGCCGTTCGGCAGCGCCATGCAATCGTGCTGGGAGTACGCGGCGACGCGGAGCGCCTCGCCGTTGACCAGGCCCCACGAGCGCGGCGTGCCCTTGGCATCGGCGAGCACGACGGCGATCCCCGACATCGCGCGTTCGAACGTCACGTAGACGTACTCGACTCCGCGACGGCTGTGCCATGCCTGGTGCTCGACGACCTTGACCTCCGGCGCGGGCAACGGGAGCAGCGGCTTGCTCGTGGTCACCGCGAGCACGGGCGTGCCCTTGCGGTCGAGCAGGTTGCCGCTCCTCGTCACCCGGATCACCGCGAGGCCGGGTGCGAGCGCCAGGGTGGTCCCGCCATCGAGCTTGAACGTGTGCATGAGGGCCGCGTCGCCGGGATCGAGCGTTCCCTTCGGATCGCTGACCGCGGCGATCACGATGCCGCCGTCGCGCGGGATCGACTTCATCGGAGAGCTCACCGGTTTGGCGACCAGGCCGGATAGCGCGCAATCCGCGTCGGCGTTCGAGGTGAGGAGCAGGAGTGACGCAAGCAACGCGAGTTTCATGGGCTTCCTTGATCTGCGGGCACGACGGTAACAACGTAGACGCGGTCGTCCCGTTCTGTCTTCAAGTGTGTATTGATCTTGCCGTGACCAAGCCCGCGATCGGTCTCTCGGCGCCCTCGGTGTTGTTCGCCGGGGGCACCCATCAGGTGGGCTTCGAGATCACCGTCGAGGAAGAGCTTCGCGTCGACTACATCGAAGCAAGATTGATCGGCCGCCAGGGCTGGGATGTCGGCTCGGGCAAGTCGCGGGTCTCGCATCGCGTGACCTATCCGACGCTGGTGTCGCGGTTCATGGGGCAAGGTAACTTGCCGGCCGGGCCGAACCGGTTCGCGATGACCATGCAGCTACCGCGCGACCTGCCGCCGTCGCATGACATCTCGCCGGCGTGGGCACGGATCGATCTCCATCTGCGGATCGCGATCCCGTGGTGGTTCGATCACAAGTTTCGCTGGACCATGCCCATGCACGTGCCGCCGCCGCCGGTCGTGCAGCGCACGCCCCTCGCCACGCGCAGCACGCCGGCGGATTCCGACAAGCCGCGGATCGAGGTCAGCCTGCCGTCGACGCGGTTGATCGTCGGCGAGCACGTCGAGGGCGCGGTCGCGGTGTTTCATCTCGACGACAAGAAGCCGCGCGAGGTCGAGCTCCAGCTGGTGCCGCACTTCGTGCTGCTCGGTCGCGGCACGCGCGAGCGCACCGGCAGCGCGTTCGGCTGGACGGTGACCTTGCCGCCGGGCTCGGCCGGGCAGGCGGTGCCGTTCCAGATCGCGATCCCGCGGACGATCCCGCCGAGCTTCCAGTCCGCATCGCACTTCCTGCGGTGGACGCTGACCGCGCGCTCCGGTTCGTTCTTCGGGTCGAAGGTCGCGCTCGCGATCCCGCTCGAGATCGTCGACGCGAGTGCCGCCACCACCACCGCCCGACTCAGCGGGCCGCCGCGGCTCGCCGACGAGCGCGTCGGTGCGGTGTTCGCGCGCTTCGCCGGGTCAGCCGGCTATCAGGGCCATCGCCTAGGCAACGACGATTCCGACGACGCGCGGGTCGCGATCGAGCGCGAGTGCGGCAACTCGACGCTGCGCCTGACCTACGCGTATCGCGACGACGGCACGTTCCTCGTCGCCCGCGTCGCCACGCCCTCGCTCGGCCTCGGGCTCAGCGTCACGCCGAGCTCGTCGCTGCGGCACGTGTTCTGGAAGGACATCGAGGTCGACATCACCGCGTGGGATCGCGAGCACCACGTCACCGCGCGCTACGCCGAGCAGGCGATCCCGGTACTCAAGGCGATCGTGCCGTCGCTCGTCAAGCTGCACGGTCTCGGCAAGCTCGCGCAGTGGACCGACGACGCGCTGGTGTTCGAGCGCGCGTTGCCCGACGTCGAGGAAGCGGATCTCGCCAGCGCCGATGCCGCGCTCGTCGCGCTGGTCTCCGCCGTCAACGCCGCACGCTTCCAGCTCGCGCCTCCGCCGAGCATCGCGATCGAGCTCCCCGCGTGGCAGGCCCTCGCCGCCTCCGTCGGTGCCGAGCTCGGCATCGGCGATCTCTCGATCGACGGCAAGCTCGGTCACGTGCCGGTCACTCTCTCGCTGGTGTTCGATCGCGAGGACGTCGCCCGTCCCATCGCGCTGCTCGCCGGTGCCGGCGACCCCGAGCACGCGAGTGCCGCGGCGCGCGCGATCAAGCTCGCGCTCGCGCGTCCCGCCTCCGATGCCCTCGCGTCGACCCAGCTCTCCGAGGCCGTCGTCGCGCAGCTCGTGAAGTGGCCGACCGACGTGGTCGATCTCCACGTCGAGGACGGCGTCGCGACCGCGCGGCTCCCGATCCCCACCACCGACACGCGTCCCGTCGTCAGCCACGAGCGCGCGAAGGACCTGATCCACGGCCTCGCCGCCGTGCTCGCCGCCATCGATCCCGGCGCCGGCCCCTACCGCTGAGATGGGGTCACGCTCCCCCCCTCCAACCTACTGAGATGATTCGGCGTCTGGCGCAAAGCGTACAAACCCGTTTGAACGGTCGTCAGCGCGAGCGGGTGGAACGGCGATGATCTCGCTGTCGGGCATCGGCGAGCTGATGCGGGGCTCGCACGAGGAGATCGAGCTCGTGGTCACGCCGCCGGTGCCCCTCGAGACCACCGGGATCGAGGTCCGCGTGCGCGGCGTCGATGGCTGGAAGCACGCGGGCGAGCTCGCGCATCACGCGACGCACCTCGAGCGCGTGCGGCACGTGATCGGGCCGGCGCTGCTCCACCCCGAGCCGCATCGCTTTCCGCTCCAGCTCGCGCTACCGGCGATGATGGCCCCGACGCACGCGATGGCTCCGGCATCGAGTGCGCTCGAGGTCCAGGTGCGCGTCGGCGTGCCGCGGTTCTGGCGGCTCGATCATCGCCAGCGGTTCTCGCTCGCGGTGCACGAGCCTCCGCCGGCGGTGCTCGATCGCTCGCCGATCTCCGCGCGTCACGGTGCGCTCGAGCTCGCGATCGCGGCGCGGCAGCTGGTCGCCGGCGAGACGCTTGTCGGGTCGTGCGCGGCGTTTGCCGTCGACGATTCGCGCGCGCGCGACATCACGCTCGCGCTCGTGCCCCAGCTCCGGCTGGTCGGCGCCCACAGCGAGCAGCGCCTCGAGGGGCCGGCGCGCTCGCTCGCGATCCCGTTTCCTGCCGGGGCCGCGGGCCGTGCGCTCCGGTTCTCGTTTCCGGTGCCGCGCGAGCTGACGCCGTCGTTCCGCGCCGAGACCCACGCACTCGCGTGGTCGTTCATCGCGCGGCTCGATGCGATCGAGGTCGTGGTGCCGGTGACGATCGTCGATGCGCTCGCCGCATCGCGCGTCGAGCCGCTGCGCGAGCCGCCGGTGATCGCCGGCGCGTCGGTCGGTCCGTATCGCTAGAAAATCGGGTTTGTACCCCAAGGGTACTGGCTCGCCTGTCGGCTCGCTGGCGTACGCCTGTCGCCAGACGCCGAATTATTTCGACGACTTGGAGGGGGGGAGCGTGACCCCGTTCAGGACCTTGCTGCCGACGACGAGCTCCTTGGACCTCGCGCCGAGTCGACCCGAGGCATCGACCCACGCGGCGGTGACCTTGGTGCCGGGCTGCGTGGCGACGAGGCCGGGGATCGCGGTCTCGCAACGACCCGGGGTGTGCCACAGCTCGAGCGGGCCCTTCGGTCCGCTGTACGAGAACGCCGACGTCCAGCTCGCCGGCGTCCCCGCGGCGAACAGGATGATCGCCACCGCACCGTCGGGCCGATCGCCGGTGAGCTGCGCGGTGACGGTGTTGCGTGGTGCTTGCCGCGGGCCGATCGGCGCCGCGCTCGTCACGTGATCGATCGCGGTGATCACCGGTGCGGGTAGCAACGGCTTCGCGGTGGTCCGCGGATGCGTCGCGACGATCCGCTTGCCGTCGACCAGCTTGATCGAGCTGGCACCGGCAGGCGGCTCGAACAGCGCGAGCCCCGGCGCGAGGAGCCTGATCACGGGATCGCTGGGCTTGTTGCCGTCGACGAACTTCCAGCCCGTCCTCGTCAGATCCGGCTGGCTCGGCGCGTTCCAGTCATCGATGCCGCCCAGCGAGACCAGCACGCCACCGCCGGGAGGTAGCTCGGTGCCGTTTGCGGTCATCGGGTGCGCAGCGATCGGGCGGAGCGCACATGGGCCTGCGGAGGCGGTGCCGGTGCTCGCGAACGCGACGGCGACGATCAGAGCGCGCATGGAGCGTCGAACCTCTCGCGTCGGCCGCAAAAACAACAGCCCGAAGTCGTGATCAGGGCGGGCAGCCCGGCGCGCCGGTCGGCTGACCGTTCTGGACGCACGGCGCGCACTTGAAGTCGTTCTGGCAGTTGCCCCTCGCGAGCGCGATGCCCTGGATGCCGAAGTCGAGGCAGTCCGAGAGGCAGACGCCGGTGTAGTTGCCGAGGATGAAGCTGTTCGCGCTGCAGGTCGGGAACGGGCCACCGGCGATGATCTCGTCCGGCACGCAGAGCGAGCCAGGAGACGTATCCTGGCACTCCTGCTCGGAGAGCTGCTCCTCCTGATCGTCGGGGATGCTCGTCGCCGGGACGCACTTTGCGCGACCATCGCAGCACGAGGCGAACGTGGTCGCGGGCTGGGTCGGGCCGGCATCGCACGACAGCCGGCACGCGCCGGTGTCGCTGCCGTCGAGCGGGCTGAAGCACGGCGTGCACTTCTCGCTCGCCGCGCAGGTGTCCTGCGGCAGCAAGCCGGCCTGCTCGGCGACCTGCGGGATCACGACGTTGAGGCAGCGGCCCTCGGCACCACCCGCGGACGTGCACGTCTTCGCGGTGAACTTGCCGCCGGTCACGAGGAACGCGTCGGGGACGCAGACCTTGACGCCGTCGTCGCACTTCGCGAGCTGTGCGGCCTGCTCGCCGGCGAGCGCCGCGTCGACGCAGTGGGCGTCGGCGCCGCACGACGGCAACGCTTCTGGATCGATCACCGGATCGCACGACGCCTCGTAGTCGCAGGTCGCCGGATCGTCGCAGCCGTTCACCGGGTTGCCCGAACCCGGGTCTTCGCCTTCGCACCGCGCGAGCTCGCGCAGATCGCACGCGCCGGTCGGCATCCCGTCGAGCGGGTTGATGCACGGCACGCAGAGATCGTCGGCGCCGTCGCAGACATCCGGCTTGAGGATGCCGGCGTTCTCGGCGACCTGCGGGATGCACTTCGACAGACACACACCGTCGCCACCGAACGCGGTGCAGGTCTTCGGTGGCTGCGAGGCGCCGGTCGCGAGGAAGCCGTCGGGGATGCAGTAGCCACCGGTCGAGCAGGTCTCGACGAACGGCTGGATCTCCGACGGCACCTTGTCGTCGGCGAGGCAGTGCGCCTTGCCGCCTTGCTCCTGGCAGCACGCGGTCAGCGCGTTGATGCCGGAGATGTTCATCGGTGCGCCGAGCGGACCCGCGCAGGACTCCTGCTCGTTGCCGCCGGTGGTCGCGGACGGCATGCAGGCGGCGAGCGTGAGGAGGAGCGCGCTGAGGATTCGCATCTGCGCGACAGCGTTTTCATGAAGCGCGCCAGATGTAGGGCAAAGTGCCCAGCCGTGATTCCGCGGAGTTCCGCAGCGTCGCAGGGGAGGGAGTCGTGGGGCTGCCTCCCTCGATCGAGGGATTGACGCGCGGTCAACAACGCACTGCAGCGGAGGGAAGCTTCAGCGTTGCTCGATGCACCAGTCGACGACCGCGGCAGCGGCGCGCGGCTTCGCGAGCGCCTTCATCGCGGCCGCCATCTCGGCGCGCTTCGTCGTTTCGAGTAACGGGCGAAGCGCGGTGACGAGCTTGTCGGCGGTCAGCTCGGACTGCTTGAAGCTGAGCGCCGCGCCGGCGCGCTCCATCTCGCGCGCGTTGATCGTCTGGTGATCGTCGGCGGCGTGCGGGTACGGGATGAAGATGGCGGGCTTGCCGGCGATCGCGAGCTCGGCGACCGTGGTCGCACCGGCGCGGCCGATGATCAGATCCGCGCGGTGATACGCGGCGGCCATGTCCTTGATGAACGCGGAGCACTCGGCGGTGACGCCGGCCGCCTCGTAGATCGCCTTGGTCGCCGCGAGCCCCTTCTCGCCGGTCTGGTGGACGATCGCGATCGGGCGCTCCTTCGCGATCACCGACAGCGCGTGCGCCGCCAGCTCGTTGACCGCGACCGCACCGAGCGAGCCGCCGGACACCAGGATGTGGATCGTGTCGCTGGTCTCGCGCGCGGGCGCGTCGAGGAGCTTTTGCAGCAGGCCGCGGCGCACCGGGTTGCCGCTCATCACGATCTTCTTCGGCTTGAAGAACCGCTTGCTCTCCTCGAACGACAGGAACACCGCGCGCGCGAACTTGCCGAGGATCTTGTTGGTCAGGCCCGGGATCGAGTTCTGCTCGCAGATCGCCGTCGGGACGCCGCGCAACCGCGCCATTAGCACGACCGGTCCTGACGCGTAGCCACCGACGCCGACCACCGCATCGGGCTTGAACTGCTTGACCAGCCGCCGCGCCTGCCAGAGTGCCTTGGGCAACCGGAACAGCCCCTTGATCGCACCGAGCGCGCCGACGGTCTTGAGCCCGGAGACCTCGATCAGCGCGAGATCCTCGCCGAGCTCCGGCAGCACGCGCGCCTCGATGCCCTTCGCGGTGCCGACGAACCGGATCGTCGCCTGGGGATCGCGTGCGCGCAGCTCTTCCGCGACGGCGACCCCCGGGAACAGGTGCCCGCCGGTTCCTCCGCCGGCAATCATCAGGCGCATGTCAGGCTCCATCACGCGTGGAGACGCGCACGCGGACCCGTTTCTTCCGCACCGTCGCGCGTTCCGGATCGTCGACAGCTCGTGGGTTGCGCGCACGCCCGACGTTGAGGATCAGCCCGACGAGGAACATCGTGATCGCGAGCGAGCTGCCACCCGCGCTGACCAGCGGCAGCGTGATGCCCTTGTTCGGGATGATGCCGAGCACGACGCCGGCGTTGAACAGCACCTGGACGCCGAACAGCAGCGTGATGCCGAACGCGAGGTAGCCGCCGAACACGTCGCGGGCGGCGAGCGCCGCGCGGATGCCGCGCCAGATCAACAGCGCGAACAGCACGAACACCAGGCCGACGCCGATGAAGCCGAGCTCCTCGCCGATCGGCGCGAGGATGAAGTCGTTGTGCGCCTCGGGCATGTAGCCGAGCGACTGATAGCCGTTGCCGAGACCGGTGCCGGTGAGCCCGCCCGAGCCCATCGCGAGCCGCGCCTGGAGGAACTGGTACGCCTCGCCGCTCGCGTACGCCTCGGGATCGAAGAACGCGTACATCCGCTGCAGCCGCCACGGCGTGCCGACGACGAGCTGATAGGCGACGGGCGCCGCACCGAGCAGCGCGAGCGCGATGTAGCTGACGCGCGCGCCGGCCATGAACAGCACGCCGAGCGTGGTCACGCCGAGGACGACGGCGCTGCCGAGATCCGGCTGCGCGAGCAGCATCACGCTCATCACGCTGCACACCACGAGGTGCGGCACGAACCCGATGGTGAACGTCTTCACCTGATCGGCCTTCCGCCCGAGCGAGTGTGCGAGGTACGCGACCAGCGCGAGCTTCGCGATCTCGACCGGCTGGAACGTCAGCGGTCCGAGCGGGATCCATCGCTTCGCGCCGTTCCTCGCCGGGGTCACCAGCGTGATCGCGAGGAGCACGATCGACAGCAGCAGCAGCGGGTACACCCACTTGTTGAGGCGCCGGTAGTCGATCCGCGCGCCGAGCCACATCGCGAACCCGCCGACGCTGACGAACAGCAGCTGGCGCTCGAGGAAGTGGGTCGGGTTCTTGTGGTGTGCCATGCCGTCGGCGGCGGTCGACGAGAAGATCGCGACGGTGCCGATGGCGAGCAGCCCGAGCGCCGCGCCGAGCATCCACAGATCGTACGGGCGCTCCGGGATGTCCTGCTTCGGCTGCTGGATCTCGACCACCGAGGCGGTCGCCGGCAGCGTCGGATCGATCTCCGCGCCCTTCTTCTTGAGCTTCGCGCGGACGGCCTCGGCGAACCGGGCGAGCTTCGCGAACCGCGCGGCGGGCTGCGCGGGACGCTCGAGGCGGGGCACGCTGATCGGTCCACGGCGCTGCGGCTCGGCTGCGACCGGGGAACTGCTCATCGGAATCATCTCGGCATGTTGCCGAGGCCGGGGCCAGTTTTTGGCGTGCCGTCAGCGCGGCAGCTCGACCCAGACCACGCCGCGCAGGTCGCCGACCGCATAGCCGGTCGCCTGGTCGGCGGGGTAGCGAGTCGCGAGCGTCGAGCGGACCTCGGGCGCCAGCTCCTTGCCGTGGCAGGTCACGCAGAGCTCCTGGATGACCAGAGGTTCGGCGTACGCGACGCGCCCGTCGTCGAGGATCTTCGAGAA
>Ga0075163_10005477_pt1 | contig 16924 bp, 16 predicted proteins | sample JI1023141ADNA_FD_71478 | JGI IMG/M metagenome (GOLD analysis project Ga0075163, IMG submission 71478) | Wastewater effluent complex algal communities from Wisconsin, to seasonally profile nutrient transformation and Carbon sequestration -... | ecosystem: Engineered > WWTP > Effluent > Algae...
GCCGTCAGGATGAAGAGTGTAGAGGTCATTCTCATGGTCTTGCGCCATGGCCAGGCGCGGGCGTTTGGAGTGGCTAGGTCAATGTTACGGTAAAGGAGCGCATCAATTGCACGTTTGGGTAAGGCTGTTGATCCAATCTTCTATCAATTGCCGACCCTCTTCATGGATCAGGGAGCGTCCGATCAAGGGCATGCGGATACCGTCCTGGCCTGAATTCACCCGGTAGTAAAGGAGGGACTTCTCCAAGTTGCCGGGCTTCACGATGTGCGAATGGATCGGTAGCAGCGGGTTGTGGGGTTCCACGCAGACCCCCAACATGGCCGGGTCTGAAGTCTCGGCCCACCCGAACCGCATGGGCCGGTAATCACAGTACCGGCCATCGGTGTGGCAATGCGCGCAGTTCACGTCCAGATACCCGCGTACGCGCTCATTGAGCGGTTGTGAAACGTCCCGCCAATCGGTGACCGTATTGATGGTGCCGGGCATCCCGCCTTGCAGATAGCCCAGCGCTGTCCATTTGTCCAGCTGGTTCATGGCCCCTTCCGCATAAGCGAAGACCGAGTTGAGGTTCTGCGGTTTCACGCCGATGGGCGTGCTCGCCTGTCCTTTCCTGTGGCAGGTGAGGCATTCGGTCTCGGAGGGCATCGCGTAAACGACGTCATGGGCCGTTCCGGAATCGTCCGTAAAGGAGATCGGCACGAGGTGGCCATTCATGTCGTATACCGCTTCGGTCTGTTCATCGTTCCATACGTACTTGGCGAACTCCCATACACCGTTGCGCTTGAAGAGCATGCGCGTCTCCAGGATCCTTCGTTGATCACTTGGCAGAACGTGATCATAGTAGAAGGTCTTCAGCAGCACGGTTCCTTCCGGGAAAACAAGAACGGAACTGTCGCTTTCGTAAGTGGCACCCGCACCTTGGGGCATCCAGAGGAACCGTTCCTTGTGCGCATAGTCGCTGAAAAGGGCGTTGATGGGCTCGAACGGGACCACCCCGATGGTCGGGTTGAAGTCGGCCAGAGCGCCCTCGAAGAAGCGGTACTTGCTGAGCGAATCGTACGGGACCGAGCTCAGGTCGAAGGAGACCGCAGAGGTGTCCGTGTGAGCGTCCGGCACATCCGTCATGGGGTTCGGGTCCTCATCCTTCCCGCATGCGAACAGGAAGATGAGGGCCGCCAAGTGAACGAACGGTGATTTCTTCATGAGATTCCGATGGGCGAATGTCGGTGATCAGACGCGAAGACCGGCCGGTGCCGTTGCCTGCGTGCCCTCATAGGCGAACGACGACCGGGGTGACTCCGTCACCGAATGGTGAACGGTTGATCCGTCGGCCGTGGTGAGACAGCGACGTTGGCGTACCGATCATGCCACGGTCGCGGAAAAAACACCAATAGGAATAGTATATATTCGGGCGGCACCCATCGATCGCGATGACGGGGCGGTATCGCCGGATCGATCGACGATATCAACAGGTGATGGTTCGTACATCGTTGCGCGTTTTGTTTTTCGGACAAGCCCGCGCGATACGTTTGGCACAAACCTTAACACCATGGCAAAGAAGGCAGCAAAGAAGGCTACGAAGAAGGCAGCTCCGAAGAAGGCCGCTACGAAGAAGGCAGCTCCGAAGAAGGCCGCGAAGAAGGCCGCGAAGAAGAAGTAGTTTTCTTCCCAACCTTGTGAAAGCCCCGATCCGTCGGGGCTTTCCCGTTTCCGGTGGTCCTGTGTTCTATGCGTTGAAGTACGCCTTCAGTTCAACGTCGAAGTAGGTCATCGCATTCTTCACGCCGAGCGGAAGACCACCGCCGAGAGCGCACAGCGATCCGATCTCCATGGTCTCGATAAGGTCGTTGAAAAGTGCGCGATCGATCCTTCGTCCGTTGCGCGCACCGTTGATCAGTTCCTTTCCGCGTGTGGATCCGATCCGGCACGGAAAACACTTGCCGCAGCTTTCCAGCGCGGTGAACTCGAAGAGGTGTTCGAGGTACGCGATCATCGGATAGTCCTGCGGTATCGACAGCACGCTGGCATGGCCCAGCAGGAAGCCCTCCCGCTGGAACGATTCGAAATCGATGGACAGGTCAGCGATCTTGTGCAGGGGCACGATGCCACCGAGAGGCCCACCGATGTGGAGTGCCTTCGTCGGCCGCGCGAAGCCCAGGCCCAGTTCATCGATGACGAGGCCGAGCGGAGTACCGCATTCGACCTCATACATGCCCGGACGTTTGAAGCCGCTATCCAAGCAGACCAGCTTGGAGCCGTGACTTTTGTCGGTGCCGAGCTTCGCGAAAGCGGCACCTCCGTTCTTCACCACCCAAGGCACACAGGCGAGGGTCTCCACGTTGTTCACCACCGTGGGCCGATTGAACAACCCCTGTTGTGCCGGGTAAGGTGGTCGTGTGCGCACCTCGCCTCGCTTGCCTTCAATGCTGTTCAAGAGCGCGGTTTCCTCGCCGCACACATAGGCCCCCGCGGCTTTGATCACCTTGAAGCGGAAGTGGAAGCCACTGCCTTTGACATCCTTCCCGACCCATCCTTTCGCCTCGATGTCAGCGACGGCGCGTTTCACGGTCTCCACCGCTTCGGGATACTCCGCGCGGATGTAAAGCACGGCAGTGTCCGCTCCGGTGCAGAAGCCAGCGAGCATCATGCCGAGCAGGACCAGATGCGGGCGTTGTTCCAGCAGGTAGCGATCACTGAACGCCCCGGGGTCACCCTCGTCCGCATTGCACACGATGTATTTGCGCGGGGTGCCGTTGCCGGTGATGTCCTGCGCGTCCTTGCAAGCCTGTAGCTTGAAGCCCATGGGAAAGCCCGCACCCCCTCGCCCGCGTATGATCGCCGTCTTTATCTCGTTCAACACATCGGTGCCGTCGCCCTTCAGCACCTGCTCCCACAGTGCGTAGAACTCTTCGAGCGGGGGCATCGGCGCGGTCAGTATCGGTCGCTCCATCGAAGTGCCCACATGGTGGGCATCCATGCCATCATGCGGATTTCCACCGATGATGTCACCGGCACGGTCGATCGCTTTGCCGGAATAGTTCAAGCCACCGACGTTGAAAGCGCTGTTCTCGTGGCAGCGCCCCAGGCAGCACATGTGCCCGATCTCCTCCGCCTTGAAATGCTCCGATAGCACGTGATGCACGCGCTCCTGCGTGCCAGCGACCAGACAGGCGCTGCCATTGCACACGTAGGCCTTCTTGCCCTGGTTCTCCTTTTTCAGGAAGTCATAGAACGAACTGGTGCCGTACGCGATGGCTTCGCCGATCAGGAGATCGTCGGCTATCGCTGTCAGTTCCTTTTCCCCGGGGGTTCCTGTCGTTGCGGCGGCTTGCTGCAGGCGCTCCCATAAAGAGTCCTCCAGTTCTCTGTCGTCACGGCCTGATAGCGAGGAGATGTTCTTGCTCATGCGCTACCAAAGTAATCGACGTTCGTCAGGTGCGGCGTTCCGGTCATTCGTTTATTTGCTCATCGTGGGAAAGAGGAAGCCCGTCCGTACAGAAGAGGTCGCTGAACTGCGTGAGCTGTTCACGCGTCGTGGGCCTGATGATCGGATGCGGGAAGCCGCATGGTCCGACCTGCGCGAGCGTCCGTTCACGAGCACGCGCGCGCTGACCGACTACCACGATCTGATGCTCTTCATCCTCGCTTTCCCGTGGAGCATGGCCGATCACGCCATTGCGAACTCGGAACTGGCCCGTGTTGCTGACCTGGTGGCCAGCATGGTGTCCAGGAGTGAGGCCGGCCGTTATGCCTTCATGAACAGCGGGATCGCGGGCGCTCCCTCGCGCGCATCGTTCAGCCTGGACCTCGTGCGTTGGTTGGTAACGCGGCGGGATGCGGGTGCGCGCCTCGAAGACCTGGAAGGAGAGGAAGGGCCGTCGCGCATGATCTGGGCATCGGCCTGTGGCCCCGTGGAGCGGGAAGCCGCCGAAGACGAGCGGCACTCGCTGATGGAGGCCGTCCTGAACGGGTGTGGAGATGATCCCGTATGCGCGCTGCGCGAACTGGTATCGGCGGTCGATCGGTCCGCGGGATTTCCCGGAACGCGCAGTGCGTTGTGGGAAGTGATGAAGCCCGTGATCGCGTTCGTACCGGGCCGATCGCCCATTACCCGGACGTGGGCGCGGGGCATAGTGCGGGGTCTGGCGCTCAGGCGCATCGAACAGCCCGTATCATGGGATGTGCGAACGCTTCGGCATGAGCGGCTCCGGCCCCTGGAGAAGCTGACGGCGGCTGAGCGCACGAAGGTGTTGGAGGCCGCACGAGGCATATTGGTCGGTCACTTGCGTGAAACCGATACTGCCGTGCTCTGCGATGAGACCGGCCTGGATGTGCAGCCGATGGGGGACGGCCTGCACATCGCGTTGCTGAACTTGCCAGCGGGCAGGCGGATGCCTTTCGATGCCTATGTGGGCTACGTGGCCTTCGTGAACGGGATGCCCGTGGCCTATGGTGGTGCATGGATCTTTCCCGGACGCAGCAAGATCGGTATCAATATTTTCCCCGCCTATCGCGGCGGACCGTCGGCTTGGTTGTTCGCCAGGATCATCCAGTGCTATGCCATGCGCTTCGGGGTTGGCCGTTTCGAGGCGGAAGGCTACCAGCTGGGCCATGGCAATCCCGAGGGCATCCGTTCCGGAGCGTACTGGTTCTATGACCGCCTCGGTTTCAGGACCACGGATGCGGAACTGGCGCGGGTTTCGGATCATGAACGCGAGGTCCGTAGACACGACCGGACCCATAGGACATCTCCGGATGTGCTGAGGAAGCTGGCCTCCCGACCGATGTGGTTGGATCTCTCACCGGAACCGGCACCGGTGTTCGATCTGGTGGACTTGGGCGAGGCGGTGATGAGAGCCCATGTATCCAGTGCTGGTGCCGACAGGTCAAGGATCATTGCCCGCAACGTGCGTGAGGTTTCGCGGTTGCTCGAAGCCGGGGATCGGTCATCATGGCCTGTCGCAGAGCGAAAGGCTTTTGAGGATCTGGCTCCAGCGATCGCCCGGATCGAGGACTTGGCAGAGTGGCCTGTGAACGACAAGCGCAAGCTGGTCGTGCTCATGCGTGCGAAAGGACTGCGCACGGAGGATCGCTACATCGCCCTGTTGAGGAAGCACCGGCGGGTGCTGTCCGCTTGGGAGGAACTGGCGAGTTCGCACGAAGTCGCTCAATGATCGGTCAACGCATCCGGGTCCGTCCGGTCGCGCTTACGGGAGTAGCGTTTTTTGCTCTTCACTACACGCGGACGGAAGCGACCGTCGAAAGCGCCTTGCTCTTTTTGGGCCTTGCGTTTCGCCGCGCGGTCGATCGCGAGCAGGTCCTTCTTCGGGGCGCGTTTACCTGGCGCGACGGGCTTCTTGGGTGAAGCGGTCTTCTTCTTGGCCATCGCTCGGCGAAGTTCGGGCTCAGCGCAGTTTCCCGAATACGATCACATCGAGCAACCGTTCGTCGTTCGTTCGGAAATCCTGGCGCAGCAACCCTTCCCGCTGGAACCCGTTCTTCTCGGCCACGCGGATACTGGCTGGATTGTCCGGGTCCACGCGCAAGAACACCTTGTTCATGCCGTGTGTCCGGAAGGCCTCGTCGACTGCCCACGCTACCGCGCCGGACGCGATGCCCTGGCCCTGATGCGCTGAAGACACGAGGTACGCCGCTTCGCACTTGCCCACGCGCCGATCGAAGGATTTCAAGAAGAGCGCACCGATCGGCTCGGATGATCCTTCCTGGAATACGAGGTAGCAGAATGTTTCCTGAGCGACGGCCTGTGCCACCAGGTCGCGCATGTAGCCGAGTGTCGTATGCGCATCACTGGTGCGGCCGGTAGTCACCGGGAAGTACGTAGCGAAGAGCGACCGGTCGCGATCGATCAGCCGGAAGAAGACCTCGGCGTCATCGGCTGTCACGGGCCGCACGGTAAGGTGGTCGAAGGATCTCATTTACCAGGGAGAGGTTGGCGAGCGTAAGGTCGTGAAGAGCGGTGAACTAAGGCCCATCCGTGTTCATCGTGAGCGCCGCTGCTCTCATCGCCAGTGCACGCTCTTTGCCGAGGTAGCGTTCAACGCCCATATGCGCAACATAGACCAGCGGCGTGGACAACAAGGCTACGATAAGCTTGTAGCAATAGGCCGTCAGGACCAGCGCTGTGCAGAGCGCGAAGCTCCACCCCTTGAACACGAAGAAGGCGACATAGGTCACCACCACGCTATCGATCAGTTGGCTTACGACCGTGCTGCCGGTGGCGCGCAACCAGATGCGCTTATCGCCGGTGATGCGTTTGATGCGGCGGAAGACGAAGGCATCCACGAGCTGGCCGACGATGAAGGCGGTGAGGGAACCGAGAATGATGTTCATGCCTTGTCCGAAGATGTTCGCGAAGGCGGCCTGCATGTCAGGAACCCCTTGTGCGGTACTGCTGGTTATCCAGAACCCGGCCGGGGCGATGTGGATGGCGAAGTACATGACGACGAACGCGAAGGCGATGAGCCCGGCGGTGATCAACGTGAGGAAACGTACGCCGCGCACGCCGTAGTAATCGTTCACCACATCCGTCATGATGAAGACGATCGGCCATGGCAACACGCCCACGCTCAGCACGAAGCTCAAGTGGTCTTGACCGAGCAACGAGAAGTCCGCGATGGAAAGACCCAACGCTGTTTCCAGTTGGAAGAGTTTCACGCCGACCAACTCGGCGATGAGCGCATTGGCCACGAAGAATGCACCGAGGATGATGTACAGGCGCGTGGCTTTGTCGGCGAGGATCGAGTGGATCATGACGCCTGCGTGAGTTGCACGATGAACAGCACGTACAACCCGGCGAAGAGCCAGCCCTCCCAGCGCGAAATGCGCTTGTCCAGGGTGAGCAGGTAGAAGAACAGTCCCGCACCGAGCATCACCGGAAGGGAGAAGGACAGCAGTGATGCAGGCACGCTCACCGCACCGAAGGAAGAAGCCGCCAGCGGGATCACCAGCGTATTGAAGATGCACGAGCCGAGCACGTTGCCCACCGCCATTTCCGCCTTGCCTTGTTTGATCGCCGAGATGTTCACGGCGAGTTCCGGAAGCGTTGTGCCCAGGGAAAGCACGGTGAGCGCGATGAACGAAGGCGGCAATGCGAGGCGCGTGGCGATGTCCGTGATGGAGGACACGGTGAAGTCCGCCGCGAAGTAGATGCCCACGGCGCTGAGCAGGAGTATCACGAGTTCTTTCGTCGGCTTCGCCGCGTGTTCGGCGGCGCGATCCTCGGTGGTTTCCTTGATCTCATCACCGCCTTGCTTGATCAGGTAGATGCTGTACACGACGAAGAGCAACAACCCGATCAGCGCCTCCGGCCAGGTGATGGTCCCATCGCGCGCCACGAGCCAGAAGCACGCGAACGCACCGATCAGGTAGTGCAGATCGATCAGGATGTACTGGCTGCCCAAGCGGATCTCCGGCCGCGCGATCACCGCCACGATGCCGATGATCAGCAACAGGTTCGAGATGCTCGAACCGAGGATGTTCCCCGGAACGATCTCCGAAGCGCCGGCCCGAACGGACAGGATCGACGAGACCAGTTCCGGCAAGGACGTACCGATACCCACGATGAACACACCGATCACGAACGGTGAGAGCTTCAGCCAGCGACCGATGCCTTCAGCAGCGCTCGTGAAGTAGCGCGCGGAGAAGAGCAGGCCGGTGAGCGCCGCGAGAAAGATGAGGATGGCTTGGAGCATCGGGGACAAAATAGTCCACGCGACGGAGCGATGACCCGTTGTAGGGGGTCAGCGGATCCTGACAGGTTCGCCTGTTCGGAGAATTCCTCTGTTGAGCGCCATGGCATTCATGCCGAACTCCACTTTCACCGCACCATTTTCCGTCACCCGTTTCCGGTAGGTCGCCAGCGTGCGCGTCGGTTCTTTGCCGCGCTCTCCGGTGCGTTGGTCGATGGAGGGGATCGCACAGCGCGCACAAGGTTTCACCAGCGAGAATCGCGTATCGCCGATCATGATCGCCTTCCAGCCATCTTCTTGGAATGCGGTACCATCGGCGATCACGATGTTCGGCCGGAAGCGGTCCATGCCCAGATCGGATCTTGGAACGGCCAGATGATCGGATGATGAACGGATACGCGCGTTCAGATCATCCAATGAAGCCTGCGAAACGATCAGATAAGGGAAGCCGTCACTGAGCGAGGTGATGCCCTGCGCGCAGGTCTGGTCAACAGCACGATGCGAGCTCTCGGGCATGTACACGAGAGAGCATGTGATGCCGAGCTTGTCCGCGAACCAGGCGGAGACTTCCAACTGTGCAGTGAGGACGTCCACCTGATCGCTCCAGACGGAAGCACGTCGTGTATCTCCACCATCAAGTCTCCATGGAAGGTCGATGGTATCGTTGTCGCGGATGTCCGTTACGCGGAATCCGTTCACCGTCGGTGAGCAATGCAAGCAGGCCATGGCGGCCGCTTCGCGCTGGGATACGAAGTGTCGTGCATCATCCACCAGCATCCAACGGCGATCATGTTCGAATCCGCGCTCGGTAGTACGCGCCTCCTTCACGCTGAACCCACCGAGCGATTTTATCGGGTAGATGTGCAGCGATGCGACCGAGAGCGCCATGTCACTCGCGCACCACGCGCACCAGGCGTTGTTGCCGTCCGGACCGTACGAGCAGGTGATAGGTGCCCGGTGTGGCTGGCAGGCGAAGGCGTACCGCCTCGTCCCGGCGCTCCGGAACACAGGGCACACGCTTGCCGGTCACGTCGTACACGATGACATCCTCCGCACGCCCGCCGGTGATGGTCACGAAGCCATCGCGCGTCGGGTTCGGGCTCACGCGCAGCGTAGCCTGATCGCGATCAACAAAGGAAGTGCTGTTGTCGAAGATCGAATCCGCGGCGACCAGCTCGGGCGTGCCGTCGGCGTTCTCATACATCGTGCGGAACGTGTCGATCTGCGCGCTGTGCTCACTGAACATCTCCTCGTTCCACTTGGGGGGCACGGGCTGGTAGTACACACGCGCATGTACGGTAAGCGCACCCGCATATCCGTTCAATGGGATGTGATACCGCGTGATGTCACCGCCATTGCCTTCGATACCGAGCGCGTCGTGGTTGAAATCGACATCCGCTTCCGGAACGCCTTCGATGCGCGTGGTATCGTAGGCGTAGTGTCCGGTGCTGAAGCCTTGGGGCACGAGGCGGTTGTCCTTGATCGTGTTGGCGGCGCGTTCAAGCACCGTGGTCACGTCGCCGTTCACGTCGCCCATCACCATCTCGTAGATCTGCACCTGGTCGCCCTGCGTGATCACGTCGTAATGCGGTTCATACGCGGCATTGTGTCCGATCACCTCGTTCGTTCCATCGAAGGCACCGCTCTGGAACAGGGTGTCACCTTCCGCGTCAAGCGCGAACACGCGCACGAACGCGCGCCGGCTCGGATACCCGCTGGGGAATTTGTGGCCCACGATGTTGATGAGCCGTGCTTCCAGGAACGCGGTATCGTTCGACCGGTCGGTGAGCACCAGGTCGAGGTCCACGCTGTTGTGCAGATTGCGCAGGCTGCGTGCGATGGTGCTGTCGAATTGCGCATCCGTGGCGGGGATGCCGAGTTCCACCCGGTGTTCCTTCAGCAGCCGCAACATCATCGTGTTCCCCCCGGTGAGGTAGTGCAATCCGAAGGGCGAGTGTCCTTGCAGGAAGGCATACTCGGAAGCGAGCACGACATCATCGTTGATCCGCGGCATGTGGCAGCCACGGCAGGTGGTGTTCGTGTCCGCCTGGTAGATGCTGTTCTTCCATTCGTGCCAAGTGGCCTGCTCCACGAATTTCCCGCCGGTCAGGTTGCCCTCCAGGTCCACCGTTTCGGTGAGCAGCGTATGGCATCCGGCGCACACGCGGCCATCGATGATGTGCTCACCGAAGCCGGGCCTGAAGCCCACGAAGAACTCCATGATCGCTGCGTTGATCTCCTCGTCAGCGTATGGGCCCCACACTTTCGCGGAATCGAAGTGCAATTCGCCCGAGAAGAAGTGCCCGGCACTGTCCGGGTTCTGCTGGTGGCAAGCGAGACACGACACACCCTCGAGGCCCATCACGCTCGTATCGAGCATGGCTGCGGTGAAGGGTGGATTCCCGAGCATGCGTTCCTCGTGCATGCCCAGTGGTGCGTGGCAGCTCAGGCACTTGCTTTCGATCTCCACTTGGTGCCCGGGGTTCACCAGCACCTCATGGCTCAGCTTGGCGCGGAAGAAGGGGTCGCGGGCGCTGTTCGCCATCATGGTGCTGCGCCAGTCGTCGACCACGTTCACGTCCGTACCTTCTTCGTCCACCATGGCCAGGCCGAGGGTATCTTCTCCGTGGCAGCCGGAGCAGCGCCCCGCCGTGGCGAAGTAGCGACTGTACATCACGTAAAGGCCGTCCTCGGTGGAGCGCTCGCCGCGCAGCATCATCAGGTCAAGCGAGGAATGCGGTCCGAGTACAGGTCGTGTTGCGGCGCTCCAGCCTGCGAACACCAGGACGGTGGCGACCAGGAGCACGAGCACTTTGCCTCGTTTCAGCCAAGAAGAACGGGTTGACATGTGCGCTGCCAAGTTAGGATCATGGTCCACTCGACCACTTCAACGTTCGGCACCGTCCTTTGGATCGCTTCATCGGACAAGGACGAGCGCCAAGATGGCGAATGCCCCTACGAGCAGCACCACTTCATCCATTCCGGCATAGCGCTGCGCCCGACAACGGATCGTTCGCATAGCGGGCATTCCAACGGCAGGAGGCCCACAGGTCACGGCATCCACGCACGGATCGTTGAAGACTGGGCGTTCCTTCACGTAGCGCTCTTTGCGCTGATCCTACTTTCGGCCTCGATGCGCCCAAACCTCCTCGTTCCCGCCATCGTTGGTAGCCTTGTTGCCAACGCTCAACCGGTCCCCGCCGGGGTTCAACCCTACGTGGACTACTGGGACAGCTTGAAGACCGTGAAGCGCAGTGAGGGCCTGTTCATCAATGGCCGCGAATGGAACGAATGGAAATTCTGGGCACCGAACGGCCACCTCACCGAGGTGGCTGATTTCAAGTCCGGCGAACGCGATGGCCATGTGGTCATCTATTATGATAACGACACCGTGCGCCACGATGGCTGGGTCCACAAGGGCAAGCAGGACAGCACCATGCGCAGCTTCTACCGCACCGGTCGCCCGATGGAGGCAGGTCGCTACCGCATGGGTGTGAAGGAAGGCGTGTGGAGCTACTGGTACGCCAACGGCGAACCGTTGATGAAGGAGCTGTGGGAGGACAGCATATGCCTGCTCACGGACGCGTGGGACAGCACGGGCGTGGCCACGGTGATCAAGGGCGACGGTGTATCGCGGAGCTACTATCCGAGCGGTGCGCTGCAGAAAGAAGCGAACTACAGACTGGGCGTGGTGAGCGGCCCCTACCAGGAACTGTGGCCTACCGGCGATCCCAAGGTGAAAGGCAACAATGTGGCCGGCGTCCGCACCGGCGAATGGACCTGGTATTTCGTCAACGGAAAGAAGGAAAAGAAGGCCATGTACGCCAAGGGCAAGTTGAACGGGCCGTACACGGTCTACTTCGATGATGGCCAGGATAACACGACCGGCTACTACCTCAACGGCCAGAAAGACAGCACATGGACCTGGTTCACGGCGGATGGGAAACGCGAGATGCTCGGCCACTTCAAAGCCGACCAACAGCACGGCCTCTGGAAGTACTGGTACAAGAACGAGCAGCTCAGTTCAACCGGGCTCTTCGCTTACGGAGAGCAGGAAGGTGAGTGGGTCTACTACTACGAAGGCGGCGAGAATTGGAAGCGCGGCACCTGGAAGGCAGGCCGGAAGGATGGCCTCTGGACCACATGGTTCGAGAGCGGCCAGAAATTGCAAGAGGGCAACTACGTGAACGGGAAGGAGGAAGGCGAGTGGAAGAGCTGGTTCGCCAACGGGCAGCAGAAGGACATCGGCTCATTCAAGGCCGGTGGCATCGATGGCAAGTGGCAGGGTTGGTACCCGGACGGCAAACCGGAATACAGTGGCACGTGGGCGAATGACGCCAAGAACGGCGCATGGAAATTCTGGCACCAGAACGGCCAGCCCAAAGAAGAAGGCCCCTACAAGGATGGCAAGAAGAACGGCCGATGGGTGGCGCACAGCACGCACGGCATCCCCATCAGTGAGGGCCTGTACGTGAACAATACCCCGCATGGCCCGTGGACCTACTTCGATGACGCCGGAGTGAAGATGCGTGAGCAGAGCTTTGTGAACGGCGATCCTGATGGCAAATGCACCGTGTACGATATGCGCGGCCGGGTCGTGCAGGAGATGACCTACCGGATGGGCAAGTTGGACGGAACCATGACGATGTACGGCACGGATGGCCGCGTGCTGAAGACCATCGACTACGAGAACGGGTCAGTGAAGAAGAACCTGCCCCCGAAGCTGAAGTAGGAGTTGTCGCGAGCGGCGGCCACGAGGAACGAAGCGGCCGCCGCGAAGCGATCCGTGATCCGTTGCTACGGGATTACGGATCGCTTCGGTCGCGGACTCCCTCGCGAAAGTCCGGACGTAACAAGGCCCCAGCTTCTGCCGGGGCCCTGTTACCTGTCGCTTCAGCCCACCAAGTGAAGCCGACGCAATGCCGGTGCTAACGGTAGCCGTTGATGTAAGCGTTGGCGATGATCTCGCTTTCCCTTACCAACCCCTGCGCGATCTCGCGGATCAGCTCATTGAGCTGTTGGTCGCTGAACCGGTGCAGGTCGTTGTACACATGCGTTTTGCGCTTGCTGCTCCTGATGAAGGCTATTTTGTCCTTCTTCGTCATGGCCTTTTCAACGGGAAAGCCCGGCATGGGTTCCACGGCTATGGAAGAAATTCCACAAACCCGCGCTGGGCTTAGGCAAAAGCCGGAAACACGACGGCGGAGCATCCTTTCGGACGTCCGCCGTGTGCTTTCACCAAAACCTTTACCGGTTCCATCCGGTGTCCTGAGCAGGTCGGTCCCTTAAGCCGACCAGTTCCAAGCGTTCCGGCCTTACGGGACCGGAAGTGCTCGGATATCGTTACGCCACCGCCCCGGTGCGGGTGCGGAGGTCGTGCATGAGCCGTAGTGCGTGCAGGTAGCGCTGCACATCGCCGGCCACCATCAAACGGGTTGCGGCCTGTTTCAACTTCAAGTACCGTTTCATTTGGCTGAACATGGTGGTTGTCGTTTGGGGTGTGTGAATAGAACTTTCAACCCTCGTGCCAAATTGTGCAGCCCCCCGTCCGGCCTTGTGAAAACGTGTGAAAAAGCGGGATCAGTTCGGGGTTCGAGGTTCAGGGGTTCGGTTCCTGTTGAGTATGCCGGAACCCCGAACCTCGAACCTCTTGAACCTCACCCCATCCTCCTATCTTCGTGGCCGATGCAGCGCGGAGCCTATCTCGTAGGTGTGGCTGGTGGCAGTGGATCCGGGAAAACCACCCTCATCCGCGCACTCCGGGATCGCCTTCCCAACGGAACCGTTTGCCTCGTCTCGCAGGACGACTACTATCATCCGATCGAGAAACAGCTTACGGACCCGAACGGCAAGGTGAACTTCGACCTGCCCGAGGGAATCGACCTGGACCATTTGGCCGCCGACCTGCGCACTTTGGTGAATGGTGAGCCGATCCATCGGAAGGAATACACCTTCAACCAGCCGAACATGGAGCCGAAGTGGCTCGAAGTGAAGCCCGCACCGGTGATCCTGGTGGAAGGGCTGTTCGTACTGCATCATGAAGGCGTGCGCGACCAGTTCGACCTGAAGGTCTTCGTTGAAGCCAGCGAGGACGTCCAACTTCAACGACGTTTATCACGCGATGCGGCTGAACGCGGTTATGGACCTGAGGATGTGCGGTACCAGTGGGATAACCATGTGATGCCCGCCTACCGCGATTACTTGCTGCCCTATCGCTCGATGTGCGATCTGCACGTGATCAATGAGGCGCGTTTCGACAAGGCGCTGAACGTGCTTTGTGATCACCTCTGCCAGAAAGCGGGAGTTCCGGATCTGGCGCGTGTGATCGCTGGGTGATCCACATCCAGCTAGCTGGTCGTATTACCGGGTCGAAGGCACTTGAACGCTACCCAGCGGTCGAGCTTCAACCAAACGTTCAACCAGGTCTCGGAAGGTCACTACGTCTCCGGTGAGCAGTCGGCGACCAGAAGAGCCATGTGGGAACAAGAAGGCGACGACGTACCTCCAAGCTTCACTCAAGGGGAATTTCTCCAGTTCGATCATGTCGATCGTATGAACGCCTTGTCGTAGGACTTCATGCATCAGCAAACCGAAGTGCTTTTTGTATTCCGCGATCGGTGTGGACGGGCGTAACCCTGAAACATCGATCCCGGCTTTGCCGAGCTTGGCTTTGAGCCAGAGGAAGGTCGCTGCTGTGAGGCACTCCTGACCGAGCAAGCGCACGGGAGCAATCGTCTCTTTGAAAGCGTGCTGCGAAAGGAACTCGCAGACTTGTCTCATGGTCCGCTCGTCAGAAGGCTCAAGTACCGTGACCCAAGCCTCGATCGGAGCGTCCAACTCGAATGCCTTATTGAAATACAGCGCAAGCGCGCGGGCAGGCAACAGGTCGGTCGCATCGCGCCAGTCCGCAACGCTCGAATCCGGTGTCAGCTCGGCGAATGGATCCGCTTCGGGGTCGTGCGGAGAGAACAACCGGTGTTGTTCCTTGAAGATCTCGAACAGCTCTTCTGCTGAGTACCGTTGGCCGAGCGAGGCGCTCATCTCATCCAACGCTTCCTTCGAGTGACACCGCCAACAGCTTCTGCGCTTCCACCGCGAACTCCATCGGCAACTGGTTCAGCACCTCCTTGCAATACCCGTTCACGATCAGGCTGACGGCCTTCTCGGTCTCTATCCCCCGCTGGTTGAGGTAAAAGATCTGGTCCTCGCCGATCTTGCTCGTGGTCGCCTCGTGCTCTACCATGGCGGTCGGGTTCTCGCTCTCGATGTACGGGAACGTATGCGCGCCGCAGCGGTCGCCGAGCAAGAGTGAATCGCACTGGCTGAAGTTGCGTGCGCCCTTCGCACCCTTGCCGATCTTCACCAGACCGCGGTAGCTGTTGTTGCTGAAGCCCGCACTGATGCCCTTGCTCACGATGGTGCTCTTGGTGCCCTTGCCGATGTGGACCATCTTGGTGCCGGTATCGGCCTGCTGGCGGTTGTTGGTCACCGCCACGCTGTAGAACTCGCCTACGCTATCATCGCCTTTCAGTACGCAGCTGGGGTACTTCCAGGTGATCGCGCTGCCGGTCTCCACCTGCGTCCAACTGATCTTGCTGCGGTCGCCCAGGCAGATGCCGCGCTTGGTTACGAAGTTGTAGATGCCGCCCTTGCCCTCCTTGTCGCCGGGGTACCAGTTCTGGACGGTGCTGTACTTGATCTCCGCGTCCTTCAGGGCAACCAGTTCCACCACGGCGGCGTGCAATTGGTGCTCATCGCGGATCGGTGCGGTGCAGCCTTCGAGGTAGCTCACGTACGCGCCTTCATCGGCGATCAGAAGCGTGCGCTCGAACTGGCCGGTCATGGCCTCGTTGATGCGGAAGTAGGTGCTCAGTTCCATCGGGCAGCGAACGCCCGGCGGGATGTAGCAGAAGCTGCCATCGCTGAACACGGCGCTGTTGAGCGCGGCGAAGTAGTTGTCCGTGCGAGGCACCACGCTGCCGAGGTACTTCTTGATCAGGTCCGGGTGGTTGTGCACCGCTTCGCTGAAACTGCAAAAGATGATGCCCTTCTCCTTCAAGGCCGCTTGGAAGGTGGTCTTCACGCTCACGCTGTCGAACACCACATCCACGGCCACGCCCACCAAACGCTTCTGCTCCTCCATGCTGATGCCCAGCTTCTCGAAGGTCTTGATCAACTCCGGATCCGCTTCGTCCAAGCTATTGAGCGTAGGCTTCTTCTTCGGTGCGCTGTAGTAGTAGCTGTTCTGGTAATCGATCTTCGGGTAGTGCACGTGCGCCCAGTGCGGCTCCTCCATCTTCAGCCAGATGCGGTAGGCCTCAAGCCTCCACTCCAACATCCACTCGGGCTCGTTCTTCTTCGCGCTGATGAAACGAACGATATCCTCGTTCAGCCCCTTGGCCGCCTTTTCGCTTTCGATGTCCGTGACGAAGCCATAGGCATACTCTTTCGAGGTGACCTCGCGCAGGATATCGTCGGTGTCTTGGGCCATCATTTGCGGATTCGTTTGAGCGTTCGGCGATCGCCATTCAACATTGCATACAGTAGCGGATGGCCGACCATTTCCTTTTTGGCTGAGATTGAATAGGTCAAGCCATAACAACAGTCAGCGTCCGAGCCGTATCCCAGATTCAGATTGATCAGGTTGACTATGGTGTCTTCGACCAGCGCCATGTTGCAGAAAAAAGCGTAAGGGCAGGTCGAATTGAACTTGGTTCCGATGATCAACATCGAATCATCAACTGTGATCTCGGTCAGTTCAGCGAGTCGCGGTTGTTCGCCACGGTTGCCATTCACGCATTCTGTGAAGCTCACACTGTTGAGCCAGGATCCATTCCCGGTTGCCAGCGAACCATTAAATGTGTCTCGCAGCGCACAGGTGGCTACAAGAAGATGATCAGGATCGAAATGATCGAAGCTCAGCGTGTCGGTCCTCAGGTCCACCACTCCGCCCTCTCGGCCAACATAGGTTGGCCACAGCGCGTCCTGAGCACGTGAAGCGGAAGGCAGCAAGAGAGCAGTTGCCAGCAGGGATATGTTGAAGCCGAATAACACCTCAGATTGAAAAGCTCTCCCCACACCCGCATGTGCGCGAAGCGTTCGGGTTCACGAATTGGAAGCCCTTGCCGTTGAGGCCGCCGCTGAAGTCGAGCGTGGTGCCCAGCAGGTAGAGCAGGCTCTTCTTGTCCACCACCACTTTCACGCCGTTGTCCTCA
>Ga0075163_10005478_pt1 | contig 16922 bp, 15 predicted proteins | sample JI1023141ADNA_FD_71478 | JGI IMG/M metagenome (GOLD analysis project Ga0075163, IMG submission 71478) | Wastewater effluent complex algal communities from Wisconsin, to seasonally profile nutrient transformation and Carbon sequestration -... | ecosystem: Engineered > WWTP > Effluent > Algae...
GTCTACGGCCGCCACCGCTTCCCCGTGAACCCCGAGCTGCTGAAGAAGATGGCCCGCGAGACCGGCGGCCAGGCCTTCATCGCCACCGACGGCAAGGGCCTCGCCCAGAGCATGCACGCCGTGCTCGATCAGCTCGAGAAGACGCGCTTCGAGGCCTCCATCGCCTCCTTCGAGGATCTCTTCCAGCTCCTGCTCATCCCCGGCGTCTTCCTCGTCGGCCTCGACGCCCTGCTCCGCGCCTGGATCCTCCGGAGGTTCCCGTGAACTGCGCGGCCCCCTACTTCCTCTTCGGCACGGCGTCGGCGATCCCCATCGCCATCCTCCTCGTCCTCGGCGGCCTCGGCGTGGCCCGCTCCCTCGCGCGCTTCGGTGACATCGCGCGCATCCGGGCGCTCACCACCTTCGACCCCGCCAAGCGCCGCGCCTGGAAGGGCGTGCTCCTCGTCCTCGCCGTGGCCCTCGCGTTCTTCGCCGCCGCCCGCCCGCAATACGGCAAGGGCACGCGCTTGATCCCCGCCACCAACGTCGACGTGGTCGTCACCCTCGACTACTCGAAGAGCATGTACGCGCAGGACGTCCAGCCCTCGCGGATCTTCCGCGCCAAGGTCGAGGTGGCGCGCCTCATCAAAGATCTCGAGGGCGCCCGCTTCGCCGCCGTGGCCTTCGCCGGTGAGCCGATCGGCTTCCCCCTCAGCGCCGACGGGAGCGCCATCGCCCAGTTTTTACGGCAGATGGAGCCCAACGAGATGCCCGTCCCCGGCACGGCCATCGCCCGCGCGCTGGAGCAGGCGCGCGATCTGCTGCGGCGCGATCCAAAAACGTTGGAGCACAAACGAATCATCCTCCTCGTCACCGACGGCGAAGACCTGGAGGGCGATCCGGTGAGCGTGGCCCAGTCGATCGGCGCCGAGGGGACGACGATCCACGTGGTGCAGATCGGCGGTCGCACGCCGGAGCGCATCCCGGAGATCGGCGCCGACGGGCGGGTGGTCGGCTTCCGCCAGGACCGCCAGGGCAAGCCCCTCACCACCGCGCTCAGCGTCAACGGCGAGCAGCAGCTCGCCTCGATCGCCGCCGCGACGCCCGGCGGCAAGGTGATCCGCGCCGAGCGCGGATCGACGGGCATCGACGAGATCGCCGCCGACCTGAAGAAGCAGATGAAGAGCGAGCTCGCCGAGAAGGTGGAGACGGTCTACGCCGAGGTCTACTACTACCCGCTCGGCCTCGCGATCTTGCTCCTGATCGTCGAGACCTTCCTCGGCGAAGCGCCGCTCCGGGTCTTCACCCGCCGCCGCCCACCCACCACGAACACCCGCGCATCCCGGCTACGCAAGGCCCTGGCGGAGGTGAAGCGTGAAGCCTAGATCCCCGGGTGATCGCGCCCTCAACGCCCGCGCCCGCGCGCTGCACGCCGCGGCCCTCGGCCTCCTCGGCCTGAGCCTCTGCGGCGCCGCCTCGTGGACGCTCTCCGGATGCAGCGGCTGGGATCCGCGCAACCCCTTCGAGCGCAACGCCCCCGAGGTCGACGAGGCCATCGCCGCCCTCGACGCGGGCAAGCCCGAGTCGGCCGAGCAGATCCTCGAGCGCTACCTCGGCACCGGCGCCTGCGGCGACGCGGGCCTCCAGCTCCCCGACTCCATCCGCCAGAAATCGAGCGCCTCCTTCGATCTCGGCCTCACCTTGTTCTACCTCGCCGAGCGCTACGGCCGCCGCTTCGGCGACGAGGAGCTGGGCGACGGCGGCGACGAGCCGCAGGCCGAGCTTCGAGGCGCGGAGATCGACTGCGCGCTGATCATCGTCAAGGCCATCGCCTCCGACCCGAGCGTGCCCACCGAGCTCCGCGCCCGCGCCCGCTACCTCGCCGGCAACCTCGAGTTCCTGCGCAAGAAATACGAGGAGGCCGTCAAGTACTACGACCAGGCCCTGGAGCTCGTCCCCGGCCTGCTCGTGGAGGCCGGCGGCGACGGCATCGGCCGCGACGCGGCGTGGAACCGGGCCATCGCCCTGCGGCGGATCGAGGAGAAGAAGGACGCCGAGCCGCCCGACGCCCCGCCCGACGCCGAGCCCCCCGATGCCCCGCCGGACGCGCCGGATGGCAGCGACGGCAACGATGGTGACGATGGCAACGACGGGGATGACGGCAGCGACGGGGACGACGGCAGCGACGGCAGCGACGCCGCGGACAGCGGAGAGGACGGCGGAGACAGCGGCAAGGGCGACGCGGGCGACGACGGCGGCAAGGGCGACGCGGGCGCAGACGCGGGCGGCGATGCCGGAGGCGACGCCGGTGGAGACGCGGGCCCCTCGGAGCAGCCCAAGCCCGATCCCAAGCCGCAGCGCGCCTCACCCCAGCAAGACGAGCGCATGCTCGATCAGCTCGAGGAGGCGCCCACCTACCAGGAGCAGGAGGCCAAGCAGCGCGCGGGCGTGCGCCGCGGTCGGGCCATGGAGGACAAATGAGCGCGCGGCGTGCGCTCCGGCGGCGCGGGGCCTTCGCGCTGCTCGCCCTGCTGCTCGCGTGCAGCGCGCCGTCACCCGTTCGCGCGCAGGCGCCGCCCCAGGTCTCGGTGCAGGCCAGCGCCCGCAAGGTCGAGGTGGGCGAGGCCTTCACCATCCAGCTCAAGGCGACCGGCGAGCAGATCGCCCCCAACAGCCCCGAGCTCAAGGTGCCCGCAGGCTTCGCCGTGGCCGGCCAGTCGATTGCCCAGTTCGGCACCCGCTTCAAGCGAGGCATCGACATCAGCTGGACGGTGATCCCCCAGAAGGCCGGCCACTTCGTCATCCCCGGGCCCAGCATCAACATCAACCAGAACCGTTACACGACGTCTCCCATCGTCATCGACGTGGTCGCGGCGACGCCGGGGAGCCAGGCGCAGCGCCAGCGCCAGAGCCCCTTCCTCTTCCCGGGCGGCCCCTCGATAAGCCTCGGCGGAGGCTTCTTCGCCGACGACCCCGACGAGGACCTCGTCCCCAGCGAGGCGCCGACCCTCGGCCTGCCGTCGGCGCCGGATCCGTGGATCTTCCTGCGCGCCGTACCCGATCGGAAGACGGCGGTGATCGGCGAGCAGGTCACCCTCTCGTTCTACGTCTACACCCGGCTCGACTACCACGTGGACGAGTCGCACGAGGCGCCGCTCTCCGACTTCCGCCGCGTCCCGCTCCTCACCAACCCGGGCGCGGAGGGCGCGCAGCGGGCCCGCGCCGGGGCCGACGTCTATCACGTGCGCCTGCTCGATCGCGTGGCCCTCTTCCCCCTGCGCGCGGGCGAGCTGCACACCGGCTCGCTCACCGTGAAGTTCAGCGCGCGGAGGCTCGGGCCGTACAACGAGCGCGCCTCGGACGATCAGATCATCACCGTCACCGAGCCGCCGAAGGAGAACCGCCCGCCCGGCTACGTGCTCGGCGACGTGGGGCAGTTCTCGCTCGCGGCCACGGTGATGCCGCGCTTGATCGAGCAGGGAGGCTCGGTGGCGGTGAGCGTGCGCGTCAGCGGGAGCGGCAACTTCCCGCAGGAGCTGCACCTGCCCGAGCGCACGAGCCTCGAGTGGCTCGACCCGGAGAAGAAGGAGCAGATCGGCATCCAGAACGGCGCCGTCGCGGGCACGAAGACCTTCGGCTACGTGGTGCGGGTCAAGGAGGCGGGGAAGGTCGATCTCGGGGCGATCGATCTGCCTTACTGGAACCCCTCGTCGAAGCGCTACGAGCAGGCGCGCGCCGCGCTCGGCGTGGTCGAGGTGAGCCCGGGCGCGCCTGGCCCGCGCGTCAAAGATCCCGCGGGGAAAGAGCCGGATCTGCCCGACGTCCCCGTCGCCGATCCGCTCGCGACGCTCGCTCCGCCCCGGCTCTCGCTGGGCGCCTACAGCGCGGCGCGCTCGCCGATCTGGGGCGAGGCGCGCACGCTCTGGGCGTTGATCGCCGCGCCGCCGCTGCTCGTGGGCCTGGGCTTCGCGGGCGCGGGCGCCGCGCGCTGGACGAAGGGCCGCCGCGCCTCGGGGAAGGCGTCGCCCGCGGCGCTGGCGATCGCGGCCCTGCGCGAGGCGGAGGACGCGGAGGAGAAGGGCGACGTGAAGGGCGTGGCCGCGGCGGTGGAGCGGGCGATCCACCTCGCGCTCGACGCGGCGACCGGGCTGAAATCACGCGGCGTGCTCCTCGCCGATCTGCCGGCCGAGCTGGAGGAGCGCGACGTCCCCGCGGCGCTCGCGGGCGAGGTGGGCGAGGCGCTCGCGACCTGCGAGACGATTCGCTTCGACCCCAAAGGAAATGCAATCGTGCGCGATCTGCTCGGCCGCGCGCGGGCGATCGTGAGCGAGCTCGCGCGCCGGAAGCCTTCGTGATCACCGCGCCGCGCTGCCGTCGTCGCCTCTTCACGGCGCTCGCGCTCGCCGCGCTCGCCGCGCTCGCCCCGCTGATCACGCCCGCGACAGCGCAGGCCGAGGCGCCCGAGGCCGTCTTCAAGCGAGGCGCCGAGGCGCTCCACAAAGGCGAATACGGCGCGGCCATCGACGCCTTCGAGTCCCTCGCCGATCAGGGCTTCACCCACCCCGACGCCAGCTACGATCGCGGCCTCGCGTACGTGATGCGCGTGCGCGCCCACGCCGATCGCCCGGGCGATCTCGGCCGCGCCGCCGCCGCCTTCGAGGAGACCCTGCTCCTCCGCCCCGGCGATCGCGACGCCGACACGGCGCTCGATCACGTCCGCGCCGAGGTCACCCGCCGCCGCTCGCGCAAGAGCAAGGACGAGGTGGCCGTGCGCCCGAGCCTCGATCGCCTCGTGGTCGGCCTCGCGTCCGAGCAGGTGTGGGGCCTCTCCGCGCTCGCGGCCTCGCTCCTCTTCGCCGCGGGCCTCGTGCTCTGGCGACGCAAAGGGCGCCCGCACCTCGTCGGCGCGGTGCTCGCACCCACCGCGGCCGTGGCCCTGTTGATGTTCATCCCCCTCACCTGGGGCGCGCACCACCTGCGCGTCACCACCCGCCCCGGCGTGGTGGTGGCGACCGAGGTCCCGCTCGAGGATGACAACGGAAAGCCGCGCCCGAACGAGACGATCCCCGAGGCCGCCGCCGTCGAGACCGGCGAGCGCCGAGGCGGCTCGATCCACGTGCGCTGGGGATCGAGCGAGGGCTGGGTGCCCGCGACGAGCGTGCGCTTGATCGGACCGTGAACGCGACCGTGTGCTAGCGTGGCGGCGTGTGGGTTCGGCGCGCAGCGATCAGGCCGGTTCCGGTGTACGCGCAGGTGCCGCTCCGCGCGCTGTCGAACATCGAGGACCAGCTCGGTGAGGACGACGAGCAGGCCCGCGCCCGCCTCGACGAGGCCTTCACCCGCTTCGAGGAGACGCAGCCCGCCCTCGCCGATCGCATCTCCAAGACCCTCGGCGGCCCGCTCGACGAGACGGCCCTGGCCCTCGGCTACTTCCTCACGCTGGCCATCTGGCTGGCCTTCGACGCGGTCTTCAGCGGCGACATTGTCGAGGTGACGGAGACGGCCCTCGAGGGCGTGGAGGAGTCGCTCAAGCTCGACGAGCAGATCCGCCTCTCCGACCCGGCCGAGGCGGTGGACTCCGACGACGTGGTGGCCATGGAGCAGCCCGACGTGCTGACCTTCGTGCACGAGCACCTCGACGCCGCGCTCGAGGCCAACGCCGCCGAGGTCGACGTGGAGGACGTGCACACCGTCTACAACGTGGTCCTCGTCGAGGTGCTGGCCCTGAGCTACGCGGTGAAGGCCCCGAGCAACTGGGCCATGCCGACCGCCGAGTTCACTGCTTGAGATGGGGGCCGCGGGCGGCCCCCAAACCCCCCGAGATTGGGCCGGGTGTTACCCCCAGCTGGTCTCGCCGGGCGAGACGAGGCTGACCCCAGCCGAATTCCGTTTGAGATGGGGGCCGCGGGCGGCCCCCAAACCCCCCGAGATTGGGCCGGGTGTTACCCCCAGCTGGTCTCGCCGGGCGAGACGAGGCTGACCCCAGCCCAATCTCGTTTGTGCTCAAACGGTTCGGGGAATGCTGGCTATCGGACGGCGAAGGTGGTGTTGAAGGCCGCGACCCTGGTGGTCTTGCCGCTCGGCGCCTTGAAGTCGCGCTTGGTCGAGCCGATGGCGTCGAGCACCGCGACCAGCTCGCGGAAAGGGGTCTTGTTGTCGGCGTGGAGCACGGCCTGATCCGGCTTCTTGTCGCCTGGATCCACGTGCGCGCCGCGCGCCCCCCACTCCTTCTCGATGGCCTTGGCCAGCTCGGGATAACGGAGCATCGTATTGCCGGCGTCGCCCACCTCGATCTGGCCCTTGGGGATGCGCACCTCGCTCACCACCGTGCCTGCCTGCTTCCACACCAGGCCGAAGTCGTCCTCGCCGATCTGGAGGTGCAGCACCTTCTCGGTCTGCGTGGCGCAGTCGTCGCCCTTGCAGGTCTCGGTGCCTGGCACCTGCGCGTCGGCGTTGATGCGCGAGTTGGTCACCCAGACCGCGGTGATCAGGAGGAAGGCGATGGTGACCATCAAGAGATCGATGAAGGGGATCATGTTGATGTCGCTGTTCATCGCGCGCTTCCCGCCACCCTGCGGCCCCACATCCACGCCCGCCATATAGACCTCCTCGGTTGAGTCGTTCACGACGCAGCCCACGTCGCCGCGTCAGGGCTGAGAGTCCGGGGTGTGGCCGTTGTTCCGCCTTGTTTTCAAGGCGTTCTGATCGCACCTCACCGGAAAAATCCACGCGTTGACAGCGGTAAGATTAGCGCGCTAATGATTCGCACATGAAACATATCGCCGGACCTGCTCTCTCCCTCTTCGCGCTCGTCTCCCTCGTTGCGTGCGGTGACGCGAGCAACCCCTCGACCTCGACCACCGGAGGCAGCGGCGGTAACGCCGGCACCACGGGCAGCGGTGGCAGCAGCGCCATGACGGGCGCGACCACCAGCACCACGGGCAGCGGCGGGGCCGGCGGCGCGGGCGCGACCACCAGCACCACGGGCGCGGGAGGCAGCGCGACCACGAGCACCACCGGCAGCGGGACGGGCGGCGCGGGCGGCGCGATGGAGCTCTTCGATCCCAACCTCGATGGGCCTTATACCTTCAAGGAGATCGACGACAGCACCATGGTGGCGGCGACCGGGCACAACGTGCCTGTCCACTGCGCCTATCCCACCGCGGGGCCCAGCGCCGGGCCCTATCCGGTGGTCCTCTTCGCGCATGGCTTCCAGCTCCCGCCGACGCAGTACGCGGGCTACGTCAAGCGACTGGCGAGCTTCGGATACGTGGTCGTCAACGTGGACTTCCCCGCTCCCTTCTTCGGCCTGAAGCACACCGACAACGCCAAGGACCTGATCGGCGCCCTCGACTGGGTGAAGGGCAAGGCGGAGCTCGCCGGCAAGGCCGACGTGAACAACACCGGCGCCACCGGGCACTCGCTGGGAGGAAAGGTGTCCTTGCTGGTGGCCACCCAGGAGCCCCGGATCAAGGCCTCCATCAACCTCGATCCCGTCGACAGCTCGATGAACTGCGCCCCGGCCGATTGCCCGGACGTGAGCGCGCTGATGCCGAGTCTCCAGATCCCCACCGGCTTCGTCGGCGAGACGACCGACGCCGCGGGCGGGTTCCAGCCCTGCGCGCCCGCCGCCGACAACTTCACCACCTTCTACGCGGGCGCCAACGCCCCGAGCCTCTCGGTCACCGTCAAGGGGGCCAATCACATGAGCTTCCTCGACAACGTGGCCATCTGCGGCTTGACGTGCAGCTTCTGCAACATGGCCACCGTGCCCAACGCCCAGGTCAACGGCCTCTCCAAGGCCTATGTCGTGGCCTTCTACGAGCGACACCTGCGCGGGAACGCTGGCTATGACACCTACCTCACCGGGGCAGAGGCGCAGGCCCGCTACGTGGCCACCGGACAGGCCACCATCGTCTCCAAGTAGGGCGGGCCTCGGCCGCGCGGGTCAGGACCGGACGACGAGCACCGACTGCGTGGCGTGGTTCACCACCTTGGCCGCGGTGGTGCCGATCAGCTTGTCGAGGCCGGAGTAGCCGTGTGAGCCGATCACGATGAGATCGCACTTCTTCTCGTTCGCGGCGTGGCAGATGGACTGCCAGGGGTTGCCCACGCCGACGACGGCCTCGAGCAGCAGGCCCTCCGGCACGGTGGCGGCGAGCTGGTCGAGGTATTTCTGCGCCTCCTGCTCGAGCAGCTCGGCGAGCGCCGCGGGGGACATGGAATAGGCCTCGTGGGGGATCTCGGTCGGGATGCCCACGGCCCGGAAGAGGACCAGCTTTCCGCCGACGCGGCGCGCGAGCTCGATCGCGGAGGTGAGCACGCTCGTGGTGCGAGGCGAAGCGTCCAAGCCAACGAGAATACGATCCATGACGGGCCCCTTTCGGTGAGTGAGGCACTGCCTTTACCAGTGGTGGAGCGAGGATTCACGTCTCATGCCATAGTCATCGCGAACCGCGTGTTGAAACCCCTCGATCAGAGCCCTACCGCCTTCGCGGAGCTGACCGTCGGGGCTCACCGTCTGGCCTTGCTCAAGGACGGCGGCGAGACCTTCCCGGCCATGCTCGCCGCCATCGCCGGCGCGCGGCGGGCGATCTGCTTCGAGACCTACATCTTCCGCTCCGATCGCACCGGCGCCCGCTTCGCCGAGGCCCTCGCCGAGCGGGCGCGCGCGGGCGTCGAGGTGAGCTTCCTCTACGACGCCTGGGGCTCCTCGGTGTCGAGCGCGACGCTCTCGCTACTCCACGCCGCGGGGGTGCGCACCCTGGCCTTTCACCCGCTGGCCTTCATCGGGCAGCGGCGGGCCTTCATCGGGCGGATGACCCGCCGCGATCACAAGAAGACGCTGGTCGTGGACTCGGAGGTGGGCTTCACGGGCGGCATCAACATCTGCGACGACTATGGGCCGCTCGACGGGCCGGGGTGGCGCGACACGCACCTGCGCATCGAGGGGCCGGCGGTGGGCGAGCTGGAGGGCTTCTTCCTCCACACCTGGCGGCGAGGGGGCGGAGAGCCCGTGGATCCAGCGCTGCACGTGGGCCCCACGCGGCGCGTCGATCCGGCGGTCACCGTGCTGACCAGCGATCAGCACCGCGGGCGGATGAGCATCCGCGAGGCTTACCGGCGGGCGATCACCCAGGCGAGGGAGCGGATCCTCCTGACCAACGCCTACTTTCTCCCGGAGATCCGGCTGCTGCGCGCGCTGATCGCCGCGGCCCGGCGCGGCGTGGACGTGCGGGTCATGGTCCCGGGCACGACCGACGTCCCCGCGGTGCTCTACGCGTCGCGCTCGATCTACGAGCTGCTCCTCGACGGCGGGGTGCGGATGTTCGAGTGGAAGGGGCGGGTGCTCCACGCCAAGACCGCGGTGATCGACGGCCACTGGAGCACGGTGGGCTCGTCGAACCTCGACCTGCAGTCGCTGCGCCACAACCTCGAGGTCAACGCGATGATCGACGATCGAGGCTTCGCCGGGGCGCTCGAGGCGATGTTCACCGAGGACCTCGGGCACTGCGAGGAGATCGTCCACGAGCGCTGGCGCCGGCGCCCGCTCTGGACCCGGGCGATCTCCTGGGGCGCGTACCTGTTGCGCGACTGGTTGTAGAGGCGAAAGACGCAGCGTCTGCGTGGCGGCGCTGGATTTGCGCCACCCTGTTCGGGCATGATCTGCTTTGAAATCGGGATTTGCGCGCACGGCCCAAGTCCTGCAAACGGCGGCTCGTGGGGTTGGTTTGGAGCGCTCTCATGTCCCTGCAACGTTTCGAACGCGAGGTGGTCACCGTCGGGCTGGAGTCCCCGGTGATCGTCGCCGCGCAGCGCATGCGGGACGAGCGGGTCGGCTGCGTGGTGGTCAGCCGGGAGGGGCGGCCGGTCGGCATCCTCACCGACCGGGATCTCGCGCTGCGCGTCGTCGCGGCGGGCCGGGACGCCGAGCGCACCACCGTCGCGCAGGTGGTGACCTTCGAGGCCGTGTCGCTGCTCCACACCGACACCATCGAGACCGCGCTCAGCCGGATGCGCGAGTTCGGCGTGCGCCGCCTCCCCATCGTGAACGAGGCCGGGATGATCACCGGCATCGTCACCGCCGACGACCTGCTCCCGCTCCTCGCGCACGAGCTGCTCGCGCTCGGCAGCGGGATCGAGGACAACGTCGACACCTCCGAGAGCCGGTGAAGGAGCCCGTGTCGATCAACGCCCTCTCCGGGCCCGCCGAGTCGATGTTCGAGGAGATGAAGCGCTACGTGCGCTTCAGCCCCGAGGACGAGGTCGCCCTCGCCGAGCTCCGCCCGCTGGTCGCTCCCCACTTTCAGCGGATCGCCGCGGAGTTCTACGAGCGGATCCGCGAGCACGAGGACGCGCACGCGGTGTTCACCGGGGAGGCGCAGATCGGGCGGCTCCAGGCCTCGCTGGTGCGCTGGATGGAGCGGATCTTCGCCGGGCCCTACGATCAGGCCTACTTCGAGGAGACGGCCACGATCGGCCGCGTGCACGTGCGGATCGGCCTGCCCCAGCGCTACATGTTCACGGCGATGGCGCTGATCCGCAGCTCGCTCTCGTCCATCGCCGAGGAGACGCAGGGGCCGCGCTCGCGGCGGACGCGCGACGCCCTCCACCGCATCCTCGATCTGGAGCTCGGCATCATGATGGAGAGCTACCGCGACGCCTACGCGGCGCGCTTGCAGCACCTCGATCAGCTCGAGCGCCACGAGGCCTACCGCACGCTGAGGCGCACCGAGCACCGCTACGTGAACGCGGTCGAGCTCGGCAAGACGCTGATCGTCGGGCTCGATCAGGGCGGGGTGATCCGGCTCTTCAACCGCGAGGCGGAGCGGGTGACGGGCTTCGGTCGAGACGAGATCCTGGGCAGGTCCTTCGGGGCCACCCTCTCCGAGAGCAGCCGCTTCGGCGGCGACGGGGCCGCGCTCATGCACGGCCACGACGCCGGGCCCGTCTCGCGCGAGGACGAGCACGCGCTGCTCATCGCCGCCGCCGCCGCGGGCCACCCGATCGCCAGCGAGATCATCGAGGGCGTGGTCCGCGTCCGCTCCGGCAAGCTGCGCGACGTGCGCTGGCAGCTCGCGCACGCGCCCTCGAGCGGCGAGCCCGAGGAGGTGGTGCTGTTCCTCTTCGGCCGCGACACGACCGACGAGAACGCTGTTGCCGCGCGTCAACGCCAGAACGAGAAGCTCGCCGCGGTGGGGACGCTCGCGGCCGGGCTGGCCCACGAGATCAGGAACCCGCTCAACGGCGCGCAGCTGCACGTGACCTTCCTCGAGCGCTCGCTGCGCAAGGCCGGCGTGGACGCCGAGGCCCTCGACGCGGTGCGGGTGGTGGGCGACGAGATCCAGCGCCTCTCCGCGCTGGTCACCGAGTTCCTCGACTTCGCGCGCCCGAAGCCCCTGGAGCGCCGCACGGTGAGCCTCAGGGCCCTGTGCGATCACGTCTTCCAGCTGATCACCCCGGTCGCCGAGGCGGCCAAGGTCACGCTGAGCTGCGAGCACCCCACGTCCGAGCTACAGATCGAGGTCGACCCCGCCAAGCTCGAGCAGGTGCTGCTCAACCTGCTCCAGAACGCCATCGAGGCCGTGGAGCCGCTGGGCGGCGGGAAGGTGGTCGCCCGGGCCCGCCGGAGGCCCCGGACCGTCGTCATCGAGATCGAGGACAACGGCCCCGGTTTGCCGGCGCCGGAGGCTCCCATCTTCGACCCCTTCTTTTCCACCAAGCCCTCCGGTACGGGCCTCGGGCTTGCTATCGTGCATCGAATCGTGACCGATCACGATGGCTCGATCGACGTCGAGAGCACGGCAGGGCGAACGGTTTTTCGTGTCGTTCTGCCCATCCGCTCCCCCGTGATCCAAGAAGTCACAAGAAGGCGCTGACATCATGGCAAACACCCTGGGACAGTCCAAGGCCCGCATCCTCGTGGTCGACGACGAGCCGAGCGCTCGATCCGGGCTGGAGAAGCTCCTCCGCCAGGACGGGTACGAGGTCGACTCGGCCTCCGAGGGGCCCCTCGCCCTCGCGCTCGCGTCGGAGCGGCCGCCCGACGTGGTGGTCACCGACCTGAAGATGCCAAAGATGGACGGCGTCGAGCTGCTCCGGAAGCTGCGCGAGCAGGATCCGGATCTGCCGGTGATCGTCGTCACCGCCTTCGGCGACGTGGCCTCGGCCGTCGGGGCGATGCGCGCCGGCGCGGAGGACTACCTCACCAAGCCCGTCGACTTCGACGCGCTGGCGCTGGCGATCGAGCGAGCCCTCGAGCGGCGCGATCTCAAGGTCGAGGCCGAGAACCTCCGCCGCCAGCTGCGCGAGCGCGACGGTGAGGGGCTGGAGGGGCTGATCGGCGCGAGCCCGGCGATGCAGAAGGTCTACCGCGTCGCCCGCCAGGTCGCGGCGGCGCGCGCGACCGTGCTGATCACCGGCGAGAGCGGCACCGGCAAGGGCGAGCTGGCCCGGGCCATCCACCGCAAGGGGCCGCGCGCAGACAAGGCGCTGATCACCCTGCACTGCGCCGCGCTCGCCGAGTCGCTGCTGGAGAGCGAGCTCTTCGGGCACGAGAAGGGGGCCTTCACCGGCGCCGACAAGCGCCGCGCCGGCCGCTTCGAGCAGGCCCACGGCGGCACGCTCTTCCTCGACGAGGTGGGCGAGATCCCGGCCTCGACGCAGGTGAAGCTGCTGCGCGTGCTTCAAGAGAAGACCTTCGAGCGCGTCGGTGGCAACGACGTGATCGAGGTCGACGTGCGCCTCGTCGCCGCGACCAACCGGGACCTCGCCGAGGACGTGCGGCAGGGCCGCTTCCGCGAGGATCTCTACTACCGCCTCAACGTGGTCCACATCGAGATGCCGCCGCTGCGCCTGCGCGGGAGCGACGTGCTCGTGCTCGCCGATCACTTCCTGCGCCGCTTCACGCAGGAGAACAAGAAGCGGGTCGAGGGCTTCAGCGAGGACGCGCGCGCCAAGATCGTGGCCCACCGCTGGCCGGGCAACGTGCGCGAGCTGGAGAACGCCATCGAGCGCGCGGTGGTGCTCTGCGAGGGCTCGCAGATCGCCGGGAGCGACCTGCCCATCGACGTGGCGCCGATGCCCAAGGGCGTGCTGCGCGTGCCGGGCGCGACGATGGCGGAGATCGAGCGCTTCGCGATCCTGACGACGCTGGAGGCGACCAACGGGTCGACCACCAAGGCGGCGGAGATGCTGGACATCAGCGTGCGCACCATCCAGTACCGGCTGCACGAGTACGGCCTCGCCAACAAGGAGAAGCGGCCCAACGAGCGCTGACGGGGGCGCGCCTCCATCGCGCTCGACGCGGCAGATCTTCACGACCTCCAGGGCAGGGACCCTGGAGGGGATGAAGACCGTCGCCCGGGCGGTGCGTCACTGGGGCGTGCTCTCGTAGGGCGTCGTGCTCGCGTCGTAGAGCCCGTCGGTCACGTAGCGAAAGCCGTGCGCGCGGACGTGGTGCTCCGCGTGCCGCGCGCACCAGAGCTCCTTGCCCTGCGTGACGAAGCGCCGCTCCACGCAGTCGTGGCAAGGCGGCTCGATCTCCGGGACGCGCGTCGCCTTGTCGTGATCCTTGGGGCGGATGATCCACACCGGGCAGCGAGCCAGGCGGCTGATGTGCTCGGCGACGGAGCCGAGGAGCAAGCGCTGGGCGCCGCTCCGCCCCTGGGAGCCGACGACCACCAGATCGGCGTCGAGATCGGCGGCGAGCTGCGCGACCTCCCGCGCGGGCGAGCCCCGGCGGAAGTGGGCGACGACGCGGATCGGCGGGAAATTGGGGAAGCGCTTCTTCACCTCCGCGAGGCGCTCGCCCGCGCGCACCCTGACCTTCTCCAGCAGGAGGGCCGGGTCGACGTCGCTCCCGAGCGCCCCGTTGAGGGCCACCTCCAGCGCGCGCTCGGGCTCGACGTAGACCACGTGGAGCTCGCCGTTGCGCAGGCCGGTGAGCTCCAGGGCCGAGTCGACGGCGTGGTTGGCGAGGTCCGAGAAATCGATGCCTACGACCACCATGTAGCGTGCGTCTGCCATGGAAACCTCCTTGGCCGCGGGGGCCATCGAAGCTCCTCTCCGCATCGCGCGTGCCATCGTGATCCAGCGGGCCTATTTGCGCCGCAGCGCAGGCGACGCGCAGCGCGTGCGACACAGCGCAGCCTCTTCGCTCGCGAGCCCGCGGCAACCTGGCCGGCCTGATGCTACATTGCCGCCCCATGTCCTCGTTTCGCCGCTTCCGCGGCACCATCAGCTACCTCACCAACGACGCCCTCGAGGCCGCGGTCAACTGCGCGCTCGCCCTCGAGCGCCCCCTCCTGATCAAGGGCGAGCCTGGCACCGGCAAGACGCTGCTCGCCGAGGCCATCGCCGCCTCGCTCGAGACCGAGCTCATCCCCTGGAACGTGAAGAGCACGACGCGCGCCCAGGACGGCCTCTACGTCTACGACACGGTGCAGCGCCTCTACGACTCGCGCTTCGGCGACGGGGACGTGAAGGACATCCGCCGGTACATCAAGCTCGGGCCGCTCGGCCAGGCGCTGAAATCCGACAAGCGCGTGGTGCTGCTCATCGACGAGGTCGACAAGGCCGACCTCGAGTTCCCCAACGATCTGCTCCACGAGCTCGATCGCATGCGCTTCCGGATCACCGAGACCGGCGACGAGATCGCCGCGAAGGAGCGGCCGGTGGTGATCATCACCAGCAACAACGAGAAGGAGCTGCCCGACGCCTTCCTCCGTCGCTGCGTCTTCCACTTCATCGACTTCCCCGACGCGGCCTTCATGCGCCGGATCGTCGAGGTGCACCACCCGGGCCTCTCCGCCGCGCTGGCCGAGCAGACGCTCAAGGTCTTCTTCGAGATCCGCGGCAACACCCGCCTGCGCAAGCGCCCGAGCACCAGCGAGCTCATCGACTGGATCGCCGTGCTCAAGCGCGCCGGCGTCGAGGAGGTCAAGCTGGAGAGCTCGCTGCCCTTCCTCGGCGCGCTGCTCAAGAAGGAGCAAGATCTGGCGGCATTTGCGGACCAGCTCGCCGGTGGTCGCCGCTATCGATCCTGAGGGCTCAGCATGTTCATCGACTTCCTCTACGAGCTCCGCGCCCGCAAGGTGCCGGTCGGTACCCAGGAGGCGGTGGCCCTGGCCCGCGCGCTCGACGCGGGCCTGCACGACTCCACGCTCGACGGCTTCTACCACCTGTCTCGCGCGCTGCTGATCCACGACGAGGCTCACCTCGACGACTTCGACGTGGTCTTCGCCTCGCACTTCCGGGGCGTCGCCGTCGAGGCCAAGAAGATCGCCCAGGATCTGCTCGACTGGCTCAGGGACCCGATCAAGATGCGCGAGCTCTCCGATGAGGAGCGGGCGTCGATCGAGGCCCTGGATCTGGAGGAGGTGCTGCGGCAGTTCGAGGAGCGGCTGAAGCAGCAGAAGGAGCGCCACGACGGCGGCAACCGCTGGATCGGCACGGGCGGGACGTCCCCCTTCGGGCGCGGCGGGGAGAACCCGAGCGGCATCTCGGTGGGCCCGAAGGGCGGCGGGAAGGGTGGGGCGATGCAGACGGCCGACGCCCGCAAATACCGTCCCTACCGCAGCGACGTGGTGCTCGACGTGCGGCAGATCGAGGTGGCGCTGCGCAAGCTGCGCGCCTTCGCCCGCGAGGGATTGGACGACGAGCTGGACATCGAGGGGACCATCGACGCGACGGCGAAGGACGCGGGCGAGCTGTCGATCGTCACCCGCCCGCCGCGCCGCAACAACACGCGCGTGCTCCTGATGATGGACGTGGGCGGCTCGATGGACCCCTACGCGCACCTCATGTCGCAGCTCTTCAGCGCCGCCAAGCGCTCGACCCACTGGAAGGAGCTGCGCACCTACTATTTTCACAACTGCATCTACGGGAAGGTCTACAAAACAGAGGGTTTCCAGGAGCCGATGCTGGTGCGGGATCTCATCAACGAGTGCGGCCCGCACTACAAGCTGGTGCTGATCGGCGACGCCTCGATGGCGCCCTACGAGCTGCTCGGCGCGCCCGGTTACGGCGAGGAGGGCAAGACGCCCGGCGTGGCCTGGTTGATGGCGCTGCGCGAGCACTTCGCGCGCTCGGTGTGGCTCAACCCCGACGGGGTGGGAGAGATCGGGCATCCGACGGTGGACGCGATTCGCAGCATCTTCCCGATGTACGCGCTCACGCTCGAGGGGTTGGGGCAGGCGGTGGGCGAGCTTCTCCGCGGCGGCAAGCGCGCCGGCTGAGGGCCTGGACAGGCGACTGCGCGCGCGGGGGGATCTCCCTTGACGTGGCTCGACCTCGGTTCGAAGTTCAAGCGGTGGCCGCTCCTCCCGCTCCATCCGCGACCGAGAAGGGCGCGATCGACGTCCTGATCCGCGTGAGCCGGATGATCTCCGCCGCCGCCGAGCCCGCCGAGATCCTCCCGCTGCTGGCGCAGGCCGCGGTCGAGCAGCTCGGCGCCGATGCGTCCGCCGTCCTTCGGGTCACCGCCTCGGACGGCGTGCGCCTCGCCGCCTCGCACAACCTTCCCGCGGGGCTGCCGCGCCTCTCGATCGACGACGACGCCGACAGCGCCGAGCAGGGCCAGTGCCTGCTCTCGGCCTGCGGGGGCCGCTTCGCGGGCGCCCACACCCTGCCGCTGGTGAGCGGCGGCGATCTCTTCGGCTCGCTGGTCCTCCTCTTCGCCCGTGACGAGGACCTCGCGCCCGACCGCAAAGCGCTCGCCGAGGGCCTGGTCGATCTCGCCGCCACCAGCCTCTCCCGCGCCGCGCAGTACGCGGAGCTCAGCCGCAACTACGCCGAGCTCCGCGCGTCACGCGCCGTCCTCAGCCGCTCGCACAAGCTGCGCGCCCTCGGGCAGATGGCGGCGGGCGTCTCGCACGATCTCAAGAACATCCTGAACCCCCTCTCGCTCCACCTCCAGTTCCTCAGGCGCGCGCTCCCGCGCG
>Ga0075163_10005479_pt1 | contig 16920 bp, 9 predicted proteins | sample JI1023141ADNA_FD_71478 | JGI IMG/M metagenome (GOLD analysis project Ga0075163, IMG submission 71478) | Wastewater effluent complex algal communities from Wisconsin, to seasonally profile nutrient transformation and Carbon sequestration -... | ecosystem: Engineered > WWTP > Effluent > Algae...
AGCGTTTGATGTAGTAAATGTGGTCTAGCTTATTCGTGAAGGCTCTTTCGGCGGACAATATTTTCAGATAAGCGTTGAGGAAGAATTTGAAGTGTTTTGCGACGAAGTTCTCGAAGTCTTCGGGGGACTCCGGGTCGAGGCACATTTTGGCAAGGTTATCCCTTACCCAACTGTGGAAGCGGGTTCCGATTTTCTCGAAATCCTCGTTCTGCGATCCAGCGTTGCCAGGTCGAATGGTGTCTGCATACTGGCCGCGGAGCCATGCTTGGAAAAAGCGCTGATCCTCATCCTTGTCATATTCGCCTAGCGATTGGATGGCCTTCTTCCATTCTGCGTTTGCTTGTTGACGTTTGGCTGACTTATCGTAGCGAGATAGGATGAATCCCTTCAGCATCTCGGTCGAGGTGAGATTAAGTCCCCGATCATTCATCGTCTCGAAGATCGTGTAGGCATTGTCGTTAGAGTAGGCGATGATCTCGACAAGCATCACATTATACTTCAGCCAATCAATAAAGAACGGCAGAGTCGCGCCTTTTATCTCTTCAGGAAAGTATTCTTCAATATCATCGTAGCGCTTCACCATGTTGATGGTGGAGGCATCGTCGTCTTCCTTGATCGAGTATTCGCCTTGGTGAAATAATTGTTCGAGGCAGACGGTTCGCTCATCGACTTGGATGTTGAAGGACCGAGATCCCCGTAGCTCCGAGAAAATCATGGGCTCGATGGTTTCATGGATGCCCAAGCTCTTCTGCAAATTGTTGAGATAGATGAGGAGGAGGGTAATGGATGTCAGCCGCTGTTGCCCGTCAATGATGCTGCGTTGACCATCCTTTTCGCTTACGACGAATGGGCCAAGGTAGTAGTTGTTATAGTTCTCACCCTCCGTTCGCGCATTGCCCTCGGTGTGTTCATTCAGAAAGGTTTCGGTCAGGTCGGTGATTAATTGTTCGATGTGCTTTTGTTTCCAGTTATACTCACGCTGGAAATAATCAACGGTGTATTTCTTCTCGTTGAGCACCTGGAAAATGGTGCGGTCGTGGGCTTCGATCTTATTGGTAAGTCTGCTCATGGTTGGTGTGCTGACCATAGAAAGGGGGAAAGGGTTTCGTCGAAGCGTTGCTCAAGATTCCAGGGGTTGCGTTTCCGACTCCAACAACAGCTTCGACATAGTCTTAGGTCCGACGGAGCAGCATATAGAAAGCTTTGTCGAAAGAACGCAGTTTTTTGGCAAAAGGCGGCGTAGGACAACGGCGGGTGGGCCGGGAAGCCTTGCGCAGTGGGACGTGGCACGCTGCTGGCCCTGGGCATGGGCGGCTACCAAACCGTGGACTGAGCCGGCCAGCATGGGCTGGCAGTTGCTCGAGCTAAATCGGCCCCTACAGCCTGATTTCGCAAGATGGGAGGATCCAGCTCCGAGGCTAGTTCAGAAACAGCTTGCCCACGCGAGCCAAGCAAGGTCATTACTCCATGCATGTCCGGCTATGTCCTTTTGTCCTGGCTCGCCGTTCAGAACGACCCGTTCGAGTGCGAGCGCCAGCCGCGGCGTGGGGAGCCTCGGCAAAGGCGCCTGGTCGATGGGGTACCGGTCCCGGGACCAACGCTGACGTTGCTGACGGATCCGACCTCGCCGTACCGCGGGCAGATCACTGACGCGGTGTTCTTCCGTCAGGGAGATAAGGAGGCGCAGTTCCACCAGGGAGTGTACGACGAGCTAGCGGTGGAGCTCCGCGAGCGGGTCCCTGGGTTGCGGCTGCACTCGCGAGTCTTCGATGGGGATGACCCTACAGACCATGGCGCGCTATTTGAGTTCTTGCGGGCCGAGATCCCGCGGCTGCGCCGGGAGTTCGCGGGCCGGAAGCTGATTGTCCATGTGTCGCCTGGGACGCCCTCCATGCAGACCGTCTGGGTACTGATGGCCGAGACCGGGTTTATTGCGCCGCCTTTCGAGACAGTCAAGTCCTACCGGGTTGAGGAGCGCCGAGGACGGCCGGCGGTCGCGCTGGTCAGGCTGGGCATCGACACGTATTACAAGCGCTACACGGAGGTCCGTCCGCGCCAAGTCGCCACCGAGGAGCAGGAGCTGCGCTGGGATCCGACGCGATTCCGCTCCCCGGTGCTGCAGCGGCTGTTCACCGAGGCGCAGCGGACGGCTCGGCTGCGCGTGCCGGTGCTAATCTTGGGCGAGCGCGGCACCGGCAAGACCACGCTCGCGGGGTGGATTCGCGCGGTCAGCTTGTTCCGCAAACAGGAGCTGGATCGGGGTTGGCCGGCCGTCGCCTGCGGCCAGTACACCGCAGAGATGATGCGCGCCGAGCTATTTGGCTACAAGAAGGGGGCTTTCACCGGAGCGCTCCGGGATCAAGACGGGCTGCTCAAGCACGCCGACGGGGACACCGTGTTTTTGGATGAGATTGGCGACGTCTCCCGCGACATGCAGCGGCTGCTGCTCAAGGCGATCGAGGAAGGGCGGTTTCAACCCCTGGGGACCTCGGAGTATGAGACTTCCCGCTTTCGGCTGTTAACCGCTACGAACCTCTCTTGGAAGGAGCTGCAGGGTCGCCTAGACGCCGATTTTTTGGACCGCATCAGCGCCTTTGTCTTGCGCGTGCCGGCGCTGCGTGAGATCCGGGATGACTTGGACTGGCTGTGGGACGATGTGCTGGCCACAGCCGCCAGACGCGCCGAGGTGCCAGCCCATTACGCGCGGTTAGGTGCCAAGCCGCGGGAGCAGGTCCTCCGAGCGCTGCGCGAGCACCCGCTGCCTGCAAACCTGCGCAACCTGTTCCAGGTCGCGTGGCGACTGCTGGCGGCGCGCTTCGACCATGAACAGCCATTACCGGTGGACGAGGCGGTCGCGTATGCGCTTCTGGCACTTGCTCCTGACGACACGGCGGCGATGGTGACGGACGCGGGGCTGCCACGGCAGGTCGCGCGGGCTTTCGTAGAGGGCCGCCCACTGCCAGATGACCTGTTGGCGGCCGGTCGCTTCAATACCGAAGAAGTGCTGGCCGGCCTACGCGTCTATCTGGCAGATGAGCTCCGGCGGCTAGCGCGGCTCGGCGGAGTCGACCTCGACCAGGTCGCGGACGTCGGGGGGCGAACGCTCAGAGATTGGGCCCGGAAAAAATCTTCTGACTGAGTGGCAATTTTTCTCCGCATAGGCGGGATCGCTTGGCCCAAAGACCTTGGTGTTATGGGCTTTGGTCGATGGCAGACCATTAACCCCCCTGAGATTGGCACGAGTGCTGCTTTTCCTCCATCTGCTCTGGCTCGATGCCAGGCAAGGAGGGTCGTCGATGCTCGGTCTCCTGCTTACTGCTCACGCTGCCCAGCGCTGTCGCTGCCGTGCCATCCCGCATGCGGCAGTCGCTGCCGCGCTTGATCACGGTGGTCGCCGGCTGATCCGCGGGGCTGAGGTGTACACCCTCGGCTGGCGAGAGGTCGATCGCTGCGCCGTGGCTGGCTTGGACTTTTCCCGATTTGAGGGCACCGAGGTGGTTTGTGCTCACTCGGGAGAGATCCTGACCGTGTACCGCAATCGCCGCGTGCGCCGCAGTCGCAGGTACTGAGGCTGTAATTTAGCGCGACAGAAATGGTCAGAAAAAGCGTCATACCAAGAACCCGTTTAGCGATACATCCAATGTGGAGAAGAAGCCCATGACCCAGCTCAAAGAGTTCACAATGTCATCTGCGCGTCCACTCCCGGTGCTGCTGCTGGCTGATATCAGCGGCAGCATGGCCAGCGATGGGAAGATCCAGTCATTGAACCATGCCATGCGCGAGATGATCTCGACCTTCGCCCAGGAGGACGACCTCCGGGCCGAGATCCATGTCGGCGTGGTAACCTTCGGTGGCGCGCAGGCCAAGCAGCACCTGGCCATCGGGCCGGCCAAGCAGGTAACGTGGAGCGACCTGCCCGCCAGCGGCAGCACCCCTATGGGGTCGGCGTTCCGGCTGGCCACCCAGATCGTCGAAGATCGAGCGCTGATCCCAAGCCGTGCGTACCGGCCCACGGTGGTTTTGCTGTCCGATGGGCAGCCGACGGATGAGTGGAAGGCGTCGCTCGATACCCTGCTTAAGAGTGAGCGCGGCGGCAAGGCGTTCCGGATGGCGCTGGCGGTCGGCGCCGACGCAGACGAGAACGTGCTCAAGGCGTTCCTCAACGACCCGGAGGCGCGGGTCTTCCGGGCCGACGAGGCGCGCCAGATCCGGCAGTTCTTCCGGCTGGTCACGATGAGCGTCACCAGCCGCTCACGCAGCCAGAATCCCAACGCGGCTCCCCCCACCGCCGCGGCCGGAGCCAAGCTCCCCGCGGACGAAGGTTGGGATCTCTAGATGCTGCGCGCGCTCGGGGCATCGGTGCGCGGGCCAGCCCATACAGCCGAGGGGCTGGCGAACCAAGATGCGTGGAGCGCGCGGGTCGGTGCGCGTGGCGCACTAGCAGTGGTCTGCGATGGCATGGGCAGCAAGCCGCACGCTCGGCTCGGGGCGATTTCGGCGGTGGCGGCGGCACGTAGCGCGTTTGGGCACTGGGTCCGCGCCAGCAACGGTCGGCCGGAGGACCTGGCGCGTCTCACTGAAGTGCTGTGGCGACTCAGGCTAGGTGAAACCCCACCCGAGCAGGCCGCGACGACGTGCCTGCTCGGCGCGCTGCGCCCCGATGGCAGCGGGGCCGCGCTCCAACTCGGGGACGGCCTTATCGGCGTGCTGCGTCCCGACAATAGCTTCACTGTGCTCACCCCAGAGCGCACGACGTTCGGATCGCTGTCGGTGGGTCTCGGGGTCCGGCACGGGCTCACGGATTGGGGCCTGCACACGGTAACTCCGCTCCCGCCCGGCGGTGCGCTGATCCTGGCCAGCGATGGTGTTGCCGACGATCTGCAGCCGAAACGCTGGGCCGATTTTGTAACCTGGCTCGTGAGTGATGTAGCGTGCGACCCAGCCCCGGTGCGGCGGCTCCAACGAGAGCTGCGCGCGTGGCCGGTGCCGCACCATCGAGATGACAAGACTGTGGTGGTATTATGGAACACACCGGATCAGTAGGTACGTTCACCGATGAGAATGGAGTCCTGTATCGGGTCGACCGTAGCCTGGGCGCGGGTGGCCAGGGTGAGGTCTTCCTGGTTCAGGGCGGGCATCGGATTGTCAAGCGGATCACCAGGGGTGGGGATCGGGAGGCGCTACGCCGGCAGCTAGCGTTCGTCAAGCGGCTGGACCTTTCGGGGCTACACGTCGCTCGTCCGATCGCGCTGCTAAGACCTCCGCATACGGGGTACGTGGCGGAGTTTCTTAGCGACATGGTACCGATCCGATTGCTTCTCAAGCCACCGAGCGGGACTGCGATGGTGCCCTGGTATTGCGCAGGCGGAGGGCTAAGACGCCGACTGCGCTTGCTTGCCCACGCCGGGGAGGCGCTCGCGGGGCTCCATGCGCGGGGTTTGGTCTATGGAGATGTGTCGCACAACAACATCTTCATCTCAGCGCAGGCCGAGGCCCACGAGGCATGGCTAATCGACCTGGACAACCTCTGTACGCACAGCGAACCGGGGCGAGCGGTGTTCACACCGTACTATGGCGCGCCCGAGATTGTCACCGGGCGAAGCGGCGCGACCTCGCTCTCGGATGCCTGGGCCTTTGCGGTGCTGGCGTTTAACGCGCTGACGCTGCTCCATCCGCTGTGCGGAGACCTGGTCCGCGACGGCGAGCCCGAACTTGAAGAACAAGCCCTGACCGGTCAAGTGCCGTGGATCGATCACACCACCGACTCACGGAACCGCGCCAGCGATGGGCTGCCACGGGAGCTGGTGCTCGGGTCCAAGCTGCAGGACCTGGCCTGTCGCACGTTCGAACACAGCGTGGCCAAGCCACTCGCTCGCCCTGGCGTCGAGGCGTGGGTAGAGCGGTTGCACCTGGCCGCCGACCAGACGGTGCGTTGCACCAGCTGCGCGGGGACCTTCTTGGTCAGCGCGGCAGCCTGTCCATTTTGTGCGGTGCCGCGACCTACGCCGATCCTGGTCCGGCTTCAACGCTGGGAGCCAGGGCGGGGCGTAGTTGCTGAGATGGGCGTGTGCGCTCAGCTCCCGCTCCTTGAGGAGACGCTCACCCTTACCCGACGTCACTGCCATGCTGAGATTGGGGTAAACGCGCGTCGCCCGGTCATCGCCTTGGAGCGCCGGCCACGCGGTGTCCAGGTCCGCGCACTCGATGGGCCGTGCTGGGTCACACCGCCAGGGAAAAGCGCACAGGACGATGCTCTGGAGGTTGGTTCCCGGGGCCGGATTATTCCTGTTGGGGAAACCGCAGACAGCTGGGCAGTGCACTTTCAGCCCATCAGCACCGCCCACCGCGTAGCCCTCATCAGCGGGGGTCGGCCGTGAGGCTGGACGAAATCAACGTCGGTAACTCCGACACCCTCGATCTGCGCCCGCTGGCCGACCAGTTCGACCCACTGCCAGAGCATCGCACCGAGGTGCTCCTGCAGCGAGCGGCGGACGACGACAAGGAAGCTTGGCTCGTCTGGAGGGGAAACGTATATCCAGTGGCGGCGGCAAACCCAAAACAGCAAGCGCTCCTCACCGAAGTCGTGAGCAGCGGGCTCCCACAGCTGACCTGGGTCGCCGTAGCGAAGCCGGGGCAGGTGGTGGTACAGATCCACCGCTGCGAATTTGCACTGACGTTGCCCATTGAGGAGCAGCTAGCGGTCGGGATAGACGAAACGATCCTTGCTGACCTGCGCCAGCGCTTTCGAATCGGTGGCACTGTTGCCGAGGTGACTGCCTGGCTCACCGAGCGGGTGCTGCTACCACCGGCCCCTAGTGGTCTCAAGGACCGCTGGCGGGCGATCATTAGCGCCGGTGAGAAGCCAGAGATCACAGCCGCCTTCCGGATGCATGGGCGCGATCTAGCCGTCGATGTCAAGCGTGACGGTGAGCGGCTGCGCGTCGAGCGAGTGTTGCGTCCGCGTGGACAGAGCCGGGCCAAACTATGTCTGCTTGATGCGTCACTGGAGTTTGTTGATCTATCGGTGGCGGGTGCGATGCGCACTGGCGTGCGGCACATTCTCGAGGAGGCTGTGCGAGCATCTGGGAGCTATCTGCGGCTTTGGGAGACCTACAACCAGCTGGAACGCAAGCTGCTCCTGCGAAGGGCGCGGCGTCTGGGGGCCTTACGCTATACCCGTCGCGAGCAGCGCCGGGATGGCGGTTGGCGCTTCCACCTGTCCGAGCCGGCAACCGACTTGGCCGACCGATTAGGCGAGCGCGATGAGTGGGCCGGAATCGTCCTGGCCGCGACCACCGAGCCGCCCCACCTGGATGATCCAGATCTGGGTGGCGGCACGACCGAGGAAGCACGCCCGGTTGAAGAGGGGGCGGCGGCACCGCTGGCAGACCTTGGTGCCAACGGGCTTTATGTCGACCTGGCCCCATCCCCTGACGAGGAAGACGACGATCGTCCGCCGGAGTCCGGCTACCTATCGCTCTCGCTGTGCGGTGACCGGGTGCGGCTGCGTCGCCGCGAACAGGCGATGCTACGCTTACGCAGCGGCACCGCAGAAATGCCGCAGCTTGGGCTCCTGCTGGAGGATCGTCCGGTGCCGCGAGCGCAGCACCGCCATCGCGAGCCCCTGAGTCCGGCCGTGCTGGCGGCGTTCCGGGGTCCCCCGACCGAGCGGCAGATCGAAGCGCTGAACGTGGCGCTCAACACCCCTGACGTGGCCCTTATCCAAGGACCGCCGGGCACAGGCAAGACCCAGGTCATCACCGCGCTGGAGCGCCGGCTCGCCGAGCTAGCAGAGGAAGCGGGCGAGGTGACCCACCAGGTCCTAATCGCCAGCGCACAGCATTCTGCCGTCGAGCATGTGGTCCAAAAGACCGAGGTGTTCGGGCTGCCGGCGGTCAAGATCGGGAAGCGCCGCGGCAGCGAAGAGAGCGGAATGGACAGCGTCATGCTGTTCCGGGTCGACCGGGTCGAGCAGCTGCGCTCCGCGCTTCGGCAAAGGCCCATCGAAGAGCGGCTCAAGCAGGCGCACGCGATGGTGGTCTCTTGCCTGAGGGCACCCTTGCACGCGGCAGACCTGGTGTCGCGACTCCAGGAACTGCATGACCTCATCCAAACTGAGCTATCGCCCATGCTGAGCGACCGGCTACTCCAGCGTGCCGCGTCTTTAGCGCGTACTGCCCTGGGCAACGACGACTCTGGAGAGCAGGAGCTACAGCTCCGTGCTGCTCGCGGGCTGCGCATTGAAATGGTCGGTTTCCTGGACGATGGGCCTCTACGGGCGAACATGGCGCTTAGTCGTCTGGGGCCATTGCTTGCTGCAGAGGAGCGGCAGCTCCTAGAGCGCTGCGGCAACTGGGTTGCGTCCGAACTCCCGCCGTTGTTGGCTCCGATCCAAGCGCTTCGCGAGCGCCTCATCGACCTGCTGACCCGGCCCGCTCCACCGCCGCACCCCACCCACGATACCGAAACCGAGCGGCTGCTCCTGGAGCTCGTCGATACGCTAGCTCGTCGCCGTGCCGAGTCGCAGCCCGGGGAGGGCGCGGTGATGGCCACATTCTTGGACGACCTGGAAAAAGATCCGCAGGGGGTCCGCGCGGCGATCGAGCAATACACAGTGGTCCTGGGTGCCACCTGCCAACACGCGGCCAGCAAGACAATGCTGTCCGTACGCGGGATCGATACCGGCTCGGCTCCATTTGAATCGGTGATCATCGACGAGGCCGCGCGCGTCAGCCCGCTCGATCTGTTCATCCCGCTGAGCCTGGCCAAGCGCCGTGCCGTGCTAGTCGGCGACCATCGCCAGCTCCCGCACCTGCTGGAGCCCGCGGTGGAGCGCGAGCTGCAAGATCAGGTAGCCGATGGCGACTTGAGCGCTGAGTCCCTGCAGGCTGTACAGGCCAGCCTGTTTGAGCGAATGTGGCGGTTACTCCGTCAGCTGGAAAGCCAGGATGGGGTTCGCCGAACCGTGACGCTGGATGTGCAGTTCCGCATGCCCCGGGTGCTTGGCGACTTCGTGAGCCAGCAGTTCTACGAGCGATGGGAAGACCCCAAGATCACCTCGGACCGACCAGACAGTGATTTTTTCCATGCGCTGCCCAAGTACCAAAAGAACAACACGCCCTGCGCTGCCGCCTGGCTCAAGGTCGCGGGCGGTCGCGGACGTACCGAGCACAGGGGGCGCAGCAAGTCACGCTCGGTGGAAGCGCAGGCAATTGCGCGTGAGCTGAAGCGCCTTATCGATGTAGACGACCGGCTGACCTTCGGTGTTATCGCTTTTTACGCCGACCAGGTCGACGCCATCAAGGAGGCGCTGCGCACCGAGGGATTATGCGAGGCGACGGACAGCGGCGGCATCCGGGTGGCGGCTGCTTATCAACAGACCATGGGTTTCAACAATAAACCCACTGAGCGTCTCCGTGTGGGGACGGTGGACTCCTTTCAAGGCAAAGAGTTCGACGTGGTGCTGCTGTCCATCACTCGCAGCAACAACTTGCCGGATGTCACGGATGCCGACCGACGTCGCAAGTACGGGCATCTCTTGCTCAACAACCGCCTATGTGTAGCGATGAGCCGCCAGCAGCGGTTGCTTATCGCAGTCGGGGATCTGGAGTTTATCCAGTTGGCTGAGGCACTTCCACCGCTGCGCGCGTTCGCAGAACTGTGTGGAGGCGACCATGGCGTCATTCTCTAGCGACACCAGGGTACTGCGCTTCCCGTGGCGCCATAGCAGCGGCCAGTCGCGTTGGCTGCTGTGGCCAGCGCTTGGCTTTCGTGTTGTGGCGCCTTCTCTCCGCAGGCGCGAGTTAAATGTCTTTGAGCGTGCGGTCCTTGGTCTGTGCCGCGCTGGCTGCTTTCAGGTGGATCGCGTCGCCGAGCGGCTATTGTTAGCACCGGCGCTGGCTGCTCACATCTTGATCGATCTGACCCAGCGCCACTACTTGGATCATGCAGGGGCGCCGACCAAACGCGGGGTCGAACTACTCGACGAAACAGACGACGAGCTTTCTAGTGATCCAATCTGCGGCTACGTCTTTCGCGACCCGGACAGCCAGGAGCTGTGGCCCCGCCTTGTGGTGACCGCTCTGCCATATGCAGAGACCGGCCTGGATGAGCAAAAGCGGCTCCGCCTGCTGCGGGGAAGCGTCGGCAACCCGCAGCAGGAGCTAACCTTTTCCATCCCGCCGCGCAGCTTGCATGGCCTCACTGCACCAGCGCCGCCTTCCGCTGACGAAGTGATACGGGCGAGCCGAGCCCACCGGCGCAAATCGGCCTGGCTCGACGAAACCGACCCACGCGACACCCCCCTGCTGGGAAAAGTCACGCTGATCGATGAGCACGCAGAGCCCTTTTGGCTGGCGGTACGAGTCGATGCCCCCAATGGCGAATTGCGAGCCGCAGACCCCTTCGGCCTGGGCGATAACCCGCACCTGCTGAGCTGGATCGAGGCCCGCCTGGACGAGCCCCCGGTGCTTCGGCGTTTCCTGGCACCGCTAATCGGGGACGAGTCCGAGGAACCAGATGTGCGCACGCTGCACGCCCAGGCCGAGTGGGAGGTCGAGAGCCGGCTGACCGTACAACTCCGCCGCTTCGCGCCGCTGCATGAGCGCATGGTAGCGATGCAGCGAGCGCTCCTTGAGAGCGAGCAAACAGGCGCCCCAAGCGACAAGCGGAACGACGTGGTCATCAAGGCCCAGCGGGCAGCGGAGCGACTGTTTGCCCTACTTACTTTTGAGGCCGCGACGTTCACCCGACCGCAAGTCCTTCTGACAGAATCCCGCGAGTTCAATGCCGAGCTGCTAAATAGCATTGCGGCCAGTCTGGGATTTCACACGCCGCTGCCAGAGTCACTGTCGATGGTACGCCGCGGTAAGGTGGAAGCGCTCGTACGCTCACGGAGCGGCAGCTTGGGCCCCCACCTCGTTCTGGCACTGCTGCTAGCGCGTACCATGCCAGACCATCCGTTGCGCAGAGCGGCGTCGCGAGTTCCGGAGCTGCTCACCCAGCTCGATTCGCTAGCGCGGCTGCGGGATCGCGCGGCGCACGATTCACAAGGTGAGATTTCGCCGGCTCAGACCCGCGTAGCAATCGACACGGTCTATGCCGCCGTCGAAACACTGTTTCTTTCCTTACCATCACGAGGAATCTGAATGAGTAAGAAGCGCAAGAACCCGTCGCCCCAAAACCCGCAGCCGCGATTTTCGGCTCAGCCGGCGGCACCCAGCGGACGCAGCGGGCCGACCCCAGAGCAGCGGGCGGAGGTCGAGGCTCTGTCTTCCCAAGCCCCACCGCTCCCTCCGGAGGTCAAGCTAGGGGAAGCTCCCGTGGCTGAGACCGTGACACTGGAGCAGCTCCTTAGGGACGCCCGCAATGCTGCGCATTGCTACAACGCTGCCAAGCGCGAGCTCGATGCGGAGAAGGCGCGCCTGCAGAAGCAGCGCGAAGATGCGGAGACGGCGAAGCGGGATTTAGAGCGCTCCCAAGTAGAACACAAGGCGAAGCTGGCGGAGCTGGACCAGCGCGAGAAGCAGCTCAAGGCGGAGCTGGACCAGCGCGAGAAGCAGCTCAAGGCGGAGCTGGACCAGCGCGAGAAGCGGCTCAATGACAACGGCGCAGCCCAGGAGCAGGGATTCATTGAACGCGACAAGCGTCTGACGGCGCGCGAGTTAAATGCGGAGGATGGTTTCCTTGCGGAGCGGCGAAACATCCTGGGCGCCCTGGAGGATCATGTCGCCACGCTGCGACGCGAGCGAGATGAGCTGACCACTGAGCTCCTGCAGCGACGAACCAAGGACGAAGCCGACTGGCGCACGCGGCACGACAAACGTGCGCAGGACTGGCGCACCGAGGACGAAGTACGAGCACGCGAGATTGCTGCAGCACGCGAGAAAGCGACCAAGGAGCTTGAGTCCGAGCGCCTGCGGCGCCAATTAGAGCTGGAGACCGCGTTCCAGCAGCGGCAGTCGGTCATGAACCAGCGACATCAACAGGAGGATACCGATCACGCGCAGGGCATCCAGCGAGAGCGAAAAGAGCTCACCGAGGAGCGGGGGGCGCTGGAAGCCGAGCAGAAAAAGCTACGTATAGCTGTCAACAAGCTCCAAGCCGATTGTGAGCTGCTTGGTGAGGATCGCGAGGCTTTCGATCAGCGCGTCGAGCGACGAGCGGTCTCGGTAATCGCTGAGCTGGAGCACGAGCGCGAAGCACTGCGAGAAGAGCTCCGTATCGCCAAGGAGGCGCGGGATCTCTACTTCGTGCAGCTGCAAAAACATGCGGAACTGGACCGTCGCTTTGGAAACCAGCGTCCAGACCAGGTATTCGATCGCCTGCAAGCCCTGGAGCGCGACCACGACCAGTTGCAAGAGGAGCTGCAGCAGCGGCTGGGCGATAAGGCCCAGGTGCGACTCGCCGAGCTGGAGCGGGCTCAGTCGAGCTGGCGCGAAGAGGAGTCCGTCCTGCGCTCCGAGCTTGCTGAAACCAAACAGCGAGTAACGCGACTGCGTATCGCCGCTACCGAGATCGAGGGACTGCGCGGACAGCTGGAGGCGCTTGAGACCAACAAGAAGCTGCTCGAGACCGCACTCCAAAACCTCCGCGCAGAGGTAGACCGCTACACCCAAGCCGATGAGCAGCGCAACCCATTGGAAGCGCTAGCAGCGATCGACCGCAACGAGCGGCTCCAGTCCGAGGTGCGCACCCTACCGCCGGTAGGTGGACATATCACCTCGCTGCCCGAGTTCGTTGAGGATCTGCGTCACCGCGTCGCCGTTGGCTTGGGGGACCGCCCACTATACTACAGCCTCGAGGACCTGCGCTGCCTGCTCGGCGGCCTGGCGATGAGCAAGCTGCACCTGTATCAAGGCATCAGCGGCACCGGCAAGACCAGCCTGCCGGTCGCTGTCGCGAAGGCCCTAGGAGCGGACCACGAGGTCGTCGAGGTGCAGGCCGGCTGGCGAGACCGCCAGGATCTGGTCGGCTACTATAACGCCTTTCATCGCCACTTCTACGCCACCAACTTCCTGCAGGCGCTATATCGGGCTGGGACGCCCGCCTACTCAGACCGGCTGTGCTTCATCGTGCTCGACGAAATCAACCTGTCACGCGTCGAGCAGTTCTTCGCGGATTTCATCTCCGCGCTGGAGCTGCCCGAGGATGAGCGGCGTCTGACTCTGCTTCCGGATCCCTTGGCTAATCCACCTCGCCTTCTCAGCGAGGGGCGCCACTTGCCGATTCCGCGCAACGTGTGGTTCATCGGCACCGCGAATCATGATGAGAGCACGACGGAGTTCGCGGACAAGACGTACGACCGGGCTCACGTCATGGAACTGCCGCGGCGGCCAGCGTCGTTCAGCCCAGTGGCCAAGCGTGAGCGATCGCCAATTTCGCTCGCTAAGCTCAACGAGCTATTTGCCGACGCCCAAAAGCAGCATGAGAAGTCGACTACGAGCGTCCTATCCTGGCTGCACGACAGCGAGCTCGGGACCCAGCTGGACCGTCGGTTCCGCATCGGCTGGGGCAACCGCTTGCGGCGCGATGCCGAGCGCTTCGTCCCAGTCGTAGTCGGCCTGGGAGGCAGCGTAGCAGAGTCGCTCGATCATCTGCTGGCGAGCAAAGTGCTACGCAAGCTTCGGGATCGACACGACGTACGTCCGCGAGCACTTGAGGAGGTGAAGGAACTATTACTCAAGGAATGGGGGAAGCTACCCAAGCACAGCGGCTCGCCGACCAAGTGTCTGGCGGTCATCGACCGCGAGCTAGGAGCCAAGCAGGACGAGGAGGAGGTCTGATGCGACTGCGATCGCGCCTATCCGGCCAGGTCGAGGCGGTGTCGCCGCCTCTGGTGCCCGATCTTTTCCAGCTGGCAGATGGGGCCAAGGATCGCGTGGTTGCCGACGGACTCCCTGCCGAATTCTCACCGACATTCTTGCTCAAGCGGCCATCCGAGCGCGAGATCCAAGCCGTATGTGCCGTTGCAGATGAGCTGAAAGGAGAGGCACGGTGGGAGCTTTACGCGCAGGCCTTGCCGCTCACCCCGCGCCTTGACGAACGGGCTCGCCTGCTCCCACTGGACCGCGAGCTCTTGACGCATCTGTCGCACCTGGCTCACGTATGCCACCAGCCGCGCTTGCACTTGCGGACCGAAGAAGAGCGGGTACCTGTTGGGCGCGCCCGGCGCGTCCCCGCTCGCGCTATCGCCGCCCTTCTATCGCGCCCCGGCGATTGGGAGCACCGCACCCTCCGCGGCATCCAGCCGAGCCATGTCTTGACCGTGCAAAGCGAAGACGAATGGGATCTATATGAGAATCGCGTGGCCGTGCGTTTGGTCGATCACTTGCTGGCGTATATCACAGAGCGGCTTGAGGAACTCCGCGATATCGCGCAGATGTTCGCCAAGATGCGAGATTTTCAGAGCGCAGTGAGCGGCTCCCATTGGCGTGCGAGCAGAATCTATAGGTTGTGGGGCGAGCTGTTCAAGGCGGACGCCGATCGCCGCGAGCGCGAGGAGGCGCTGCAGGCGCTGACGATGGCGGAACGAACGCTGCAAGGACTTCTCGGCGCGCCTCTCTACGCGCAGATCCCTCGTCAGCGGACCGTGCCACTGGCTCTCCGCCCGACCAACATCCTGGTCAACGACATGCATTATCGGAAGGTCGCCCATCTGTGGCGCACTTGGGTGAAGGCGGCCCACCGACCCCAGCTAAGTCGCTCGGCACTGCGAGCTCAGCGCCAGGCCGAATGCTGCTCCTTCGACCGGTTCGCCGCGCTAATAACCGTGCGCGCCTTGGCGGATTTGGGCTACCAAGCGCTTGATGACGCGCAGCCCCTCCACATCGGGAATCCGGTGGATCTGCTGGGGCCCACTGGGTCGGCGACGCTCTGCGTGGCAGCGGATGGAACACTCACGTTCTCCGTACAGCAGCAGCGACTGCGGGTCATTCCGCTTTTGGTGTCGATCCCGTCAGACGCAACCATCGCAGAGCTGCTCCTATCAGCTTTGGGGGAGGCTGGGGGTGCAGGCGCAAGAAACCGCCTTGACCAGACTCTGATCTTGTTACTTGGACGTCCCGAAGAAGTACGGCGGCTGCCGCCTGCACTCGGCCGCGTACTCGCCGGCTTGGCAGCTTCAGGTATACCGGGTGGCCGGCGAGTGCTGGCTGTCTCACCATGGATCTTAGACAATGTCGAACGGGTGGCCAGGAGCCTACGCGGCTTTGAGGCAACGGCACGCGCGACCGCCTATCCGCCCGTGGTCGAGATTAGCCCAGATCCTGGCGTACCCCTGCCTGGCTGGATGCGCCGTGCTGGACGTCAGGTCGCCGCGGTCGCCGAGCCGCGCAGTCAAGAGAGTACCGCCTTAATGGACGCATGTGACCGCCGGCTGGCTCAGCTTTCCGATGAACAGGCTGCCGCACAGCGTACCCGTCGCGCTTTTGACCCAGGACAGATGCAGGGAGTGAAAAGACTCCGGCACTTGATCGATTCGGCGGGTGCGCTCGCTGGGATCGCGACCTGTCCGGTCTGCGGAGCTGACGCCAACCCGATCGAACCGCGCCATTCGTCGACCCAAGAGAGCACCACATGGACGTATTTTTGTGAATGCGCGAGCTGCCACACGGAGTGGGGCCTGTGGACTTGCGGCAGTTGCCAGGACACATTCCCTGTTCTGCTACCATCGGGAATAAAGCCTGAGTACGCAGAAAAAGCCGACCCAGAACTACCCGCGACACCCGACAACGAGTGGCTCGATCGTACCTACGGACGCGACCTCTTCGCCGAACCCTGCCGATACTCAGCTCGTACGTTCCGTTGTACCCGCTGCGGCAGCTGTCCAGGTGGAGGTTGCGCACGCTGCATACCTTCGAACACGCCAGCGTTATCCTGAAAAGGGCACCGACTCTGCAGCATGGTGCGTTTGGATCTTGCATGGCGCTCCGGTCACGCACAGAAAAAAGTGAGCTAGACAGTGATGCGGGAAGTCCAATGTTGCAAATCCGTGAGCGTTCGGCTTGCTCACGTGACTCAACAAAGGTGCGAGGGCGCCTCACTGAACATGGGCCAGAAGCAGGACCGGGTTCCACGCAAGCCGCTCGCCCACTCGTTGGTATCGTGCCAATGCCAATCCGCGCGTCAAGAGTGTCCTACTATCGGCCGGCGGCAGACTACGGTATTGAGAAATTGGCTGCCACATGAGCGGCCCGACGCGATAATTAAAATGGATAGTAGGACACTCTTGCCATTGTAGGAGTTGAGCTAGCGTGCAAGCTGAGTGGCTCCAATCGAGGCACGTTGGCATGTCTCCTGGTACCTGCCTAACTTCCCAATGTTGTCTCCTCTAATCAGTAGAATGTTTTGAGGTCTAAGACCAAGGCCCTCCTGGCCGGGGCGCACGCACATCGCATGACAGCCGGTTCCGTACGGAGCTTGGGGACGGGTGGTCTTCAACTCGACGATCGGTCCCCCGGCTGGCGGTGGGGTGGCACAGTTCGCGGGACGGGTCTGCGGTAACACTCCACTGGCCACAGGCTGTCAGCGTGCCTGGGGGCCAACGCGGCCAACGTCCGGATCTGCACAGCCCTGAGCGCGCCCGGAGTGACTTCCGTCAGCTGGTCACCTGGCAGGTGCGGGTGGTGAAACGACGCTACTTGGGGATAGCGAGCGGACAGGCCCCGGTGGTGTCTGGCTGGCGTGACGCAATGCCAAGCCCCACGCCAACGGCGACGCCAGCGGCTACCACGCCAACCGCGGTCCACAGCCACCAGCGCTGATAAAGGGGCGGCGTCCTGGGTGGCTCATTTTTTGAATTGGGCTGAATGGCTGCCTTGGTGCGGGCCTGCTCTAGATACTGCTCGGCCTTCCGACGCTGCTCGTCTGTCCCTGCTGTAGGTACATCGAGAAACTTTTGGTAGTAGCTCACCGCAGCGT
>Ga0075163_10005480_pt1 | contig 16919 bp, 13 predicted proteins | sample JI1023141ADNA_FD_71478 | JGI IMG/M metagenome (GOLD analysis project Ga0075163, IMG submission 71478) | Wastewater effluent complex algal communities from Wisconsin, to seasonally profile nutrient transformation and Carbon sequestration -... | ecosystem: Engineered > WWTP > Effluent > Algae...
TCCTGTTCGCGCAGATGGTCGGCCGCGCGGCCCGCCGCACCGAGCGCAAGACCCACTTCCGGCTGGTCGACTTCGTCGACAACCTCGACGCCCACGGCGCGCTGCTGCTGTCGGCGCGGGCCTACTTCGGCGCCATCGACGATCGGCCCGGGCGCTACACGCCGCCGCCGCCGCGCCGCCACCACACCTACGTCGCCGCGCCGTTCGATCACGTGCCGACGGTCACCGGCTTCGAGGAGGTCGCCGGCTTCGACCTCCAGCCGGCCCAGACCTTCGGCATCGAGTTCGAGCTCACCCGCGACGACTTCGACGGCCGGCCGCCCGCCGACTGGCAGGCGATCGCCGACGGGCTGCTCGCCGCCCTCCCGATCAAGCGCAAGGCGCGAAGGCCGCACGTCGAGCGTCAGCGCCGGCCCAACCACGCGGTCTGGAACGTCACCTACGACGGCTCGTGCGGCTGGGAGGTGACCAGCCGGATCCTCGCCGGGCCGGCCGGCTTCTACGAGGTCATCGAGGTCTGCCGCGCGCTCGATCGGTTCGCCGCCGGTCACGGGCTGCGGGTCGACCGCAAGACCGGCACCCACGTCCACCTCGGCTGGACGGCCACCGCCCGCACGCTCGAGCGGCTGATGACCCTGGCCGGTGGGTTCGAGCCGGCGCTGTACACGCTGGTCGCCCCGTCGCGCAGCCGCAACCGCTTCTGCGCCCCGGTGCGCGCGGTGCTGCCGCGGCTGCGCGCGCTCGGCTCGCTGGCCCGCTGGGCGCGCTACTTCGACGGCGGGCGCCGCCGTTACCTCGCGGTCAACCCGTCCAACCTGTTCGGTCGCCACGGCACCGTCGAGATCCGGCTGCACAGCGGCACGCTCGAGGGCCGCAAGATCCTCGGCTGGGTGGCGTTGTGGATGCGCATCCTCGCGGCCGCGCGCGGCCGCCGGCCGGTCCCGGCGCCGCCGTTTCCGACCCGCGAGCTGCCGCTGGTCAGCGGCCCCTACGGCGACGTCCGCACCCTCGCCGAGCTGGTCGGCGTCGGCCACCAGCTCGCCGACCACCTGATCGTGCGTCGCGGCGTGATCATCGAGCGCTGGCGCGCCCGGCCCGGCTTCCGCAAGCGCGCCGAGCGCCTGCTGGCCGAGTGGCGCGCCGACCCACGCCCGCCCGCGCCGCCCAAGCGGTAGCTCACCCGTCCGGTCCGCGGACGATTTCGCCACGAGCCGCGCGCGGGCGGCGTACGATCGGAGGCGTGCGCGCCGCGCTGGCGATCATCGGCTTGCTGGCCGGCTGTGTCGCCGGGCCGTCGAGCGACGAGCTGCGCCTCGACGTGCCGGACGTGCGCGATCCGCTGCTGCCGTTCGTCGACGCGCGGCCCGCGCCGCCGCCGCCGCCGCCGCCGCCGGTCGGCCCGTTCCCGCGCCCGCCGCCCCGGGCGATCGCCCACTTCCTCGCCAGCGAGAGCGCGGCGCCGGTGGTGGTCACGCTCCACGCGCTGGTGTACGCCGGGCACCGGCGGATCCCGGCGCGCGCCCGCTTCCTCGGCTATCGCAGCGCGCGCCACGTCGTCCTGCCCGCCGCCGCCAGCGCCGAGCTGGTCGCCGCCCTCGGCCGCGACACGTCGTACGACGAGAACGGCGCGCTGTGCATGGCGGAGGCCGGCCTCGGCGTCCGGCTGCAGCGCGGCGCCGAGACGCTCGACCTGATCTGCAACTGCGGCTACATCATCCTGACCGAGGACTGGAAACAGGCCGACCTGGTCTCGTTCTCGGAGTCGATGACGACCCGGCTCGACGAGCTCGCCGACGCCGCCCGGCTGTGGCGACGCTGACGCCGCCGCGCGGTCGCGGCGCCGCTCACCCGCGCGGCAGCGGGCGGGGCGGCAGGGCGATGACGAACTCGGTCGCGCGCTGGACCAGGACCGAGTGGGGCGGCTGGCCGGCAAGGGTCAGGCCGAGCCGCTCGAACAGCGGGAACGACAGCGTGGTCGCGCGCGCGTGCCGCAGGGTCAGCCGGTCGTGCCAGACCGCGTAGTGTCCGACCCGCCGGTCGCTGCGCAGAAGTAGCCGTCGAGCGGGTGGGTGAGCACGACCGTGGTGTCCTCCTCGTCGGCGAAGCCGTCGAGCCGGCCCATCGGCTGGTCGGTGCCCTCGAGCACCACCGAGGCCGGCGCCCAGGCGCTGCGAGTGGTCATCGCGTAGCGGGCGCAGCGCTCGCCGTCCCACGCGGTGTCGAACCGCATCCGCGCCCCGTGCCACGGCAGCTTCCACCACCAGCGCGGGATCGCGACCCACGGCCGGGTCAGCGACGTGCCGAAGAACCAGGCGCAGCGCTGGCCGCGGTGAATCACGTACGCGCGGTAGTTGGTCTGGCCCATGCGGAAGCGCGGCCAGGGCATGACCGCGAACCGGAAGTCGAGGTCGCGGAACGGCACCGCCGAGATCAGCGCCACCCGCCGGCCGTCGTCGAGGGTGCGGACGTCGGGCTCGAAGCCGGGCGCCAGGTGCGGTGTCAGCGCCGCCGGGTCGACCGCCCACGTGATCAGCGCGAAGTCGGCCAGCGTGGTGGTGACGTCGATGCCGCGCGCGACCGGGCGGGTCAGGTGGCGGGGCTCGAGGCGGGCGAGGGCGGTCATGGCGATGCGGCGCCGATGGTACGCGTCGGCCTCGGTCCCCGCGCGGTACGGTGATCCGGCGGCCTCGGCCGCCTTGCATCGGCGGCCCCGGGCGGCAACAGTACCCGGATGGCCACGGCCGCTCTCGACCACGCCGACCGCGGCCCCGCCGATCCCGACGGCGACGACCCGGCCGCGCCGGCCGCGCCGCGACCGCGCTGGCTGCAGCTCACCATCCACGTCGGGCTGTTCGTCGCCACCTGCATCACCACCTACCTCGCCGGCGGCGCCGCCTTCGCCGCGACGCTCATGACCATCCTGCTCTGCCACGAGATGGGCCACTACCTGCTGGCCCGTCGGCACGGCATCGAGGTCTCGCTGCCGTACTTCATCCCGCTGCCGCCGATGGTGTCGCTCGGCACCCTCGGCGCGGTCATCAAGATGCGGGCCCCGATCGCCGACCGCAACCAGCTCCTCGACGTCGGCGCCGCCGGTCCGCTCGCTGGCCTCGCCGTCGCCATCCCGGCCCTGATCATCGGCCTCCACCTGTCGACGGTCGGGCCGATCCAGCCCGGCGGCGCGCAGGAGGGCAACTCGATCCTCTACGGCCTGATCAAGCTGACCATGTTCGGCCAGTGGCTGCCGTCGGGCGGCATCGACGTCCAGCTCCACCCGATGGCGTTCGCGGCCTGGGTCGGCCTGCTGATCACGATGATCAACCTCATCCCGATCGGACAGCTCGACGGCGGCCACGTCATGCGCGCCGGCCTCGGCGATCGCCACGAGAAGCTCAGCGCCGTCCTCCACCGCGGCCTCTTGCTGGTCGCGCTCGTCACCGGCGGCTACCTGTTCGCGCTCGCCCGGGCCAAGGACGCCGGCGTGCTGGCCGCGCTCGGCTTCGCCACCTGGGGCGCGATGCCGTGGATGGTGTGGTCGATCGCGATCGCCATCATGCGCAACGTCGCCGGCGGCGAGTACCACCCGCCGGTCGGCGGCCCGCCGCTCACCGCCGGTCGCCGCCGCCTGGTCTGGGTCATGTCGCTGGTGTTCCTGCTCCTGTTCGCGCCGGTGCCGATGCGGCCGACGCTGTAGCGCCCGGGTCGGGGGCGCGCCCGCGCCACATGCGGTACCCTCGACGGGAATGCGAGTCGAGTGCGAGCGCTGTCACGCCCTGGTCGTCGCCGACTTCGACGTCGATCCCGACGGCGTGACGGTGGCGTGCGGCGCCTGCGGCGGCACCTTCCGGGCCGAGGCCCGGCCGCGCAAGCCCACCGCCGCGACCCTCGATCTCGACGCCGGCCCCGGCTGCGTCAAGTGCGGGGCCGCGATGACCGACGAGCCGGCGTGCCCGCGCTGCGGCCTGACCCGCGAGCGGGCCCGGGCCTGGGCGGCGGCCGACGACGCGCCGTCACCCGAGGTCGTCGCCGCGTGGGCCAAGGCCGAGGCGAGCTGGTCCGACCCCGCGGCCCACGATCGCGTCGCCGGCCTGGCGCTCGGCCACGGCGCGCTGCCGTGGCTGGCCCGCCGCTACCGCGAGGTCCAGCGGACCCGGCCGACCGACGGCGTCGCCCGCGCCCGCATCGATCGCATCGGCCTGATGTCGCTGGCCGCCCTCCAGGCCACCGCTACCGTGCCGGCGTCGCCGCGCGGCCGGACCCGCGTCGCCTACCTCGTCCTCATCGTCGTCGCCCTGGTCCTCGCCGGCGTGCTGCTGGCGGCCAAGGCCACCTCGACCCAGCACACCGGCAAGCGCCGACCGGCGATCCCGGCCGAGCGCGGGCGCGACCGCGGCCAACCTGGGCCACCGTCGATTGAACCGCCTGGGCCCGGACGGTAACCTCGGGCACCGGTGGCGCACGTCGATCTCCACGAGCGTCAGCTGACCCTCAAGCTGGTCTACTTCGGGCCACCGCGGTCGGGCAAGACCACCAACCTGCGCGTGCTCCACGGCCGGGTCGACGCCCTCAACCGCGGTCGGTTGATGACCCTCGACACCCGCGACGACCGGACGCTGTTCTTCGATCTGCTGCCGATCTTCTTCCGCACCTCGTCGCTGTCGTTCCGGATCAAGGTCTACACCGTGCCCGGTCAGCCGATGCACGAGGCCACCCGCCGGGTCGTCCTCCAGGGCGCCGACGGGGTGGTGTTCGTCGCCGACTCGCACCCCGGTCAGGCCGAGGCCAACCGCGAGGCCTGGGCCGGCATGATCCGCAACCGCGGCGAGCTCGGCCTGGCCGCCACGCCGATCGTGCTGCAGTACAACAAGCGCGACCTCGCCACCGACGACCTCGCCGCGGTCGATCGCTTCGACGACCCCGCCCGGGCGGTGATCGCCGCCACCGCCGCGCGCGGCGAGGGGGTGCTGGCGACCTTCCTGACCGCGGTCGGCGCGATCTGGGACGCCCTCGAGGTCAGCGACGGCGTCGGCACCCGATTCGCCATCGATCGCGGGGCCTTCCTCCGCGCCGTGGTCGCCCATGTCGGCGGCGACGAACGTGATATCCTACCCCCGTGATGAGCTGGCCAACCGGCGAGCACGCCGGCGAGCCCGACCCTCTCGAGGCGCCGACCGCGCTGCACGAGCTGGTGCGGCGCGACGAGCTCGACGAGCTGGCGATGGGGGTCGCGACCGCGGCCCACTGCCGGACCGCGGTGCTCGGTCCGACCGGTGAGCCGCTGGTCGGCGACCCGATCCCGGGCGGCGTCGAGGTCGCCATCGAGCACCACGGCGACGTCCTCGGCTGGGCGGTCGCCGAGGCCGGCCACGGCGGCGCCGCCGCTCACCTGGCCAGCGTGATCGGCCTCATCGTCCATCACTCGCACGCCCGGGCCCTGACCGGCGTGGTCCACGAGGCCGCGATCACCGCGACCTACGTCGAGCTGACCCAGAAGAACCGCAGCCTCGAGGCGGCGGTGACGCGGATGCGCGACACCGACCGGATCAAGTCCAACTTCCTCGCCACCATGTCGCACGAGCTGCGGACGCCGCTCACCTCGGTGATCGGCTACTCGGAGATGCTGCTCGAGGGCCTGGCCGGGCCGATCACCGGCGATCAGCGCGACTACCTCACCACCATCCTCGGCAAGGCCGATCAGCTCCTCCAGCTCATCACCGCGGTGCTCGACATGTCGCGGCTCGAGGCCGGGCCGGCCGCGATCGACGTCGCGCCGGTGTCGGTCGACGAGGTCGTCGCCAGCGTGGTCGCCAGCTTCGCGCCGCCGTGCCAGAAGCGCGGCATCGCGCTCGAGACCGCGATCGCGGCCCCGCTGCGGGTGGCCGGCGATCGCCGCCAGATCCGCCAGGTGCTGTGGAACCTGGTGTCGAACGCGGTCAAGTTCACCCCCGACGGCGGCCGGATCGTCGTCGGGGTCCGGGTCGGGCCGCTGGTCCCCGAGGGGGTCAGCACCCGGCCCGACAACCGGCTGGCCGCTCACCTCGAGGTCAGCGACAGCGGCATCGGCATCCCGGCCGAGAAGCTGTCGCACATCTTCGAACCGTTCTTCCAGGTCGACTCGTCGTCGACCCGCGAGTACGGCGGCAGCGGCCTCGGCCTGACCCTGGCCAAGGCCTACGTCGAGGCCCACGGCGGCCGGATGTGGGTCGACTCGACGCCGGGCCGGGGCAGCACCTTCGCCGCCTCGTTCCCGGTGGTCGGCGATGACGCGCGACGGGCGCTGGCCAGCCGTGGCTGACCTGCGGCCCGGCGCCGATCAGCCGAGGATGACGAGGGGATGAGGGCATGACCGCGTCCGCGATCGGTTGGTGGCTGGCGCTCGCGCTCGGCCTGTTGTTGCTGTCGGCCCTGTTCTCGGCCGCCGAGGTGGCGCTGTTCGGCCTGCGCCGGGTCGATCGCGAGCAGCTGTCGCGCACCGGCAAGCCGGGCGACGCGATCGTGCTGGCGCTGATCGGCCAGCCCAAGCGGCTGGTCGAGTCGCTGCTGATCGGCGACCAGACGGTGACGATGATGGTGGCGGCGATCGCCGCCGCGCTGTTCGCCGATCAGCTGCCCACGGTCGCGACCTGGGTGATCGCGGCGCTGGCGGCGCTGGCGGTGGCGCCGCTGGTGATGCTGATCGCCGAGGTCCTGCCGCGCACGCTGGCGATCAAGGCGCCGATCGCGTGGGCGCGGGGCGCCGCCCGGCCGATCCGATGGTTTGCGCTGCTCCTGACCCCGATCCGGCTGATCATCCACGCCACCGCCGAGATCCTCGCCTTCCCGCTCGGCGGCAGCGGCCGGCCGCGGGCCTCGGCCGACCTGTCCGAGGAGGAGTTCCGCACCCTGGTCGACGCCGGCAGCGCCCAGGGCCAGGTCGACGCCCGCGAGCGCCGCCTCATCCACAAGGTCTTCGAGTTCGGCGACAAGAACGTCGGCCAGGTCATGACCCCGCGCGACAAGGTGTTCGCGCTCAACTACGACCTGCCGATGGCGCGGCTGACCAAGGAGGTCGCGGCCCGCGGCTTCTCGCGGGTGCCGATCTACCAGCGCACCATCGACAACGTCCGCGGCATCCTCAACGCCAAGGATCTGGTGCTCGCCACCACCGGCCGGGCCCCGGCCCGCGCCCTGTCGGAGCTGCTGCACGAGCCGCTGTTCGTGCCCCGGACCACGCCGGTCGCCCGCCTGTTCCGGACCATGAAGCAGAAGAAGGTCCACATGGCGCTGGTGGTCAGCGAGTACGGCAAGCTGCTCGGGCTGGTGACCATGGACGACCTCTTGGTCCAGCTCTTCGGCGCGATCCAGGACGAGCGCGAGACCTTGCAGCAGTCGAACCGGCGCGGTCGCGGCGGGCGCACGCCGCTGCCGGGCACGGTGCCGGCCACCGTCCCCGGTGGCTCGGTGACGCTGACCCCGGCCGGGATGTCGCTGGTCGACGTCGGCGGCGATGGCGGCAGCGGCGACGGCGGTAGCGGCGACGGCGGTAGCGGCGACGACCGCCCGGCCGACGACGGCCTGGCCCAGGCCGGCGCGGGCGCGACCAGCGACGGCACCACCCGCGCGGCCGGCGCCACCGCCGACGCCGACGCCGACGCCGCCCCCCACGACGCCGCCGAACCGGCTGACGACGACGACGAGGCGGGGTCGCGATGATCTCGCTCGGCACCCTGATCACCACCGGCGCGATCGCGATCGCGATCCAGGGCCTGTTCGTCAGCGCCGAGCTGGCGCTGGGCGCGTGCGATCGGGGCCGGCTGCGCCAGCGCGCCACCGCCGGCGGCCTCGGCGCCCGGCTGGCCGAGCGGATGGTCGCGCATCAGACCACCACCGCCGCCACCGTCGCGCTCGGCGCCCACCTCGCGACCCTGGTCCTGGCCGGGCTCGCCGCCCTCTATCTGATCGAGCGCGGCCACGGCCCGCTGTGGGCGCCGCTCCTGGCCGCGCCGCCGACGCTGGTGCTGGGCCAGCTCCTGCCGCGGGCGGTGGTGCCCGGGCTGGCCGACCGGCTGGTGCCGCTGCTGGCGCTGGTCATCACGCCGCTGGCGCTGGTGCTGCGGCCGCTGGTGTTCGTGGTCAGCGCGGTCGCCGGCGCCACCGCCCGGGTGCTCGGCACCGACAAGAAGCGCGCCTTCATCACCCGCGACGAGCTCGCGCTGCTCATCGAGTCCGAGCCCGACACCGACAAGCCCGGCATCTCGGCCGACGAGCGCGAGATGATCGCCAACGTCTTCGAGCTGTCGGAGTACACGGTCGCCGACCTGATGGTGCCGCTGTCGGAGGTGACCGCGCTGCCCGACGACACCACCCTGGCCGAGGCCGCGCTCGAGGTCGCCGACAAGCAGCACTCGCGGATGCCGGTCTACACCTCGCGGGTCGACGACATCGTCGGCATCGTCCACGCCTTCGACATCCTCGCCGCCGGCCCCGATCGCAAGCAGCAGCCGGTGTCGGCGATCGCCCACAGCGCCAACTACGTGCCGGGCAGCATGAAGGCCATCGATCTGCTGGTCCAGCTCCAGGCCGCCGGCAACCCGATGGCGATCGTGGTCGACGAGTACGGCGGCGCGGTCGGCGTGGTCACCATCGAGGACCTGCTCGAGACCATCGTCGGCGACATCGACGACGAGTACGACGACGAGCCGTCGCCGATCCGGCAGGAGAAGCCGGGGGTGTGGCGGGTCGAGGCCAAGATGTCGGTCGCCAAGCTCAACCAGGGCCTCGACCTCGGTCTGCCCGAGAGCGACGACTACGAGACCGTCGCCGGCCTGCTGATCGAGCGCTTCCGCCGCATCCCCGCCCCCGGCGCGACGCTGCAGGTCGGCGGCGCGCTGATCGAGGTCGTCGCCGCCACCGACCGCGCCATCGAGGCGGTCCGGATCAGCAAGCGCCGCCGCTAGCCCGTCGGTCACCGCCGGCGCGGCGACTGCGCTGCGCGATCAGCACAACCAGATCCCGCTGCCCTCCAGCAGGGCGTAGATCGCGTCCTTGTTCGCGTCGGTGACCCCGAGGTTGGCGTGCTTCTGGCGCAGATCATCGGCGCTCGTGATCGCGGCGGTCTCCAGATCGTAGACGCCGGGGTACTGCTCGATGACCGCGCTCGCCAGCCGTGACAGGGTGCCTTCGTCCATGGCCGCCGCCGGCGCCGGGGGCGGGAGCGCCGGGCCGGCCGCGCTCGACGACGAGCTGGCGCTGGCCGCCGCCTCACGGCCCGGCGGGGGTGGCGACCGACCGCCGACGTCGAGTCGCTCCATGCTGCTGCCGAGGGCGGAGGCCGACCCGGCCTCGGCCTCGGCCTCGGCCTCGGCGGCCCCGCCGGTCGGCCGGGTCGGGATGGGCACTTTCGGGCTGAGGCGGATCACGTGGGTGAGCAGCGTGCTGCCGCGGTTGGCGCTGAAGATCTCGGTGAGCGCGCTCTGGTAGTCCGGGATCGCGGTCACCAGCTCGGTGCTCTCGCTCTGCATGGCGGTGGTCTTGTAGTTGAAGCGAACCCGGGCCTCGCGCGAACCGATGAAGCGGATCTTGCACCGCGCGACCTCGGCCAGCGGGATCAGGGGGCGGAGCTGGATGGGCACCAGCACGGTCACGAAGTTCGACGCGGGGATCGAGCTGGTCAGGGTCAGCTCGCCGGTGCCGGCCAGGCGGATGGTGCCCTGGGCCGCCTGGCCGAGCCCCGATGGATCGATGATCGCCAGCGCGCTGTTGTGGGCCCGCGCGGCCAGGGCGCCGACGTCGGGCTCGTCATCGGGGCCGATCCGGTCGACGCCGTTCTCGAGGACGATCGGGATCGCGCCGTTGGCCGCGTTCAGCGTGGCGTACTCGGCGGTCCTGGCGGGGTCGTCGTGGCCAGGGAACGGGCCGAACTTGTTCACGCTGATCTGGTCCGGGCGCGACTTCTCGTCGGCCGAGGTGGTCACGTCGCCGCCGGCGTCGGCAGGTGTCAGGACCCCGCGACCGAGGAAGCTACCCAGCTTGGCGGCGGCGCCGGGCATCGGCCCGATGCCGCGCCCCACGTCCCGGCCGGCCATCCCGGCGAGATCCTCGTCCCGCTGCGCCGAACCGGCGACGAAGGCCGGGTTGGCGAGGCGGGCGGTGTGGCGGCGGTAGTCGTCGACGTTGCGGTGCCAGCCCTGGGTCTGGTCGTCGTACACCTCGCCGTCGCCGTCGCCGTGCAGGCGTGGCGTGCCGCGGGTGTTCGGCTCGGCCGCATCGACCTCCTCCCAGGTGCTGCCGGCCTTGCGCCAGATCCAGCCCTTGAGCTGCACCGGACCGGCCGCGGCCGCGACCAGGCGGTCGAGCGGCTTGCGCTGCGCGGCGGGCCCCACCGCGCCATCGCCGGGCCCGGCCCCGCGCGACTCGACCCCGGCGGTGCCGTCGATCCGCTCGCCGCGCGCGGCCTTGGCACCCAGCTCGTCGGCCTCGCGCTCGAGACCGTCGTCGTCGTTGATGCCGACGCCCTTGGCCTGCGTCGTCGCGCTGACCCGTCCTTGGGCCTGCTGCACGACGTGGGTCAACTCGTGGCCCAGCAGCGCCCGGCCGCCGTCGGAGCCTGGCTGGTACTGGCCGGGGGCGAAGTGGATGTCGGTCCCCTGCGTGAACGCCTGGGCGCCGAGCGCGTCGGACTGCGCGCCCTCGTGGATCCGCACCGACGAGAAGTCGGTGCCGAAGGCGTCCTCCATCCTGGCGCGGACGTCGCCCGCCATCGGCGCGCCGGCCCCGTCGGCCGGCAACCCGCGATCGGCGGCGGCCTCGGCGGTGGGCGAGGCGCGGCTGGCCGCGCGCTGCGCTGGGCTGCGGGCCGGCAAGGCCATGGTCAGCGTTCGCTTGCCGGCCGCAGCGCCCGGCTCCCGACCGCCGGCGCCGTCGCCCTCGCCGCCCCCGCCACGGCGGTCGCGCCCATGGCCACTCACCGCGCACTCCTGGACACCCACGACGCCCCCGGGTCGATCATGAATCACGATAGGGCGCCGACCTCGATCGCACCATCGCCCGTCTCGGGTGAGCGACGCGCCGCGCTCGCTACGGCCGGCCGCCGGCGGTCAAGGTCGCCATCCACGGTCCGAACGGGCCGTGCTCGGCGTAGCGCATGTGGCCGCCGTCGCTGTTGACGGTCCAGTACGAGATCAGCCCCGACGGCTGGCGCCAGATGATCTTGCGGTCGGCGGCGGCCACCGGCTGGAACGGCGCGTAGGGGCCGTAGCCGATGGTGTTGATCACGTCGCTGAGCGGGTTGATCAGCCACTCGCTGATCGAGCCGTCGGGCAGCCGCCAGGTGAGCTCGTTGTTCGACAGGCCGACGAAGGCCCAGCTCGCCGGCACCGCGTACGACACCCAGCGCAGCAGGTTGCCGGCGTCGTCGACGTGCCAGAGCGAGATGCCGCCGTCGGTGGCGCGCCACAACAGCTTGTTGTTGGCGTAGGCGATCGGGGTCCAGCCGGCGAACGGGCCGTGGACCTTGTCGGCGAGGAACGCGCCGCTCGCGTCGACCGACCAGATCGAGGCGGCGCCGTCGTCGCGCCGCCAGAGGAGGCGATCGTTGGCGTGGCCGATCGCGGTCCAGCCGGCGAACGGCCCGTGCTCGACGTAGCTCACCTGGCCGCCGGCGTCGTTGATCCGCCAGTACGAGATCCGGCCGTCGGTCCGGCGCCACAGGACGTGGTTGTCCGACATGCTCAGCGGCGTCCACTCGGCGCCGACGCTGTGGACCGCGTCGCTGCGCTGCGCGCCGCTCGGCTCGACCGTCCAGATCGAGGCCTGGCCGCCGCTCGCGTTGCGCCACAGGATCTTCGAGCGCGACAGCGCCTGCAGGGTCGCCGAGTGCGGCACGAGCTGGGTCATGCGCATCCCGCTGTTGCCGTTGATCGCGCCGGTGGTGTTGCAGCCGGCGTCGGTGTGGACGCCGACCACCTCGCCGTTCAGATCGAGGACGGCGGAGCCGGAGCTGCCGCCGGTGGTGTCGACCTGGTAGCGGAACCAGTTGCTGCCCTCGGGCGACGCGTAGTCGAGGACCGGGCCGGCGTGGACCACCTTGGGCACGCCCGCCGGGTGCTGGATGATCACCACGGTGCTGCCGGCCGGCGGGTCGACGGCGGCGATCTGGGCGTGACCGTAGGTCCGGCCCGGGCTGCTGGCCAGGCGGACGATCGCGTAGTCCCAGCTCGCGCTCAGCTCCTGCTCGACGATCGCGGTCACCGCGAAGTCGCGGGTCGGGCGCGCGCTGCCGTCGGGCGCGTTCTGGTAGTTGAAGCGGACCAGATCACCGACGACGTAGCCGCAGTGCCCGGCCGACAGGAACAGATCGTCGGAGATGAGGGTGCCGGTGCAGCCGGGCCGGACGTGATAGCCGACCCGGGCCTGGTGGCGGGCGACGAACGCCGCGCTGGCGCCGAGGGTGCCGTCGTAGCGCTCGACGTTCTGGACGTCCCACGCGCCGCCGCACTGCGACGCGAGATCGTCGTGGCCGAGCGCGGGTGGATCATCGACGACGCAGGCGGCGAGGCCGACGCCGAGCAGGGCCGGCAAGCAGCGCGCGGTGACGGAGGGCAGGGCAGGCGGCGGACGGGTCATGGTGGCTCCGGGGCGAGGGTTGGCACCGCGACGGTGCGGGCTCGCGGTCAGGACGCCCCGTCCGGCCGATCTTCGCGGCCACACGCCGATCGAGCGCGGGCCGGCGTGGACCGATCAGGTGAGCAAGCGCCTGCGCAGCCGCGTGCGGCTCGCGCGGATGGGGCGAGTGAGCTCGCGGTGATGGCGGCGGCACGCGGCTTGCTGTACGTGCCGCTCGCCGACCGCACCGGTCGGCGTCAGGAGCCTCATGTCTCGCGTCGTTCTCGTCCGCGCCTCGCTCACCGCTCTCGCCGCGCTCGCCCTCGTCGCCAGCGGGTGCGGCGGTGGCGGCACCAGCCCGGGCAGCGAGGTCGACGCCGCCGTCTGTACCCTCGGCGCCGAGGGCGCCGCCTGCGCCGCCGACGGCGAGTGCTGCGCTGACCAGTGCGTCGCCGGGCGGTGCGGCGCGGTCGAGAGCTGCACCGCGACCGGGCTCGCGTGCGCGACCGCTGGCGACTGCTGTAGCGGGCGGTGCGAGGGCGGCCAGTGCCTCGAGGCCGGCCTGTGCCGCCCGCCGGGCGAGGCGTGCACCACCCGCGGCGAGTGCTGCGGCAGTCGCTGCGAGCCGGTGCTCGGGGGCCAGGGCACCGCGTGCCTGGGCTACTGCTTCGCCGACGGCGCGGCGTGCACGCGGGCGCTCGATTGCTGCTCGCTGGCCTGCCACGACGGCGTGTGCGGCGGCGCGTTGTGCCACCGGCAGAGCGAGGCGTGTGATCGCGACGCTGACTGCTGCTCCGACAACTGCAACGAAGCGCGCCACCAGTGCGAGGTCGATCTGACCCCCGAGTGTCGACCGACCGGCGAGAGCTGTTCGTCCGGGGGCAGCTTCCACTGCTGCTCGGGCGTGTGCAACGACGCGATCGATCGCTGCGACTTCGGCGCCGAGACCTGCCGCGGGCCCGGCGCGACCTGCGTCGACAGCGCCGAGTGCTGCCAGGGGGTGTGCGCGCCGTCGCCGGGCGGGGGCCAGACCTGCCAGACCCCGTGCACGGCGATGGGCGGCGCCTGCGCCGCCGATGGCGAGTGCTGTTCGGACACCTGCACCGGCGGCACCTGTGCGCCGCCGATGAACTGCACCACCACCGGCATGACGTGCACCGCCGACGCCCAGTGCTGCAGCGGGCAGTGCTTCGGCGGCCAGTGCACGCCCGTGATCAACTGACGGCGGCGCAGGGGTCGGCGCGAGGCCGGCCGGGCCGCGGTCAGCGGCGCAGATCCTCGACGTGGTCGAGGTCGCGATCGACGGGCACGACGATGGTGATCACGCGGGTGACGCCGAGCTCCGGGTTGCGGAAGTGGAGCCGGTGCGGCCCGGGCGTGAGCTCGACGGTCGCGATGGTCTCGTGCTCCACGCCCTCGTCGTCGACGGTGAACATCGCCCACGGTCGAGCGTTGACCCGGACCCGGCGGCGGACCGGCGCGGGTGCGGCGGCGACGACGTCGTCGCCGCGGGCCGGTGAGGTCGCGGTCGGCCCCGGGCGCGGCGGGCGACGCCCTGGCAGGCCGCCGTCGAGCGGGCCCGGCGTGGGCGGCGGGGCCGGGGCGTGGTTGGCGTCGGCCGGCGGGGCCGTGGTCGGCGACGGGGCGCGCGCCATCAGGGCGTCGGCGGTCGCGTCGGCGGTCGCGTCGGCGGTCGCGTCGGTGGTCGCGTCGGGGGCCGCCGGCGCCGGCGTCACGAGCGCGCGGTCGCGCGGTCGCGACCCGCGCAGGCCGACACCGACAGCGGCGACGCCGACCGCTCCGATGGCGAACGCGGCGACCGCCGCGGGCACCAGCCGTCCGCGACGCGGTGTCGGCGGGGTCGCGGGGGCGAGCGCGGGCTGCTCGGTCGGCGTCGGGGTGAGGGCAGGCGGCGGCGCCGCCGCCGCCGTCTCGGCGTCGGTCTCGGCCAGCGACCGCTCGGTGCCGGTGCCGATGGCGCCGTCGCCGAGGTCGTCGGCCGCGGCCAGCCCGGCGTCGGCCCCGGCGTCGTCGACGCCTGGCGGACGCGCACCGCGCCAGATCTCCTCCATCCAGGCGGCCAGCTGCCGCGCCGGCGCCTCGCCGCGCTCGCGGGCGCGGGCGGCGACCATGAGGTCATCGAGCGCGGCGGCCATCGTCGTCGCGTCGGCGAAGCGATCGCCGACCGCCGGCGCGGTCGCGCGCTCGACGATCGCCCGCAGCTCGGCGGCGATCGCGTCGTCGGCCGGCCAGGGTGGCAGCGCGCCGGTCCGGGCGGCGTCGAGCAGCGCGGCGCGATCATCACCGGGCCGGGCCCGCGCGCCGGTCACCAGCTCGCGCAGCACGAGGCCGATCGCGTACAGATCCGCGCGGGCGTCGGCGGGCTCGCCGCGCGCCTGCTCGGGCGCCATGTACGCCGGCGTGCCGATGGTGCGCCCGCCGTCATCGCCGGCCAGGCCGGCGACGCCGAAGTCGGTCAGCTTCACCTCGCCCGACCACGACACCAGCACGTTGCGCGGCGTCACGTCGCGGTGGACGATGCCGAGCGGGGCGCCGTCGGCGCCGGTGCGCGCGTGGGCGTAGGCGAGCGCGCCGCAGCACTCGGCGGCGATGAACGCCGCCACCAGCGGCGGCGGCGGCCGGGGGGCGCGCGCCAGGCACGCGGCGAGATCGGCGCCCTCGACGCGCTCCATGGCGAGGAACACCTGCTCGCCGACCCGGCCGAAGTCGAACACCGGGACGATGTTCTGGTGGGTCAGGCCCATCGACAGGCGGGCCTCGCGCAGGAACAGCTCGAGGAAGCGCGGGTCGCCGGCTCGCTCGGAGCGGATGCGCTTGATCACCAGGATCTTCTCGACGCCGCCGCTACGGCGCCGGGCGAGGAACACCTCGGCCATGCCACCACGCGCGAGCGGGCGCAGGAGCTCGTACCGTCCGAGCGCGTGCGCCATCGGTATGACTATAGCCCAGGGTTGACCGCCGCCGACCGGGACCGGAGAATCGCGCCGTGACGCTTCGGTGGATCGCGCTCGCCGGGCTCGTCGCCACCGTGGTGGTCGCCACCACCACGGCGGCGTCGGCGGCGCCGGCCGCCGACCTGGTGGTGCTGTGGCTGCCGGACCACGACGTCGCGCCGATCGCGCGGGCCGGTCGCGACGCCGGCGCCGCGGTGCTCGATCGCACGCCGGTCCCGGCCGCGGCCGACGACGCCGCCGCGCTGGTCGCCCGCGGGATCGACGCCTACGAGGCGCTCCGGGTCGACGACGCGTGGGCCGCGCTGGCCGCGGCGCGCGCGGTGGTCGATCGCAGCGGGGCCGCCGGGCTCGGGCCGGCCGCGCTGAGCGATCTCGCGCTCTACCGCGGCCTGGTCGAGCTGCAGCGCGGCGCGCCGACCGCGGCGTGGGAGGAGCTGATCGCCGCGCTGACCGTGGCGCCGGTCCGTGTCTTCGATCCGGCCCGGTTCTCGCCGCGCGTGATCGACGAGCTCGAGCGCGCGCGGCGGGCCGTGCTGGCGCGCCCGACGGTGGCCTTGCACATCACCGCGCCGTCGAGCTGCGCGATCGCGATCGACGGCCTGGCGATCGGGCGGGCCGCGCCGGCCGCTGGCGCGACGCCGACCGTGGCCGCGGTGGTGGCCGGCGGTCACTGGATCGCCGCCACCTGTGGCGGCGGTGGCCGGTGGGGCGGGCGGGTCGACGCGCGCGAGCCGGTGACCGCGATCGCGATCGTGCCACCGGTCGAGCGCCCGCCGACCGACGACGAGGTGCTGATCGCCGCCCGCGCCGCCGGCGCGCGCGCGGTCGCGGTCGTGGTCGCCCGCGCCGAGGTCGTCTCGATCCGCCTCCTCGGCGTCGACGGCCGCGAGCGGACCCGGCGCGCGGTCGCCGCGGCGGACGGTGCGCCGGCGATCGCCCTGGCCGTGACCGAGGTGCTGCGCTCGGTGTCGGCCGCCGGGGCCGGCCGGCCGGCGCGGGCGCGCTGGCGCTGGGCGGCCGGCGCCGCGCTGGTCGCGGTGGCGATCGCGGTGCCGCTCACCCTCGTGCTCGCCGGCGACGACGCGCCCGACGTCACGATCCGCGGGCCGGGCCGGCTGCCGTGAGGCGCGTGCCGCTCGCGGGGCTGGCGCTGATCCTGGCGGCGTGCGCCGATCCGACCATCACCATCGCGCCGGCTTACGACGGCCCGATCGACGATCCCGACGCCGTCCCGACCGGCCTCGATCGGCTGACCCTGGCGGTCGCCGCCGCCGGCTCGGATCAGGACATCGCCGCGGTCAGCTTCGCGCCCGGCGCGCAGATCGAGCTGACCGGCGTGCCGCTCGACGAGGCCCTGGTCGT
>Ga0075163_10005482_pt1 | contig 16917 bp, 17 predicted proteins | sample JI1023141ADNA_FD_71478 | JGI IMG/M metagenome (GOLD analysis project Ga0075163, IMG submission 71478) | Wastewater effluent complex algal communities from Wisconsin, to seasonally profile nutrient transformation and Carbon sequestration -... | ecosystem: Engineered > WWTP > Effluent > Algae...
TGCACCGCGGGCCGGGCCTCGTTCATCACCGGCCAGACCCCGAAGCGCACCGGCCTCACCAAGGTCGGCGTTCCCGGCGCGCCGGTCGGCCTCCAGGCCCGCGACATCACCATCGCCGAGGCGCTGAAGCCCCTGGGCTATGCGACCGGGCAGTTCGGCAAGAACCACCTCGGCGACCGCGACGAGTTCCTGCCGACCAATCACGGCTTCGATGAGTTCTTCGGCAACCTCTACCACCTCAACGCCGAGGAGGAGCCGGAGCGGCCCTACTGGCCGCAGGATCCGAACGATCCGTACGTGAAGAACTTCTCGCCGCGCGGCGTGGTCAAGGCGACCGCGGACGGTCAGATCGAGGACACGGGTCCGCTCACCTCCAAGCGGATGGAGACGATCGACGATGAGACCACCGCTGCCGCCATCGACTTCATGAAGCGCCAGCACGATGCCGGCACGCCCTTCTTCACCTGGATGAACACCACGCACATGCACGTCTTCACCCATGTCCCGGAGGACAAGGACGGGGTGAGCGGCATGCCCGGCAACACCTACGCCGACGGCATGGTGATCCACGATGGCCACGTCGGGCAGCTCCTGAAGGCGCTGGACGATCTCGGCATCGCTGACGACACGATCGTCGTCTACACGACCGACAATGGCCCGAACTTCTTCTCTTGGCCCGATGCCGCGGTCTCGCCGTTCCGCTCCGAGAAGGACAGCAACTGGGAGGGCGCCTTCCGCGTGCCGGCGATGGTGCGTTGGCCGGGACACATCAAGCCCGGTCAGATCTCGACCGAGATCTTCTCCGGCCTCGATTGGTTCCCGACACTCCTCGCCGCTGCCGGCGACCCGGAGATCAAAGACGAGCTCCTGAAGGGCAAGGCAGTCGGCGACAAGACCTTCAAGGTGCATCTCGACGGCTACAACCAGCTTCCCTACCTGACCGGCGAAGCCAAGGCAGGCGCGCGCGACGACTTCTACTATACCAACGACGACGGCGATTTCGTCGCCATGCGCTGGGGCGACTGGAAGGCGGTGTTCTGCGAGCAGCGCACCGGTGGGGGCCTCCAGGTCTGGATGGATCCCTTCACCTGCCTGCGCCTTCCCAAGATCTTCAACCTCCGGATGGACCCCTACGAGCGAGCCGACCTCTATTCCGATCAGTACAACGACTGGCTGTTCAAGAACGCCTATCTCACCGGCATCGCCACGATGAAGGGCTCGGCATTCCTCGAGACCTTCATCGACTGGCCGCCGAGCCAGTTGCCCGCGAGCTTCTCGATCGACCAGGTCGCCGCCAAGGTCAACGCACACATCGTCGACGTCCTAACCGAGCAGCAGGCGGCCGGAGCGGACGCTGCGGCGCCGGCTCCCGAAAAGAAATAACCCAACCGGTCGGGCGGCCGCCCGCATGGCCGCCGCCCGAAGCGGCGACGGGAGGCGACGCACCGAACTACCGAACATGTGGAGTCACCAACACGTTGATCACATCGCGTGTCGACGGCATCTCGATGGGTGAAGCCGCGCGCTGCAAGGTAAGCTCGATGAAAAGCGTACCTGGGAACCGTCGCACCCACGTGGAACTCCGTCACATCGAGTACTTCGTGGCCGCGGCGGAGCACGGCAGCTTCCGCAAGGCGGCCTCGGCGCTCGGGGTGCAGGAATCTGCCGTCAGCCGTCACTTGCGCGGCCTGGAGGACAGGATCGGTGTGTCGCTGTTCCACCGGCGAAGCAGCGGCATCCATCTAACCTTGGCCGGGCAGCGGTTCCTTCCCCGCGCCAGGAGCATCTTCGTCGTGTCCGCGACGATGTCGCAGATATCGGCTCCATTGGGCGCGTCGATGACGGCAGGGTCAGGGTCGGGATATTCTCCTCACTCGTTTCGGGCTTCCTGCCCGAACTCCTGCGCGCCTATGATCGAGACCATCCCAATGTCGGCATCGAACTGATCGATGGAAATCCCCAGGAACATATCGCAGCCATTCGTCAGCTGCGGATCGACGTTGCGTTCCTGACCGGGACGCGCGAGTGGTCCGGCTGCGACACCCTCCATCTGTGGTGCGAGCGCGTCTTCGCCGTTCTCCCGGAGACCCATCTCCTCGCAGGAAAGGAGGAGCTCACCTGGAAGGATCTCGCATCCGAGAAGTTCATCGTGAGCGAGGCGGCCCCTGGCCAGGAGATTCAGGACTATCTCATTCAGCGCACGGCCGACCTTGGCCATCACCCCGAGATCCAGTGCCAGTCCGTAGGCCGGGACAACCTCCTGGCGCTCGTTGCCGCAGGCCTTGGCTTGACCCTTACCAGCGAGGCAACGACAGCGACGCAAGTGCCCGGTGTCCGGTATCGCCCGATCGCCGGTGAGACCTTGGCCTTCAGCGCGGTGTGGTCGCCGGAGAACGACAATCCCGCCCTCAGGCGCCTGCTGAGCGTCGCCCGGAAGCTCTCGCACGACCTCATGCGAACAGGTGCCGGTCCCGGTTAACCGGCCTGTCTCGAGCGCCGCACCCTTGCGAAGCCTCGGTCCCCAGCGATGAACCGCTCGACCATGGGCACGATCAGGCGCACCGGATCGACCGACGGCTGGCCGGTGTCGCGCGCCAATATCTCGGCATAGGCCGTCAGGTCGCGATGAAGCGATGCCGGCAGTTCCACGGTCACCTTGACCGGCCTGTCGTCCGCGATCGGCCCGAGCCTCAGCTTCGTCATCGCATCACCCCTCTGGCGGTTCGAGCACGAGATCCCGCGCGACGATCACCCGCAGCGGAAACCCAGGCCGGATCGTCAGCGTCGGCTGGACGTCGAGCTGCCTCCGGACGATCTGCTGCCCCACATCGTTGATCGTGTCCCGCGCTCCGTCGCGCAGCGCTCGCACCAGGCGATCGCCATCGTCGGTCGCGAGTTCCGCGCCGGCCCCGAGCAGCGCGGAGACCGCGGCCGCCCGGGCGATTGCCTCCCAATGATAGTCGACCCCGTCCTCGAGCCCGGCGTACCCGCCGGCATCGGCCCCGGGCAGCCGCTCCAGCACGATCGAGTTGCCGTCCGGATAGATCAGCCGAGTCCAAACGAGCAACACCCGCCGCTGCCCGAAGCCGACGTCGTTCATGTACTCCCCGACCAGCCGAGCCCCCTGCGGGATCAGCAGGATGCTCCCGGTCGGGCTGTCGTAGACGCTCTCCGTCACCTGCGCGACAACCTGTCCGGGAAGGTCTGAGCGAATGCCGGTGACGAGCGCCGCCGGGATGACCGACCCCGCCTGCAGCAACCAGGGCGAAGCGGGCGCCACGATCCGATCGGGCGCAATTGTCCGCCGGTCGACAGGCCCGTCGACGAAGGCTTGCTGGCGATCGGCCATCGAGCCGCCGCCGCCGGAACCGGCCGCGCCCCCGGCGAATCCCAGGCCGCCGGCACCGAACGGCGCGGCCGCGGAAGCTCCCCCGGACGGGCCGGTCTGGAAGAACACCTTGCTGACGCGCGCGGCTTCCTCCTCGGCAAGCCGGCGTTGCTCGGCCGGATCGACTTCCGGCGTCAGGTCTGGCGCGCGGGTCTGCGCGTTCAGGATCGGCCGCCCGAGGTCGCCCGGCAGCGGGGGACCCAGCACCGGACCCGTGTAGTCGCGCGGCAGGCCGGCGAGCCCGTCCGCCCGAGTTCGGCTTTCTGTCGAGTAGAGCTCCTGCCCGCCGGCCTCGCGATGGCGGCCCTGCAGCGCGTAGATCAGCGACGCGCCGATCGCGACCGATGCCGCGACCCCGAGCGCGGCCAGAACCCGCCGCGACAGGCGCGTGACGCGCGGAGGTTCGGCGCGCAACCGCATCGGCGCCGCCGGATCGTTCGCACCGGAAGCGTCGGACCCCTGATCGATGTTGGCAGGGCTCATCGTGCGCGCCGCGGATCGGCGTCGGCATGATAGGCGCCGCTCGTCCGCGGCTTCCGCGCCGCCGTCTTCCCGTCGGTGCGAACGATCCGCACGACCTGCTGTCGCCGCCCCTCGCCGAGGCGCAGTTCGGCGGCCGCAAACAGCCGGTCGACGATCAGCAGATTCTGGCGCACCCGGCTGTTGACGATCTGGGTCTCGCCACGGGGGCCGACGACGAAGAGCGGTGGCATCTCGCCCTGCACGACGCCACGCGGGAAGACCACATAGACATGGCGCCCGTCATCGAACACCGAGACCGGCCGCCACGGCGGGTTGCCGCCTTGCAGCGCGTAGCGGTAGTTGCGCACCGCGGGCGCCGGCGATTGAACGGCGCGCACAGGCGCGGCGGTGCGCAGGCCTGCCCTCCCCGGGTAGGTCCAGGCCACCGACGGCATGTAGGGCTTCGCGCCCGAGCGCAGCTCGAGCATGTAGGTACGGCGGTCGGTCGTGATGACGAGGTTGGTCTCGATGCCGGGCTGGATCGGCTTCAGCAGCACGTGGACCCGGCGGGAGCTCCCGCTGCCGCTCGTCGTGTCGCCGATGATCCAGCGCGCGGTGTCGCCGGCGGCGATCGGACCGGACCCGGAGAGATCTTCACCGGGCTCGAGTGCGAGGTCGGTGATCTGGCCGGGCGCGGCGTAGACCTGATAGAGCGCGCCCTCGCTCCATGGATAGACCTGGATGGCATTGTAGTAGCCCTCGCGGCGCGGCTCGACCCGGGCGGCGGCGTTGGCGTTGGCGATCCGCCCGGTCGCCGACGCCGCCGGCGAGCCGCCGTGGCTCGGCGACCAGGACGGCGGCACGTGCAAGGTCCTGGGTCGCTCCACGGTCGAAACCGGCGCCGGCGGCAGCGGCGGCACGTCGGCGTCGTAGCCGATCTCGGGCGGCCGGTTGCCGGCGCAGCCGGCGAGCGCCGAGACGCTGACAAGGAGGAGTCCTGCGATGGCGGGGGTGCGAAGGCGGTTCATTCTCCCATCTCCCGGGACCAGCTGATGGCATTGACGTAGATGCCGAGGGGATTGGCGCGGAGCCGTTCGGCGTCGCGCGGGGGATGCAGCACGATCGTGAGGATCGCGGTCCAGCGCTCCGTGCCGGCGAGCTGGCCGTTCTCGTAGCGGCGCTCGGTCCAGGCGACGCGGAAGGAGTCGGGCGACGCGCGGATCACGCTCGACACCTCGACTGCGACCTGCACGTGTCCGACCTTGCCGAAGGGGTCGGCCGACCGGGCGTAGTCGTTGAGCGCCGCGGCGCCGCGGTCGGTCGTCCAGTCGTAGGCGCGGAGCCAGTCCTGGCGGACGATCACCGGATCGGCGGGAATGGCGCGGACCTCCTCGATGAAGCGGGCGAGATGCCAGGCGATCTGCGGATCGGTCGGACGATAGTCGGCGACGGCCGGCGCCACCGCCTGTGCCTCGCCGCGGGCGTCGACCTGCACCACCCAGGGCACGACGGTGCCGCGGGCGGACTGGATGACCAGCGCCGTCCCGACTCCTCCAGCGAGGACCAGACAACCAAAGGCCATCAGCCGCCAGTTCCGGGCCTGGACGCGGGCCGAGCCTATGCGCTCGTCCCAGACCTGGCCGGCACGCTGGTACGGGGTCTCGGGTTCTGGGGTCCGGCCATAGTGCGGGGCGGCTCGTCGGAAGGAGTTCATGCGCGATCGCTTTCGGAGAGGGAGAGGGCCGACCCGCTGCCGTGGCCGTCGCCGGAGCGGACGGCGTGGGCGACGGCTTGCGCGCCGTGGGAGAGATGCCGATCGCGGCGCAGCCGCCGCGCCCAGTCTGGCGGGCGGGTGCTGTCCCGGACGGGCGGCGGGGTGAGCGCCGCGTCGCCCGCCTCGGCGGCCGCCGCGGTGCCGACGGTGCTGCCGCCGGTCGCCTCGAAGGCAGTGACCGCACCGGCCGTCATGCCGGAGCGCGCGCTCTGGCCCGCCCGCTCCAGCGCACGGCGGAGCGGTGAGATCGCGGCGCCAGCACCGGCGCGAGCGACGCCGCCAACACCGGAGGCGACAGCCGCCGCGCCAGACTGGCCGGCCGAGCCGAGGGTGGTGTCGGTTGGGGTGAACTGCGCGCCGCTGCCCGGCTCGGCGAGGTCGGCGCCGATCTCGGGGACGAGGTCGGCGGCCCAGCCGACGCCACGCTGGCGCAGCCAGGCGGCGAGGAAGCCGTCGCGGCCGTGCTCGGCGAGAACCTCGGCGATCGCGGTCTGGTCGGTACGCGACGAAACCGCACAGAGCGCGAGGCCGACCTCGGAGAGGCCGAGCTCGAAGAGCCGGTTGCCGCGGCGGGACTGGCAGTAGTAGTCGCGCTTCGGCACGGCGCGGGCGAGGATCTCGATCTGGCGGTCGTTGAGCCCGAAGCGGCGGTAGATGCCGGCGATCTGCGGCTCGATCGCCCGCTCGTTCGGCAGGAGCAGCCGGGTCGGGCAGCTCTCGATGATCGCCGGCGCGATGGCCGAGCCGTCGATGTCGGAGAGCGACTGGGTGGCGAAGATGACGCTGGCGTTCTTCTTCCGTAGCGTCTTCAGCCACTCGCGGAGCTGGCCGGCGAAGCCCTCGTCGTCGAGCGCGAGCCAGCCCTCGTCGATGATCAGCAGCGTCGGCCGGCCGTCGAGCCGGTCGCCGATGCGGTGGAAGAGGTAGGCGAGGACCGCCGGCGCGGCCCCGGTGCCGACCAGGCCCTCGGTCTCGAAGGCGACGACCGAGCCGGCGCCGAGATGCTCGGCCTCGGCGTCGAGGAGCCGGCCGTAGGCGCCGCCGACGCAGTAGGGTCGCAGCGCCTGCTTGAGGTCGTTCGCCTGCAGAAGCACCGCGAGGCCGGTCAGCGTCCGCTCCTCGACCGGGGCCGAGGCGAGCGAGGTGAGCGCGGTCCAGAGATGCTCCTTGACGTCGGGGGTGATGGCGACGCCCTCGCGAGCGAGGATCGCCACCAGCCAGTCGGCGGCCCAGGCTCGGTCGGCCGTCTCGTGGATGCGCGCCAGCGGCTGCAGCGTGGCGGCGGAGACAGCCCCGTCGGAGAGCCCCCCGCCGAGATCGTGCCAGTCGCCGCCCATGGCGAGCGCCGCGGCACGGATCGAGCCGCCGAAGTCGAAGGCGAAGACGTGGGCGCCCGGGTAGCGGCGGAACTGCAGCGCCATCAGCGCCAAGAGCACCGACTTGCCGGCGCCGGTCGGGCCGACGACGAGGGTGTGGCCGACGTCGCCGACATGGAGCGACAGCCGGAACGGCGTCGCGCCCTCGGTGCGGCCGTAGAGGAGCGGCGGGGCGTCGAAGTGCGCGTCGCGCGCCTCGCCGGCCCAGACCGCGGAGAGCGGGATCATGTGGGCGAGGTTCAGCGTGCTGATCGGCGGCTGGCGGACGTTGGCGTAGCCGTGGCCGGGGAGCGAGCCGAGCCAGGCATCGACGGCGTTGACCGTCTCGGGGATCGCGGTGAGGTCGCGCCCCTGGACGATCTTCTCGGCGAGCCGCAGCTTCTCGTCGGCGACGCGGGGGTCGGCGTCCCAGACGGTGACGGTGGCGGTGACGTAGGCGAGACCGGCAAGATCGGCTCCGAGCTCCTGAAGTGCGAGGTCGGCGTCGGCGGCCTTGTTGGCGGCGTCGGTGTCGACGAGGGTGGTGGGCTCACTGGTCAGCACCTCCTTCAGGATCGCGGCGATCGACTTCCGCTTGGCGAACCACTGGCGGCGGATGCGGGTGAGAAGCCGGGTCGCGTCGGTCTTGTCGATCAGGATCGCCCGGGTCGACCAGCGGTAGGGAAAGGCGAGCCGGTTCATCTCGTCGAGGAGGCCGGGTGTCGTCGCCGAGGGAAAGCCGACGAGGGTGAGGACGCGCAGATGCGCGCTGCCGAGCCGCGGCTCGAGCCCGCCGGCGAGCGGCTCGTCGGCGAGGAGCGCGTCGAGATAGATTGGCGTCTCGGGGACGCGGACGCGGTGGCGCTTGGTCGAGACCGTCGAATGCAGGTAGGTGAGCGTCTCGGCGTCGTCGAGCCAGCGGCATTCCGGCATGAAGCCGTCGAGGAGCGCCAGCACCCGGTCGGTGCGATCGGTGAAGGCGCGGAGCACCTCATGGGGATCGACGCCGGCCTTGCCGCGGCCTTCGTAGAGCCAGGTCTCGGCCCGCGCGCCTTCCTCCGCCGGCGGCAGGTAGAGGAAGGTCAGGAAATACTCCGAGACGAAATTGGCGCCGGCCTCCTCGAAGTCGGCCTTGCGCTCGGCGTCGAGGAGCGCCGAGGCCGCGTCCGGGGAGCGGCTTTCCGGATAGGTCGCCGCTTCCAGCCGCTGCGCCTCGACGGAGAGGCTCCAGCCCGAGCCGAGGCGGCGGAAGGCATTGTTGAGCCGGCCGGCGACGGCGACGAGCTCGGCCGGCACGGCGGAGTCGAGGTCGGGGCCGCGAAAGCGGGCGGTGCGCTGGAACGAGCCGTCCTTGTTGAGAACGACCCCCGGGGCGACGAGCGCCGCCCAGGGCAGGAAGTCGGCGAGGCGGGTGGCGCTGCGCCGGTATTCGGCGAGGTGCATCATCGGCGCGCCTCAGACCGCGAGATGCGCCGGCAGGCGCAGGTGGCGCCGGCCGACCTCGACGAAGAGCGGGTCGCGCTTCGCCGCCCAGACCGCGACGAGATGGCCGATCCCCCAGAGCACGAGACCGGCGAGCCAGAGTTGCAGGCCGAGGCCGATGGCGCCGGCAAGCGTGCCGTTCAGGATGGCGATGGCGCGCGGCGCGCCGCCGAGCAGGATCGGCTCGGTCAGCGCCCGGTGCAGCGGCACGCTGAAGCCGGGCACCTCCGCCGCGGGATCGAAGCGCTCGGAGACCAGACCAGAGGCCATCAGACCAGCGCCCCGCCGCCGAAGGAAAAGAAGGTGAGGAAGAACGAGCTCGCCGCGAAGGCGATGCTGATGCCGAAGACGATCTGGATCAGGCGCCGGAAGCCGCCCGAGGTGTCGCCGAAGGCGAGGGTCAGGCCGGTCATGATGATGATCATCACCGCGACGATCTTGGCGACCGGTCCCTCGATCGAGTCGAGGACCGACTGGAGCGGCGCCTCCCAGGGCATGCCCGAGCCGGCGGCATGGGCGGCCGGCGCCAGCGCGACGGCGAGGATGGTGGCCGTCGCGGCAAGGGCGACGCGGTCGGAGGCACGACGGAGGGTCTGGATCACGCTAGAAATCCTTCGGAGGAAGTGAGGGAAAGGTCAGTCGGGACGGAGGGAGCAGCGCGGTCGGCCGCGATCGCCGGTACGACGGCGTAGTCGCCGGCCGGGGTGAGGCCTTCGACGCGGGCGAGCTCGACGAGGCGGCGCTGGCCACCGCGGCCAGCGAGGACGGCGACGAGGTCGATCGTCTCGGCGAGGAGCGCGCGCGGGATGGTGACGACGGCTTCCTGGATCAGCTGCTCGAGCCGGCGGAGCGCGCCGAGGGCGCTGCCGGCGTGGATGGTGCCGATGCCGCCGGGATGGCCGGTGCCCCAGGCCTTGAGGAGGTCGAGCGCCTCGGCGCCGCGGACCTCGCCGATCGGGATGCGGTCGGGCCGGAGCCGCAGGGCAGCGCGGACCATATCGGAGAGCGTGGCGACGCCATCCTTGGTACGCATGGCGACGAGGTTCGGCGCGGCGCACTGCAACTCGCGGGTGTCCTCGATGAGGACGACGCGGTCGCCGCTCTTCGCCACCTCGGCGAGGAGCGCGTTGGTGAGCGTGGTCTTACCCGTCGAGGTGCCGCCGGCGACGAGGATGTTGGCGCGGGCGGCGACGCCGCCGCGGAGCGCCGACGCCTCGGCCGCAGTCATGATTCCGGCGGCGACATAGTCGTCGAGGGTGAAGACCGCGACCGCGGGCTTGCGGATGGCGAAGGCGGGCGCGGCGACGACCGGTGGCAGCAGCCCCTCGAAGCGCTCGCCGGTCTCGGGCAGCTCGGCCGAGACCCGAGGGCAGCGGGCGTGGACCTCGGCGCCGACATGGTGGGCGACGAGGCGGACGATGCGTTCGCCATCGGCGGCGGAGAGGCGGGTGCCGGTGTCGGCGAGGCCGCCCGTGAGGCGGTCGACCCAGACCCGGCCGTCGGGGTTCAGCATGACCTCGACCACGGACGGGTCCTCGAGCAGCCGGCCGATGGCGGGGCCGAGCGCCGTGCGCAGCATCCGGGCGCCGCGGGCCATACCTTCGGATCTCTGCTCTGCCCCCACCCTCGTCCCCCGGCTTGCGTCCGGGGCGCGGCGTGAACGGCAGGCCCCAGGATCGGGGTCGATCAAGAGAGGCGTGGATTGGGACGATTCAACAGGCGACGGGTGGGCGTCGTAGCCTGGCGTAGAAAGACAGGCGAACGGCGGGCTGAGCTGTCCGTACGCCCCTTGGCCGCGTCAGCGTCGCAGCGGGCCAGACCTCGACGTCAGACGATCGCCAGCCGCTCCGCGAGCGTCCGCCGCTCGGCGGAGAGCTGCGGCGTCGCCGGTGTCCAGTCGCGACGCTGGGGCGCTCGGGCGAGCAATCGCTTCCGGCGGTCGTCTTCCCGGACGATGGCCCAGCGGAGCTGTGTGAAGTGAGCGTCGGCCACCCAGTCCTCGCGGCGGATGGCCTTTCCCTTCGCGCCGACCACCAGCTCGAACGCCTCCGCGAACCCGAAGAGGTCGAGCATCCGACACGCCTCATCGTGCATGGCCGCGCGCGCTACGCGCCGCCGCCGAACCCACCCGAGCATGGCATCCCCCGTTCCCGGGCGCAGTCTAGCATGCGGTGACGCCGATCGGTCGGTGCCGGGGTTGTCTGGTAAACCCCGCGGGACGCGGAGGAGGTCAGCGGTGTACCGATTCGTCCGGTCCGGTCGCCTGACCGGGCACATCCTCGGAGATCTCGGCGAGCAGCCGCGGCCCCTTGGCGAGGCGGCGACCGAGGGCGGTGACGAAAGCGTCGTAGCGCTCCGTCACCTTCGCGCGGGCAGCGTGTGCGGCCGGCTCGGGCAGCGCCGGGGTGGTCGCGAGCCAGAAGCGGATGAAGACCGCGAGTGTCTCGACGGCGATGCCGACGTCGCGTTCGAGCCGGACCATGCGCCGGTCGGCCTGGTCGAGCCGCTTCACGATCGCCGCCTCGCGCTGCTCGGCGGCGTCGGGCGACAGGAACGAGGCGATGGCGGCCTCGGCGACCAGCGACTGCGACAGGCTGCGGCGGGCGGCGTAGTCGACGAGCATCCCGTGCACGGCCGGGTCGAGGTAGACGGAGACCTGCGCCTTCTTCGTGCGCGGCTGCATGGCTCAGAGCTCCATGCCGTCGCCGGGATCGAGCGCGACCTGGCGGGCGAAGCCCCGCACCAGCCGCGCCAGCCGGCGATTGCGCGCGGCATCGTCCTCGTCGGCGTCGTCGGGCAGGCCGATCTCGAACTCGTTGCCGATCGGTGCTGCCGCCTCGGCCGGTTGGACGCGGGCGAGTTCTGGCTGGTGCCTGCGCTCGGAGTCGGTCGTGTCCTCGTCGCCCGATGCAGAGACGGCCCCCGCGGGACCGGCGAGGCCGGCGGGCGCCGCCGGCAACGGCAGGCCGGTCCAGTCGTCGGGCCGCGCGGAGGCCGATGACTTCGCGGCAGGCGGCGGCAGAACCCGCTCGGCAAAGCGCGCGTCCTCGTAGTAGCGCGCCTTCTTCGCCCGGATCGGCGGGGTGCCGGCGACCATGACGATCTCGTCGGCGGGCGGCAGCTGCATCACCTCGCCGGGGGTGAGGAGCTGGCGGGCGGTCTCCGAGCGCGAGACCATGAGATGCCCGAGCCAGGGCGAGAGCCGGTGGCCGGCGTAGTTCTTCATCGCCTTCATCTCGGTCGCGGTGCCGAGGGCGTCGGACACCCGCTTCGCGGTCCGCTCGTCATTGGTCGCGAAGCTCACCCGGACGTGGCAGTTGTCGAGGATCGCGTTGTTCGGCCCATAGGCCTTCTCGATCTGGTTCAGCGACTGGGCGATGAGGAAGCTCTTCAGCCCGTAGCCCGCCATGAAGGCGAGCGCGCTCTCGAAGAAGTCGAGCCGCCCGAGCGCCGGGAACTCGTCGAGCATGAGGAGGAGCCGGTGGCGGCAGCCTGTCGCGTGCAGCTCCTCGGTCAGGCGCCGGCCGATCTGGTTGAGGATGAGCCGGATCAGCGGCTTCGTGCGGGCGATGTCAGACGGCGGCACCACGAGGTAGAGCGTCGCCGGGCGTTCACCGCCGACGAGATCGGCGATCCGCCAGTCGCAGCGCCGCGTCACCTCCGCGACGACCGGGTCGCGGTAGAGGCCGAGGAAGCTCATCGCGGTGCTGAGCACGCCCGAGCGCTCGTTGTCGGACTTGTTGAGGAGCTCGCGCGCCGCGGAGGCGATCACCGGATGCGGGCCGGCCTCGCCCAGATGCGCGGTCCGCATCATCGCCGCGAGCGTCGACTCGATCGGACGCCGAGGATCCGAAAGGAAGGCCGCGACGCCGGCCAGTGTCTTGTCGGGTTCGGCGTAGAGCACGTGGAGGATGGCGCCGACGAGGAGCGCGTGGCTGGTCTTCTCCCAGTGGTTGCGTTTCTCGAGGCTACCCTCGGGATCGACCAGGATGTCGGCGATGTTCTGGACGTCGCGCACTTCCCAGGCACCGCGCCGCACCTCGAGGAGCGGGTTGTAGGCCGAAGAGCCCGGGTTGGTCGGATCGAAGAGCCGCACCCGGCCGTGACGGGCGCGGAAGCCGGCCGTCAGCGTCCAGTTCTCGCCCTTGATGTCGTGGACGATCGCCGAGCCCGGCCAGGTCAGGAGCGACGGCACGACGAGCCCGACACCCTTGCCCGATCGGGTCGGCGCGAAGCAGAGAACGTGTTCGGGGCCGTCGTGGCGCAGGTAGTCCCGGCCATAGCGGCCGAGCATGACGCCATCGGCGCCGAGGAGGCCGGCGGCGGCGACCTCGGCGCGTTCCGCCCAGCGGGCCGAGCCGTAGGTCTCGACGTGCTTGGCCTCGCGCGCCCGCCAGACCGAGAGTCCGATCGCGAGGCCGACGGCGATGAAGCCGCCCGACGCGGCGACGATCCCGCCGCGCACGAAGACGCCGGGCGCGTAGGCGTCGTAGAAGTACCACCACCAGAAGAGTGCCGGCGGATAGTAGACCGGCACGCCGAACACCGCGAACCAGGGCGGCCCGAGCTGGTCCTGGTAGCCCAGGCTCCAGGCGACGTACTGGGTCGCACCCCAGGTGGTGAGAAGCACGATCAGGAAGACGAGGGCGATCTGGCCCCAGAGGATCTTGGTTGCCGACATGGGGCGCGGGGTCCTTCGATGGTGGGAGAGTTCAGAGGCCGAGGCCGCGCTTGCGACCGAAGCTCCAGTCGACGCCGCCGTCACCGCGGGCGATGCCGGCGACGTGGTGGCCGCGCTTCGGCTCCAGCGCCGGCGTCCACGGCACCAGCCGGAAGCCCATGCCGTCGTCGATCATCGCGAAACGGCCGGAGGCGAGGACGAGCCGCTGGCGGTAGACGCCCGCGACATGCTCCCCGGCGGCGGCGCGCTGGAACGGCTGCCCGCCGCCGGCCGCGAGCTGCTCGCCGGCGGCCTCGACCTCGCGGCGGCGCAGCGTCTCGATCAGGTTGCGGGCGAAGACGACGCGCCGGCCCTGCCGCTCGGCGAGTCCCTCGCCGACGAGGTGCGCGGCGCGCCGGTCAAGGGCGTCGCGCACCTCGGCGCCGAAGCCGCCCTCGGCGAGGACGGCCGGCTCGCGGGCGAGCGCCTGCCGGTCGAGCCAGGTGGCACCCGGCGCGGTGACCTGGGCGGCGAGGTCGAGGTCGGAGCGGACGGCGAGCGCGACGCGGGGCTGGCCGCGCACGTCCTCGAAGCGGCGCAGCTCGACGATCGCGCCGGGCGCGCCGTCGCCGGCGGCGTCGAGGTCGGGAAGGCGGACGTGGTGGGTGCGGCCGTCGATGCCGTCGATCACCGCATAGGCCGAACCTTTGAGCTCATCGTCGAGGCCGCGGTCGACCAGCCGTCCGAGCACGGGCGCCTCCAGCGCCTCAGCGGCGAGGACATACCCCGCGGTGCCGCGCTCGAGCCCGTGCGCGGTCAGGGCGCGGTGCATGCGCTTGATGATGTCGCCGCGCTCGCCGAGTTCGCGCAGCATCGCCTCGGCGCCGTCGTCGATCACCCACTGGCCGGGGCCGACCGGGTCGGCGAGGCCGAGCGCCTCGAGCTTGCGCAGCCGGCCGACCTTCAGGACGTGGAGCGCGTCGGGTTGACGGCCGGGCTCGGGCGCCATGTCGACGATGCCGTTGGGACGACCATCGCGGACGAGCTGGCGGTCGAGGTCGGTCCAGCGCTCCGCCTCGACCTGACGCTCCAGTGTCCGGTGGATGTCCTGATCGGTGCGTGGCCCAAGCGCGAGGGTGACGAGATCGCGGGCGCGGGCGCGCATTCCTTCGCGGATGTAATCGCGGGAGATCACCAGGTCCTGCCCGTCGTCGGCGCGGCCGCGCACGAGCAGGTGGACGTGCGGGTTATCGGTGTTCCAGTGGTCGACGGCGACCCAGTCGAGCCGGGAGCCGAGGTCGGCCTCCATCCGGCCAACGAGCTCGCGGGTGAAGCCGCGAAGGTCGGCCATCTCCGTCGCATCCTCCGGAGAGACGATGAAGCGGAAGTGGTGGCGGTCGCCGGCGCAGCGTTCGGCGAAGGCGCGCGGGTCGGCGTCCTCGGTGCCGGGACCGAAGAGCCGCGCCTTCTCGCCGGCCCGGGTGACGCCCTCGCGGCGCAGGTATCCCAGATGGGCCGCAAGCGGCGCGCCGCGCCCGGTCTGGCGGACGACGCGGGTCTTGATGACGACGACACGGGCGCGGCCGGTCAGCAGATGGTTCGCCTGTACGCTCGCCACCCGCCCCCGGCCGAAGCGCGAGCGGCCGCCGGTGCCGATCGCGCCCGAGCGCGAGACAGTCCCGCCGGCCTTCTGCGCCGCGGCGAGTGCCTGCGCGATGAACGGCCGCGCCGATTGCGTCTGCGTCGAGCGGATGCGGCCAGGCCGGACGCGGAACTCGCGGTCATCGGGCACGGCCAAACTCCGCAACGTGCAGAAATCCGAGTCGATACAGCGACTTGCTCGAAACCCGCACATTGCGCCGAAAGCCCACAAGGTGCGGAAGGCGCCGAATTCCCCTGCGACACCAACCGACCGACCGCCGCGCAATGTGCGCGCTTTTATCTCGCCATCCTTCGGTCGCCTCCCCTGCCTCCCCCCTCGCCGCCCTCCAGCGCACGCCACGGCACGTGGGCGTGCGAGAACCTCCCAGCCGGGTCATCGGCGGGCCTTCCCTTCGGCGCGTGCGACGAAGAGGCCGCCCGAAGGCGACAGTTCGGCAGAGTCCATATCTCCGGTTGCGCGATCGGCGCCGAGATCGGCCGCCTCCTCGCCGTGGTGGCCGAACTGCGGCGCCTCATCGACGACGTCGCCGATGCGCGCGGCGAAGAGCGGTGCCGCGCGCCAGTCCGGGGCGGGCTGGTGCCGAACCGTGACGCCCGGACGCGGCGCGACGCCGAGCGCGGCCGAGATCGTCGCGACATAGGCGCGGGTTTCGGCCGGCAGCGGGCGCCCGAGGGCGAGGTGATCGTCGACGCGATCGGGGCCGGCATTGTAGGCGGCGAGCATGGCGCCGACGTCGCCGTAGCGATCGAGCATCTCGCGCAGGTACGCCGTGCCGGCAAGGATGTTGTCGCGCGGCTCGAAGGGATCGGCGCCGAGGCGGTAGCGGGCGCGCAGCCCCGCCCAGGTGCCGGGCATCACCTGCATCAGGCCCATGGCGCCAGCGGGTGAAACCGCGCGCGGATTGCCGGCGCTCTCGGCACGCAACACCGCTTCGATCCAGGCACCGGGGATGAGGAAGCGCTGCGCCGCCTCGGCGGTGTAGACGGCATACGGCGATGCGGGCCCGCCGCTCTCGGTCTGCGGATCGATGGCAGTCGCACTGGCGGGCACGGCGGCAACCTGAAGCAGGCCGACCACCACGAAAGCGGCGGGAGGAAGGTAACGAAGCCGCATCGCTCACTCCTGCTCCGCGCGCTTCGTGCGGCGACTCCAGTGCAGCCCCCAGTCGCGTCCGTCGCCGCCGGACTGGAACAGGCGGGCGCGCAGCGGCTGGCCGAAGCCGGGGTCGTCGAGGACGATGGAGACGAAGGCACCGGCCTGCGGACCGGTATGGTCCCAGCCGGCGCCGACCTCCGGTCGGTCCTCGTCTCCGAGGTGGACGCGGTAGTTCGGCGCGTGCTGGGCGCCGTCGCTCTCGACCTCGACGAGGCAGAGCTCGAGGTCGAGCGAGAGGGTCTTCAGGCGTCCGGCATAGCCCGAAGGCGTGCGGATGAACTGGCCGATCTGTGGCATGGAAGGGTCCTCGATGCAGTGGTGACGTCAGGGTTCGGATGCGTCCGGCACACCGGGCGGTCGCGGATCGAGGGGGTTCGCGGCGATCCAGATCGGCGCCAGCCGAGCAGTGACCGCATCGCGCGGCAGCGGCCCGAAGTAGCGGCCGTCGAAGCTGTCGACGGCCTCCGGGTTCAACAGGAAGACCTCGCCTGCCGCGATCGTTCGGCAGCCGGACCAGGTCGGGAGTGGCCGATCGCGGCTGTCCGCCGGACGCGCGACGGCAGCCGGTCGACCGTCGACGCGGACGGCCGTCCCGTCGCGGCAGACCACCGATCCCGCCAGCGCCGCGACGTGCTTGAGGAGCGGCACGCCTCGTGGCAGGTAGCCGCGATCGGAAAGGAAGGCTGCGAGATCGGCCGGCGGTTCGACGGCGACGAGGTCGCCGAGCGCGAGATCCGCGACGCCACGGGCGCGATAGAGACCGATTGGGACGCTCGCCGAGGCGTTCCAGATCAGCCGGGGCCGCGGATCGATCACTGCGGGTGCCACCAACAGAAGCGCGCCGACACCTGCCACCGCTAGTCTTACTGCGTCATAAATTGCGCACCCGGGAAGGTGGCAGGCCCATCGGTCGTGCGCAGCATGGACATCGTTGCAGGCGACTGGCCAGAGCCGTAGTCAGCCGCCGCCGGATCGTGG
>Ga0075163_10005483_pt1 | contig 16916 bp, 12 predicted proteins | sample JI1023141ADNA_FD_71478 | JGI IMG/M metagenome (GOLD analysis project Ga0075163, IMG submission 71478) | Wastewater effluent complex algal communities from Wisconsin, to seasonally profile nutrient transformation and Carbon sequestration -... | ecosystem: Engineered > WWTP > Effluent > Algae...
CGAAAGCGCCGGCGCTGGTGCTGCTGGATATCTTCCTGCCAGATCGCTCGGGCTGGCGCGTGCTTCAAAGCCTGAAGCACGACCCTAAGACGCAAGACATTCCGGTCGTCGTGCTCTCCGTGAACGAAGACCGCGCCCACGCACTTGCGCTGGGCGCCGCCGAGCACATCGTGAAGCCTGCGGACCGCGACATGCTTGCGGCAACCGTCATGCGCTACGCACGCAAGCGGCCGTCACCTTTGGCGGTAACGGCCTCGCCTGTGGCGCAAAAGGCCGCCGGCTAGTTCTGCGCGTGCGCGGCAAGGACGCGCGCGACCGTCTCCGTCACGCGCTTGCCAGTCGGGATGTGCAGAAACTCGTTCGGACCGTGAGCATTCGAATGCGGGCCGAGCACACCCGTCACCACGAATTGCGCCTCCGGGAATTTCTCGCCGAGCATACCCATGAACGGGATCGAGCCGCCCTCGCCCATCATCGCCATCGGCTTACCCCACGCTGCGTGTGAGGCGTCCTCAAGCGCAGCCTCAAGCCAAGGCGCCGTCGCTGGCGCGTTCCAGCCAGAGCCTTCCTTCTCGCCTTCGTAGCTCACATGCGCGCCGTACGGCGGATCGCTCTCAAGAATCTGCTTCAACGTCGCGCTCGCCTTCTTTGCATCCGCTGTCGGCGGCACGCGCAACGAAAGCTTCAACTCGGTAAAAGGCCGCAACACGTTGCCCGCATCGCGCGGCGCTGGTGCGCCCGCAAAGCCAGTGACGGACAACGCCGGCCGCCAGGTGCGATTCAGCACCAATTGATCGCCCTCCGTACCGGCGGGCTTCATCCCATCGACGAACGGAAATTTGGAATAGACCTCATCGCCCAGCGCCTGCGCCGCCACTTTTGCTTGCCGCTGACGATCCGCTGGAACTTCGGCATTGAAATCCGCGCCCGTGATCTTGCCGGTTTCGATGTCCTCGAACCGCGCCAACAATTGGCGCGCGATCCGAAAGCTCGACGGCACGATCCCCGACGCATCGCCCGAGTGTACGCCCTCTTCGAGCACATCGACCCGCAATGTGCCGCCGACCATGCCGCGCAGCGATGTCGTCAGCCAAAGCCGCTCATAATCGCCGCAACCGCTGTCGAGGCAAACGACGAGCGAAACTTTGCCGATCCGCTCCGCCAGCGCGTCCATATAGAACGGCAAATCAGGAGAGCCGCTCTCTTCGCTCGCCTCGATCACAACCACCGCGCGCTTGTGCGGTACGTTTTGCGCCTTGAGCGCCAGCAGCGCCGACAGCGCGCCAAACATCGCATAGCCGTCATCGGCGCCGCCGCGACCGTAGAGCTTGTCGCCCTCTAGCACCGGAACCCAAGGCCCCTTGCCTTCGGCCCAACCGGTCATTTCCGGCTGCTTGTCGAGGTGCCCGTAGAGCAGCACCGTGTCGGCGCTCTTGGTCGCGCCCGGTACGTCGATGAAGATGAGCGGCGTGCGCCCTGGCAATCGCTCGACCGAAAGCGTGGCGCCCTGCAGTTCCGGCAATTTCTTCTTAGCCCATCCCACAAAGAGCTCGACCGCCTTCTCCATGTGGCCAGTCTTTTCCCACTCCGGCTCGAACGACGGCGATTTGTTGGGAATGGCGATATACGTCGTGAGCGTGGGCACGACTTCATCGTTCCAGATTTCATCCACGAACTTGCGCAATTGGGCTTGTGCGATCTCGGCCATGTAGCGGGGCTCCTCTGAGAAGCAACCTAGGCGAACCACGCGATCATTTCCACGCTCGACTGCGTTGGAGCGGGCGGGGGGAATCGAACCCCCGACATTCAGCTTGGGAAGCTGACGTTCTACCTCTGAACTACGCCCGCGAACGCGCGATGCATACGCCAGAGCGCCAGCGCGCCGCAAGCGGACGTGGAAGTGGGGGCGAGGTTGGCTTAGATAGTGCCTAAAGGAGCCCCGCTGACATGACCGAGATCGCACAGGCGCAGTTGCGCAAGTTCGTGGATGAGATCTGGAACGACGAGGTCGTGCCGACGCTCACGACCTATATCGCCATTCCGAACAAATCTGCGTCGTTCGACCCGGATTGGGAAAAGAACGGGCACATGGACAAGGCGGTCGAGCTTTTTGTCGCTTGGGCGAACAAGAAGCTGCCTGATCTGCCGGGCGCGACACTTTCCGTTGAGCGTTTGCCGGGGCGCACGCCGCTGATTTTCATCGACGTGCCGGGCGCAACCAAGAGCGCCGACACCGTCATGCTCTATGGGCACCTCGACAAGCAGCCGGAGATGACTGGTTGGGCTGAAGGCAAAGGGCCGTGGATTCCGGTGCTAGAAGGCGACAAGCTCTACGGTCGAGGTGGAGCCGACGACGGCTATGCGATGTTCGGCGCGCTGTCGGCGCTGCTGGCGCTGAAGGCGCAGAACGTTCCGCACAAGCGCGCCGTCATTGTCATCGAAGCGAGCGAAGAGAGCGGCTCGCCGGATCTGCCGTTCTATATGGACGCACTGGCCGAGCGCATCGGCAAGGTCTCGTTGGTCGTATGCTTGGACAGCGGCTGCGGCGATTACGACCGACTGTGGCTGACGACGTCGCTGCGCGGTATGGTCGGTGGCACGTTGCGCGTCGATGTTCTCGACGAAGGCGTTCACTCGGGCGACGCTTCAGGGATCGTGCCGTCGAGCTTCCGGATCGCGCGCCAATTGCTGGCGCGGTTCGAGGACATCGAAACCGGCAAGATCACCGGCGCAGACTTCAATGCCGAAGTGCCTGCCGATCGCCAGCGGCAAGCGAAGGTCGCGGCGCAGGCTCTGGGCGATGAAGTCTATTCCAAGTTTCCGTTTGTCGATGGAATGAAGCCTGCTGGCACGGAAGGCGATCAGCTGGTGCTCAACCGCACGTGGCGGCCTGCGCTATCTGTGACCGGGTTTGCCGGCGCGCCCGCGCCGCGCGATGCAGGCAACGTGCTGCGGCCTTTCACAGAGCTAAAGCTCTCGTTGCGCGTGCCGCCAACGGCAGATGCGAAGAAGGCGAGCGCGACGTTGAAGCAAATTCTAGAGCGCGATCCGCCGTACGGCGCGCACGTGAGCTACGAAGGCGAGAAGGAAGGCTCCGGCTGGAATGCGCCGGCGACTGCGCCGTGGCTTGAGTCAGCGCTGGAGGATGCATCCCACGCAGCGTGGGGTCAGCCGATGGCCATGATGGGCGAGGGCGGCTCGATCCCGTTCATGGGCATGCTCGGCGAGAAATTCCCGGAGGCGCAATTTGTGGTGACGGGCGTGCTTGGTCCGCACTCGAACGCGCATGGTCCGAACGAGTTTCTGCACATCCCGACGGGCAAGCGCGTGACGGAAACGGTTGCGCGGGTGCTCGCCGCGCACGCGCAAAACTAGCCGGCGGCTTTTTGCGCTACAGATGAGGCCGTCGCTGCCAACGGGGACGGCCGCTTGCGCGCGTAACGCATCACGGTCGCTGCGAGCATGTCACGATCGGCGGGTTTCACGATGTGCTCGGCAGCGCCGAGCGCGAGAGCGTGCGCGCGATCTTCGTTCACCGAAAGCACGACGACAGGAATGTCTTGCGTCTTCGGGTCATGCTTCAGGCTTTGCAACACGCGCCAGCCGGAGCGATCCGGCAGGAAGATGTCGAGCAGCACCAAGGCCGGCGCTTTGGCGCGCGCCAGCGCGAGGCCAGCTTCGCCGCCGCCAACCCCTTGCACTGCGAAGCCAGCGCGGGTGAGGGCGCGAGCCGCGAGTTCGCGGGCGTCCGCCTCATCTTCAATGACGATGACGAGCGGTGCGTCTTCGTGGCCTTGAACCTCGTCGACCTTCGCTGCTGCGCCCAGCGCCGCGGCGGCATCGCCGAAATCGACGGGCACATGCAGCGTGAAGGCTGAGCCTTCGCCGAGTGCGCTCTTTACAGTTACATCGCCGCCGAGCAGTTGCGACAGGCGGCGTGTGATGGTGAGGCCAAGGCCAGTGCCGCCATATTGTTGCGTGATGGAGGGATCGGCTTGCACGAACGGCTGGAAGAGACGTGAGACGTGCTCTTTCGACATGCCAATGCCGGTGTCGCGGACCGTGATGAAGACCTGTTCGACGCCGTTATAGAGCTTGCGATCAAAGGTGACGTCGATCGCACCGTTCTTTGTGAACTTGGCTGCGTTCGAGAGCAGGTTAAGCACGCACTGACGCAGTTTCATCGAGTCGGTGTTCACGTCGCCGCCGAATGGCGTGCCGGAGATCGTGATCTCGTTGCCGTTGCCGGTCGCGATTGGCCGCACCGTTTCGATCAGATCTTCCAGCATCTCCATCGGATCAAACTTCGCCGGGATCGCTTCCATGCGTCCGGCTTCAATCTTGGAGAGGTCGAGAATCTCGCCGATGAGCGAGAGCAGGTGCTTCGCGGCCGTAAGGATACGATTGAGATCCTGCACGGTGCGGTCGTCGCCGTTGTCTTCGGCGTCTTCCTGCAACATTTCCGCATAGCCGATGATAGCGTTCAGCGGCGTACGCAGTTCGTGGCTCATGTTCGCAAGGAATTGCGATTTTGCTAGATTGGCGGCGTCCGCCTCATGGCGTGCGTGCGCGAGGTCATCTACTCCGCGTTCCAATGCGGCGCCGCGATCGACAAGCACGCGCAGCATTTGTGCGAGGGACGCGGTGGTCTCGCCGATATCCACGGCAGCCGTGGCGGAGAGCTCATTGTTGAGCGTGCGCAACGCTTCGGCCTGCTGATTGAGCGCGTGCTGAGCGTCCGCGATGACAGCGGGAGCGATGGCGCCGGAGATTGCGTTGGCAATGCGCGTCACGCACGTCACGCGCACCGGAATGCCGTCCGGCGTGGTGCGTACAAAACCCTGATGCCGAACACGAACGGAGGTCCCGTCGGCGCGCATTATATCGTGCTCAAGCGCTATGCGGCGCACGGCCCCTGGCGCCGGTGTGAAGGCAGCATTTACCAACGCGCGATCTTGGCTCGGCGCAAAGAAGGCGCGCTCCACGATGTCGGAGTACGCGATCGGGCGGCCGATCATTGCGCCGAGTCGTTGCGCGCCTGAGATGCGACCGCGCTCGAAGTCGATTTCCCAACCGGCCGAGGCAGTTTCACCGAAGCTCATATTGAGCTGGCGCACCCACTCGGCGTCCTGCATGCGCGCATGAGCGGCGCTGCTGGTTTGATGAAGAGCGCGGGCAAACACATATGAGATCGACCCGCCGGCCATGATAACCGCGGCGAACGCAGCGAGATTGCCGCTCTGCAGTAATACTGTGAGGCCAAGCAGTGCGTAGGGCGTGCACGCGATCAGCGCGTGGATGCGTCCGCGCTTGGCGTTGAATGCCGTATCGGTCGCCAGTGCGACGAGCAGCGTCGCGCAGATGGCGCCGCCCATGGCCGCACCGGAATACCAGGCGATCGCCGGCGCCACCGCAAGACTAGCGGCTGTTGCTACATCGAGCGCCAACGCCGCAGCGGCGGCTTGCGTTGCGGAAAGCTGCTTGAACTGCTTCGAAAGCGTGTTGCGCGTGGTGTCGACGAGCAGTGCGAGGCCCAGCCATATCGTGGCAAGCGCGGCGCCGGCGACACTCGTGACCGCGAGCGCGATCATGCCATAGAGATAGTATCGCGCGCGCGCGCCCGAGAAGACTTCAGCTGCGACACGCTCGAGCGCCGCATGGTTGATGAAGTATTGCACCGCCCACCCCGATGGATAATTTCCTGGTAACGCTAGCGCAGCTCTGTAAAGCAAGCGTTCGTAAGAGCTGTATTTCGTGCTGTTTTGAAACGAAGATTGCGCGATGTGTGGATGAGGCGTGAACGAAAATTAGCACGCCGCGCTTGAAGGTAAGAGGTCATGAACTTTCGCTCTGACAACACCGCGCCAGCTGCGCCAGAGATTATCGCGGCGCTAACATCGGTAAATGAAAGCGCAGCGCCTGCGTACGGCGAAGATCAGTGGTCGAAGCGTTTGAATGAGACATTCAGCGACGTGTTCGAGCGCGATGTGCGGGTGTTCACAGTCGCGAGCGGCACGGCGGCGAATGCGATTTGTGTGGCAAGTCTCACGCCGCCGTGGGGCGCTGTGCTGTGTCACCGCGAAGCGCACATTGAGTGCGATGAATGCGGCGCGGCGGAATTCTACTCAGGCGGCGCGAAGTTGGTGCTCATCGATGGAGATGCGGCCAAACTGACGCCCGCAACACTGGAAGAGGGCATTGCCCGCAATGAACGTGGCATCCACTCAGTAATGCCGTCCGCCATCTCGGTGTCTCAAACCACGGAGCGCGGCGCGGTTTACAAGCCAGACGAACTGGCAGCGCTTGGCAAAATCGCGAAACGTGCTGGGCTTGGCCTCCACATGGACGGCGCGCGCTTTGGCAACGCCGTCGCCGCTCTCGGCTGCAAGCCTGCTGACATCACCTGGCGGGCTGGTGTGGATTTGCTGTCGTTTGGTGCAACCAAAAATGGCGCGATCGCTGCGGAGGCGATCGTTTGCTTCGATCCAGCGCGCGCCGAAGAGATCGGACGCCGCCGCAAGCGCAGCGGGCATCTCTTCTCGAAGGGTCGTTTCGTGGCTGCGCAGCTCTTGGCTTATTTGGACAATGATCTTTGGCTCAAGCTTGCCCGCCAATCGAACGCCATGGCGGCGCGTTTGGGCGAGGCGGCGTTGCCGTTCCTGTCGCATCCGGTGGAGTCGAACCAGCTCTTCATTAAGCCAGGTCCTGAAGCGCTTGCGAAACTGCGCGCCGCAGGGGCCGAGTTCTACGATTGGGGCAATGGGCAATCTGGCGAAGCGCGTCTGGTGGTTTCCTGGAATCAAAGCGAAGCGGATATCAACGCGATGATCAAGGCGCTGTCGGCGCTGCGCTAAGCGGCGCGTGCCCGCTCGTCTCGGACCTCAGAGGCAATATCGCTCGTAGGGTGTGCCGTGCGCGCCGAAACGCCGTGCTTGGTCTTTGACCAATAGTGCGGAAGGAAGATGAGCTCGAAGAGCGCGCGGTACGCAGCGATAGAGGAGAGCGGCCAATAGAGCGGCATCGTCAAAGCGGCGCCTGCGTGGCTGAATGTTCGAGAGAGGCCGCACGCGGTGAGCGATGCGAACATCGCAACGCAATAGCTGAAGATCGCAAGTATAAGGTCCAGTGGCGCGAGTAGATCGTATGGCGTCAGTAGTGCCGTCAGTAGAACGAACGCCAGCGGGCCGTGCACGAACGCCGCGAGGATGCCGGTCGCGAAGGTGAGTTGCATCGCGGCGAATGATGCGAGCCCCATCTCGCGCGCGGTCCGCACCGGATTGCGCATGAGCACCAGCCATGTTTGCAGATGGCCTTTGATCCAGCGCGTGCGCTGACTGAGCCATGCGCCGAACGTGACCGGCGCTTCCTCGTAGGTCGGTGGGCCGATGACGCCGATATGATAGCCATCGCGCGCGAGGCGATAGCCAAGATCTGCATCTTCGGTGACGTTGAAGGCGTCCCAGCCGCCGCTCTCGCGAAGAACGCTGGTGCGGAAATGGTTGCTCGTGCCGCCCAAAGGCAAGGGCAGTTTGAAGTGCGCCAGCAGCGGCAGCATTTCGCGGAATTGGATCGCGTACTCGGCGGCGAACTGACCCGAAATCCACGAGACGTCGGCGTTATCGATCTCCAACGGCGCTTGCACGCACGCGAGATCCGCGCCGCCATCTTCGAACGCGGCCAAAGCGGCCAATAGTTGCTGCGCGTGCGGGCGGTCCTCAGCATCATAGACGACAACAAACTCGCCACGCGCACGGCTTAGCCCAACGTTCAGGGCTTTCGGTTTGGTTCGTGGCGCGCAAGCCCGAATGACGACGACTTCGACGTGCGGCATGCCGCTCGATGCAGCTCGCGCAGCCGCGATCGTTTCCGGATCATCGCTCTCCACGAGGAGCTTAATGTCCAGCGCCTCGACTGGATAATCGAGGCCGGCAAGCGCCGCGATCAGATCAGGCGCGACGTTGGCTTCGCGGTAAAGCGGGCAGAGTATTGTGTAGGTTGGAAATCGCGCTGGCTCTGCGAGGCGAAATAGAAGCGGCGAGAACGGACCGGCCGCAACCGACCGCACGAAAATCGCCATGCTGAAAATTGCGAGCGCCGTGATGTGGAGCGCGATGAAGGTGATCTGAGGCGCCGCGCGTGAGGCCCAGACGAATGCTGCGCACAGTGCCACGATCGCGGCGAGCTGCGTGAAATGGAAAACCCGCTGCGCGGAGCGGCGTGGCTGCGATCGGGCAAAGCCGAAGCGCGCGTCTTCCAACGCGTCGTCGTTCGCCACGATTGCGGTCTTGAAGCCGTCTGGCCCCTCGGCCCCATCCATCCCTATGCCCCACCCAGTGAGCCGTGCTGGGTTATGCACAGCTTACTCACGGGTGCTTAGGGCAACCGTCCGGAGGGGGCCAAGTGAAAATTCGCACTAAGGGGATGGCGGCTTCGTCGCCGCCGTCGGCGGCGCGCTATCTGAGATCGCGCCCGCCAAGCGGAACAGAAGCGGGTTAAGCCCGATCGAGATAAGCGCGCTGGCGAGGATGAGATTGTAGGTCTCGGTTGTCAGCAGCCCGAGCGTGACGCCCATGCCGGCGAGCACAAACGAGAACTCGCCGATCTGCGCCAGCGAGGCGGCGATCAGCATGCCGGTGCGCAGCGGCAGCTTGTAGAGCGTTGTGATGGCGAGCGCGGCGGCGGTCTTGCCGACCATGATGATGGCCACGACTGCGAGGACGCCGATCGGTTCTTCCCAGAGCGTCATCGGATTGAACAACATCCCGACAGACACGAAGAAGAGCACTGCGAAGGTGTCGCGGAGCGGTAGCGAGTCCTCGGCGATGCGATGCGTGAATTTGGTGCCGTTCAGCACGACGCCGGCAAGGAAGGCGCCGAGCGCGAACGAAGCGTCGAATAACTCATAGGCGACCCACGCAATGCCGAGCGCCAAGGTGAGGGTGCCGAGCGAAAGCAGTTCTCGCGACTTCAGGTGCGCGACCTGGACAATCAGCCACGGAAATACGCGTGCGCCGACAAACAGCATCAGCGCCACGAAGATGGCGATCTTGCCGATGGTGAGACCGAGCGCCGACAGCGTACCCATCGTGGACGCGCTCTCGCCGCTCGCTGCGCCAGCCAGCGCTGGCAGTAGGACGATGCCAAGCACAATGGCGATGTCTTCGATGACGAGCCAGCCAACGCAGATGCGACCATTCTCAGTTTTAACCAGGCCACGCTCTTCGAGCGCGCGGAGCAGCACCACGGTGCTAGCGACCGACAGCGAGAAGCCGAGCATCAGCGCTTCCGCCGCGCCCATGCCCATCAAAGTGCCGACACCGAAGCCAAGCAGGGTCGCTGCGGTCATTTGCACAAGCGCGCCGGGGATCGCCACGCCTTTGACGGCCCAAAGATCGGCGAGCGAGAATTTAAGGCCGACACCAAACATCAACAGGATCACGCCGATCTCGGCAAATTGCATGGCGAGGCTAGTGTCGCCGACATAGCCCGGCGTGAATGGTCCCATGACGACGCCGGCAACCAGATAGCCCACCAACGGTGAGACGCGCAGTTTCTGCGCCAACGTGCCGAAGAAGAACGCTAGCGCGATCGCTGCGACGAGATTGAGAATAAGGGCGTGGCTTTCCAGTGTGACCTCGCAAAATTGTTCGTGCCGGCCGTCGCTGGCGCGGCGGTCGCCGATCGGCGAGTTGATGGATGGCCCAATCGAACGGATCGGGTCTGTGATGTCAATGTTATGAGACGATTAGATCGTGATCGCGCCAATGCGTCGCGGTATATACGTGCGTAGAGGACGCAATGAACGCAGAAGATCTACGCGCTGTGCTGCACGATATCGCCGATCGCGCAGTGGCGTTTCGTGAAACGCGCGCTGATGCGGCGCATCGCCCCTTGTGTTCGTACGCGGAGGCGCAAGCGGTGTTTAGCGCTGCGGTACCTGAGCACGGCATCGCGCTTCAAGAGTTGATCAGGGAACTCGCGACGCTCACTGAGCCTGGTCTCGCGAACATGGTCGGCCCGCGTTTCTTCGGCTGGGTGATCGGCGCGACAGAACCCGCTGGCATGGCGGCCGATTGGCTCACGAGCGCTTGGGCGCAGAACGCCGGCAATGCGCATGCGACGCCGACGGTTTCGGCCTGTGAGGAGATGACGGGGCGCTGGCTGCTCGATCTGCTCGACTTGCCACGGCAATCGTCTGTCGGGTTCGTCACCGGCGCGACGATTGCGAACTTTACCTGTCTTGCTGCAGCGCGAGGTGAAGTGTTGCGCCGTGTTGGATGGGATGCGGAAGCTGATGGGTTGTTCGGCGCGCCGCCCGTGCACGTCGTGCTCGGTGAGGAAGCGCATTCGACGGTGTTTTCTGGGCTTCGGTATCTCGGGCTTGGCGCTAAGCGCGTTGTGACTGTGCCGGTGAACGAGCAAGGGCTGATGCAGCCCGGCGAGTTTGCGAAAGCGATCGCGAAGCTCGACGGACCGGTCATCGCGATCGCACAAGCGGGCCACATAAATTCAGGCGGCTTCGATCCGTTCACGGAGATTGCGGAAGCGGCGCACGCGAAGGGTGCTTGGCTGCATGTCGACGGCGCGTTTGGGCTTTGGGCGCGAACCTGCCCCGATCGTGCGCACCTTGGGCGTGGTTTAGAATTGGCGGATTCATGGGGCGTCGATGGTCACAAGTGGCTGCAGACGCCGCACGACAGTGCGTATGCCATCGTGCGCGACGCCGAAGCGCACCGCCGCGCGATGTTGATCGCCGCGAGCTATTTGCCGGAAGGCAAGGAGCGACACCCGGCGGATTATGTGCCTGAGCTGTCGCGGCGTGCGCGGGGCTTTGCGACGTGGGCGATGATCAAGTCGCTTGGTCGCGAAGGCATTGCCGCGATGGTCAGCCGCCATTGCGCGCAGGCGCGTCGAATGGGTGAGCGGTTGAGCGCCGAGAGCGACATCGAAGTCATGAACGATGTGGTGCTGAACCAGGTCGCGGTACGCCTCGGCGCGGATATGGATGGCGCCAAGGCCGATGCGCTGACGGATCGAGCGATTGCGCGCATTCAACGCGACGGCGTCTGCTTTGTTGGTGGCGCAAATTGGCGCGGGCGGCAGATTGTTCGCATCTCGGTGATCAGCGCCAACACGACGGACGCCGATATCGATCGCAGCGCCGACGCGATCATCAGCGCGTGGCGCGCGGAAAAGCACGCGAACGCGAACTAGCGCAAGGCGGAGCGCGCCGTTGGCTCCAAGCGCCGGATCTCTGGTGCTCCAATGAGCATGCCGCCGAGTTCTTTTTTGACGGTTTCGTGCGCTTGCGCGCCGTACGCGCCAGCGAGCATGAAGAAGACCGTCTCGTTCTCGCGCACCGGTAGCCGCGGGTAGGGGTTCGGTGCGTGATCGGTGATGAACGTGGCAAAGGGTGCGGCCACGCCGAGCGTCGGCGCGATATCGCGCTGAAACCGCGCGATGAAATCGGTCTCCGCTGTCGGCGCTAGAACGTAAGCCGTCGAGATGAACGGCGATCCGCCAGCTCCGGCGCCAAGCGTTCCGCTGAGCGGTCGGAGCTGCATGACGTTGTCGGAGTCGGCGATCGTCGCGTTGGCGGCGGCGCGATGCTTTTGCCAGATCGGGCCGGTATAGAAGCCGTCGAGTGCGGTGAAGCGCGATTGCGCGTCTGCAAAGCTGCGGAGCCAAACGAAGCGATCGGGGCGCTCAAGGTCGCGGAAGATGGCTCGCACATGCGCGCCAAGTGCTTCTTGCGGCTCGATAAACTCGCGCTCGAAGAGATCGATCAACCCCTCGCGCTGGCCGGCGTGCAGGGTGTAGTCGCGAAATTCGAAGATGGTGTCGGTCATGCACGTACGCTAGCGCGCATAACCTGACACTGAGCGTCAGGCTTTAAGCGGCCTTCAGCAATTCACCGGCTAGACCACGTTTCAGCAAGGCGCTGGTTTCGCGCACGCCGAAGATTGCGGCGAACTGGCCGAAGCGCGGTCCGCTCTCGACGCCAAACAGCACTTCGTAGAGCGCCTTGAACCAATCGCGCAGCGGTTCGAAGCCGTGATCTTTGCCGACGGCGTAGACTTCGTTCTGGATCGCTTCGCCGTCGGTGATATCAGCCGGCAGCGCGTCGAGGCGCTTGATCAAGTCTTCGAACGCGGCGCGTTCCTTATCGGTCGCGGCACGGAATTGCTTCGTCGGCTTCACGAAATCGTTGAAGTAGGCGATCGCGTAATCGGTGAGCTTGTCGAGAAAAGGATGCGTCTGCGGCGTGGTGCCCGGCGCGTACTTGCCGATGAACGCCCACAGCAGCTCCTTCGTCTCTGCGTTTGATGCGGAGACGAGATTGGTGAGCAGCGCGAACGAGATCGGCGTCAAATCCTTTGGCGGATTGCCGGCGTGAATGTGCCAGGCTGGATTCTCGATCTGCTCGGCGACGTTCTGCGTGTGATAGCTATCGACGTACGTCAGATACTCGTCGACCGCCTTCGGGATGACGTCGAAATAGAGCTTCTTGGCCGTGCGCGGCTTTTGGAAATTGTAGAGCGAGAGCGATTCAGGCGCGGCGTACGAGAGCCATTGCTCGACGCTGATGCCGTTGCCTTTGGTCTTTGAAATCTTCTCACCGTTCTGATCGAGGAAAAGTTCGTAGACGTAGTTGACCGGCGGCTCGGCGCCGAGCGCCTTGCAGATGCGCGCATAGACGCCTTGGTTCGGCTGGTGGTCCTTGCCGAACATTTCGAAGTCGACGCCGAGTGCGGCCCAACGCATGCCGAAGTCCGGCTTCCACTGCATCTTGGCGCGGCCGCCCGTGACCGATTGCGTGATCTCTTCGCCGTCTTCGTCGTCGAAGGTGATGGTGCCGTTGGCGGCGTCGATCTTCTTCATCGGCACGTAGAGCACGCGTCCGCTCTTTGGGGAGATCGGCAGGAAGGGGCTGTAAGTCTTGCGGCGATCTTCGCCGAGCGTCGGCAGCATGATGGCCATGATCTCGTCATAAGCCTTCAGCGCGCTGAGCAGCGCCGCATCGAATGCGCCGGACTTGTAAAGCTCGGTCGCTGACTTGAATTCATACTCGAAGCCGAAGCCGTCCAAGAACGCGCGCAGGCGCGCGTTGTTGTGATGCGCGAAGCTCTCGTGCGTGCCGAACGGGTCCGGCACGACGGTGAGCGGCATTTGCAGATACGGCTGCAGCGCTTCCGGGTTCGGGATGTTGTCCGGGATCTTGCGCATCCCGTCCATGTCGTCCGAGACGCAAATGATGCGGGTCTTTATCTTGTCGCCGGTGAGCGCACGGAAGGCGTTGCGGACCATCGAGGTGCGCACGACTTCACCGAACGTGCCGATGTGCGGCAGCCCCGAGGGGCCGTAGCCGGTCTCGAACGTTACCACGTCCTTCGGGTGCTTCTGATGCCGCTCAAGCACCAGACGTGCTTGCTCGAAGGGCCAGGCCTTGGCGGCGGCAGCGAGGGTGGTGAGGTCAGACATCAGCGAATCCAAGTGGAGCACCGATGTAGCGACGCCGCCGCGCGAAGCAAAGCGCGCGTGTTTACTCGCTGATTTGCTGGCGTTTGCCGAAGAAGCGGTCACGCAGGCGCCCGAGCGCGGCGCGGCGTTTGGCCAGGAACCCCCAGCCGAACACGCCTGCGGCGACCCAGAGAAAGCCTTCAGTGGCGAAGGCCGCAACTGTGACGACGCCGGTCCAGACCACGATCGTGGGGTCAAAGAAGAAGTAGGTAATCGCCACCGACGCCCACGCGCCGACCAAAACGAGGCCGGCAAGGGAAAGAATGATCCAACGCGCTTTCATGTGCTGCTCCTTGGTTTCGAAAGGTAGCAGCCGCGGTGACGCCGATCGGATGCGGGGCGTTGCGCTTTTTGTGCAGCCGGGCAGACTCGGCGAGTCATGCGCACCCTGATCCTACTCCGCCACGCCAAAGCCGTTCGCGCCCATGAGGCCGATAGCGATGAAGAACGAGGGCTGACCGGGCGTGGCCGGCGCGATGCGGCTGCGGCTGGTGCGGCCATGGCGGCAGCGGGGCTGAGGCCGGGCGCGGCGTTGGTTTCGACTTCCGAGCGCACGCGAGAGACTGCCGAGCATGGTTTGGCTGGATTTGCGCTGGAGACGTTTTTTGAAGACGCGCTCTATCATGCGGCGCCGGAGAGCATCTGGGATGCCTTTAGCGCCAGTGACGCCGAGAGCGTTGTGATCGTCGGACACAATCCGGGCATTGGCGATCTGGTGTCGATGCTGGTGCATCAAGCGCACGACGGCTCAAAGCTCGCGCGCGATTTGAGCGGTCATTTCCCTACAGCAGCATTCGCGGCGTTCGAGATTAAAGGCGAACTGATGCGCGCGGCCGGGCCGACGCTGATCACTGCCTGGAAGCCGGATCGCGGCGACGATTAGTTCGGAATGAAGCGGGCGTCCCCCAAAGCGCCGTCTGAAACGGTGCGATTGGCGTTGACATATGTCGTGCCATTCCATTGAGACACCGGGAATGACATGCCTGGGCCGCCCGTGGCGATGTCGTTGCCGTTGTTGTGCTGTGTTGAGAGCACGATCGCGCCGCCGGGTTGGCCTTGCCAGATTTCGCCCCAGGCCCCGTTGTTCTGACGCATGAGAATAGTAAGCGAGCCGTCGCCGTAGCAGGTGAGCATGTTCGGCCCGCCGCCGATGGTGAAGGCAATGACGCGGCCAGGGCCGCTGCCGATATCGGCCACGCTGAACTGGGGCGTCACGCGTTCACCGCACTCGTTTTCGACTTGGCCTTGGCCGTCGGCGCGTAGTTGCAGTGCGGTGAGGATGGCCGTGCGCTCTGGCCCGGTCACGTCGCCACCTTGCGCCGTGGCTGCGCCCGTTTGTGCGTCGGCTTCGCTAGGCGCGGCGGCTTGGCCGCAGGCCGCGAGCGCAAAGAAAAGCGTAGCGGAAATGGCGTGAACTAGGCGCATGCGAGAAACTCCCCCAGCGCCTAGCTTCGCACGGAGGCGGGGCCGAGTCATGCGGACTCGACCCCCGTTTTCGCTAGCCGTCGAGAGGTTCTCGTTCCTCACGCTGCGGTGGCGCGCGTTCGGCGCGGCGGGCGAGTTGAATGAACTCGTTGCGCCAGCCGTTTTCGTCGCGGCCGCGAGAGGATTGGGCGAGGCGAATGACTTCGTCCCAATCGAAGTCGCGATTTAAGTAGGGATCGCCGCGCAGCAATTGGCCGTAGCCAGCAACAGCCGCAGCCCAACGCGCAGCCTCCGGCGCTTGTGCGAGGCTGTTCACGGCGTCCGCATCGGTGATCGGGCGCTCGATGAGCCGGGAGTCGTGTTGGCCGGGCAGTTTGTAGCGAATACGCAGGAAGGCGATTTCGCTGGGGCCTGTTGCGGCTGCTTGCTGGTCGCGTTGATAGCGCAGCGGCTCGGTGAAAGTGGGGCCGCCGACGGGCGTGATTTCGTAGATAGCGGTGACGGAATGGCCAGCGCCGATTTCGCCGGCATCGACGCGATCGTTGTTGAAGTCTTCGCGGCGGAGCGCACGGGTTTCGTATCCGATCAAACGATATTCGGCGACGCGCTCTGGATTGAATTCAACTTGGATTTTCACGTCGTCAGCGATCGGGAAGAGGGCGCCGTTGGCTTGTTCACCCAGCACGCGTTGCGCCTCGGCCTCGGAGTCAATGTAAGCGGCGACGCCGTTGCCGTTCTGCGCGAGGCGCTGCATCAGCGCGTCATTGTAATTTCCGGCGCCGAAGCCGAGGACTGAGAGATAAATGCCAGTCTCGCGTTTGCGCTCGACGAGATCTTGCAGCTGCTCGGTGTCGGTGATGCCAACGTTGAAGTCGCCGTCTGTCGCCAAGATGATGCGATTGACGCCGTGCGGATCGAGATTTTCCTCTGCCAGCGCGTAGGCGAGTTCCAAGCCTGCGCCGCCAGCGGTGGAGCCGCCTGCATGCAGGTTGTTCAGCGCTTCGCGGATACGGCCCTGATTATCGCCGCGCGTCGGCTCGAGCACGGCGCCGGCTGCGCCTGCATAGACGACGATGGAAACGTGATCGTTTTCCGTCAGTTGCTCTGTGAGCAGGCGGAAGCCGTCGAGCGCGAGCGGCAACTTGTTTTGATCGCTCATCGAGCCTGACACATCGATTAGCAGCACGAGATTGAGTGGTGGTCGCTCGGTGCGCTCAATGTCGTAGCCTTGCAGACCGATGTGAACGAGTTGGCGGCCTTCCGCCCAAGGCGATGGCGCGACCGAAATCGTTGTCGAAAACGGCTCTTCGCGCCGGTTTGGCGGCGTGTAGTCATAGTCGAAATAGTTGATCAGCTCTTCGATCCGCACTGCATCTTGCGGTGGCAAGCGGCCTTCACTCAGGAAGCGGCGGACGTTGGTATAAGAGGCCGTATCGACATCGATCGAGAACGTCGAAACCGGTTCGTTTGCCACAAGATGGATCGGATTCGGGATCGCGTGTTCGTAGCGTTCCGTATCCGTTGCACCTGCGGGCGCTTCTGCGACGACAGAATAGTCAGCCGCGCTTTCATTGTACGTGGATCCGCTCTCACCGCATGCGCTAAGCGCAAGCAGTGCAGCGGCGCAAGCCGCATGCAACAATTTCATGATGTGTCTCCTCGCGAAGAGACGCTCTCACGGATGCGTGAGTTCGTCATCGACGAGCTTCGCAGAGGTTCGAGTCAGAATTTCATAGCGCGTGGCGCGCGCGACACGCAGCATGTGGCAGTTGTACAAGACGAGCTTCTCGCAAATGCCGTGGCTCGCGCCGCGCTATGACAATTTGTGAGGGCTACTGGCTCGCCCAGACAATGCGCGCGATCCATTCGATCTCGGTCGTCGCTAGTTCGCGCGGCTTGTGCGCGGGATTGAGAGAGAGGAGCTCCACCATCTGATCGTTCTTGCGGCCAAGCAGCTTGGCCATCACTTC
>Ga0075163_10005484_pt1 | contig 16912 bp, 14 predicted proteins | sample JI1023141ADNA_FD_71478 | JGI IMG/M metagenome (GOLD analysis project Ga0075163, IMG submission 71478) | Wastewater effluent complex algal communities from Wisconsin, to seasonally profile nutrient transformation and Carbon sequestration -... | ecosystem: Engineered > WWTP > Effluent > Algae...
TGTGGGACTAACCCGCGCTCGGGACTACCTCGTGTTTCCGACCACCGTCAATGCCACCAAGTGGCTCAACCGGGTTTTCAACCACGGCGACGAAAGTATTCCGACCCTCGACCCGGATTCCGACGAGACGCCTTTTTATCACGATGGCCGGCCGCTGGTTTGCCAGACCGAAGTGATTTATCAACCCAAAGATTTCCCCGAAAGCCTGCCCGACGAATCGCCCGTACTTTTTCACGCGCCCCGCGCCGGCAAGCACCCGGTACCGCGCCAGTCTCTGCTGATCGACCCGACCCAGGACCCGCCGCCGGGTTTCGATCCGCAGTTCGGCGAGCCGGTCGCCTGGGGTTCGTGGCTGGAGTTCAGCGGTGATTACACATCCGCGCTCGGCAAGGCGATCCAGACTTTTTTCATTGCCGACCATCCGAATGCCGATATTGCCCAACGGGTAGCAACGGCCAAAAAACAACTGGAAATAAGAAATGCGGGCGAAGCAGTCGCGCCGGAAGCACTTGCGCGGCAATCGGTGGCTTTTCGCGATTTTGTGGAAAAGCGGTTTCAGCCGCGGGCAGCCCTGGGAAAATACCCGCTGGAAGGCTGGCATGGTCAGCGCTTGTTGCGGCTGGAGGCCGATCTTTTGCTCGAAAATGAAAACAGCCTGACCCTCCTGATGTTGGCGCCCTTTGCCGAAGGCATGAAAAAATGGCGACCACAGGCACAAAACCAGGCACAGACGCTGGGCTGGTGCAGGGTTTTGCTCCGGCAAACGCCGGTTGCAAAAGAACTCCGGTTCTGGGTGGTGTTCCCGGTAGAAGGACAGGCCGTGGAGGTAAGGTTTTAGCGGAAGTGATATCCGTCAGGGGATCGGTGCATCCGCCCCTTATTTCTTTTTAAGCACAAAAAACACCACCACACCCACCAGTAACAATCCCAGGCCCGGCAAGGCCTGTTCGGGCCGCTCAAACAGGGTATTCAGGGCAAAAGCAGCCGAAATGACCACAAAAATGAGTGGCACCCAGGGATAGCCCCATGCCTTGACCGGACGTTCGGCATCTTTCCGGCGCTTGCGAAAAACAAAAATCGCCGCACCGGCAAGCCCCATAAATGCGATGTCCATGAAGGTGACGAAGGTGATGATCTTGTCGAAAAGCCCCTGAAAAAACAACAGCACGAGCATTGCCCAAACTACCTGCACCAGCATGGCTACCACAGGCGTGCGCCAGCGCGGATGCACGTAGGCAAGTTGTTTGAAAAAGATGCCGTCTTCCGCCATCGCAAAATATATCCTCGGCGCCGACATCGTGTAAATGCTGATGGTACCGAATATGGAAAGGGCAATGGCCACCGCGACGGCCTTGCCGCCCCAGGGCGCGATGCTGGCCATGGCATCGCCCGCCACCCGCGGTGTATGGGCTATGGCATTGAGCGGCAGCAGGAACATATAGGCCAGATTTACCAGCAGGTACATCGTCATGACGATCACGACGCCCCAAAACATCGCACGCGGTACGGTGCGCGGTGCATCGACGGCTTCACCCGCCAGATAGGAAGCATGGTGCCAGCCGCCCACCGAAAACAGCACCCCGATCAGGCCGGTCAGCATCGCGGAGGTGAGATGTGAGGGAATGTTGGCGTCCAGTGAAAAATCAAGTTGCACTTTGGCCGGATCAAAAAACACAAAGCCGGCGACGATGATCCCGCCGATGGCCAGCAATTTCAGGCCGGTGAACACATTGGACAAGCCCTGGCTCACATTGACCCCGAGGATATTGATGCCGGTGAGCACGAGCATCGTCAGCGCCGCGATGCCGGTTTTAGCGCCCTCACTGATACCGGGGGCAAAAACTTTCAAATACTCCGCGAATGCCACGCAAAGTCCCGCCAAAGCGCCGGTATTGATCACCAGCAGGATGACCCAGCCGTACAGGAACCCCACCAGATCGCCGTATGCTTCCTTCAGGTACACATACACGCCGCCCGATTTCGGGAACATACCGCCCAACTCGGTGAACGTCAGCGCTCCCGTCAGCGCGATCACGCCCCCGAGTGCCCACACTGCCAGCACCAGCGTTGCATTGGGCACGGCGCTCGCAATCTGCGCCGGGGTAACAAAAATGCCGGAGCCGATGCAGGAACCGACCGCGATCATCGTCAGGCCGTAGAGGCTGAGTTTTTTTTGAAGATTGGACATGTGCTGGACGTATGGGTAAGTCGGGTGAGTTCCGGATTTATGTTGCTGTCAAACCAGTTTCGCATGGTGTACGCAGAGACACTCACAGAGGCAATATTAGGCAGATTTTTTTTATCCTTGCGGCATTGAAAAACGCGTCCGCTACCACGGATAAAAAATCAGTTCAAATGAAACGAATGCTCCGCTTTACCCTCGCCCTGGCCGGATTTTTCTGGCTTTCGTCCTGCGCTCCCACTGACAAACCGGCACCCGCCGCCGGATTCCCCAAAGGCAACTGGGTGGACCTTACCTACAATTTCGACGAACAAACCATCTACTGGCCCACGGCCGACGGCTTCCGCCACGATACCGTGTTTGTGGGTGTCACCGACAGTGGATTTTACTACGAAGCCTTCAACTACTGTGCGGCAGAACACGGCGGCACCCACCTGGATGCGCCCATTCACTTTGCCAAAGGCAAACAGGCCATGCACGAAATCCCGCTGGACCGGATGATCGGGGATGCCGTGTTGGTAGACGTGACTGAAAAGGCGCTTGCGCAACCGGATTACCAGGTGAGCGTGGCGGATTTTCAGGCATGGGAACAAAAAAACGGCAAACTGCCCGAGGGCGCCATCATATTGCTGCGCACCGGGTACGGGCGTTTCTGGCCCGACAAACTGAAATACATGGGCACCGCAGAACGGGGAAGCGCTGCTGTTGCCAAACTGCATTTCCCGGGTCTGCACCCCGATGCCGCCAAATGGCTGACCACCGAGCGCTCCATCCACGCCATCGGCCTGGATACACCCAGCATCGACTACGGCCAGTCCACCCTGTTTGAAAGCCACCAAACCCTGTTCCAGCAGAACATCCCGGCCTTTGAAAACCTGGCCAATCTGGATCAACTGCCGGTGAAGGGCATTTATGTGGTTGCGCTGCCCATGAAAATCAAAAACGGAAGCGGCGGGCCCTTGCGGATCGTTGCTTTGGTGCCGGATGCAAAGTGAGGGTTTACTCCTTCACCCTTCCAAACCCCAATGTTTTGAGCATCCACACCGGCAGGGGCTGCTCCGGTTTGCTGCGTTTGCGCAGGTCGAGGTACCAGCCTAATTTTTTCAGGATGGGTATTTTGTGGGTTTCCACGAATTCGATGAGCGTACCGTCGGGGTCTTCGATGTAGGAGAAATAGCCCGCCGCTTCGCCCATGTCGAAGGAGCCGCTCGAATCGACGGTGAAGGGATGTCCCTTTTCGGCGCAGAATTTTTTCATTTCCGCCATGCCCATGATGTCGAAACACAGGTGGATATAGCCGAGATCGCCCCAAAAGCGGTTGTCGAATATCTTGCGCGGCGCGCGTTCGAGGCTTTGCACCAGTTCGATTTCGGTATCGCCCAGCAGGCGGCTGAAGGGGCCTTTGCGTTTTTCGGAGTGGCGCAGCAGCACCCGCCGGTAGCGTCCGAAACCGCCGTCCACGCCGTGCAGGTCTTCAAAATCGGCCGATTTGTCGTAAACAACCAGGTCGTAGCCCAGTATTTCGCCGTAGAAACGGATCGCGCGGTCCATGTCGGATACGCCGATAAAAGCGCCGTACATGCCACCCGTGAGCGCCGGCCGGTTGGTGGCAAACCAGTCCTTCGCTCCCACCACTTCAAACGTGTTTCCCCAGGGATCTTTTACAAAAAAGTGCTCCTCTCCGTCGGGGCGGGGTACCGGGTTGGTGAGCATGTTCACGCCGCGTTTGCGCAGGTCGTGGAAGCAGGCCCACACATCCTTGCACTTGATTTTGGCGATAAAAATACCCAGATCGCCCAGTTGGGTTTGGAAAGCCGCGGGCATGGGTGTGCGGCCGGTGTATTGCCAGATTTCCATGCCGCCGCCGCCTTGCAGGTTGAGGGCCAGAATGGCGTGGCGCGATTGCGGTTTCCCGCCGGTGTAAGGCAACATCAATCCGGCTTCGGCCGCTTCTTCAAAAATCGGCACGTCCATGCCAAAGTGCTGGCGATACCATTTGAACGCTTCGTGTACCCGGGCCACGCCGATGCCAACTTGTTGAATGCCGGAAATAAACATTTGTGAGAGAGGTGTGAGAGGAGTGAGAGGGGGAGTGAGAGGGGGAGTGAGAGGAGTGAGAGGGGGTAAGAATTTGGGGTGGGCAAAATTAGAGTTTTGGTTAAAATCCGGAAGCGGAAGAGGAATACATTTACCGCATTTCCGAGCGTCGCCGGATCACCTGCAATATATTTTCCTGAATATCGGACATGATCCATCGCGCCCAAAGGCCGGCGTACACATTGAACGAAGTACTCACCACAAAACGGCTGGACAAATGCAGCCGGCAGCGGCCACCGCCGAGCGGCTCCAGGACATAGCGGCCTACCAGCACGTCGAAATATTCACCACCGATCACCACGTGTTCGTCCATGGCCGTGGGCGGGATTTCATCGGGATTGGCCTTTATGGAAAAAGCCATACGCCGCAACGGCTCGTATTCGAACACGGTTTCGTGAAATATCAGTCCTCGCTCGAAAATGGCTTTGCGGTAGCCGCCCACCGCCAAAGTATCGAGTTCGGCGCGCAGGGGCCGCGGCATACCGAGCAGGCGGTTGATGCCGCTGCGGTCCTCTGTAGCGGAGATTTCACGCACGCGGGTCACATTGGCCCACACGATCGAATCCGAGGCTTCAATATCGATGGTATTGTCGGCAGAAAATTGCTGCGGTTGGAACACGACCGTGCTTTCGAGCAAGGCCACCAGCAAGGGGAGCAGGAGTATCAGCGACACCTGCAGGTTGCCTTTGTTGCGAAAATCTTCACCGCCGTCGAGCGCCTTTTCATCCATGTCCTCCTTGATTTGCCGGTTATGGCGCAGCAAATAATTGCGCATGACAAGCCCGCCGATACCCGCCACAATCGCAAAAACCGGGTAGGCCATCACCCAGCAAATGGTGCCTTCGATGGCCACGACAATGGTAATGACCAGCAGCGCCAGGCTCGACAACCAGGGCATAAAAAAGGCATACCACCGGCTTTGTATCTGGTTGGGATCCGAAAACCGAACCGTCAGGGCGCCGATACCAAGCGGCACGATAAAAATAAAAGCGACGGACATCACCTGGAGCAAACCGTCGGAAAAGCCGAAAAGCAGGCGCATCAGTAAACCGTACAGGGCGGCCAGGCTGACCGCAAACAAGGTCTTCATGTTCGTATTTTGGGCAAAAGGTAAGGCAAAACCCTTTTTAGGGTGCATCATTTCAGGTTTTTCAAATTATATCCACCTGTTTTTGTAATACCTTTGGGCCCACACAAACGGGCACTTTATGAAATATTCCCTGTTGTTTTTCGCTTTGCTCGGATTGGCCGGGTGCGTCAAAGATAAAATCAGCGGCTACCCGCTGACGCAATACACTTGGGTGGTCAGGGAAGTGATTCACATTCCGGACAATGCAGGAGTAGGCGACAGCCTGACGGGAGTTTTTTATCAATTCAAAACCAACGGCGCCTATGTAGCCGGCAATGGCTCCAACAATACCGAAGCCAAATGGTACTGGATCGAGGAAGGAGTCAAATTCAAAGTTGATTATGAAGGCCAATTGCCCGCCAACGATATTTATACCATTCTGAACATGAACGACTCCTTGTTGCACGCCACCCTGCGCGACGAAGGCGAGCCTGATACCACCGGCAACTATTGGGAAATAAAGTACCGGCCGAATTGAATTCCCGGCGGCTTGTGCCTTTACCGGCAGCCGGCCACCCAACTTTACGGGCCGCTTGAGTGTTTTAATCACTAATTTTGTCCGGAAACAAACGATAAAAGTATGTCTGCCCAACACAACGAAGAAGAGCGCATCCAGCAGGTTCTCAATATTTTTTCCGCCCAACTGGAAAAAAACGGCTTCCGCAAAACCCCCGAACGATTTGCCATTCTGGAAGAAATATACAAACGCAGCGACCACTTCGACGCCGAACAGTTGTATATCCACATGAAAAACCGCAACTACCGTGTCAGCCGCGCTACGGTGTACAACACCCTGGAACTGCTGGTATCCTGCGACCTGATCAAAAAGCACCAGTTTGGCAAAAACCTGGCGCAGTACGAGAAATCATACGGCTTCAAACAACACGATCACGTCATCTGTGCCAATTGCGGCAAGGTGGTGGAGTTCTGCGATCCCCGCGTGCAGCAGATCAAAGACATGGTGGGCGAATTGCTCAATTTCAAAATCACCCACCACTCCCTGAATCTCTACGGTATTTGTGGCTCCTGTCAGAAAGAAATGGAATACGGCATCCTGCGCAAACAGCCCAAAATCATGGAAGAAGAACCGGGATGGGGGGATTGAGGAGGGTGGATATTGGGATATTGGGATATTGGGGATATAAAATGAACGAAGCCTTTGCGGTCATCATCGCAAAGGCTTCGTTCTTACTAAAAGAGGCCGTAAACAAACCCTGCCGGCTATTCCACCTCGGTGATCTTGAGCATGTTGGTGCTCAGGCGTTTGTCCATGGGCATGGAGCCGGTATTGACGAGGGTGTCGCCGGGGGCGACGTGGCCCACATTTTTGAGGATTTCGGTGCAGTCCTCGATGGTCTCGTCGGTGGAGTTGAAACGGTTGTAGAAAAAGCATTGCACGCCCCAGAGCAGGTTCATGGAATTGAGCATGCTGGGGTTGTTGCTGAAAATGAAAATTTTGGATTTCGGGCGGAAGCTGCTGACTTTGAAAGCCGTGTAGCCCGAAATGGTATGTCCGACAATGCCTTTGGCGCCTATTTCCTCGGCAACCCGGCAGGCATTGAAACAAATGACATCCGAGTGGAATAGTTTGAATTTTTCCGAAGGATAGGGCCGGCGGTTTTCAATTTGCGGCCAGTATTGTTTTTCGGCCTCCTCGATGATGCGCGACATGTAGTTGATAACCAGCACCGGGTGCTTGCCCACGGAAGTTTCGCCGCTCAGCATGACTGCGTCGGCGCCATCCAGCACGGCATTGGCCACGTCGGTCACTTCGGCGCGGGTTGGCGACGGGTTGTTGATCATACTGTCCATCATTTGCGTCGCCACGATGACGGGGCGGGCATATTGCAGGCACATGCTGATGATCTCTTTTTGGGTCATCGGCAGTTTTTCGATCGGCATTTCCACCCCGAGGTCGCCACGGGCCACCATGATGCCGTTGGAGGCACGGATGATCTCGCGGAGGTTTTTGACTGCTTCGGGTTTTTCAATTTTTGCCATCATTTTGGCGGGGTGGCCGGCGCGGTCGAGCGCCTTGCGCAGGTCGGCCAGGTCTTCCGGGCGGCGCACAAACGAAAGTGCGATCCAGTTGACGGGCTGGGTGAGGATAAAATCCAGGTCTTCCCAGTCTTTTTCGGTCATGGACGGCAATTTGACGTTGGTATCCGGCAGGTTGACGCCTTTATTGCTGCTCAAAATGCCTCCGTGAAGGCATTTGAGGCGCACCGTATCTTTTTTATTGGTGTCGTGTACCTCAAAAACCAGTTTGCCATCGTCCATCATAATCCGTTCGCCCGGTTCGCAATCTTCCGCAAACTGGTCGTAGGACATATAAATACTGTCCATGGTACCGCTGGCATTCTCGTCGTTGACGATGGTAATGATGTCGCCTGTTTCAAGCGGCAATGCATTGTCCTTTATTTTACCGACGCGCAATTTGGGTCCCTGAAGGTCGGCCAGGATACCCACGTGCGTATTGAACTCTTCGTTGATGGCACGGATATGCCCGATAACTTCCAGGTGCGCGGCATGATCGCCATGGCTGAAATTGAGGCGAAATACATCCACGCCTGCCTTGGCCAGTTCGAGCAGTTTTTCGTAAGAGCTGCAGGCCGGGCCTACAGTGGCGACAATTTTGGTGTTTTGCGAACCGTCTTTGCGCATAGAGGGCTTATTTTTTTCGAGCAAGGTAGTAACTTCAGTAAGTGTCATCGTGCCTTTTTTACTTTAAGTGTAAAACTTACAATAAGAGGGCGCAACAAAAGTAGAACACTTGTTTCGAATGCGCCAATTGAAAAATGAAAGAATTTGCAAATCCGAAGCCAATTTGTGCGGGCAAGCAGACCCCTGTAGGACTTTAACACGTTTATGGTTTTTTTTAACTAAGTGTTAGTTTTACAAAATCACCATTTAAGCCCTAAAATGCAGGTGGGAAATTTTCAAGGGCAAAAATTTTTTTAAACTCATGGATAGCCGTTTCTTTGCCCCTCGAAAAATTGACTTTTTTTCACTTAAAGATTTAAAAAAACATGGCAGCAACTGTAGCCGAACGCGTAAAGAAAATCATTGTCGACAAACTGGGCGTGGATGAAAACGAAGTGAACACTGATGCCAACTTCATCCAGGACCTCGGCGCCGACTCGCTTGACACTGTGGAGCTCATCATGGAGTTTGAAAAAGAGTTCGACGTGTCTATTCCCGACGAGCAGGCTGAGAAAATCCAGACTGTCGGTCATGCCATCGAATATCTCGAAACCCATACCAGTTAATTGGATACATGCTCTGAGGCACCTGAACCCGGGTTTTGTTGACAAGAAAGGTTCAAAGCAAACACGCTTTGAACCTTTCGCTTTTTCCACAGGCTCTGCTAACTGGATTTGAGTTGATGTTTTACCTTTGCACGCCTTTGAACTGCTTTCAGCCATGTGTCTCATCCATGCTGAAGCCTTAAAGTCCAAACTTTGAACGTATTATGAAACGAGTCGTCGTAACCGGCATTGGCGCTATCACTCCCATTGGCAACACTGTCGCTGCCTTCCTCGAAGGTTTGCAGAAGGGCGTGAGTGGCGCCAACATCATTACACAATTCGACCCTGCCCTGTTTAAAACCCGTTTTGCCTGCGAGGTAAAAGGTTTTAACCCCGAGGAGCACCTCGATCGCAGGGAGGTGCGGCGCATTGACCGCTTCACCCAGTTTGCCATGGTCACCACCGCCGAAGCCATTCAGGATTCGGGCCTCGACCTCGAATCCATCGACAAGGACCGGGTCGGTGTCATCTGGGCTTCGGGTATTGGCGGCCTGGCCACCCTTGAAAAAGAAATCGAAGAACACATCCTCGGCAACGGGGTGCCCAAGCACAATCCCTTCCTGATCCCCAAAATGATTCAGGACATTGCAGCCGGCATGATATCCATCCAGTATGGTTTTCGCGGCATCAACTATGCTACCGTGTCGGCCTGCGCTTCTTCTTCCCACTCCCTGATGAATGCTTTTGACTACATCCGGCTGGGCAAGGCCAACATCATGGTGGCCGGCGGATCGGAAGCGCCCGTGACCAAAACGGCCGTAGGGGGGTTCAATTCGATGAAAGCGCTCAGCGAACGCAACGACGACTTCAGCACTGCCTCCCGGCCTTATGACAAGGATCGCGACGGTTTTGTGCTCGGTGAAGGCTCGGGCACCATTATCCTGGAGGAATACGAGCACGCCAAAAAACGCGGCGCCCGCATTTACTGTGAAGTGGTGGGCGCTGCCGCCACTGCCGACGCCTACCACATCACGGCGCCACACCCGGAAGGTTTCGGCGTGATCAATGTGATGAACCTTGTGCTGGAAGACGCCGGAATGAACCCGGATGACATCGACTACATCAATACGCACGGCACTTCCACCCCACTGGGTGACGTAGCGGAATTGAAAGCCATCGAAAAAGTATTTGGTGCTTCGGCATCGAAACTGAACATATCGTCGACCAAAAGTATGACCGGGCACCTCCTCGGCGCTGCCGGCGCCATTGAGGCCATTGCCTGTATCTTGTCGATGCAAAACGATTTTGTGCCGCCGACCATCAACCATTTTACCGACGACCCGGAAATTGACCCCAAACTTAATCTGACATTCAACGAAGCCCAACAACGCAAGGTAAGAGCAACACTGAGCAATACATTCGGTTTCGGAGGGCACAATGCCTCCATCATCTTCCGGCAGGTGTAACACTTAGCCAAAAACACTGATTCTGTGCGATTTATTCGACGTCTTTACAATTATTATGTACACCCGGACAAGGAACTGGCCCGGCGCCTCAGGACGCTGATCGGCTTCACGCCCGTTCATTTGCCCTTATTCAAACTGGCTTTCTTTCATAAAAGCACGTTTAATACCCGCGATTACGCCATCGCCAACAACGAACGGCTGGAATTTCTCGGTGATGCCGTGTTGAGCACCATCGTCGGCGAGTATTTGTTCAAAAAATACCCCAACTCCGACGAAGGTTTCCTCACGAAAATGCGCTCTAAAATTGTGAAGCGCAATTCGCTCGACGACATTGCCGACAAAATGGGGCTCGATCTTTTCCTGGCCAATTACAACCAGACGCGCCTCTCCAAATCCATGCTCGGCAATGCGCTCGAAGCGCTCGTCGGTGCGGTGTACATCGAAGTCGGCTACGAAAAAACCAAACATTACGTCATCCGGCGCATCCTCCGGCGCTACCTTGATATCCACGAACTCGAAAGTTTCGACGACAACTACAAGAGCCAGCTCCTCGAATGGTGTCAGAAAAACGGCCGCAACATCGAATACAAAGTGGTGGCCAAGTACAAAAGTGAAAAACGCGACAAATTCAAGGTGGCCGTATTTGTGGATGGCAAAAAACTCGGCACCGCCGACGATTTCAACAAAAAAAGCGCCGAACAACTCGCCAGCGAACGCGCCATGGCGGTTATGGGGATTCTCAACGGACAAGCTTCGGCTGCCTCCCAGATGACCGACGGCGATGAAGACATGGACCTCGACTGAGCAAGGCGGACGCCATACATGAGCACCCGAGCGTTTTTTCGCACCCGATTGTTTGCCTGGTTTGACCAGAATCACCGGCCCATGCCCTGGAAAGGCGAGCGCGATCCCTACAAGATCTGGCTCTCCGAAATCATCCTGCAACAAACGCGGGTGGAGCAGGGACTACCCTACTATCAAAAATTTGTGGAACAATACCCCGACGTACACGCACTCGCCAATGCCCCCGAAGATGCAGTGCTGAAACTTTGGGAAGGATTGGGCTACTACTCCCGGGCCCGCAACCTTCATGCTGCCGCCCGGCAGATTGCCGGGGAAATGGGCGGTCGTTTTCCCGATACTTTTGACAGCATCCGGTCGCTCAAAGGGGTGGGCGACTATACGGCCGCCGCCATCGCATCCTTTGCTTTCAATCTGCCCCACGCGGTGCTCGACGGCAATGTGTACCGCGTATTGTCCCGCTTCCTGGGCATCGAAACGCCGATCGACAGCACGGCAGCCAAAAAAGAATTTGCCGCTCACGCCCGGGATCTGCTTGACCCGACCCGACCCGGCGATTACAATCAGGCCATCATGGATTTCGGCGCCACGCATTGCACACCGCAACAACCCAAATGTGCCGCCTGCCCCCTGCAATCCGAATGCGTCGCCTTCCGGCTCGACAAGGTGGGCGAATGGCCCCGCAAATCGAAGACGCTGGTCAAAAAAGACCGTTTTTTTATCTACCTCGTGGTCCATTACCGCGGACAGTTATTCCTCCGCAAACGCAGCGAAAAGGACATCTGGCAAAATCTTTGGGAGTTTCCGATGTTCGAACTGGCGGCATTTCCCGCCGACCAGCGGGAGCTGGAAACACGCGTCTGGCAATACCTTTCAGCCGAAAAACCGGCCGGGGGCGCCGTTCTGAAGTCCATTTCCATGCCCTACCGCCAAACGCTGACGCACCGGCTGGTCACAGCCGTATTTTGCGAAATCGTCTTCCCCGACGAAACGCCGACAGAAGTTTTTGAAAGACAACCTTTTGAAAATTGCATGGCGGTGACACGCCCGGAATTGAAAAAAAATATTGCCGTACCGAGGGTAATTGACAAGTTTTTGCAGGAAACAGCTTTAACTTTAACGTTGATTTAAACTCGCTTTTTTTACATTAAATCAATTGTAACCATGATTAACAAAGTCACCCTTATCGGTAATCTCGGCGGAGATCCCGAAATCCGCCACCTCGAAAACGGCACAGCTGTGGGTCGCTTTTCGCTTGCCACCAATGAAAGTTACAAAGACAAGGACGGCACCTGGCAAACTCAAACCGAATGGCACAACATTGTCGTTTGGCGTGAATTGGCCGAACGCGCAGAAAAACAACTAAAAAAAGGTGCGTCTGTCTATGTGGAAGGCAAAATTTCTTACAGAAAATATACGGGACAGGATGGTGTGGAAAAAAGTGTGACCGACATTGTGGCCAGCATGTTCCGCAGCCTCGAACGCAAAGAGGGCAGCGGCGACAGCCGGTTCCCCAATGCCGAGCCCAGCACCAGCCGCAGCACCCCGGCATCCTCCATGCCGACGGTAGAAGCAGCAGCCCCGGTGGAAGGCGACGATTTACCGTTCTGACATTCTAAACGCAATGAACAAAGGGCAAAAGGTTCGGGAATCATGAATTCCAGGCCGATTGCCCTTTGATTTTTTTGCCGTTCGCATCCTCACTCTATATGGGCTTGTTTTTCCTCGGTCTCTTGCTTTACTGCCTCGTCCTGCTGGCCGAAAGTGCCCTGGTTGCACTTTCGCCACAAGAGACCGAACAGCTCCGGTCGGACAGTTCGGGGTCTTCCCAGCGCGTCTATGCGCTGGCCCGCGACATTCGACCGGCGATGGCTGCTCTGCTGCTTGCCAGGATTTTGCTAAAACTCCTGCTCGTCGTATTTCCTGCGGCCTGGTGTGTGCAATCTCCTTTCGTCCGGGCCGGTTTGTACCAACTGTCCCTGCAACTGGGCATCCCCTGCGCTGTGGTTTGGTTGCTGGCTGCCTTGCTGCTGGCCGTCGCTTTTGCCGGTCTGTTCCGGGGCATCATGCAGGTGAATTTTCAGCGTCTGGTCAGCGGCAGGGTCGTGGTGCTGCTTCGTTTGCTCGGAATCTATATCCTGTTCTGGAAAAAACTTTTTTCCCCTTTCATCCGGGTGGAAAAGCCGGCCGGCACGGGCGAGGAAGAGCCCTCCCCTTCCGACCTGGCTGCGACAAACGCGGTGGTCATCGCCAGTGAAAAACGCGAACTGGAATTGCTCAAAAGCATCGTCAAATTCGGCGACGTGACCGTGAAACAGATCATGCAGCCCCGCTCAAAGGTAGTGGCAGTTGATTTCCGCACGGGCTTTCACGATCTGCTGGCTACGGTGCGGGAAGCCGAATTTTCGCGATTCCCGGTGTACGACGAAGACCTGGACAATGTGACCGGCATTCTTTACGTCAAAGACCTGGTACCGCACCTCGACAAACCCGATAATTTCGAGTGGCAATCGCTCATCCGGACCAACCTGCTGCTGGCGCCGGAAAGCAAACGCGGCGCCGAGTTGCTGCAGGAATTCAAACAGCAAAAAATCCACATGGCTGTGGTGGTGGATGAATACGGCGGCTCTTCGGGCATCGTGACCCTCGAAGACATCCTCGAAGAGGTAACCGGCGATATTCGCGACGAATTCGATGAAGAAAGCGAGGTGCGCTACCGGAAACTGGACGATCACAACTATCTCTTTGAAGGACAGGCGCTTCTGAACGATGTGTGCCGCATCACCGGGCTGGAAGACAATACTTTCGACGCCGTGCGCGGCAATGCCGATACCCTGGCGGGTCTGGCCCTCGAACTCAAGGGCGATATCCCCAAAACGGGAGCGGAAATTGGCTGGAACGGCTTTCTGCTTACCGTGATTGCAGCCGACAACCGGCGCATCGGGCAACTGAAACTGAGCCTTCCACGTTAATGAAAAAATGAACAGGATGTGAAGGAAATTGACCTGCCATCTTCGACCCTACCGACGTATCATGAGGAAATTCCTGAATTTCAAGGTTCTTGACGCATATCTGATCAAGAAATATTTCTCCACCTTTTTCTTTTCGCTGTTGATCTGCACCCTCATTTCGGTTGCCATCGACTTTAGCGACAAGGTGAAAAGTTTTATTGAGAAGACCTGCACGGCCAAAGAGATCATTATCGACTACTACCTCGGCTTTATTCTGCACATGGCCGGGTTGCTGCTGCCCTTGTACACCCTGATCGCAGTGGTATTTTTCACCTCCCGACTCGCCTTCAATTCCGAAATCCTGTCCATCCTGAATGCGGGCGTCAGTTTTCAAAGGTTGTTGAGACCTTATCTCATCGTGGGTTTTTCGATTGCGGCCCTGCACATGGCACTCAACCACGTTATCATACCACAATCCAACAAAACCCGGCTCAAATTCGAGCGCACCTACGTCTGGACGACCGGGCAGGACAAGGGCAAAACATCCAACGTACATTTTCTGGTAGCACCCGATACCAAGGTGTTTATCCGGGGCTACAACAAGAACAACAAAACTGCCAGCGGCCTGCGCCTCGAAAAATTTGACGGCAACCGCATCATCAGCATCCTCGATGCCGACAACGCCGCCTGGAAGGCCGAACCCAACCGCTGGCAAATCAGCAATTACAGCATCCGGACCTTTGACGGCATGCGAGAGCGCTACTCCAAATTCGCCGCACCGCTCGATACGGCCATCAACCTCTCGCCCCAGGATTTTATCTGGTACCACAACCAGACCGAGGAAATGACCACCGCCGAACTTCAGGAAGCCATGGACCGCGACCGCAGCCGCGGCCTTTCCAACAGTAAAAAATACGCCGTGGAAATGCACCGCCGCACCGCCGACGCTTTCACCAATGTGATACTTACCGTGATCGGTCTCGCTGTGGCGGGCCGCAAGGTGCGCGGCGGCATGGGCCTGCACCTGGCCGTCGGCATCGGCATCGGCGCAGGTTTTATCCTGCTGTCCAAATTCGCCGTTTCGTTTGCCACCAGCGGCCAGGTGCCGATCATACTGGGCATGTGGATTCCCAATCTGGTGTTCCTCTTTGTAGCCATCTGGCTGGTCAGCAAAGCGCAGAAGTAGTAGATGTGGCAGCATTTTGCCGGAAAAAAGCGGCGGCGCAAGCCCATGCATACTACTTTTATTGCTTGCTCAACACATCCAGGTCCCGCCACACATTCCAGTCCTTGGCAAACAGAAAGTTGATGCGCGCCACGGCGTTGTCGTTGATGTTCAGGCCCTTGAGCGCATCAAGCGGCGAAAAGACACCGGGTTTCAATTTTGGCAGTGTGGCGTTTTGCGCGTGGGCGGCATAGCCCACCCAGGTTTTCCTGCCCGCCAGAACAGGAAGCCAGTTTTTCAGAAACACACTTCGTTTTCCCGAAAAAATCAACCACAACGGCAGGGAAGCGACGAGAAGCAGGCAGGTCAGCAGGTCAAAAACCCGTTTGTTGCGCCGCTGGCCGGGCTGCGCAATGTTGTACTGAATTTCGATGGTATAGAGTTCGCCCGGCTCGTTTTTGCTGCTGCTGCCAATGATGCTCAGGCTTTCTTCCGGTACTATTTTGTACGAAACGGCAGGCCCCAGCCGGGTCATCCAGGCCAGAATATCCTGGGCACGCAGGTCCTTCGAGCAAAAAATCAGTTCGTCGATCCGGTAAATCCGGACGATTTCGTCGAGTTGGGGAAGCGCGCCGAGTGTTTCGCGGGTGGTTGCATCACCCGGTGCGGCATTGGTTTCGGGCGTGCCGGCAGGCAGGGCAGGATCGGGATGGACCCGCCCGATAAAATTTTTGACCACGCCAGCCTGGGCCAGCAAGCCCATTACCCGCGCACTTTCCCCTGCCGAACCGACGATCACCAGGTTGCGCACCTTGTCGCGGCCAATGCGGAAATTGCGGAATTCAACAAAGTGAAGCAGGGTGCGGACACCCGCGGTAGATAGCACCGCCCAAACGGCGCCCATCAGCACCAAGGCACGTGAAGGCCGGTAATCCAGGTCGAGAAATCCGTACACAGCAGCCAGCAGCAGCGTGCCGATGCCCAGGCCGCGCACCAGGCGCCGCAGGTCGAAACGCTGGTCGTAGCCGCCGTTGAGCCAGACCGAGCCGAGCCAGATGAGGATGTACAGCGGGAAATTGAACCACAAGACATTGGTTTTGAACCAGTCCGGGTCCTTGTAATAGTAGTTGGCCCAGAAATCTTTCAGAAACACCAGGCCGCCGTAAATCAACAGCGCATCCAGCAAGGGCAGCCGGATCTTGTCCCAGATGTTTTTGACCAGGGTCATGCCCGCCCGCAGCCAGATAGCGGCTTGCAGCATCAGGATAAACAGCCCTGCGCGCCGGCCGGTAAAATGTTTGCGGGTAAAAATGATCATCGCCTGGTAAAAGGTGCGCACGTAGTTGAGGCTGCCTTTTTTGGTGCTTTCACCTTTGTAGTGGATGATCTGGGTATCAGGATAGTAATAGTTTTTGTAACCCGCCTTTATGATCCGGTACGACAGGTCGATGTCTTCACCGTACATAAAAAATGCCTCGTCGAGCAGGCCCGACCGATCCAGCGCAGCCCGGCGCATGAACATGAAGGCGCCGGCCAGTACGTCGATCTCATGGGTTTCATTTTCGCTCAGGTGGCCGAGGTAATAGCGGTTGAACATCCGGCTTTTCGGAAAAAGCGCCGACAACCCGAAAGTTTTACAAAATGCCACCCAGGGCGACGGAAAACCACGTTTGCTTTCCGGCAGGAATTTGCCGCTCCCGTCGATCAGTTTCACCCCCAGCGCGCCGGCATCGGGGTGTGCGTCCATAAAATCCAGGCACTTGTGAAAAGTATCCTCTTCCACCAGTGTGTCGGGATTGAGCAGCAACACATACGCTCCACCGCTCTGGCGGATGGCCTGGTTGTTGGCAATCGCAAAACCCGGATTGTCCTG
>Ga0075163_10005485_pt1 | contig 16911 bp, 14 predicted proteins | sample JI1023141ADNA_FD_71478 | JGI IMG/M metagenome (GOLD analysis project Ga0075163, IMG submission 71478) | Wastewater effluent complex algal communities from Wisconsin, to seasonally profile nutrient transformation and Carbon sequestration -... | ecosystem: Engineered > WWTP > Effluent > Algae...
CGCGACTTTGTTCGAGATTCCGGTGAGCGCTGCGCAGCCCTGCTGACCTCGTGGCCCCCCACGGGCGACGGCTTTCGCGACGTCATCGAGGCGCTGCAGCCCGCGGTGCTGGTGACGGCCGGCGACGCCGACGGGTTTTGCGGCTGCCACCCCGGGCACGCGGCGGTGGTGGCGCGGGCGGAGGGGCTGCAGTGGTTTGGTTGGCCAGTGAGCGACCACACGCCGTGGCCGGACTTGCGTCTTCAGCAGCGCTGGCGCGTGCACACGCCCCACGATCTGCGCACTGGGGGACCGCCGGCGGGGGTGCTCAAGCTGTGGACTTGCGCGACGCCGCCCCGCGCGGCATGACGGGGGCGGAGGTGCCGATGTCCGCGATGTTCTTGGCCTGGATGCTGTTGGCTCCCACGGACGGGGGCGGCCCGCCGGTGGCGCTCGCCTGCACGGTGAGCGCTGGGGGCACCGTGGTGGCCCGCCCGAAGATCACCACGCTGATGGGCCGCCCGGCCACCATCGAGTCCACCCAGGCCGATGCCGCGGGTCAGGCGGTGCACTTCGTGGCGGTGCTGACACCGACCCGGGTGGGCGGGGTGTTGGGCCTCAGTGGGCAGCTGGAGGTGATCGCTGAGGAGGGCGAGGCGGTGCGCCCGCTGGAGGCCCCGGGTCCCGAGGTGCAGGGGGCCATCAACGGGGGCGGCCAGGACTGGGCGTTGAGCTGCACGGTTGCGCTGGTTCCCGAGGCGCCCGCCCCGTAACCACCCGAAACAACGCTGGTTTTTCGGAGTTAACGCGCGGCCACCTGCGCCTCCACCCAGGCCACGAACTCGTGTCCCAAGCGGTTGCCGCCCAGGGCTTCGATCTCGCGGATGCCGGTGGGGCTGGTGACGTTGATCTCGGTGAGGCAATCCCCGATGACGTCGATGCCCACAAAGGCGAGGCCATCGGCCCGCAGGCGGGGGGCGATGCGCGCGCAGATCTCCAGCTCGCGCGGTGTGAGATCGCAGGCTTCCACCGTGCCACCCACATGCATGTTGCCCCGGTTGTCGTCGCCGCGGGGCACCCGCAGGACCGCGCCGCGCGGCTCCCCGTCGATGAGGATGATGCGCTTGTCGCCCTTGCGTGCGGCGGGCAGGTAGGCCTGGGCCATCACCCACTGGCGCCCGTCGTGGGTGAGCGTCTCCAGCACGCTGGGCACGTTGCGGTCGTGCTTCTCGAGCAGGAAGATCCCCTTGCCGCCGTGGCCATCCACCGGCTTGACGATGAGGGGCTCGGAGCGCTCGTGCAGCCACGCCCGGATACGCGCCGCGTCGCGGGTCACCATCGTCTCGGGAATGACGTCGGGGAAGTGCAGGGCGTAGAGCTTCTCGTTGGCGCTGCGGATGCCGGCGGGCCGGTTCACCACCAGGGCATCGGTCAGGTCCAGCAGGTAGGTGGCGTGCAGGTAGGCGCGGTCCACGGGCGGATCCTTGCGCATCCAGACCGTGTCGAAGGCGTCGAGCGGCAGGTCTTCCGCCGCGCTCTCCTGGTAGAAATCATGCGCGCGATCAAAGACTTGCACGCGGCGAGCCCAGGTGGCGGCGCGGCCGTCGCGGCGGGCGTAGAGCTGGTCCTGCGTGCAGTACCAGGTGCTGTGATCGCGCTCACCCGCCGCCAGGAGGAAGCCGAAGCTGGTGTCCTTGGCGGGGTTGACCGTGGAGAAGGGATCCATCACGACGAGGATTTTCATGGGGCGAAGGTACTCCGACGAAACGACGGGCGCGAGCGGTGTTGGACCGGCCGGGTGTTCCTCGGGTAGCTTCCGGCCTCAAGCTGGAGGTCCGGATGCTTCGGGTCGTGGTTGCGTTGCTGGTGGTGGGTGCAGGGTGGGCGCTGGCGCAGGTGCCACCTGGGGCGGGGGCGCCCGGTTCAGTGGCCCCCGGCTCAGTGGCCCCCGGCTCGGCCCCGGCGGCGGCGCCCCCCACGCTGGGTGCCCTCCCCGTGGAGGGCGACTGGGCCAACCGGGCGCTGGCCTGGTTCAAGGGCGCCGAAGACGAGAAGGCCCGCAAGGAAGCCATGCGGGAGATCACCAAGGCCATCAAGCAGCCCTGCCGCCACTGCCACACCCCGGACTTCCAGGGCTACACCGACGTGCAGCCCATCGCGCGCCAGATGATGGCCCTCTCGGCCGAGCATGGAGTGGCCTGCGCCGACTGCCACGCGGGCAAAAACACCCTCACCGAGCTGGGTGAGCGCGCGCGCCCGATGTGGGCGCTGGCCCACGAGCAGAAGGTCTTCTGCGACCACTGCCATGTGCCAGCGACCCGTTTCCACGATCTGACCGAAGCCGGTCGCACCTGGCATGAAGCGCAGCGCAAGGCCCACAAGGCGCCCTGAGTCGAGCCGGCGCGCCAGCGCCAACATCCCGAAATGAAAAACGTTTTCTGGGCGCCCTACGGGTTGGGGCGGGCCCGGGCTTCCAGCCAATCCAGCTTGATCTGGATGTGGTGGTCGGACTCGCCGGGGCGCACGACCAGGAGGTCCACCGTATCACCGGGCGCGCGGCTGCGGATGTAGCCCAGCAGCTCGTCGCGCTCGATGACCCGCTGGCCATCCACATGGGTGATGAGGTCCTCGGAGCGCAGCCCCGAGCCCTCGGCGGGGCCGTTGGGCACCACGAGGCTCACCATCACGCCCTCGGTGCGCTTGGGAAAGCGCTGGAGGAACTGGTCGGGCTGCTCCCAGAGCTCCTCCACAGCGACCCCGAGCGAGGGCGTGCGTGCGTCCTCAGCGCGTTTCACCAGCGCGCGGATGGCGTCCAGGGGCGCCATATAGGCCACCCCCACGTAGCTGCCGTTGGCGTGCATCAGGCCGCTCTGCACCCCCACCACCGCGCCGTTGGCCAGCATCCAGGGGCCGCCCGAGGTGCCCGGCGGGGACATGCCCGACAGGTGCATGATGCGCACATAGCGCTGCTCGTCGGGCAGGTACTCGTAGGTGGGGGTGTCGCGGGCGATGGAGCCCTGGAAGAGCACGTGGTGGCGGTAGAGCGGGGTGCCCAGCAGGTAGACGGGGGTGGCCACCACCGGCGAGGCGTCAGCCAGCTCCAGGGTGGGCCAGATTTGCGGGGTGGCGGGCTTGAGCTTGATGAGGCCCAGGTCGTGGCCCAGATCGAGGGCCACCACTTCAGCGTCCACGCGCCCCAACGCCGTGCGGGCCTCGATGCGCCGCCCGGGCGTCTGCACCACGTGGGCCGCCGTCATCGCATAGCCCCCCGGGCTCACCAGGAAGCCGGTGCCATTGAGGTGGTCGTCCACCAACACCTCGATGGAGGCCTCCACCGCGCGCCGATAAAACGCGGGCTGGTGGTCGGCCACCGGCTTGAACGCCGGGGGCGGGCCGGAGGTGGGGCCGAGCGCCGGGTTGAACAGCGCCAGAAAAGCGCCATGCACCTGGTCCCAGACCGCGAGGGGTCGGGAGGAGGCGGGGAATGAGGCGAGGAGGAACATCACGAGGGCCGCAGGCATGGGCGGCACCCTACACGCGGTCGTGGGTGGGGGGAAGCGCGACGGGGGCGCCGGGCCGCGACGGTTGACCGAAGCGACCGGACGGGCTACGCATGCCGGGCGCTACGCCGCGAGGGACCGTGTTCGAGACCGCTCGTCAGATCTACCGCCAGAGCCAGAAGCCCGCGGATTCATTGTTCAATCGCTACATCGCGCGCCCCCCCGCTGCGCTCGTGGTGGCGCGTTTGGCCGATACCCAGGTCACCCCCAACCAGGTGACCTTTGCTTCGATTGCGGTCATGGCGGTGGCTGCGCTGGTCCTGGTGAGCATCCCCACCTGGGCCGGGTTGTGGCTGGGCGTGCTGCTGGTAGAGGCCTCCTACGTCCTCGACTGCGCCGACGGGCAGCTCGCGCGCTACACCGGGCGCACCTCGCCGGTGGGGGGCCTGCTCGACTTCCTGATGGACGAGCTGAAGGCCTTCCTGCTGGTGCCCGCGCTGGCCATCCGGTGGCACCTCTGGGAGGGCGGGGGGCAGCTGGCGTTTTATGTGGGGCTGCTGGCGCTGGTGGCGGTGAGCTCGGCCATCGCGGTGACCAAGTTCATGCGCACCGCCGAGTATGCCCAGGCCACCGGGACAACCCAGCGCAAGCACGGGGAGTCGGCGGGATCCCGCCAGGGGGGGCCGCTCTGGCCCGTCGTGGCCGCCATGCGCCTCGTCAGCCAGTACCCCGCCACCTTGCCGCTCTTTGCGCTCTTCGGGCGGATGGACGTTTTTCTCTTTGCGTACGGGGGGTTGCACGTCCTCTACCTGGGCAGTGCATCCCTCTCGGTCTTTCGGGCCCTGGGCCGCCCCGCCGCGCGCGGCCGGGCAGCCATGGCCGGCGCACCGCCCGCTGAGCCGGCCGTGAGCGAGTCCACCACCCCTGGGGAGGATGCATGAAGGCCATTGTGATCGCCGCCGGCATGGGGCGCCGGTTGCGCCCGCAGACCGATCGCCGTGCCAAGTGCATGGTGCCCATCGCCGGCCGACCCATCCTGCACCACACCATCGCGGCGTTTCGCGCGGCGGGCATCGACGACATCGTGGTGGTGCGCGGCTACAAGGGCGGCAGCATCCAGGCGCCCGGGCTGCGCTTCGTCACCAACCACCGCCACCGCGAGAACAACATCCTCGAGAGCCTGTTCTGCGCGGGCCCCGAGCTGTGCGGCGATGTGGTGGTGAGCTACGGCGACATCCTGTTTCGGCCGTCGGTGGTCACCCGCCTGCTGGAGCACCACGCCCCCGGCACGTTGGTGGTGGACACCGAGTGGCGCCGCATCTACGAGGGCCGCACCGACCACCCGCCCAGCGAGGCCGAGCTGACCCGCTTGACGCCCTTCGACACGGTGGCCGAGGTGGGCAAGCAGGTGGGGCCGCAGGGGGCCGCGGGCGAGTTCATCGGCCTCGCCAAGCTCACCTCTGGGCTGGTGGCGCGGCTGTGGGCGATGTACCTCCAGGCCCGGGATCGCGGCCGCGAGACGCCCTACGGCAACGCGCCCCGCTTCCGGCAGGCCTACCTGACCGACCTGTTCAACGACGCCATCGCCCAGGGCGAGGGCTTTGCCGTCTGCCCCATCCAGGGCGACTGGCGTGAGATCGACACCGTGCAGGACTACGAGCGCGCGGTGAAGGAGTGGTGATGCAGATCCTGGCGAGCTACCTGGAAGACCGCTGGCAGGTGGGGGATCCGGCCGGGGCGGCGACGCTCCACGACCCCACCACCGAGGCGGCCGTGGCCCAGGCCTCCACCCGCGGCCTGCACCTGGGCCGCGCCCTGCACCACGCCCGCACGGTGGGCGGCCCGGCGCTGCGCGACCTCACCTTCGCCCAGCGCGGCGCCCTGCTGGCCACCCTCTCCAAGGCCATCCACGCCCAGCGCGACGCCCTCATCGAGATCGGCCGCATCAACGCCGGCAACACCCGCAGCGACGCCAAGTTCGATATCGATGGCGCCACCGGCACCCTCATGTTCTACGCCGGCCTCGGCAAGGAGCTCGGCGATCGCAAGCTCCTGCTGGACGGCGAAGCGCTGACGCTGGGTCGGCCGGGCACCCGCCTCCAAGGCCAGCACGTGCTGCTGCCCCGGGAGGGCGTGGCCGTACACATCAACGCCTTCAACTTCCCCGCTTGGGGCCTGGCCGAGAAGGCCGCCTGCGCGCTCCTGGCCGGCATGCCCGTGCTCTCCAAGCCCGCCACCGCCACCGCCTGGCTCACCGAAGCCATGGTGCGGGTGATGGTGGACTCGGGTGCGCTGCCTCCAGGCGCCCTGGCGCTGCTGTGCGGCTCGGCCGGAAACCTGTTGGATCACGTGCAGTTCGGCGATGTCATCGCCTTCACCGGCGGCGCGGAGACGGCCCTCGATATCCGCGGCCACCACCAGGTGCTGCGCACGGGCATCCCGGTGAACATCGAGGCCGACAGCCTCAACGCCATGCTGGTGGCGCCCGACGCCGAGGAGGCCACCCTCGACGCCTTCTTCCGGCATGTGCACAAGGAGATCACCCAGAAGGCGGGGCAGAAGTGCACCGCCACGCGCCGCATCCTGGTGCCGCGCGACCTGCTCGACGAGGTGAAGGGCGAGCTGGCGAGCCGCCTCTCCGCCACGATCGTGGGTGATCCCGCCCTCGACGACGTGCAGATGGGCCCGCTCTCCACCGCGGCCCAGCTCAAGAGCGCCCAGGCCGGGCTGGCCCAGCTCCGCGAGCACACCGACGTGGTGCTGGACGGCTGCTGCCCCCTGCAAGGGGTGGAGGCCGGCCGCGGCTGGTTCCTGGGGCCGGTCTTGTTGGAGGCCCGCACCCCCCACGAAGCGGGCCCGGTGCACGACGTGGAGGTCTTTGGCCCTGTCTCCACGCTCATCCCCTACGACGGCACGGTCACCGAGGCGGCGGCGTTGATGCGGCTGGGCCAGGGCAGCCTGGTGGGCTCCATCTACGGCGACGACCGCACCTTCCTGCGCGACGCCATCCACACGATGGGCGCCCACCACGGCCGGCTCGTCATCACCGACGCCAAGGTGGCCGATCAGGCGCTGCACCCGGGCCTGGTGATGCCCCACCTGCAGCACGGCGGCCCCGGCCGCGCGGGCGGTGGCACCGAGCTGGGCGGCCAGCGGGGCCTCGCCCTCTACCAGCAGCGCTGCGCCCTGCAGGGCAACGGGCCGCTGCTCCAGAAGCTGCTCGAACCCTGATTGCTGCCCAAGTAACCGAAGTTGCAGGCTTTTTTGCCCGCCTCTACGGCACCACCCGCGCCCGCGTGATGTAGTCCAGCTCGGGGAAGCGCGCCCGCAGGTAGGTATTGCCCTCGGTCTGGATCCGCTGCTGCTCGGGGCCCGCGCCCTGGGGCGGCCCTTCCCCGTAGTCCGCATACAGCGCCTCCAAGGCCGCCAGGTCCTGCACCCGGCCCAGCGGGGCAAAGCCCTGGCCGTCCAGGCCCGCGTTGTTGCCGTAATTAAAGAAGATTTGCGTCGTGCGGGTGTTGGGGCCAGCGGTGGCGAAGGTCACGGTGCCGCGGGCATTGCTCTGGGTCACCGGATCGTCGGGGATGGCCGCCCGCGACCACACCGCGTTGACGGCGGGATCGCCGTGGATGCCCACCTGGGCGATGAAGCCGGGCAGCACGCGGAAGAAGGCGGTGTCGTCGAAGTAGCCGATGCGCACGAGGGTGTAGATGCGATCCACGCCCTCGGGCGCCCAGGCGCGGGTGAAGTCCACCAAGACCTCGCCCGCGGTGGTCTCAAACCGGACGGTGAAGGTGGCCGGCGCGGTGGCGCGGGCCAGCGTCGGATCCAGCAGGCCGGGCGGCAGCACCTCGGCATCGGGGGTGGCCACCGGGCCATCGCCGGGCTGGCCACCATCCTCCAGCCCACGCGCGTCGGCCGCTGCGTCGGACACCTCGCCCCCATCCCCGGCCTCTGAGGCCTCCGGGTCAGAGCACGCCAGGGCCAACAGCGCCCATCCGAACATCCACATCCGCATGATCACTCACCTTTTTGGTTCAGGCGCCCGCCGCGGCGCCGTGCGTGAGCGCCTACCATACCCGCAAACCCCCCGGCAGCGCCGCGCGTCTTGCATCCCCGCCACGGGCGCGGCAGTCTGGCCGGGTGTTCTGCAACGGGCTTCAGGGGCGACCTCCAGAAAGCTCAGCAGAATCGGGTGCTTGACGCAGCAGGAGGCCCCTTGGCCGAGAACAAGACCCAGGCCACCCCGGCCTCCGTCGCCGACTTCATCGCCGGCATCGCCGATGCCCAGCGCCGCGCGGACTGTGAAGCGTTGGTGGCCTTGATGGGCGCGGTCACCGGAGCGCCCGCGGTGATGTGGGGCCCCGCCATCGTGGGTTTTGGGCGCTACCACTACCGCTATGCGTCGGGCCGGGAAGGGGACTCTTTCCGCGTGGGCTTCTCTCCGCGCAAGGCCAACCTGACCCTCTACATCATGCCCGGCTTCGACACCTTCGAGGCCCTGCTGGCCGGCCTGGGGCCCCACACCACCGGCAGCTCTTGCCTCTACATCAAGGGCCTCGCGCGGGTGGACGCGGGCGTGCTGCGCACCCTCATCGAGCGCTCCGTGGCCTGGATGGCCGAGCGCTACCCCGACTCGCCCGCCTGACGGGCTTCACTTCGGGGGCCACCTGGGCTAACACTGCGGGGACACACAGGGAGGGACCATGGCCACCACCGAGCCCGCCGGGCGCAACCTGCTGCCCGACAGCATCCTCCAGCACGGCCGCGAGCGCGGCCAGCGCCCGGCGATCTGGCACGAGCGCGACCGCGTGTGGACGGCCACCACGTGGTCGCGCTACGTGGAGCTGGCCCGCGGCTTCGCCGGGGCGCTGACTGCGCTCAACGTGGCCCCCGGCCAGGCGGTGGCCATCCTCGCCAACAACCGCCCCGAGTGGATCTTGGCCGCGGTGGGCGCGTGGTTCGCCCGGGCGGTGACCACCGGCGTCTACCAGACGCTCACCGCCGATCAGGCCGCTTATGTGATCCACCACTGCGAGGCGCCCGTGGTGGTGGTGGAAGGCCCGGCCGAGTACCGCAAGATCGCGAGCCAAAAGGAGAATCTGCCCCACCTCCGCCAGATCGTGGTGATGGAGGGCGCCGAGCACATCAGCGATCCGCTGGTGGTGTCCTTCGAGGGCTTTGTGGCGCGGGGCATGGGCCACGGGCACGCGGTGGACGATCGCCTCGCCGCGCTGGTGCCCGCGGATCTCGCCACGCTCATCTACACCAGCGGCACCACCGGGCCGCCCAAGGGCGTCATGCTGACCCACGCCAACCTGGCGTTTGTGGGCGCGGGCGCGGTGGGCATCATGCCCAATCGAGGCCCCGAGGATTGCTCGGTGTCCTACCTGCCGCTCGCCCACATCGCCGAGCAGGCCTTCTCGCTCCTGGGCCCGGCCTCGGCGGGTTACGCCATCTGGATGTGCCCGCAGATCGACCGCCTCAAGGAGGTGCTGCTGGCCGCGCGCCCCACCTTCTTCTTGGCGGTGCCGCGGGTCTGGGAGAAGTTCAAGGTGGCTCTGGAAGGCCGCCTCGCGCAGGCCAAGGGCGCCAAGGGGGCCATCGCCCGCTGGGCGCTGGGCGTGGGTCGTCAGGTGGGGGTGCAGCTGGTGGAGCAGGGCCCACCCACGGGCTTCTTGGGCATCCAGCACCGGCTGGCGAAGAAGCTCTTCCAACAGAAGCTCGCCGCGGCGCTGGGCCTCGATCGCCTGAAGTTGGCGGTGAGCGGCGCGGCGCCCATCGGCAAGGACGTGCTCGACTTCTTCTTGTCGTGCGGCGTGATCATCCACGAGGTGTACGGCCAGTCGGAGGACTGCGGCCCCACCAGCTTCAACCAGCCCGAGCCCGGCAAGCGCCGCCTGGGCACCGTGGGCCTGCCCTTCCCGGGCGTCGAGATCAAGCTGGCCGCGGACGGCGAGATCCTGGTGCGCGGCCCCAACGTCTTCCAGGGCTACTTCAAGCAGCCCGAGGCCACCGCCGAGGCGCTGGTGGACGGGTGGCTGCACTCCGGCGACATCGGCGACTTCGATGCCGACGGTTTCCTGCGCATTACCGACCGCAAGAAGGACCTCATCATCACCGCGGGCGGCAAGAACGTGGCCCCCCAGAACATCGAGAAGCACCTCAAGGGCATCCCCGGGATCAGCCAGGCGGTGGTCATCGGCGACCGCCGCAAGTACCTGACCGCGCTGCTCACCCTCGACGCCGAGGCGGGGCCTGCGTTGGCCGCCGAGCGCGGGTGGCCGCAGGATCTGGCGGCCCTGGCGGTGGCGCCAGCCTTGCGCACCTACCTCCAGGCGGAGGTGGAAAAGGTCAACGAGGTGCTCGCCCGCTACGAGACCATCAAGCGATTTGCCATTCTGCCCAACGACTTCACCCTGGAGCGGGGCGAGCTCACCCCCACCCAGAAGGTCAAGCGGCCGGTGGTGGGCGCCCACTACGCCGAGGTCATCGAGGGCCTCTACGCCGACAGCGGGCAGGACGGTTAAGGGCGGCCAACCACGCCCCATCTCTGGGGCCTGCGGGTAACAGTGCGAAAAAGCTGATTAATTTCATGGGTTTTTGTCGCGGTGCTTCTGGGCAGGCTCTACTTTCCGCCAGCGGGCAGGTCGGGTAGGATGGCCGCATGCGCAGCCTCTTGAAGTGCAGTTCGGCGGTGGTGCTCAGCCTGGGCTGTGCCACGTCGGATCCGGACCCCGGCCCGACGCTCTTGGTGGGCATGGACGCGGGGGACGTCATCGACGCCTTCCAGTTTGAGCCCGATCCCGACGGCGGCCTGGCCGATCCCGACGAGGGCCCGCAGCCTGATCCCGACGCCAGGCGCCCGGTGCCCGATCGCGGCCTGGCCGATCCCGACGAGGGCCCGCAGCCTGATCCCGACGCCGCCGTCGTGCCGCTGCTGGAGGGGGCCGCGGCCACCATCACCATCGTTGAGCAACCCCAGGTGGATGTGGCCGAGATCAGCGTCGCGGTGACCGCCTACCAGGAGCCGATGCCGGGCGGTGGCAGCTGCCAGGTGGTGCGGGTCAACCCCAACGATCCACCCGCACCCGTACCGGCGCTGGCCGCGGGGCCCATCACGGTGGAGGGCCTCGACGGCGGCCCCTACACCTTCACGCTCCAGGGCGGCAGCTACCGCGCCAACCGCGGCTTCCCCTCGGATGTGTTCGGAGATCGCGCACCCATCCGCGCCACCGCTGGCGGCGCGTTGCCCTTCGACATCCAGATCACCGCGCCCGACGAGGTGTCGGTGAGCTCGCCCTTCACCTTCGGTTCGCTGGACACCGGGAGCGGCAGCACCATCCGCTGGAACGCGGCGGGCGGGGACGCGGTGCTCATCACCGTCTTCCCCACCAACGTGTCCTTCCAGCCCACGACGGGCAACTGGATCTTTTGCGGCGGCCCGGACAATGGCAGCTTCAACCTGGCAGCGGCCGATCTGCAGCAGGTGGGGGCGGGTCGGCAGGCCCTGGTGGCCGTCACGCGGACGCGGTCGCGGACGCAGATGATCGGCTCGAGTCGAGTGATTCTGACGGCGACCACCAGCTTTGGGGTCCCGGTGACGTTGGAGTAAGACATGCTCGGGGATGACATCGAGGTCTGGGAGGCCGTGGCCGGCGACCTGCGGGGCATCCTGCGGGGCCTGCGTGACCACAAGGACGGCCCCATCGCGGCGCCTGTCCACTACCGGCTGGCCGTCATGCGGCTGCAGCGGGGCTTGATCGAGGATCAAGAAGCGGTGCGCAAGGCCCTGGGGCCCGATCACGCAGACATCACGCTCAGCGGCCTCGACGAGCACCTGCGGCGCCAGCTCGACGATGATCCGGAGGCGCTGCCGGTCTTGGGGGCCCTGCGCCCCGCCGTGCGGGCGGAGGCGATGCTGCAGCTCCACGAGGCGATGCAGTGTGATGCCGAGCTGACGCCGGGCCTGCGGGCCGCCACCGCGTTGGCCTCGGTGTCCGGTCGGTGGAGTGAGGCGGTGGCCTGGCTGGAGCGCCTGGCGGTGGCCGAGCCGGCCGAGCGCGCCGTGCGGCCGCTCATGACCCTGGCCGAGGTGCAATGGCGCAAGCTGGGCCAGCCCGACCAGGCGCGGCGCTACTTGCTGGAGGCGCGCGCGCTCTCCAACGAAGATCCCGCCGTCCTCGACAAGCTGCTCAAGCTCGACCTGGACATCTCCAACTGGACGGAGGCGGTGGCCACCTGCAGCGCCCTGATTCGCCAGCTGGGCACCGCCCCCGAGGGCCGCACGCTGCGGGTGACCTACCTGCTGACGCTGGGTGAGATCCACGTCTACGGCCTGCAGAAGCCGGCCGAAGCGCTGATGCACTACCTGGAAGCCCTCAACAGCATGCCCGACTACGCGCTCACCTACACCCTGGTGCGCGAGCTGTTGGAGGCCAACCCCTGGCCCTCCGTGGCCCACGACCTGCCGAGCGTGCCCGAGGCCCAGCGGGCGCCGGTGCAGCGCCTCATCGACCTGCTGCTGGAGGGCGCGAAGCACCACGCCCAGGACGCGGAGGCCCTGGTGACGGGCCTGCGCCGGGCCCTGCTGGGCACTTGAGCCCCCCTGGGGTGGGTGGTCAACTCCACGTCGTCACCACCTCCTACCCACGCCATCCCACCGATTTTGCTGGCCATTTTGTCGCAGGGTCTGTCGAGGCGCTGCGCAGCGCGGGCCTCGCGGTGCGCGTCTGGCCCGTCGGTTCTCGGGGGTCTGGACTCGCCTGGGGCCCCGCGGACAGCCTGCCCGAGGCCCTGGCCCTCACCCCGCTCCGCACCAGCATTCGGGCCTCCGCGGTGCTGCTGAGCCTGCGCGCCCGCCTGAGCCGTGCCCTGCAGCCGGGCGATGGCGTGGTGGCCCACTGGCTGCCGGTGGCCCTGGCGGTGGCCGATCTCGCGCCCACCCTCGCCTGGGCCCACGGCGGCGACGTGGCCTTGCTGGAGAGCCTGCCCGCCGGCCGCACCCTCGCCCGCCGGCTCGATGGCCAGGCGCGGGCCCTCGCCTTTGTCAGCACCGACCTGCGCGACCGCTTCACCGCCTTGTTGGACCGCCGCCCCCGCGCCCCCCAGTGGTTGCTCCCCATGGGCGTGCCGCCGCCGGCCCCCGATCCCGCCTTTGCTGAGGTCCTGCGTCAGCGCGCGGGCGGCCGCCGCATCGTGGCCACGGTGGGCCGCCTGGTGCCCATCAAGGGCCTCGATGTGTTGGCCCACGCCCTCCACCGCGGCGGCCACACGGCAAAGACGCTGGTCTGGTGGGCGGCCGGGGAGGGCCCCGAGGCCGCCCGGCTTGCCCAAATCTCCAGCTGTTTCGAGGGATTGGGTGTGTTGACCCCCGCCCAGCGCGACGCCCTGCTCCAGGTGGCCGATGTCTTCGTTCTGCCCAGCCGGCCAGTCGGTCGCCGGGTGGAAGGCACCCCGGTGGCGCTGCTCGAGGCGCTGCGCAGCGGGGTGCCGAGCGTCGCCAGCGCCACCGGGGGCGTCACGGCCTTGGCCACGGCCGCCCAGGCCGTCCTCGTGCCGCCCGACGATCCCCTGGGCCTGGCCACCGCTGTGGCCGCAATTCTCGGCGATGCCCCCCGCGCCGAGGCCATGGGAGCCGCTCACCGCGCCGCCGCCGACCGGTTTGCCTGGTCGACCCAGGGCCCCGATCACGCAGCCGCCGCGCAACGCACCCTGGGGCGCTGAAGCCCGCACCGCAGGCCGCTTCGCCGCGATCGGTTGGCATTTCTCTGCGGGGTCGGTCATCATCGCGCACCGAGTGCTCTGTTGCCTTGGATGGGAGTTTGGATGATGCGTGGTCGCTACAAATCTCTCCGGTCTGGCCTCTTCGGCCGACTCCTTCTGTTGCTCACCCTCGGCCTGGCCCTCGGGGCCGCCGGCTGTGATGACGACCCCCAAGTCACCCCCGATACCCGCACGTGGTCAGCCCCGGCCGCCGAGCTGGAAGGCGCGTTGATGTCGGTGGCGGGCACCGCCGCCGATGACATCTGGGTGGTGGGCGCCGATGCCGGCCAGGGTGGGGTCATCGCCCACTTCGATGGCACCGCCTGGCAGCGCATGCCTTCCGGCCAGGCCTACGACCTGTGGTGGGTGCACCCGGTGAGCCGCGATCGCGTCTTCATCGGCGGCGCCGGCGCCACCGTGATCGAGTGGGACGGCGCCACCTTCAAGCGCCACGTCACCCCCGGCCGGGCTGCCGACACGGTGTTTGGTGTGTGGGCCAGCAGCGCAACCGATGTGTGGGCGGTGGGCGGCCGCGTGGGCCGCTACGGCTTCATCTGGCACTACGATGGCCAGCAGTGGACCGATGTACCCCTGCCCGACGACATCACCCTCGACGCCGCTGGTGAGCTGCCCGCCCTCTTCAAGGTCTGGGGCCGCTCGGCCACCGACATCTATGCGGTGGGCGGCTCCGGGCTGATGCTGCACTACAATGGCACCGCCTGGAGCGTCGTGCCCACCGGCACCACCCAGGCGCTCTTCACCGTGCACGGCAACGCCGACATGGTGGTCGCCGTGGGCGCCCGCGGCACCGTCATCGACGGCACAGGCAAGGCCATCGGCCCCTCGGCCACCCCGCTCTTCCAGGGCCTCCAGGTCAGCCCCAAGGGCGAAATCTGGATCGCCGGCCTGGGCGGCACGGTGTTCCGCGGTGAGGCCGGCGGCCCCTGGACGCTCGTGTCCACCGGCATCGCCACCCAGCCCGACTCCTTGCACGCCCTCTGGCTCGACCCCACCGGCGATGTGTTGGCGGTGGGCGGGGGTGTATTGACCGCCGCCCTCGACCGCGGTGTGCTCTTCAAGCTGGGCACCACGCTGCCCACCCTCGAGAAGGTGGTGCCCCCGCCGCCCCCGGCGCCGACCTGCCCCGCCGACCGCGTGGACATTGCGCCCGACGCCACCATCGCCCGCCGCTGGAATGAGCTGCTGCTCGACTCCATCCGCCGCGACATCCCCAAGCCCGGTGTGCATGCCCGCAACCTCTTCCACACCTCCATCGCCCTCTACGACGCCTGGGCGGCCTACGACGCCGTGGCCGACGGCTACCTGACCACCGAGCGCGCGGTGGCGGACGACGTGCAGGCCGCCCGCGAAACCGCCATGTCCTACGCGGTCTTGCGCGTGCTCCAGCACCGCTACGCCCACGCCAACGGCGGCCCCGTCTCTCTGGCGTGTTACGACGCCTTCATGGGTGTCCTGGGCCTCGACCCCACCGACACCCACGCCGAAGGGGACGATCCCATCGCCGTGGGCAACCGCATCGGCGCCGCCGTCATTGCCACCTTCCACCTGGATGGCGCCAACGAAGAGGCCAACTACGCCGACACCACCGACTACCAGCCCACCAACACCCCCCTCGTGGTCGATCGCCCGGGCACCATTTGTGAAGATCCCGCCCGGTGGCAGGAGCTCAACCTCGCCCAGGGCGAGACCCAGAATGGCATCATCGTCGAGGGCAAGCAGCAATACATCGGCGCCAACTGGGGCTATGTGACGCCCTTCGCCCTGCCGCCCGATGAGAACCACGACGGCGTACACTACGACGTGGACGTGGTGCCCCGCCTCGACTCGGCCGACCTCAATGACTGGGTGCTGGATGTGATTCGGCGCACCGCCGACCTCGATCCCAATGCGGGTGGCGACCTGGACATCTCCCCCGGCGCCTACGGCAACAACCCGCTGGGCACCAACGACGGCACCGGCCACCCCCTGAACCCGGTCACCGGCCAGCCCTACGCGCCCAACCTCGTACCCAAGGGCGATTTCTCCCGTGTTCTCGCGGAGTTCTGGGCCGATGGCCCCAAATCCGAAACCCCGCCCGGCCACTGGGACGCGCTGGCCAACACCGTCTCCGACGACCTCGCGGAGCACCGCCTCTGGGGCGAAGGCCCGGCCGTGGACCGCCTCGAGTGGGACGTGAAGCTCTACATGACGCTCAACGGCGCCGTGCACGACGCCGCCGTGGCCGCCTGGGGTGTGAAGCGCAAGCACCTGTCATCCCGTCCCATTACGCTCATCCGCTTCAAGGCGGGCCTCGGCCAGTCCAGCGACCCCAGCGCCCCCAGCTACGACCCCAACGGCCTGCCCCTCGAGGAGGGCCTGGTGGAGCTGATCACCGCCGAGTCCGCCGCCCCCGGCCAGCGCCACCACCACCTGCGGTGGTGGATCGGCGAAGTGGCCGTGCGCGCCTGGCTGGGCGAGCCCGGCGACCGCAAGAACCTGCTGGGCGGCGTGGGCTGGATGCGCGGCGTGGACTGGATCCCCTACCAGCGCCGCACCTTCGTCACCCCCGCCTTCCCCGGCCTCATCTCCGGCCACAGCACCTTCAGCCGCTCGGGCGCCGAGGTGCTCGCCGAGTTCACCGGCAGCCCCTACTTCCCCGGCGGCCTGGGCGAGTTTGTGGCGCCGGCCGGCAACTACCTGGTGTTTGAAGACGGCCCCAGCGTGGACGTGACGTTGCAGTGGGCCACCTACTACGACGCCGCCGACCAGGCCGGCCAGTCCCGCCTCTGGGGTGGCATCCACATCTGGCCCGATGACTACCAGGGCCGCATCATCGGCGAGCGTGTCGGCATGGGCGCCGTGGCCCTCGCCCGCACCTACTTCGAGGGCACCGCCCGCTGATCCCGGACCGGCCTGGAGAGGCCGGCCTCACACCTTCCGGCAGATCACCACCAGAAACCCGCCCAGCTGCGCCGTCAGGCGGTGATCCCGCGCCTGCTTCTCGGCCCAGGCAAACGCGGTCGACACCACCGGCACCTTGTGCACCTGGGCGAAGGGCGTGAAGACCCGGATGCCGCGCAGATCATCCACCACCAGCGACGGCGGCAGGTAGCGGCGCACATCGGAGAGCCGGTCGTAGCGCGTAAAGACCTGATCGTCCGTCGTCTCGTCGCTCACCCGATGGGGCTTCTTCAGCCGCTTCACCAGGTAGCGCAGCGAAGTGCGGTTGTAGAACTCCAGCGCCGCCATGCCCCCGGGCCGCAGCACCCGCGCCACCTCCTCCAGCGCCTGGTGGATGGCCTCCACGTGGGCGAGCACCTTGAAGGAGTACACAAAGTCGAAGGACGCATCGGGGAAGGGCAGCGCCGTCGCCGACCCCTCGGCCACCTGCAGCCCCCGCGAGCGGGCCTGCACCAGCATCCCGCGGCTGATGTCGATGCCGACGGCGCGGCGGGCAACAGGCGCGATATCCTTGAGGATCATGCCCGTGCCGCAGCCCACCTCCAGCACATCCCGCCCGGCGGCCAGGGGGCGGGCGATGCCCACCTGCAGCTCATCCAAGAGGGCGTGGTAGCCGTAGTGGCGCTCTCGCTCATACCAGCCGGCGAAGTCGTCGTAATAGGCGCGGTTGTCTTTCATCGCGGCGGATTCTCGGCGCCCGGGCCGT
>Ga0075163_10005486_pt1 | contig 16910 bp, 12 predicted proteins | sample JI1023141ADNA_FD_71478 | JGI IMG/M metagenome (GOLD analysis project Ga0075163, IMG submission 71478) | Wastewater effluent complex algal communities from Wisconsin, to seasonally profile nutrient transformation and Carbon sequestration -... | ecosystem: Engineered > WWTP > Effluent > Algae...
ATGTATTTCTCAAACTTCGTGTGCCCCGCCACGTGGATCTGCGCCACGCGGTCCAGCGGCACGCCTGCGAGATACGCATACGGGTCGAAATCATGATTCTGCGCCGAGACGTAGATATTGTTCACATCGAGCAAAATTCCGCAGTCCGCGCGCTCGACCACCTCCGCCAAAAATTCCCACTCCGTCATCTCGCTCACGTGAAACTCCGCGTAGCTGCTCACGTTCTCCACGCAGATCGGCACCTCCAGATAATCGCGCACCATCTTGATTTTCTCCGCCGTGCGCCGCGCCGCGGAAAACGTATACGGCATCGGCAGCAGGTCGTGCGAAAACGTGCCGTCGACACTCCCCCAGCAGAGGTGGTCGCTCAGCCACGGCGTTTTCGTGCGCTTCACCAGCGCCTTCAGTTTTTTCAGATGCGCGCGGTCGGGTTTGTCCGCCGAGCCGAAATACATCGAGACGCCGTGCTGCACCACGCGGTATTGCTCCAAAATCTGGTCGAGCACGTGGAGCGGCCGCCCGCCATCGACCAAAAAATTCTCCGAGATGATCTCAAACCAGGCACACGTCGGTTTCTTTTCGAGGATGTGTTGGTAGTGCGGCACGCGCAGCCCCAGCCCGATCCCGTAGTCGGTGAACCCGTTGAAACGATTGGCAGGCATGAAAGGAAAAAGCGCGGCCGACCCGGTGTCGGCCGCGCGGTTGCCCCTGAAAAATCAGCTCTTCTTCTCTTCGGCTTTCTTGTCGCTCTTGGTGGCCGTCTTGCAGCCGCCTTTACCCTTGCAGGAATTCTTGCCCTTGCAGCCGTTGTCGCCGGCGCCGCAGCCGCCGGTGCCCTTGCAGGCGTTCTTGCCCTTGCAGTCGTGTTTGCCTTTGTCCGCGGCGGATTTCTCGGCGGTGCCGGCTTTCTCGGCGGCGGCAAACGCGTTCGAGGCGAGCGAACCGGCATAGAGACCGGCGATGGCGGCAGACGTGATGAGGAGGCGGGATGTTTTATTCATAAGCGGGACGAGTGATCGTATTTTGGAGGGATGACCGCCCGGCTTCGGCAACGTGCCGTCGCGCAGGGATCGGCCATAAGAGCCCGCCCCCTTCCGGTTATTCCCGAAAAAAATTTCGCGCACAATTTTCCCGAACTCACACCACGCGGTCCACCATCGGGCCACCGCTCTCAAACGCCGCGAGGTTGGCCAAAAAGTGTTTCACGATCGCCTCGTCCTGGTCGCTCCGTCCGCCCGCCGTGTGCGGCGTGATCCAGCAGTTCGGCGCCGTCCAGAGCGCGTCGCTCACCGGCAGCGGCTCCACGTCAAAGACATCCAGATACGCCGCACCGAGCCGGCCGCTGCGCAGCGCTTCGAGCAACGCACCTTGGTCCACCGTCGTGCCGCGGCCGACATTGTAGAAACGCGCGCCGGGCTTCACGCAAGCGAGCCGCCGCGCGTTCACGTAGTTCCGCGTGCTCGCATTGTCGGGCAGGATATTCACCACGTGGTCCGCCTCCGCGAGCGCGCTGCTGATCGCTTCCTCGGGGATGATCCGCACACCGCGCTCGCTGCGCGTCTGCCGGCGCACCGCGATCAATTTCATCCCGAAGGGCGCCAAAAATTCCGCCAGCCGCCGCCCGATTGCACCGAAACCCAGCATCACCACCGTCTGCCCCGTGAGCAGGCGCGAATCGTAACGGCGCTGCGCGTAGTGCCACGCATGGTCGGTCATCTGGTCCTTATGCGACGGCAACAGTTGCCGCCCGAGCGCGAGCATCATCGCGAGCACATGTTGCGCGCACGGATCGGCAAACACCTGCGACACGTTGGAAAAAATCGAGCCCCGCGCGCGAAACGCCTCCTGAAACTCCGGCGTGTCGTAGCGCGTGTAGCCCGCTGTCGTCACCTCGACCCAGCGCAATTTCGGCAGCGCCAGACACTGCGCTGCGTCGGGCTGACCGAAGGCGATGTCCGCGCCCACGAGCGCCGGATCGGCCTGGCCCGCCACCAGCACCGAGGCCGAGGCATTGGCGGAAAACACGAGGTTGTGCCCGCGCGTGCCCTCGACGAGGAGACGCGTATCGGCTTCGGAAAACTTGGCATTACACCAAATCGTAAGACTCATAGATTTTGTTTTTCGGTTAAAAATTTCCCCATCCCCGCGCCCGACCGTCATCCTTCATCCGTCATTCGTCACCGCGCCACCGCTTCCACCCAGATCGCGTGAGGATCGGTCGCGTTGCCGAGTGTGACCGCCCGCGTGGTCACCGTGCGCAGCCGCACGCGCCCGCCGTAGGACACGCGCGCCTCTAGATTCAGCCCGTGCCGCAACAGCCCGTCGTCCGCGGTGTATTCGATGCTAAACGCCACCGGTCCCGCCGGCGGCGCCTTGATCGTCTGCTCGCCCAACAACTGCGGCGCCGCCGGCGCACGCGCTTGGTTGACGACCGGCAAGTCGCTGTTCGCGCCGCTGCGTTTCTGCGCTAGGGCCGCGTTGTCCACCAGCCGCACCACCACCTCTGTATCAGCCGGGAGCTCAAGATCGCCCCGAAAATTGACGGTGCCACGGATCACGCGATTGCTGTCGCCGCCGGCTGTGGTGCTCAGGTGCGCGCAGCCCCCGGCCACGAGCGCGAGGCACCCGGCGAGAAGTAAAAGAAACGGGGATTTTTTCATGGGGAAATTTTTTCGCGGACCGGTGCGCGTCGCAGGATTTCGACGCGCGCATTGAACGTCGCGAGCAATTCCGTGTGCTCGCGCGCCTCGGCACCGTTGGTGTGCACCAGACCGCGGGCAAACGGCGGCTGCTCGCCGGGTTCGTCCAACCACTGCCGCCAGACATAGCCCGCCACCGCCGGGTGTCGAGCCGTGCGCTCCAACGCCGCGCGTCCGCGTCGCAACATGAGTTCGAGCGTCGTGAGTTTGCGCCCGCCGCGCTGCGGCGCCGCCGCCTCGCGAAATCCCGCGTCCGCCCAGCAGACATCGCCCGCCAGCACCGGCCCGCTCGCGCCGACGCCCGCCGGCAATTCACTCCAGTCGAGCAGCGCCACATCCACCGCTGGATAGACGCATTCCGCCCGCACGTGCTCGCCCTCGGGCCCGCCGCTCCTGCATCCGAGCACGAGGTGATTCGGGTCAGCATCGCGGATCGCCGCCGCCGTATCCGCAAAATACCTCCGCGCAAATTCCCGCGCCCACCGCGCCTCGTCGCGCAGGTAGCCGCGGGTTATCAAGCCCTGCTCCACCCGCGTCCAGCCGCGCACCACTTCCTTGTTCGTCACCGCCGCGCCCCACGCGCGCGCCAGCGCTTCGATCCGCCCGCCGTGCAGTGCCAACACAAATTCCCACGCCGCGTGATACGCCGCGAAATTCGGTTCCAGACTCAGGCACACTTGCAGCAATCCCGGCCGCCCCGCCTTCGCCTGCCCCCAGCCCGGACCATCGTCCGTCACCCACCCGATCAGCCCGCGATTCAACAACCACGGCGCGCACGCATCATACGCGCGCAACGCCGCCAGCCTCGGCCAATCGGGATCGAACACATCCGGCAACCGCACGCCCGGCGCCTGAATCACGAGTCCCGCCCGGCAAAAATCCACGTGCCCCATCCAGGCCAAGCCGCCCTCGCGCGCGCTCCCGTCACCGCCAACGCCCGCCGCGTTAAACCCCAGCCGTCGCAACCGCTCGCCCGCCATTTCCTCGGGGAGCGACGTCCCCGTGCCGATCGCCCGCCGCGCCGCGATTTCCCCGGCCGAGGCCGCGCGCACACCGTGCACCGCCCGACAAAAAAACGGCCGCCCGTCCGCATCGACGAGCCACCACCGCCCCGCCGCATCCTGCCCCGCCCGAAAAAATCCCGCGCACCCCCGCACCGTGCCCGCACGAAATCCCTCCGGCAGTGCTGCCGCGGTCTTGATGATGGCTACGTCGGGTAACGCCATGCCGCCCGAGCGTGCGACTCGTCCCACAAAAGGAAAGCGCTCAATACGCCGCGCTCCGTCGGCCCGGCGGTTTCCCAACCGCCGTCCTACCTCCTCCCACCTTCCCTCGTTCTCCCCTCTCCCATTCTCCCCCTCTCTCCGTCCCTCCTTCTCTCCCTCTCCGCCTGTTCCGCTATTTCCCCAACGCCGTCGTCCCCGCCACCCACCGCCCCTCGATCAGCACCGTCTTCGGAATCGCGGGCACACCAAACGCATTGCCGTGCAGTTGCTCCACCACGAGGTCCACCGCCGCTTCGCCCACCCGCTCGTTGTTCTGGTCGATCCCGCTGCACCCCACGACCTCCGGCGTCAGGTGCAGATGCGCAAAGCCCACGCGCCCCACGCCGTCGACCCGCACGCGCCGCACGTGCGCCCACACGTCCGGCTCCGTCGTCACCACGACTTCGGGTCGCTCGCGTTGAACCCAGGCTTGCACTGCCCGCCGCTCGATCACGTCGGCGAGCAGCAACGGAAAACTCCGTTCCGTGCCCGCCGCGTCGTGTTGCGCGAGCAGCACCGACGAGAGCCAGTTGCGCTGCGTGCGTTCGTCCTCGTGCCGCCGGATCACGAGCCCGATCCGCCGGTAGCCGCGCGCCTGTAGTTCGGCGAGGGCCAGCCGGATCGAGTGCGCCTGATGGTTCACCGCGCGGTGCAGCGCCGGCCGCGCCAACGAATACCCTATGGCCGCCAGCGCATGGTCGCCCCACGGCTGCGTGAGCGCCGACCCCGTCTGCGGAAACGGCGAAAACACCACGCCCCGAATTCCCCGCGCATCGAGCACGTGCTCGAGCCGCGCCTCGCTCAGTCCGCCGTCGCCGAGCCGAAACACCTGCAGGCCGAAGCCGTGCTTCGCCGCCCCCGCCACGACCCCATTTCGGTAGCGCTGCAGCGACCCTTCCTGCTGCCGCGGTCCGCCCGGCGGGAAACTCTCCACATACGCGATCACGTGCGCCTCCGGCCCGCGCGCTTTCCGCCCGCGCAGATCCGCCATCAACGCCGCCACCAGCGGATTCCGCCGGTAACCCAGTTTTTCCGCCGCCGCCAACACCCGCTCCCGCGTCTCCGCCGGAATGCTCGGCACCCGCCGCAACGCCAGCGACACCGTCATCACCGACACGCCCGCCGCCGCCGCGACATGCTTCATGGAGGGTTGGTTCGTCCGTTTCACTTTACGATTAAACCAACGCCGCCCTCGCACCCGTGGCGAGCCCCGTCTTCCTTGCCCTCAACCCCAACCTCAGTCTCCCCCTCTCCTCTTCTCTCCGTCTCCCCCTCTCTCCTTCCACCCCGCCCGCACCCTGCCCACCATGAAACCCTCCCGTCTCCTCCACCTCGCCCTGCCCGCCCTCGCCGCGCTCCTCGCCGCCGCTCCGCCACTCTCCGCGCAAACCGCCCCGGCCCCCTCCGCGGCCACCGCCGCCGCCGACAAAGACATCGTTCAGCTCAACGTCTTCCAGGTCACCGCCGAAGCCGACGACGAGTATCGCGCCGCCAACACCACCACCGGCACGCGTTACAACACCCCCATCAAAGATCTCCCGATGAACATCGAGGTGCTCACCTCCGCGTTCCTGCGCGACATCGGCGCCCTCGATATCCGCGACGCCCTCGAATACGTCTCCGGCATCCAGCTCGACACCACCGCCGGCGGCGTCGGCGGCTCCCGCGACAACCCCGAAAACACCACGCTCCTCATCCGCGGCATCTCCGCCGGCATGAAGAAGGACGGCTTCGCGCGCTTCGTCCCCATGGACCCGATCACCATGAGCCGCGTCGATATCATCAAAGGCCCCGGCGGCGCCCTCTACGGGCAAAACGGCACCGGCGGCGTCGTCAACGTCAGCAGCGTCCTCGCCGGCACCCGCCCCGTCGCCCGCCTCGGCGGCTCGATCGGCTCCTACGGTTTCCGCCGCACTGAGCTCCTTGTATCCGGTCCGGTGATTCCCGGCGTCCTCGGCTTCGCCCTTCCGCTCTCCTACTCGGAGAACAAGAGCAACGCCATGTATTACGAGATGCAGACGTTCGTGATGAACCCCACGGCCACGATCAAGCTAGGCCCGAAAACCCAGGTGCTCGCGTCCATCGAGTCGCGCTTCAACACCCGCGACAACATCCGCAACTTCTTCCTCACCGATAACACCAACTCCCCCGCCGGCACGCCCTACGGCACGCTCATCGACGGCCGCCCCGGCACCGCGCGCGTCCTCACGACGCCCAACCAGCGCGACTTCCGCTTCGAGGGCCCCGACACCTTCCGCAAGGAACGCACCTTCGTCACCACCTACCGCGTCGACCACCGTTTCACTGAAAACCTTCAGTGGTGGGGCGGCTTTTCCTCCGAAGACATCAACGTCCGTGACCGCTCCTTCAACATCTCCCTCCGCAACGCCAACGACGCCTCCATCCCACTCCGCATCCGCACCGACCCGCGTTTTCTCGCGATGCTGCGCCCCTCCTCCGGCACCGCCCAGCCGCAGATCCTCGATATCCGCCCCAACAACATCACCAACTCCGCGCGCACCGTTCGCCCGACTTGGAAATCCGAACTCTACGCCGCCTTTGACACCGGCCCGATCAAGCATCGCCTGATCACCGGCATCAGCTACGGCCAGCTCCGCTCCGGCAACAACGCCCCGAATCAGAATTTCTATTACGGCAACACCGGCGCCCCCAACGACCTCGCCACTCGCGCCTGGGAAGCCGTGCCCAACGACGCCATCCTCACCCGCTTCCGCGACCCGCGCGACTTCACTTCCGTCAAGCGCTGGGACTACGCCGCGATCAACCAATACCCGCAGGGCCCCACCTCCGCGCTCACCGCCACGTCCTCCTACCTCACCTCGATCTTCTGGGACCGTAACCTCTACGCCAATCTCCAGAGCAGCTTCTTCAAAGACCGCTTCCAAACCATCATCGGCCTCTTCGATTCCCGCAACGATCGCGCCGGCAACGTCTACGACACCGCCGGGAAATTCCTCTGGAACGGCCCCGCCCCCGCCGGCAGCGGCTCCACCCTCAACGGTGTCCGCCGCCCCAAGCCCGTGCGCAACACCGCGCCCAGCTTCACCGCCATCTGGCTCCCCGTCGACTGGGTCCGCCTCTACGCCAACTCCATGAGCGCCGTCGACCCCGGCCCCGCCTACTCCGCCTACGACGGCAACGGCAATCCCCTCGACGGCGCCACCGTCAAGAACGCCGAAGCCGGCCTCCGCCTCGACCTCCTCAAGAGCAAACTCCTCGTCAACCTCGCCGGCTTCTCGATGAGCGACAAAGACCGCCCCGTGAATTTCGGCGCCGCGATCCAGAATCTCCTCATCTCTCCCACCGGCACGACCAACGGCTCCGGCTTCAGTGCCTTCGTCAAAACCTCCACCGACTCGAAGGGCCTCGACCTCAAGATCGACTACATCCCGCTCCGCAATCTCCGCTTCAACCTCGGCATCTCGAAAAACGACGTGCAGATCAAAGAGATCGCCCCCTTCGCCACGCCCGCGAACCCCGACCCCGTGCGCCTCCTCGCCCAGCAGAATTTCGTGAACGCCGGCGGCAGCTCCAGCCGCTACCTCGGCAAACCTTCGACCGACATCTCGAAATACACCGGCACCGCCTACGTCCGCTACGAGTTCAACCAGACCTTCCTCAAGAACACGTGGGTGATGTTCGCCACGAAATACCTCGGTGAACGCGAAGCCGAACTCATCACCGTCGCGACCAACACGGGCGCCATCACCATCGACCGCCGCCTCGTGCCCGCGCACTACCTCTACGACCTCAACCTGGGCTACCGCTACAAACTCGGCCGCTACAATACGACGATTCAGCTCAACCTCGCGAACCTTGCCGACGACGACAAATTCTACGGCGCCGTCTGGCAAACCGGCCGCACTTACCGCCTCAGCGCCAACCTGAGTTTCTAACGGTGGGCGGGCACGTCCCCGTGCCCGCATTCCTCCGAAATGTGGGAGGGGCTTTACGCCCCGACTCCGTCGCCCGCGCTCCGCAAGCCGCCCCGCCCTCCCGTAGCCCGGTCAACCTGACCGGGCTTTTTCGCGCCCACCACCCAGCGTCTTGCTCACCGCGTTTCCGGCGCCACACTTCCCGCACACCAATGCGCCTCCTCCCCTCCGCCCTCACCGCGCTCGTCCTCGTCACGATTCCCGTCACCGCCGCCCCCACCACCTCCGAGTCCGCGTTCGCCACGGCCACCGCCAACGGCGCGCTCGTCCAAGAAGGCCTCAACCGCTGCAACCGCTACCTCCACGCCTGGCTCGCCGTCGCCGAGCCCACCACCGGCCTCATCCCGCGCAACCTCACCGACAGCCCGTTTTGGAACGGCAAAGACTCCGCCGCCGACAACTACCCGTTCATGGTCCTCAGCGCCGATTTCACCGAGCGCCCGCTCCTCGCCGCGAAACTCCGCCCCATGCTCGAAGCCGAGCGTAAACTCACCGTGCGCCCCGGCTGGCTCCGCCTCACCGACGACTACAACCTCAAGGGCACCCCCGGCCTCCGCCAACCCACGCCCAACGCCGAACGCATTTTCTTCAACTCCGCCGAATACGTGAAAGACGGCCTCCTCGCCCTCACCGAATGGCTCGGGCCCAGCCCGTGGAGCGAGCGTATGTTCGAGCTGGTCGACGATTCCTTCGCTCTCGCCGCCGTCGATTCCCCGTTCGGAAAAATCCCGCTCGCCGGCAGCGACAAAGCCGTCGGCGTCGAAGTCAGCGGCGACTACCTCCAAGCCCTCGCCCGCATTTACTGGATGAGCGGTCGCGACGAAAAATATCTCCGCTGGGGCATCCGCCTCGCCGATAATTTTCTCCTTCCCGCCGGAAAAAATCACCCCACCCGCGACTTCGCCACGCTCCGTCTCCGCGACCACGGCTGCGAAATCGTCAGCGGCCTCTGCGAGTTCTACGCCACGCTCCACTACGCCGGCCAACTCCCCGGCGGCCGCGAATGGGCCGAGAAAAAAGCCGCCTATCAGCCGCACGTTCACGAGATGCTCGATCGCATCCTCGCCGTCGCCCGCAACGCCGACGGCCTCCTCTACAACGACGTCAACCCCCGCACCGGCGCCGTCATCGACACGAAAATCTCCGACTCCTGGGGCTACGTTTTCGACGCCTACTACACCGTCTTCCTCGTCGATGGCACCGCCGCCTACCGCGACGCGCTCATCGCTCCGCTCGCCGCCCTCGACAAAAATTACCGCGGCTACAACTGGGAGCCGCGCCCCGACCGCGTTAAATTTCCCTACGGCAGCCAAGACGGCTACGCCGACGCCATCGAGAGCGCCCTCAACCTCTACAACCGCTTCACCACCGAGCCGCGCGTCGCCTCCGTCACCGCGTGGATGGACTCCGAGATCAAGATCCTCTGGTCCAGCCAACGCCCCGACGGCATCATCGAAGGCTGGCACGGCGACGGAAATTTCGCGCGCACCACGATCATGTATTGCCTCTGGAAAACTCAGGGCGTCACCGCCCAACCTTGGCGCGCCGACCTCCGCCTCGGCGCCGCGCGCGACGCCGCCGGCACGCTCCACGTCGTCCTCTCCTCTGAAAAACCCTGGACCGGCAAACTCATCTTCGACCGCCCCCGCCACGCCGAGAACCTCCGCCTCCCCGTCGACTGGCCCCGCATCAACCAATTCCCCGAATGGTTCACCGTGCAGGCCAAGAAAACCTACACCGTCCAATCCCCCTCCGTCTCCGGCTCAATCTCCGGCGCCCAACTCGCCGCCGGCCTCGAAATTTCCGTGAGCCCCGACACTCCCCGCCGTCTCACTGTCACCCCGTAGCCGCCACGCCGGTCACTTCACAGCGCCGCAGGCACCGAGGAGAAGAGTCCGAAACGGATCGAAAATAGTATCGCCCGGCAGGTGCGCCCCCCTGGCCCCACTTGATTTCTCCACACAGTTTTCTCTGTCCGCTCTGTGTCCTCTGTGGGCTGGGCTCCGTGCCCTCTGTGACAAAATTCTGGTCAACCCGAGTCTGAAATACCCACCCCTGCGCGCGCGCCGCAGCCCCGCCGTTCCGCCTCCCCCGCTCGGGTGATCCTGCGCAACGTCGCTTGCCTCGCTTCGTTTGCCTCCTACTTTCCGCGCTCCCCCATGAGCCGTTCCCACACCCAGTCCCTTCGTGCCCTCGCGCTCGCGTCGGCCCTCGTCCTCACCAACTCGCTCTCGCTCCGCGCCGCTGAAGCCGCCGCCGAGGAAGACGAGTCGCCCGCCGGCATCAAACGCACCTCCGGCAAAATCCTCAACATGGGCTCGCGCGTCGCCACCGCCGAAATCGCCCCCGCGTCCAACGAGGGCGAGCAGGCCCTCATGCGCATGAAGCTCCCGCCCGGCCTCGTCGCCACCCTCTGGGCCGCCGAGCCCATGCTCGCCAATCCCGTCGCCTTCAACTTCGACGAAAAAGGCCGCCTCTTCGTCGCCGAGACTTACCGCTACCGCTCCAGCGTCCTCGATATCCGCGACTACATGTGGACCCTCGAAGCCGAACTCGCCAACCGCACGCTCGAAGATCAAGCCGCCGCCATCGCCCGCCACTTCGGTCCCGACGGTGTGAAGGAACTGTCCATCGAGTCCGAGCGCGTCCGTCTCCTCGAAGACACCGACCGCACCGGCGTCGCCACCAAATCCTCCCTCTACGCCGAGGGTTTTAACTCTCCGCTCGACGGCATCGCGTCCGGCGTGCTCGCCCGCCGCGGCAGCGTTTATTTCACGAGCATCCCCAGCGTCTGGAAATTCACCGGCGAACAAAAAGCCGAGACCCGCACCGAAATCAGCCGCGGCTACGGAGTGCGTTTCAACTTCACCGGCCACGATCTCCACGGCCTCACCTTCGGCCCCGACGGCAAACTCTACTTCTCCAACGGCGACCGCGGCGCCCACGCCAAGGGCCCCGACGGCTCCCTCGCTGACACGCCCGACGAAGGCGCCGTGTATCGCTGCAACCCCGACGGCACCCAACTCGAAGTCTTCGCCCGCGGCCTCCGCAATCCCCAGTCGCTCGCGTTCACCGAAAACGGCGACCTCCTCACCGGTGACAACGATTGCGACAAAGGTGACGAAGAGCGCCTCGTCCACGTCGTCGAGGGCGGCGACAGCGGCTGGCGCGTCGGCTACCAACATCCCTTCCTCGGCCGCGACAATCCCTGGCTCGCCGAAAAACTCTGGCAGCCCCGCACCAAAGACACCGCCGCCTACCTCCTCTCGCCCATCTGCAATATCGAGGACGGCCCCTCCGGCATCGCCTACTACCCCGGCACCGGCCTCAACGACAGCTACCGCGGCTCGCTCTTCATCACCCACTTCAAAGGCAGCGTCGCGAAGAGCGGTATCTACACCTACAACGTGAAACCGAAGGGCGCCGGCTACGCCATCGCCGACTCCAAACCCTTCCTCCAATCCGCCCTCCCCACCGATGTGAAATTCGGCCCCGACGGCCGTCTCTACACCTCCGATTGGGCCGATGGTTGGCCCAAGTCCAAACGCGGCCGCATCTACGCCATCAGCGATCCGCAGCACGCCAAAGACGCCCTCGTCCTCGAAACTCAAAAACTCATCGCGCAGGACTGGACCAAAGCCTCCGTATCCGAACTCTCCGCACTCCTAGCCCACCCCGACCAACGCGTCCGCCAGGAAGCCCAGTTCACCTTCGCCGAGCGCGGTGCCGCCAGTATCGCCCCGCTCACCACCCTCGCCAGCACGCCCTCTGCGAGCCCCACGCCGCAACCCGGGAGCGCGGCCGCCCCCGGCCGCACCTACGCCCGCCTCCACGCCATCTGGGCACTCGGCCAACTCGCCCCGAAAAACCCCGCCGCGCTCGATCCGCTCCGCAAACTTGTCCGCGATACCGACCCCGAAGTCCGCGCCCAAGCCATCAAAGTCCTCGGCGATGCCCGCGACGCCTCCTCGGCCAGACGCCGATCTTCTGATCGCCGCCCTGCGCGACACCGCGCCCCGCGTGAAATTCTTCGCGGCGCAATCCCTCGGCAAACTCAAGCACGCCGCCGCCGCGCCCGCCCTCATCGCCGCCCTCCGCGCCAACGACGACCAGGACGAATACCTCCGCCACGCCCTCGTCATGGGTCTCGTCGGCGGTAACAACGTCACCGCGCTCACCGCCGCGATGGCCTCCGATTCCCGCGCCGTCCGCCTCGGTGTCCTCCTCGCTTTCCGCCGTTTGCAAAGCCCCCTTGCCGCGAAATTCCTCCGCGACGCCGATTCCTACATCGTGCGCGAAGCCGCCCTCGCCATCAACGACGCCCCCATCGCCGCCGCCTATCCCCAACTCGCCGCCCTCCTCTCCACCACCGGCACCGCGGTTGACGAAGCCGTCCTCTTCCGCGCGATCAACGCCCACTTCCGCCTCGGTCAGCCCGACAACGCCGCCGCGCTCGCCGCCTACGCCGCGAACGCCGGCGCCCCCACCAAGCTCCGCGCCGAAGCCGTCGCGCAACTCGCCCAGTGGCCCACCCCGCCCGCCCGCGATCGCCTCGTCGGCAACTTCCGCCCGCTCGCGCCGGCCGTTCGCGACACCTCCGTCGCCACCGCGGCCCTCCTCCCGATCCTCCCCGGCCTCCTCGACGCCAAGACGCCCGCCGACATCCAGGCCGCCGTCCTCCGCGCCGTCGAATCCCTCGAAATCAAGAGCGCCGCCGACACCCTCTTCACCGTCGTCCAAGACAACGCCCAACCCGCCGCCAACCGCGCCGCCGCGCTCCGCGCCCTCGACAAACTCAAAGACCCGCGCCTTCCCGCCGCCGTCAAACTCGCCAGCGACCTGAAGTCCCCGCTGCTCCGCCAGGCCGCCCTCCCCATCACCGCGCGCCTCTCCCCGGAAGCCGCCGCCCCCGTGCTCGCCAACCTCGTGACCAGCGGCAACGCCATCGAACAGAAGACTGCTCTCCGCGCGCTCGGCACGCTCCCACACCCGACCGCCGCCGCCGTCCTGGCCGATCAACTACGCGCCCTCGCCGACGGCAAAGTTGCCGCCGCCATCCAGCTCGACGTCCTCAACGCCGCCGCGCTCCGCAACGAGCCCGAGATCAAAAAACTCCTCGCCGACCGCGACGCCGCGCTCGCGAAAAACCCCGATCCGCTCGCCCCCTTCCAAGTCGCCCTCCGCGGCGGCGATCGCTCCCGCGGCGAGAAGATTTTCAACAACCAACCCGTCCTCGCCTGCGTGCGTTGCCACAAAATCGGCACCGAGAGCGGCGGCGAAGCCGGTCCCAACCTCGCCGACATGGGCCTGAAATACGACCGCGCCTACCTCCTCGAATCCATCATCAAGCCCAACGCCAAAGTTGCCCCCGGCTACGACACCATCGTCCTCACGCTCAAGTCCGGCACCTCCGCCGCCGGCATCGTCGCCTCCGAAACCGCCACTACGCTCACACTCCGCAACACCGACAACCAGCTGATCGACGTAAAAAAATCCGACATCGCCAAACGCGACAGCGCCCCCAGCGGCATGCCCGAGATTTACGGCACGATCCTCACCAAGTCCGAGATCCGCGACGTCGTGGAATATCTCGCCAGCCTGCGTCTCCGCGCCGACCAAACCCCCGAAGACTCCAAACCCCGCGCCCTCCGCCACCACTCCGCCGAATAAACGTTCGGCGCGAGTTCCGCGCGCTCCCTCCGCAAGCCCCGGCAGCCCCCCCCGCTCCCGGGGCTTTTTCGTGCCCATGGCCTGGAGGTAGGAGCCTGCTTGCAGGCGATTCAGGCCATAGTCCTTCTGCGCGCAATGAAATCGCCTGCAAGTGGGCGCCACCTTTCGCCCCACCTTCGTCTCATCCTCAACGCAACCCGGCGCTAATTCAGCTCGTGCGCCACAACCACAAAATCCACCGCACGCTTTTCCGCGGTCGCGATCGCGGACTCGGACAAAGCACCGCCTTTCGCCCGTTCACCGCCGCTCGCTCTCATCGTCCCCATTTCGGTCCCAGCCAGATCCAAACGAAAACCTTTCCCGATCCGCTCGCTCCGCTCTTCCGCGACACCCGCCTGCGCCGCGAATTCCGGCCACCGCCGCACCGCCGCGCCGACCTCCACCAAAATCTCCTCCACGCGTCCGGACCTCAACTGCGCGACCCGCCCACACGCGCGAAAATTCTCCAAAGAAAACCCGTCCCGCTTCCCGTTCATCGTCATCGCGTGCCCCGTCGCCGCATCGCCCACCACCGTCCGGCAATAGTTCACCGCAAACGCCGGCGCGAGCGACCACCGCCCCGCCTTATCCATGAGAAACGCGAGGTGGTTCACGTGATCGCCCCGATTGCACGCCACGATATTAAACGCCATCCGACGAAACACCTGCTCCACCGCCTCCTCGCCCAAACCGAGTTGCCGGACCACACCCAACGCCTGCTCATAAGCATACACGCCCGCGCGCTTCCCATCGATATGGGCGAGCGCTCCGAGCGACTGGCGGTGTAATTTTTTCCCGTCCGCCGACCGGTCGAATCGCCGCGACATAAAGTGTCGCCGCCCGTTCTCCTCAAAAATCCGGCACTCGCTCATCGTCACGCCCGCCGCCGCCGCCATCTGCGCATACGCAAATTCCACCAAACCCGCCCCCGACTCGGCGCCAGCTTGCGCCCCCGACTCGCCCGCCACGCCGTCGAGCTTGATCAACCAATCCTCGAAGCCGTCACCCGGCTCCGTGCGCCCCGCGCGCACTTCGTTCGTCGCCCGGTTCCACGCGATGACCGCCTTCGCGCGCGCCCCGCCCGCCACCGCACCCACCCGCAAAATTTCCTTCAACGTCTCCGCGCGCTCGCCATCCCCCAGCGACGATTTCCACGCCCCACTCTGCGCCGCCATCTCCGACGCCACCTTCACCAACGTCGCGATGTCCACCGCCACCGCCCGCCGCGCCCTCGGCCCGATCGCCGGCGCAAACTCCAGCGCACCCATGCCCCGGTCCCCCGCCAAGCATAGCCGCTCCACCGCGTTAAAACTCTCCGGCATCCGCCCCTGCGTCGCCAGCCACGCATCGACCAACCCGTTGCCAAACTCGTCCGGCAACGCGTCCGCCAACAATCCCGGCAACCCGCAAAACGTCCCCTGCGGCAGATCCGGAAACGTATACACGCGCTCGCTCAGCGGCATCGCCAACGGAGCCACCTGAATCCCGCTCTTTGCAAACGCCGGGTCATATTGAAACGCCGTCGTCCGACTCCCGTCCGCCAACGACACCGCCCCGATCGTGCGCCCCCACAATCTGACTTCCGCCAGCGTGCTCATGTGCCATCCCCCCATGTCCAAGCCCCGGGCGCAGCCGGCTCCGCTTGCGCCGGACCACCCTCTTTACCCCCCGCCCCACTTCCCGCCGCCGCCAAAACATCTCCCCCCGCCTCCGCCGCGTTCGGGGCCCCACCGGCAACCTGCACCTCCGCCGCCCCACCCACCGCAACGGACGCCCGCCGCCGCCGCTTCCCGCCCGACCGCAGCTGCGCCATCGGACTCGTCACCGGCTCCGGCACCAACACTTCAAAACGCTCCACCACCCCCAACGCCCGACACACCCGGATAAAACCCGACATCTGCGGCGCCACATCACCCCGCTCGAGCCGCTCCACCGTCCGCTTCGAGACCCCGGCCGAATCCGCGAGCTGCGCCTGCGTGAGGTTCTTCTCCAAGCGCATACGCGCCAGTCGCCCACCCAGCTCGCTCAGAATAGCCTCATCACTCGCATCGCTCGTGATCTTCATTTGCGCCACAATTGACGATTAAATAAAATATTATCAATCATTTCGTCACTTAAGACGAATAATAAACAATCGAACTACTCGTCAAAAATAGCGATAAATACATCTACCAGTCATGTAATTCGCCATTTCTGGCGTCAATTGCACTAACGTCTCGGAGCAATCCGTGTCCGCAGCAGCCCGATCCTCTCTACTTCCAACTCCACCACATCCCCCGCCTTGAGCCACCCGCCGGCCTTTTCCTGCCCGATCTCCAGGATGCACCCAAGGCCCAATGTGCCGGTGCCGATGAGGTCTCCCGGGTAAAGATCCGCATCCCGCGAAGCCTGCGCGATCAAGCGCGGAATGGTATGAAACAGCGACGACACGTTTCCGCGCGCCAGCTCCCGACCATTCAACCGCGCCGTCATCTCCAGCGACAACCGTTCCCCGTCGATCCGGTCCGCAAACACGTCCCGCGTCACCAGCCACGGCCCGACCGCCGTCGCAAAGTCCTTCGACTTCGTCGGCCCGAGTCCCACCGCGAGCTCCCGCCGCTGCAGATCGCGCGCCGTGAGATCATTGATGATCGTGAGCCCCACCACGTGCTCCCACGCCCGCGCCGGCGCGATGTCACGTCCGCCGTGCCCGATCACCACACCGAGCTCCAACTCAAAGTCCAACTCCGCGCAACCCGCCGGCGGCGGCACCGCCGCGTTGTGGCCCACCAGCGCATTATGGTTCGAGAAATAGAACATCGGCGTCTCATACCACTCTTTCGGCAACGCCGCTCCCGAGCGCGCCCGCAACGCCTTCGCGTGCTCCTCGAACGCAAAAAAATCCCGAAACGAATGCGGCCGCACCACCGGCGGCAGAAACTCAAACTCGCTCTCCCGATACCGCGGTCCCGTCCAAGTCGCCGCCCGCTCGGCGAGATGGCCCCCGTGCGCCATCAACCAGGGCAGCACCAGCTTCATGCGCGGCGCCTCTCGCCCGATGAGCCCGGCCAGCTCGATCCATGTTCCGTCCGGTGCCGCGGCTACCGGCACCGACTCCACACTGCCGCTGGGTAAGATGCTCGCGAGGCGCATAAGATTTTCCCCTGCCCCGACCATGCCCGCTCCCCGCCCGGGGTCGAAGCCAAAGTGCAGAGTTTCCCGTTTCTCCATTCATCCCTTGGCTCGGCCGGCTCCGCTCACTCCAACGCCCGCCGACGCGCTTACCCAAGCTTGCGCGCCCT